>Ga0326728_10025344_pt1 | contig 10628 bp, 8 predicted proteins | sample MB3enrmetagenome_FD_207602 | JGI IMG/M metagenome (GOLD analysis project Ga0326728, IMG submission 207602) | Lab enriched peat soil microbial communities from McLean, Ithaca, NY, United States - MB31MN | ecosystem: Environmental > Terrestrial > Soil > Wetlands > Peat | place: USA: New York...
TATCCTCCTTTCCCCGCTCCACAAGGGGCATCCGCAAGCCGCACCTGGCCGCCAGGCTTGCGCCATCGATGCGAATCGCCTGAGTATGGCGATTTCCTGGGGAGCACCATGAATCGTCCGAGGGGCGAGCATCCGCCGGCCGCTGCCGGGCTCAATCAAGGTGGTGGAAATCTCCCTCCTCTTGATGGTCTGCTGCTCCGCGGGAAGTCTCTGTCAAGGCTGTTTGTCGAATACCTGGATATTCTCGCGGTCCGGCGCTTCAGCGCCCCAGGCGATCATGGTGAAGGTCTTGCCGTCGGACGAAACCGCATACGAGGTGTACTCGGAGACCGCGCCCTTGATGTAAAAGACGCGCATCAGCATATGTGAGTCGATCTGGAAATAGGCAAAGCTCTGGTCCGCAGCGTTGCCGCCAACTGTCAGGCAACCCGTGCTTGTCTGGCAGGTATGGGGCTTGCCATCCGGGACGATGAGATTGCTCCGCGAGGGCGCCGGCTGCGGATACTCCGTGTAGGTGTCCATGTTGAGTCCGGCATCGACCTTAGAAAACAGAAATGTGAAGGTCGCGGCGCGAGAAGTGAGGTTACCCCGGCCCATGTGGGTGCGGCTCAGATCGATCTTCCAGCGGCCCACAAAGGCGCTAAGATCGTTGGCTGATTGCGCGGGTACCAACGCGGCGAAAGTGAACAGCAGCAGGACGGCTGCGCAAGGCGGGATCGCCCGCAGCGCACGAGAACGAATAGACATGACTTCCGCCTTTCAGGCCTGCGGCATGCGTGCCGACTACGGCAGCTTATCAAAGACCTGGATGTTCTGGTACTGCGGCGTCTCCGGCGACCAACTGATGAGGGTAAGCGTCTTGCCGTCGGTTGACACGCACATGCTGGAGTAGTCGTAGGGCTTGCCCTTGATCCAGAACAGGCGCGCAAGCACATGATCGTCGATCTTGTACCAGGCATAGGTCTGCTCTTTCGGATCGCCGCCGGCGGTCAGGCAAGAGTCTTTGCTCTCGCAGGGCAGCACGACACCGCCGGTGACCACGCGGGCCATGCGCGTGGGCTCAGGCTGCGGATAGTCGGCGTACACGTCCATGCGGACGCCCTTGCCGTCCGGCACAAACTTGAAGGTGAAGGACGTCGAGCGAAGAATATTCGGAGCATCCGGGCCGTTGCGGCCCATCTTGGTTTTGGCGACGTTGATCTTCCACGTGCCCATAAAGGCGCTCAGGTCGGCAGGCGACTGAGCGCCAGCGATCGAGCTGAACAGCCCGAACAGAACTACCGCGAGCAAGACAGCCGCGACATGAAATGCCCTTTGCTTGAACATCTGTGCATCCTCCGTGGCCGCTCCGGTGGGCACACCGCGCATCTCGCACCGGCCGGTTATGAGCTAACTCAGCATACGCCAGGGGGGGGGGCAAACTCCGTCGCCAGAGAAACGCCAAGGCCTGCGGCCGGCGTTTCCGGCTCCGCGCCAAGGCGGTACGCACGAAGGGGTAGTAGTCGCCCACAAACAGCGCGGACCGCTGCCCGAAGAGGGCGAGCGGTCCGTTTGTTGAAGCAAGACCCGGAGCGAAGCCGGCATGCATGTTAGTCAATCTTGAAGAGGCTGCGCGCGTTGTCGCACATGATGAGCTTGCGCTCTTCTTCTGTGATGTTCAGCGTCTTCATGAATTCAACGCCATCTGACATCCAGTTGTAGAAGACAGGGAAGGTTGTTCCGAACAATACGTGGTCGGCGCCGCAAACCTTGATCGCGCACTCCACCTGATCCTTGCCCCAGGATGCCGGGTGAGTCATATCGAAGAAGATGTTGTTCTTCAGATACTTTGTAATTCTCTCGCCCTCGCTCATATCCAGGCGAAGCATGGCTTCCTTCTTCTTGCCCTGCTTCGGTGTGGCGAGATTCTTCATGGCAAACCAGTTGCCGCCAAACATGGTGTGGATGAACTTGAGGTTCGGGAATTCTTCAAACATGCCGCTGAACAGTTCGCGGCCCACCGCAGTACCCTGGTCCACGATGCGGCCGAACTCACGGCGCAAATTGGTGTATTCATAGAGCGACTGCCAGTGAACCGGCAGCGGAGTGTGATGGACCACGACCGGCACGTCCATCTCATTGAGAACCTTCAGGAAGGGCTTGAAGGCTGCGTCGTCCAGATAAAGCTGGCCATAGTGACAAGCCATCTGCACGCCGACCATGCCCAAGTCCTTCAGGCAGCGCTCAAGCTCGTAGAGGTTTTCCTTGCCGCCCCACGGAGGAAGGCAGGCGTTGGCAAACAGGCGGCCATTGGAGCGCTTGCACATCTCCGCTGCATTGTCGTTGACGATCTTGCAGGTGTCCAACTGCAGCCACTCCTGCCATACCGGCACGCGCATGATCGCCTTGTCGACGCCGGCATCGTCCATGGCCTTGAGCTTGGCTTCAAGCGAATAGTCGCCTTCTACGTAGTTGAGGTTCTGATAGCCCTTGGGCTTTTCCAGGATGAGCTGCTTCTTGCCGCTCTCGACGGTTCCCAGGGATGCGATTTCTCCGAACCCGCGAGGAGCCGTGGTCAGAAAGCCGTTGAGAATCTTCTCGTTGGAGAACAGATCCTCGGGTAGGTGGTGGATGTTGATATCGATGATCACTTGAGATGCTCCTTTGCAATCGTTACTCATGCAATTGGTCCTGCCCGAGCGGCAGACCATTGTTCCCCCGGCAAGGCAACGGCTCCAGAAGTTCACGCTCAAGCCTCGCCGGCGAATTCATTGTATACTTTTATTGACCGAACGGTCAATAAAAGAAAATGCAGGTCCCATGACGAAGATTCCGATCGACCGCGAACAACGTTCACGCCGGCGAACCAAAGGCAGTACTGGGGTACGTGACAAGGAGGCCACGCGCGCAGCCATCCTTTCCGCAGCGGAGATCGAATTTGCCCGTTACGGCTTGCCCGGAGCGCATATCGCCGCAATCGCGGCCAGCGCCGGAGTGACCAAAGCGCTCGTATTCCACTATTTTCAGAGCAAAGACCGGTTGTTCGAGGCGGTCATGCTGAAGGCCAGCGAGCCGCTGCGCGCGGTCATTCATGAGATCGAATCTTCCACAGACTCGCCGGCAGAGCAGCAACTCAGCATGCTCCTGGAGCGCTTCCTGCATGAGTTGATGACCAGGCCATTTCCCCATCTGATCTTCACGTTGGATAGTATTCAGAACAACGGCGAGCACTTTCGAAAGCTAAATATGCCATCGCTGTATACAGCCATCGAGCGAGTACTCGAGAAAGGCATTCAGCAAGGGCACTTTTGCAAGCTCGATACTGCGCACGCGGCAATCAACATCGTCAGCTTATGCATGCATTATTTTCACGCCGCCAAATTGCATCCTGATCCTGAGCTGAGAATGAATCCGTACGATCCGAGCAGACTTGAGCGCCACGCCAAAGAGGTGCTGCGTTTCGTGACCGCCAGTACATCTCCGAGCAAGCTTGACGAATGATTGACGCGCCTCTCCCTGTTCCGGATGGACCGGAGCGGATCGGGATGCATGGGGGAGATACTGGGGAGGGGAAAGCGATTGGATTTGTTTTGCTTCCGGCCCCCGTTAGGGGCCGGAAGCAAAGCGGTTAAGCCGGTTACAGCTCGGCGAACTGAATGTAAACCGGGTTCTGAACCGGGAGCTCGGCCACTTGCGTCAGAGCTCCGGTCTCGGGATTTACGGCGAAGTTGCGGAGCACGTCCGCCGGACGGTCGGGAACCATGAGGAACGCGCCGTCGGGCGAGAGCGTCATGCAGCGCGTGGCATTAGCAGGATCGCTTGGACACTTGCTGACCTCGACTTTACCGCACTTCTTAAGCTTGCCGTCCGGCGAGATGCTGAACCAGACGACTGTGTCTTCGCCGCGGTTGTTCATGTACACGAATTTGCCGTTCGGGAGGATTTGCAGGGTCGCGGTTTCGTTGCGGCCCGTAAAGCCCGAAAGGGTTGACTGCTTGTCGATGAACTTCAACACGCCAGATTCCTTGTCGAAGTCGAACGACCAGAGTTCGGAAGAGAACTCGCAGGTCATGAACATGCGGCCCGTGTTCTTGTCGAAGGCCGCATGGCGCGGACCGGTGCCCATGGGGCACTGGTAAATGGACGCCAGCACCAGCTTGGGGCCGCCGAGCCGATAGACATAGATCCGCTCGCCGGCCTTTTCGCAGACGACTAGATATTTGCCCGAAGGATCGACGACGACAATGTGCGCGTGCGGGCTGGCCTGAGCGTGGCCGCCGCCCTGCGGAGAGCTGTTCGGGTCCTGGCCATGGCCGGTAAGCCTGTCCACGTCCGTAGCGTCGCCGATCGAGCCGTCCGCGTTGAGCGGGTACTGCACAACGGTCGAGTCGTCGTAGACGAACGAGTTTACCCACTTGCCGTCCTCGGTCTCGACCACCTTGATTACGTGATCGAAGAAGCCGTGGTTGGCGGTGAACAGGTACTTCTCCTCCGGACCAACGCAGACTGAGGCCGGATTGGCGCCGATCGCCAGCTGCTGGTTCAGCAGGGTCAGAGCGCCGGTCTGCTTGTTTACGCGGAAGGCAGAAATGGTCGAAGCCGGCCTTTTGGGGCCGCGTCCGTCAGTCTTCCGCTCGTCAACCGCGTAGAGCGTTCCCGATTTAGGGGCGTAGGCCAAAAAGCCCGCGCGCTTGGGCATACCTTCAGAGCCGCCTTCCAGCGGAGTGATCTTGGTTCCGTCTTTGCTTACTTCGAAAACCGAGATGCCCCCGCCGGAAAAGTCGCCGATGTGGTTGCGTCCAACATATGCAATCAACTTACTCATGCAGTAATCTCCTGTCTACTGTCCGTTACTTCTTGCGTGCCGGGATTCCCGGCAGTCCGGGGTACTTGGCGGCGATCTCGGCCAGACGCGGATCGTCCAGGCAGGTGAGGTAGCCGTTATCGTGGGCAAGCTTGCCGTTTACGTCCAGCGTCGCATTGCGGATATCGCCCGTGATGTGCGGATAGTAGTTGTAGTTGTCGTTGCCCGGCGCCGAGCCGATGTGCCAGTGAATGTTGCTGGTATGCGAGTGGTCCACGATGCGGCGGTAGTCCGCGTTCGGGCACTCCGTTTCGTTCACAGAGGCGTTCGGGTGGATGCCGAAGTGGAAGGTGTCGAACTTCCACATGCCGTCGCCGACCTTCGTCTCCATTACCTTCAGGTAGCGAACCAGAGCGTCGGCTTCCGCGCCGCCCGAGATCTTGGCCATGCGGCTGTCCTTCACGTCGACGCGGATCGGGGTCTCCCAGGACGACTTGATGCCGATGTAGTGCGACCACCAGGGCAGCATGGCGTTAAAGAAGAAAACACCGTTGACGTCCTTGCAGTTGATGGGAGGATGCACCCACTCCGGATACGGGATGTAGGGGCTGGCATCGCGGCGCCAGGAGTTGTAAGGCATGCCGGGGATGCCGGGGCGCTGCACCGGATCGAGGGTGAAGCCTTCCAGGTTCGTGCCGTTCGGATCCGTCATCTTGAACTTGGCAAGGTGAGTCATGAAGGGATTGGAGCTGAGGTGGCGAACCATGCACACCAGCTCGTGAGGCGTTTGCGCCCACTTGGTCATCAGCAAGTTCGCGGTGACCGGGAAGAGGCGGATGTACCAGGTCTTGCAGACCGGCAGGAAGGTGCGGAACTCTGCTACTTCCTCGACAACCAGGTCGTTCGAGAGATTGACGAAGATATCGGCGTTGGTGATCGCACCCTTGACGACAGGGGGGAACCGCCACGCGTGCTCCTTGGCTTGCTCATCGGCCCACAGGACCGTCACCCTTGCGCCGCGCGAGGCAAACGCTGTCTTGACCCAGGACACGGCCTGCGGATCGCACCAGTTGTCGCTGCCGTATACGCCATCTTCGTGCGCCAGAATGACAACTTCCTGGCCAGGCTTAACTTGGGCACAGTGATCTACCAGCTGCGTCAGCGAGTTCCACGCTGACAAAGGAATTCCTAGTTGACTCATGATTTCTCTATCCTCCTGAAGGGATGGTATACCCGGTCCTTTGAACCGATGGAAATGTTGGAGTTTCGCAGCTTTAAGGGGTCCAGTCTCTCTACCGGATGTCCCGTCTAGAGCCGCATTGAGCATCCTTGACGTTCCCTGCGGAGGCTCCCGACTATCGCGCAGTCTGCACGAGGGTCTTCATGCGGGCGCCGCGTCTCTGAATCGACCTGCCTCCAAGGCGAAGGCACGGTTTCTGGACACGCCGGGCGTGGTGGAATCGCGTGATCGGACGCGCTAGTCCACGCACCTACGATTTAATACTCGTGCAAGGATAACACGCGTGACAGTCGTCACATCCCGGCGTCTTTTATCCCGGCATATATTGTTCACCATCTGAAGGGGAAGAGCGGCGCGGCCTTTCCAAGTCCGGCCAGTGGCTTGGAAATTCGGGCAGTTGTTGTGTCGAGTTTTTCCTCTTGATCCGATTTGGATCGGATCTCCTCATACAAGATCAGACCAATGGCCGGCGCCAAAGATGAAGCCACGGTATTCGCAGCCAGACGAATGTCGAGACGCATGTGACGCCGGTCAGCGCGAATGAAAGGGGAAAGCTGTGTTTGCGCGATCCTGTAGACAATCTCTCTCCGATCGTTCAAAATCTAGGATCATTCAAGGCCACACCGAATTCAAGGTCAGCCAAGGAGAAGAAATGGACAGTTATTTTCGGGTCGTTCGACGCAAAATTCTTACGGCAGCAGCGCTTTTGCTCTGCTCCGCCTCGCTGATATTGGCACAATCGAATACCGCGGATATCGTCGGTACGGTGACCGATACGACGGGCGCCGTGGTTCCCAATGCCACGGTCACCGCCGTGAACCTGGGCACAGGGCAAACTCGCTCGGCGCCGAGCAACGCCGTGGGCGAGTACGCCTTCAGCCTACTGCAGGTGGGCAACTACTCCGTCAAGGTGGAAGCTGCCGGCTTCAAGCAGTTTCGTGTACCCAGTGTCACGCTTTCAGCCGGTGACCGTGTTCGCGTGGATGCACAATTGCAAACAGGCGGAACCAGCGAAACAGTGACCGTCACCTCGGTAGCGCCGGCGCTGCAGACCGACAGCTCCACGGTTGGCGGCCTGGTGGAGAACGCGCAGGTGCAGGATCTGCCCCTGAATGGACGAAACTTTATCAACCTGGTTACGCTACAGCCCGGCGTTACCGCGGGATTGGGCGGCGCATTCGGCGCCGGCACCAAACCGGACGACCACCGCGAGACCTCTTCGTACTCGGCAAACGGCCAGACCGACCAGGCCAACAACAATCTGATCGACGGTTTCGACAACAACGACCGCCTGATTGGAGTCATCGGCGTGCGTCCGTCTCCCGATGCCATCGAAGAGGTCAAGGTCGAGACCGGGCTGTACACGGCGGAAGTCGGCCGTTCGGCCGGCGGTGTCGTTGATATCATCACCAAGTCCGGCACAAACAAGGTCCACGGCTCGGTTTACGAGTACTTCCGCAACAATATCTTCGACGCGGAAAACTACTTCGGCCTTCCTGGCAAGAAGAACGAACTACGCCAGAACCAGTATGGCGGCTCCATCGGCGGCCCCCTCCGCAAGGACAAGACCTTCTTCTTCGCCGACTACGAGGGATTTCGCCAAGTCTCCGGCGAGACCATTACCTCCACCGTGCCTACGGCCTATGACCAGACCAATTGCAGCATGGCCAATGGCTGCGACTTCTCCGATCAAAGGGTGATCGATAACAATCCTTTCTGGCCGGCAGCCGACTACAAGGTTCCCGCCAACCAGATGAACGCAATCGGTCTGGCCTACTTCAGGATGTTTCCCTCGCCGAATAATCCGGCATCGCCCTACTTCAACAACTTTGTCTACACTCCCAACCTGACCCAGAACACCGACCTGTTCGACGTACGTGGCGACCACCACTTCAGCGACAGGACCACCCTCTACGGGCGTTATTCGTTCAACAATGTGACTACGTTCCTGCCCGGCGCTTTCCCGCTGGTCACCGTGGGCTCGGGGAGCAGCGCGGTAAGCGGAGTTCAGCCCGGATCGGGCACCTTCGGAGCGGCCAACGCCGAATTCTCGGGCAACTCCGCGGAACGCCAGATGCAGATGGGCCTGACGTTGACCCACATCTTCAAATCCAACCTGATGGGCGAAGCAAAGTTCGGATTCATGCGCAACCATATCAATTCGCTGGCCTCCAACGCCGGCCTTTCGCCCGCTACAGCGATGGGATACACGGGCGTCAATGTCGCGCAGTATCCCCAGACCGCCGGACTGCCCTCCTTCATCCTTGGCAACGGCTTCTCCGGTATCGGCGACACCGCCTTCCAACCGGAGCTGGAGCTGGACAATTCCTTCCAGTACCTGGCCGACGTCGTCTACTCGCCGGTCAATCACATCATCAAAGTTGGCGTCGGCTTGATTCAACGCCAGGCGACGAACGATCAGAGCATCTTCCCGCGCGGCGCAGGCTTCATGGTTGGCGCTGCCTCCAAGATCATCCTTGGTCTGGGAAACTATGAGTACATCCACCCCGGTCCTCTCCAGGATCTGGTCATGGGTCAGGCCGAGTCCATCTTCCGGCAGACCGGGCTGGTCGCATCCGAGTTTCGCACCTGGGAACCCTCGATTTACGCTCAGGACGACTGGCGGATCACCCATGCCATCACGCTTAACCTCGGCGTCCGGTACGACATCTTCACGCCGTATACGTCTCCCAATAATCAGATTTCGAACTTCGACTTCGCGAACAATCTGATCGTCGGTCCGGCCCTGCCGGGAGCAAACAACTCCAATGCGACCGCCGGCGTCAAGACCGACTACGCAGACATTGCTCCCCGTATTGGCTTTGCGGTCGACCTGGGACACGGTATGGTCGTCCGCGGCGGATTCGGAATGAGCTACTTCCCGGGAAACTTCACCCTTCAATCCTTCCTGAAGAATCCTCCCTACGCCGCTTCCTTTGAGTGCGGCTTTGTCAACCCGCCCACCGCGCTGCCCTGCATCGGCACAGGTTTCGGCGGAGGGGTCAGCTTCGGGCCGGGCGCCAACGGAGTGAACTATCAACTCGGCGCCGAACCGGCTCCACCGTCTACCCCCGACCTCACCCAGGCAACAAACCAGGCCAACTATGCCGGCAAGCTGTTCTATGCGATGGACTTCAACTTCAAGCCCACCTATATCGAGCAGTACAGCTTGCAGTTGCAAAAGGACTTCCACGGCAATGTTGTCAGTATCGGTTACGTGGGGAATGAGGGACGCCATCTCGTGGGCTATCCCAACCTGAATCAGCCAGCGTATGCGGGCGCCACGACGCCTATCTACGTGCCCGTCACCAACTTTGGCGTAACCTCCAACCTCTTCGGCAGCACCATCATCTCCACTGGCGTGAGCGCTGGCGTTTCCAGCTACAATGCTCTGCAAGTTACGCTGGAAAGAAGGTTGGCCAAGGGCCTCTCCGGCAACGCCAACTACACCTGGGCGCATGCGCTGGCCAACATCAGCTCCAACGGCGAGAGCCCGTCGAACATTCCCAACCCCGACCGCTTCTCCTGCGTCGGATTGTGCCGCGTCAACATACCCGGTTCCTCGAACTATACGACCGTCAAGAGCTGGGAGAAGTACGATTACGGCAACTCCGAGCTCGACGTACGGCAGCGGCTCGCGTTCACGCTGGGATACGAGCTGCCGGTAGGAAAGAACCTGACCGGCGCGGCGGCCATCCTGGCTAAGGGCTGGACTGTCAACGCGCTCTACTACTACCAGACCGGTCTTCCGTTCACGGTTGAAAACACCCAGAATGCAGCCGACCCCGGCGGAACCTACGACGGGTTCACAAACTCCCCGAGCCGTCCCAACCTCGTCAGCACTGCCAAGGCGTCTAAGTGGACGGTCTCGCAATACTTCAACTCCACGGCGTTTGCCACACAAGCCACGGGCACACTCGGCAACGAGAGGAAGAACCAGATCACCGCGCCGAATGACACGGCTCTGAACCTCTCTCTCATCAAAGCCTTCGTAATCAAGGAGGACCTGAAGCTGCAGTTCCGGGCAGAAGCTTTCAATCTGTCGAATACGCCGACCTTCAACCCGCCGGACAACGGCTTCGGCGATCCGCAGTTCGGAATCATCAGCTCCACGGTTCCGGGTGCGCCGCCGCGCCAGATTCAGTTTGCACTCAAGCTGCTGTTCTAAAGGCTGCTTCGTAGTTTCATGAAGTCAAGCCCCGGTTGCCCTTTGTTGCGGTCCTGATTCGACCGAAGCAAATGCGGCAGCCGGGGCAAATTCTTTTCTGAGTTAAGCCAGCGGCAACTGGACTCCATTGCGCAATCCGTGGCTTAGGAACTTGTTGAGCTAGGCGGTAGGGCCGCGCGACGTGCGCGGTCTTCGTGTTTTCAGGGCTCGGATCTGTTTGAAACTCGTGCCCGCAGGTTATCCTCTTTCGTGACGGGCAAAATCGGGCGCGGCTATGATTCGACGGCTTTGCTCGACGGCGCCGGCTGCTGCAAGATCGGAGTTCGAGCGAAGGAAGCCACTGCAACCGGGTGCCATCTCACTCAAGAAACGGGTGCCTCCCTGGGGCTTCGTGAGCCATATATCTCGATCCTTACAATAGCTCTGATTCTGCCCTA
>Ga0326728_10025345_pt1 | contig 10628 bp, 5 predicted proteins | sample MB3enrmetagenome_FD_207602 | JGI IMG/M metagenome (GOLD analysis project Ga0326728, IMG submission 207602) | Lab enriched peat soil microbial communities from McLean, Ithaca, NY, United States - MB31MN | ecosystem: Environmental > Terrestrial > Soil > Wetlands > Peat | place: USA: New York...
GTCGTCTTTGCCCACGAGTTGCCGCACAAAGGCCACCCACTCATCCACCAGAACCAGACACGGCGCAGCCTTCTGGAACAATTCCCGCAATACATCTGAGCCGGGGCTCACGCCGCGTTTGTCGGCCTCAGCGACCCGGCTGAAACCCTCTTTGCCAAGCAACTGCCAGGCGAGCTCCCCCCACAGGGTGTGGACAACGGTCCCGTCCTGAGTCTTATGCGGTTGACCTGGGGATAGGGCCGTTCCCACCAACACTGCGCGCCGCGCAGCAAACGGATGCGAAACCTTGGCGGCTTTCAAGGCGGGCTCGATACCGGGCAACTCACCGCTTCCGATGCCCGAAAACAAGTGATAAAGCGCCAGCATGGAGTGGGTTTTGCCGCCGCCAAAGTTGGTTTGGAGTTCAACTACCGGATTGCCGCCCGATCCGGACAATCTCTGCAAGGCGTCGATCAGGAGGTGCTTCAGGCCATCCGTGATGAAGGTTCGCCGGAAGAATTCCGTTGGATGCTTGTACTCATCCGATCCCTCGCCGCGGTGCACCTGGCCAAGGTCCGCAGCGAACTCGGCCTGCTGATAACGTCCCGAGGCGACATCGGCGTGAGGGGTTACGATCTCGCGCCAAGGCTTGAGCCCGCCTGCGGGTTGACCTTCCACAGCTACCGTCGCTGCACGCTTCTTCTCCTGCCGCGCCTCTTCTTCGAAACGCACCCGCAGGATTTCTTGTTTCTGCCGATCGATGTCGGCAGCCTGCTCGGCGGAGATGGCGGTGAGCAAACGGTGCATACTGTCGAGCGCGCGGTAGGCATCGTCCGTCGAGAAGGCTTCCTGGTGCGCCCACTTGTTTCGCACGTCGCGAAGCTCGCTTACTAAACTCCGCTCTGCCTGGCCCAGCGTTTTCTTGAATACGTCATTCCATTGGTCCCACATGGCAGCGAGCAGGGCCTGCGTATCGAAGCGGGGCGACTTGTCCTTCTTTGCGGCAGGAGCATGAACATCCAGGAGCCCGGCCTTGGCAGTCCAATTCTCGCCATAGGCTGCCCGTAATTCGCGCTCGATGAAAGGCTTCAAACCCTGATTAAGCAGTTCCAGCGCTTTACCGATCCGTTCCACATTGCTTTGTGCCATGACTGTGATTCCTGTGTAGCGGTGAGTTTATCTCGCCATTCATTTCCGTGGAAAATCCGCCGCTACCGTAGTGGGATCTGTTCTCCGCGCGGCCGTTCGCTGCGTGAGAGGCGCGTGATCTCCGGCCACGCAACAACTAAGGAGTTGTATGGCAGAGCCTCTTGCGCCCACTTCTTACGCTCGCAGATGCCAAAAAGCCGGTAGGCCAAGTCGCGAGCACTCTCGCCCAGGGCGCCGACTTGCCGGAACAGCAACGCCGCTGCACTCTCCCCTTCCTCTTCCAAAACCCTGATGAGGTAATGGGCTACTTCCCAAATCGTCAGGCGCCGTTCGGCGGCAGGGTCCCAATCTTCAGCGAGGTCTTTGCGGCCGAGCAAGCGGACCTTGCCCGCTTTGGCAGAAAGTATTCCCGAATCGACCATGCCTTGTACCGATGTATTCTTGGCTTTGCTGAGGGTTTCGGCCACCCCATATGGACCCTCACTGAAGGCGAATTGCTCAAACCAAGCAAGCGCCCAACGCGTATCCGCATCGAACTCGCTTTCCTGCTCCGCCAAAACTTCGTCTAGGGTCTGGTTGATGAGTGCTAGTGCAGTCCGCACTGTCATCGGCGAGCCGTCTGCTTCGACGACCTTTGCGTAGCGGGAGAAAACTGCCATGCCCGGACCGATAGCCGCCTGAGCCAAGTCGACCGGAGCGATGTTCCCGCGCTGGAGATTCTTGAGCGCGATCGGGAGGTCGCTCTTGAGTGCATTGATGAACTCGCGGCGCGTCGCCAGCGGCGCGTCAGCAGCCCGGGGTCTGCACGCTAGAACGATGTACGAGGCGAGTGCGTTCGTGCCCATCGAGACCATCCGCCACTTCTGGGAGGCTCGTACTGGCCAGGTAGCAGTGATCTGGAACCCACTTGATATCAGGGCCTCAAGCAATGTCTCCCAACCGGTCGTCAAATCTACGAATGATTTGCCGTCGTCCTCGGCGGAATCGCTCTCTTCGTCGTCTTGTTTGAAAGCATAATAAACGCTAAGCGGGAAGCGAGGGTCCATCTTCTCGCGCAAGGTCGAAAAGGCTTTTCGGAAGCCGGACTCGAAATGCTCCTTGGCCTTTTCCTTGTCGCCATCAAAACGTTCTGGTGACGCTGTCAATTCGTGCAACTTCGGTACGAGCAGAGTACTGAACAAATCCCGACAAAAGACACCCACTGTGCGCCGCAGCCAGACGTAGAAGAAATCGCTTAGAACTGCATAGCCGATATTGTCGTAATAAGGTGGGTCGGTGCTCACGAGAAGATTGGTGATGCCATTTGCACCTGTGGCGGCGTCGATTTGAAGTGCGCAACCCCCGTTCGTGGTGGTTGTCAACACCTCAACGCAGTGCGCCACATGCTCACTACATGTATTCCACGCACCGACCGAATCGCCAAGTATGTTTGCTTCTGAGAAGTCCCAGACCATTGGAATGGCCTGCCGCCCGAACAGATTCATCACCTTTTCGTTGCTCGCGCTCCACCGGCACAGGCAGTTATTGAAGTCCGCGCAGCGATCGACAGCCAACGCGAGAAAGGTACTAACCGTTCGTGCGTAAGCAGCAGCTTCATCTGGAGACAGTCCCGCGATGGAGGCATCTCGTTCAACATCTATCCCAATGTCCTTTGCCAAATCGCTGAAAGTCACCATAGCCGTCAACTGCCGCGGAGTGAAGAGGTCCTTGAAATTCGGCATTCCGTATAGCGGCGGCGAGAACCATCGCCGATCGTTGGTCATCGGTTGGTCCACATCCGGGACATCGGGTGCGGAGATTGTTGGGACTTGGCTTGCGGTGCTCGGCAGATAAATTCGTCCACGGGGGCCATCAGCCACCACAGCAAACGGTATCTCGTCAACACCGTACTTGACCGCGAGTTCGCGAACCTCCCCTTTACTGAAAAACGTGCCGCAAAAAAGGCACCTAGCCCCCTTGCCACTCGTGGTCTCTTTTTCGGGCTTGTCGCCATTCTCGATCTCGAAACTAACTGTCTTGGCAACGTGATCTATTTTTGGTTTAGCTATCAGAAAACGGGGCTTTTTGCGGACCAACCAAAATGAACGAATCAGTGGCGCACGCGCTCCACACGCGGGGTTAGAACACTGAATGGTTCTTGTCCACAGCCAGGCGATCGCAGTGACTTCGCCGCCACCGTGATCCTTCGGAAGTCGCACCTTAGGGTAGAGATGCCCGATCTTCGCCTGAGCGCGCTCACAAATAATCCGTCCGTAATACCGCATGTCTGCCGCCAGCCCTTGAGTGCCATGCCGATTGGCAGAACCGCCTATCTGTCCGCGGTCCTCCGGATTCATGGGAGCGTGTCCCGTCCAGCGAGGAGCGAGTTCGAGGTTGCACTTGTTCAGCAGGACAGCCACGGGGTTGAGATCACCCGCGTAGGCCTCCAATCCTAGACGATTGGCCTCCAGCGGAATAGATCCGCCGCCGGCGAAGGGATCAAAGACCACCGGAGGTCGCCCGTCGCAATGGCGCAACATTTCCTCCCGAGCTTCAGCATAAATCTCAGGAGCCTTATGTAGTTTTTTCCCCATCATTCGCCGCAGAATGTCGAACAAACGCTCACGTTCTGTATTTTGGGTTTCTTCGGTAGGCCAAATTTCAGGATGTGCTTCAGGATCGTCAACCACGGAGGCGAAGAGAACGGCACGCGCGGTCGGCAATGGCAGCCTCGCCCACCATTGGTGAATCCCCTTGGGGTGTGGTCCAATGCCCGGCATCTTGTCGTAAGCGGAAGCATCGTTGATCTCTGGTAGTGGCAGCGCCACCTCAATCAGCTTCTTGCGGTACTCTGTCATCAGTTCGTTGCCTCTTCGTTACCTAATGCTGTCGCGGCGGGGCTGCCCTTTCGTGTCTCGGGGCAAGGACCGAAATTCACCGTTTCCAGGCGTTCCTGATCGACTCATCGACCAGAGTCTTAATCTCACCCGCGTCGATGCCGAGCGGGGCGAGCAGCGACCACGCTTCAGCGATCCTCTTTATGACACCCTTATCTGCGTCCTGAAAAGCGCACGAAGTATCCGCCGCATGTTTCTCGACAAGTGCCATTAGCTCGCCCTCGGTAACGCCATAGGCCTGGAGCACGGTTGCCGCCCGCTTCAGAATGCTATCGACCTTGTGTTGAGCTGCCGCCACAGCCGGCGCAAGGCCCGCGGCGTCAATCGCCTCAGCCGGATACTGATCACACAGCTTCAACATTTCGTGAAGGGTAAGATTCGCCGGTATCATTTCTCCGTAAACCTGCGGCGCGGCCTCTATAGTCGCATGGCATTCGCAAGGCAGAAAGAGGCGCGAGATGGTGAATTGATTACCAGTGGCCTGTAATCGAAGCGGGTCTTCCTCCGGCAGCACCCGAGTGAGGCGCTTCAACAAGTGGGCGGACACGGCTGCTGCGCCCGGCCAGGTTCCGGTGGCCGGGATCTGCACCTTCCCGCCGATCGATTCAACGCTGAGATGACTATCGGAAAAGGTAAAGATCACTCGGGCATGCGGGGTTTCCTTGCTTGACTTCGGAATAATGCGCCGCAGAGCGTCTAAGAATTCAGAGCGTCCAACTTCCAGATTCCACATCATCACGCATGCTTTCCTGGCTAGGGGCACCGGTCGCTGGCATAAGACTGGGCCGATTGCGTCGTAATTGCGCCGCAATTGCGCCAACTCAATCCTAGACGCAAAACGCAACCCCTTGAGAAAATGAGAGTTACCTCGATCAATTGCGTCGGAATTGCGCCGTTTGTCGCAATACTCGTGCATCCGGCGCAATCCGGTCAGGCAAAGGAACGTGGATACCACATTACTCTGAAGCCGCGTTAGACGCAGCTCCCTCAAGCCACCACAGTCGCGACGAGCTGACAGAGACAACGAAGGCAGCGCGCCAAACTGGCGGATGCCTGGGCAGCAACATCCGGACGCCATCCCTGAACAGTGTCATCCACAAATTGTATCAGCCGCGATGAATAGGCTGGCCCGACTCGGCGGCCGCTGCTTGGCCTGGGCGCAAGGTCTTCCCGGACGTCTCGGCGCCGCGATCTGTGCGCGAGCTGAGCCATTGCGTCCTTGGGTGAATGGACCATTTCAGGGTGAGCAGGAATTGTGCGCTCGGGCACTGCGAGAAAACGTGCTAATCGCTCGCGGTCTGCGAAAAGCCAAGCCTCTACCTCCCGCACGGCGATCCGGAAGCACATTTTTGGTGCGGGCTGTGGCAGGTGGGCAGCCCGATAGGGAGGAGCGCAGTCTGCGTCTTGATCAAGGTCCAAGAGAACGACCCAGGGCCAGAACTGCGCAGCTTGGTTGTAGGCAGACAGCCGACGCAGTAGCTGCGCCTTTCCCGTCTTGCCATAAATCGGCCCCGCCCGCGCACCCACATGGGCAATGAGCCGCTTGATAACAGCTTCGTCTAAAAGGCCCTCCACCGCGCCCGAGACAAGAACAGGTCCGCTTCCAGGCATTGTTAGTCTCCAAATAACACTAGCTGCTCCACCTTTTCCGGGCGTGTCTGGGGGACGGCGGCCTCCGCGACAGTTAGGCCACTGGCGACCAAGGACTCAATCTGGCTTGAATCCTTCGCAACCCGAACAGAAGTCCCCTCCTCCCCTGGCTCGAGTAGAACCACCTCATCCAGGCCAATTCCTTCGTCTTGCAATAAATCACTGGAATGGGTGCTTATAATGATCTGGCGACCGGTCCGCCTTTGAATTCTGGCGAACATCTGCGGGATGAACCGAACAACTTCAGGGTGTAGAGATAACTCGGGTTCCTCCAGTAGCAGGGGCCCGGAGCCATCGAGGATAGCCCACAGTAATCCCAACAGGCGTAGGGTCCCATCCGAAAACTGATCTTCGGTCTGCCATGCTCCTTGAGGGCGCCAGTGTTCGTACTTACCGCGAAGATGAGGTGTGCCGCGAACGTCGCGAGTGAGTTCTAGTTCCTTGATTTGCGGTACAGCCACTCGCAGGGCTTCCAGGATACGGTGGAGCCGCGCCTGACGAGTCTTGTCGGAGGTTCGGGCGATCTGTTCAAGGAAGTCGCCGCCAAAGGGGTCGTTCTTTCTGCCAACCGAGCGATCCGGCTCCCGCACGAGCTGCGGAACAATGTGCAAGTAACGAACTGAACCGAAGAAGTCCACCATTGGCCGGAAATCCTTGTTAACGTTCACCTGCTCGAGATAAGTCTGGGTGAGGCGCTCGGGGTCCTCTTTGTCCTTCTCGTCCGGACGCGCAAGGAGCTCGACGAAGCCCTGAACAATCCTTTCCTCTGTGATCACCGGCCGCCGCAGGTTGTCCTGGGTAAACCCAAGGTCGTACTCCCAAGCGTTGCCATTGCCCTCGCCAACTGTGACGCGAATCACAACGTCGGAATAGCGTCGAGCAGCAAGGCAGCGCAGGCTGGATACACCACCTCGCTGGCGAACAGCTTCCTGGAATCCGCCTCCCACCCTGACCAGGTCGTGAAGAAACCGAAACACGTCCAGGAAGTTCGATTTTCCAGAGGCATTCGGTCCGAGCAGAAATGCCCGGCGCTGAAGGCTAGTCTCGACGTGTGTGAAGTTTCGCCAATTCTCTAGCCGGATCGTCGTGAATCGGAGAGTCTTGCTGGATGATTTTTTCATGCCGGGTCCTCGGCGCGCGCCCATAGGTCGTTCAGGTCATAGTTTACACTGGTCACGGCGAAATCAGGCTCTCGTTGAAATGGCCGGCGAAGATAACGCGCCGTAGTGCGCTCGCCATCGACCTCAACCAAGGCCAGTATGAAATCTTCAGGTTTATTGAAGCCAGTCAGAATCTCGTTGCGGGTTACCGTCACGGTTTGCGCGCCTGCAGCACGTCCCTTAACCTCAATGAAGCGAAGTTTGCCCGTGCCGGGGATGCCTGATTCCACGTCGTAGCCGCACTTAGCGTCACTAACATCTTTGGGCTGGAAACCGAGACTCCGCTCGGCGTCAACGACGGCATTGAGCGCGGCGCGGGCGATTTTCTCTCGCTCTTGGGCAGAGGCGGGCTCGCCTTTCTCCCGCTCCCTAATCGGGACAAGCAGCCCTTGTGGAATAACTAGCGCTCCACCCATTACGACCGGAGGTAGAGATGAAAGCCACCGCTCCTGTTCTAGCTCCTGAACTCGCTTCTGAAGACGTGCCTGTAAATCGTCCGCCCGTTGGCGGGCTTTTCCCGAATTGATTCTGGCGTTCACTTTGCCGGCCAGTTCTTGAGCTTTCAATTCCTCTGCCCGATGGTCCCAATAGGCAATCTCCTTGGTAAGCCGGTCCCGCACGGCCGCCATAGTTCGGGCCACGATTTCTTCCTTGCGCTGCTTTACCTCACCGAAATGCTCCGGGACAAGTCTGCTGGCCGCATATTCGATGACCTTGCCCTCCAACTCCTGCTTAAGCCACCCCGCCTCAAGCGCGGGCACCGCCACCGTGCGCTCGGAATCTGTGATTGGCCGGTAGTCGAGATAGGGGGCGTAGCCGGCGTTAAAGACATCTCCTTTGGCGTTGATCTCAACGAATTGGAGTCTACGGGAAACAATCCTGCGGTTGCCAGCGGGGTCGGTCCGGGCGTCTTGGATGGAATGCTCCAGGTAATACAGAACGCGCAAGTCTGTGTTTTTGCTATTGGGGTCAACCAGTACAGCGCCACGCCGAAGTAGGTCACGATTCCGTTCGAGGATCAAATCGATCGTCGCGTCGAGCAATGGATGACCTGGACAAACAAACTCAGCCAGAGGTTTTCCTTGAACGCTGATGAGGTCCTTCTCGAAGGTGATCCGCTCGTACCTAACGAGGACAGGCTGACCTGTTCCGATGAGCCGGTCGCGGCTTCGTATGAGAGCCGGTACATGAGTGATCTCGTACCGCTTTGCCTCCCGTTCGTGGATTGCACCACCCAAGTGCTTGAAGGCCTCCATGAAGAACGTGGCGATAAAGTGAGGCTGAAGGCGGCGGGCGTCCGCACGCTCCATGTCCTCACGAATCTGGCGGACGCGGGCGGCATCCATCGAATCGCGCGCCAAGGCCCTTTCTTCCAGGAGTTGACGGCAATGTTCGCGGTCCGCAAGGTTATCGACAGTTTGGAAAAGCCGAGATCGGACCTCCGGCCGGTCGCCATAACGGATGGCCTCAATCAGAAGCTCGCGCAGCGGTTTGTCGCGGAAGAGTTTGCCAAGAATATCGAAAACGCCGCCACCGAGGGCACGGCGTTCCTCCTCTAGCTTCTCAAAGAGCCGTTTGAAGACATCTCCTTCGCGAGTCTCCTCCGCCACAAGATTCCAGAGGTGGCAAACTTCCGTTTGGCCGATACGATGAATCCGCCCGAAGCGTTGCTCAAGGCGGTTGGGATTCCACGGGATGTCATAATTGACCATCAAATGGGCGCGTTGCAGGTTAATGCCCTCACCGGCAGCGTCCGTGGCCACAAGGATTTCGACAGTCTTGTCCTGGGTAAAGCTCTCCTGAGCTTTCTTCCGCTCTTCGCGGCCCATTCCGCCATGGATCGTAACAAGTGCCTCCGGGCGACCAAGAAGGGTGCGAATTCGTTCAGCTAGATAATTCAGCGTATCTTTCTGTTCGCTGAAGATCACCAGTTTTCGCCTGTGGCCTTCGGCGTCAAACATTTCGGCTTGGTTCTGCAAAAGCTTTGAGAGTTCGTCCCATTTCCGGTCGGTCTTGCTCAACTTGACCTTGAGAGCAAGTTCCTCAAGGCGTTGGAGGATTCCAATCTCCGCCTGGAGTTCTGCGATGGTTCGGGCTGCCGTTGCCTGGTCGACTACCTGTTGTTCAGTTTCCTCCACCTCTGCGTTTGGAGCTTCGTCAAGTTCCTCGAGGTCTTCCTCATTCAGCTCCGGGAGCTCTTTGGGCGTTTCTAGCGTAGCTGTGGCTCCACGGCGGAGCAATTGCTCCTCGCGCAGTCGCTTTTCGAGCCGCTCACGCCGGCGACGAAGCGATTGGAAGATGGCTTCCGGGGATGAAGCAAGGCGCCGTTGCAGTACTGTAAGTGCGAACCCAACGGTCCCCTTGTGCCCCTCGCTTTCGAGTGCGTCGGCCCGGTTGAATTCCTCCCGGACGTAGTCGGTAACTTCCTTGTAAAGGTGAGCTTCGAGGTCCGAGAGACGGTAAGAGATCGTATACGCAAGACGCTCAGGGAATAGGGGAGTACCATCAAACTTGAGAAGCTGCTCTTTCACCAGCCGCCGCATCATGTCAGAAGTGTCGACCACGTGGACGCCATCGCGGAATCGCCCCTCGAACCGGTCGCCATCCAGCAAGGCCATGAATAGCTGGAAGTCCTCCTCTTTACCGTTATGAGGGGTAGCGGTCATAAGCAAGAAATGCCGAGTCAGACGGGAAACCTGCTGGCCAAGCCGATATCGCTTAGTCGCTTTGACTTCACCACCGAAAAACGATGCCGACATCTTGTGGGCTTCATCAACGACGATCAGGTCCCAGTCGGTTTGATCGAGTTTAGCCTGGACGGTTTCATCACGGCTCAGTTTGTCAAGACGGCAGATAGCGAGAGGATTCTCCAGAAACCAGTTGCCGGTGCGTGCCGATTCAAGCTTGTCGTTGGTAAGAATCTCAAAGGGCAGGTGGAACTTGTAATTGAGTTCGTCCTGCCATTGCTCAGCCAACATGCCGGGGCATACGACGAGGCATTTGCGCAAGTCACCACGGGCAAGCAGCTCCTTAATGAGCAACCCTGCCATAATGGTTTTACCAGCGCCAGGATCATCTGCCAAAAGAAATCGAAGCGGCTGCCGGGGAAGCATTTCTCCATACACGGCGGTAATCTGGTGTGGGAGCGGTTCGACCAAGGACGTGTGGATCGCTAACAGGGGGTCAAAGAGGTAGGCCAAGCGAATACGAGTTGCCTCCGATACCAATCGGAGCATGTCACCGTCGCCATCGAAGCTCCAAGGCCGGCCGACAGACGCAATTTCCAGCGTGGGCTCGCGGTCGCGATATAGCAGCTCACTCCCCAGGCGTCCGCTGGGATCCTTGTAGGTGAGTTCCACCACAGATGATCCGTGCCACTTGATATCAACTACAGTGACAAGACAGTCCGGCAGGACCCCTTTCACGGATGCACCGCGATTTAGTTCTTCAAGGCGTGCCATTGGCCTACAGCGAAATCACCTCCCAAGGCTGACGGGCACTATACCACAAAGCTAACAGGCTGGAACACGCTCCATTTCCCGCACCACTTTTCTGCCTAGCTCTCGGGACGCAACCACGTCGACCACAGCCAGACAATGACTAGCTTTGGCCCTTGGACGCTCTGGCAGCCTGCAAAAGAGCGCTCCGGAGGGTTAACCGGTCGTAGGAAGCAGACCAGACGTCTGCATCGAACACTTTCTCCTTAAACTCGTCGACCAGCCCGAAGTACACGGGCCGCTTCGTACCTTTGAACTCGCGAACGAGGCCCCAAAGAAGGGTCGTGTTTGGCACAAGGTAGAGGAAAGCGTTTAGA
>Ga0326728_10025349_pt1 | contig 10625 bp, 7 predicted proteins | sample MB3enrmetagenome_FD_207602 | JGI IMG/M metagenome (GOLD analysis project Ga0326728, IMG submission 207602) | Lab enriched peat soil microbial communities from McLean, Ithaca, NY, United States - MB31MN | ecosystem: Environmental > Terrestrial > Soil > Wetlands > Peat | place: USA: New York...
AGGGTCGCTCTCAATCGCGTACACCTACACGGAACCTATCTCTTTCTATGAGTATATGTATGACACAGCAAAGCAGGCACGTGAGAGCTCTCTAGCAAACGTACTCGTATCCAACGGTTACATTAACACCGAGCCTCTCCTCAAACTCTGCACTGTACTTGACGGGGCCAGCATCGATATAAAATCCTTCAGTGACGACATCTATAGGAAGCTCAACGGCGGGCATCTTGATCCAGTCCTGAGCACCTTGAAGACCCTACACGAGCAGAATGTTCACTTAGAAGTCAGCACCCTTGTCGTGCCCGGGTACACTGATAAAGAGGAGATGATAAAGCGCATGTGCTCCTGGATCCTGAAGAACGTGGGGCCTGACCATCCGTTTCACTTCCTGAGGTTTTTTCCCATGTACAAGCTCGACCGCCTGAGCGCAACGCCGATCTCCATCCTGACCCGTTTTCGTGAGCTCGCCATGAAGGAGGGAATAAGGTATGTCTATGTGGGCAATGTCCCGGAACATGAAGGGACAAACACTTACTGCCATTCCTGCGGCAAACTCCTCATCGAACGCAAGGGGTATTTCATCCCCACCTATAACCTCAATGGGAAGCAATGCAGGTTCTGCAAGACCGTGATACCCGGGGTGTGGGGGTGAAAGACTGTGATGAGTGAACAGTGATCAGTGACCAGAAGACCGTGTGAATAGTGACTGATTTTGTACTACCAAGGGCCTTGTAGGAGCGACTTTAGCCGCGACATCCAAAACCGGGTCGCGCCTGAAGGCGCTCCTACATCTCGATAATATGCGTGTTGTAGAAGCGGCTTTAGCCGCGATTCCTACTTTCACCTCCATCATGCATGTCTGAATCTGCTTAAGCGCCTGTGCATGACCGTCTGGAGTTTATCGAGATAGATATAGGTAACCGGAGTGATGTACAGCGTCACGAACTGAGAGAAGATAAGCCCGCCGACCACTGCCACCCCGAGCGGCCGCCTGGTTTCACCTCCTGCGCCCAGTCCGAGGGCGATGGGGAGCGTGGCCATGAGGGCCGACATTGTCGTCATCATGATGGGCCGAAACCGGATAAGGGCGCCCTGATAGATCGCTTCTTGCGGCTTTTTCCCTTCCTTTCTCTCCGCCTCCAGGGCGAAATCGATCATCATGATGGCATTCTTCTTCACGATCCCGATGAGCATGATGACCCCGACCAGTGCATAGAGATTGAGATCTATGTGGAAGATCATCAGGGTCAGGAGCGCACCAAGCCCGGCGGATGGGAGCCCGGACAGGATGGTGAGGGGATGGATGAAGCTCTCATAGAGTATGCCGAGTACGATATAAATGACCAGTACCGCTACAAGAATCAGGATGCCGAGGCCCACCATGGATGCTTGGAAGGCTTGAGCTGTCCCCTGTGAGCTGCCGGTAATCGTTGAAGGCAAGACCGACCGAGCCGTTTTTTCCACAGCATTCACTGCATCACCTAGTGATTTCCCCGGGACAAGATTGTAGGACAGCGTTACGGCGGGAAGCTGACCCAGATGGTTGACCGTGAGCGGCCCCATGGTCTGATCCAGGCTTGCCACCGTACTCAAGGGAACCTGGTTGCCTGAAGATGATCGGATATAGAGCAGCGAGAGGGCGGCCGGATCCATCTGGTATTCCGGTTCGAGCTCGACGATGACCTGATATTCGTTGGTGGATGCATAGATCGTGGAGACCTGGTTTGCAGAATATGCGTTTTGGAGCGCGGTCTCTATTTGAAAGGCATTGAGACCCAGCTCCGATGCCTTGTCACGGTCGATGGTTATTGAGATCTGGGGATTCTTGATCTGGAGATCGCTGGTCACGTCCTGAAATCCCGGGAGGTCCTTCAGCTTTGATTCCATAATGGGGGCATATTTATACAACTCGTCGATATCCGGACCCTGCAGGGTGTACTGGTACTGGCTCTTTGTCAGATATCCGCCGATACGTATGGGCGGAGGGTTCTGCATATATACCTGGATCCCGGTGACCGATGCAAACTTCGGCCTGAGTTCCTGGATCACCTCATCCGGATTCAGGCTGCGTTCGCTGCGTGGTTTCAACCGGGCCATCATGGAGCCGGTATTGGCCGAGGTGCTGCCGAACCCACTACCTACGCTTGACATGATGACGTCTACATTAGGGTCTTGCTGCATAATCCGGGCAACCTTTTTCTGGTGATCCACCATGGATGCGAAGGATGTCCCCTGCGCCGACTCCGTAGAAGCCATGATGAGCCCGACATCCCCGCTCGGGAGGAAACCTTTGGGTATGACCACATAGAGGTAGACGGCCCCTATCAGGAAGAAGATCGAGATAACCAGGGTCGTCAACCGGTGGTGCAATACCCATTGGAGGCTCCTGTCGTATGCGTGGAGCATCCCGTCGAAAAACCGTTCGGAGGCCTGATAGACCCGGCTGTGCCTCTTATGTTCAGCGGAGCGAAGGGTGATGCTTGCGAGCATGGGTGTGAGGCTTAAGGATACGAATCCGGAAATGAGAACTGCAACGGTGATGGTGACGGCAAACTCGTGGAGCAGCCTTCCGACAATCCCCCCCATAAAGAGGACCGGAATGAATACGGCCACAAGGGACAAGGTCATGGAGATGATGGTGAAGCTTATCTCTCTTGATCCGCTGAAGGCAGCATCACGCGGGCTCTCACCATGCTCCATATGCCGAACGATATTCTCCAGCATGACTATGGCGTCGTCCACGACAAACCCCACGCACAACGTCAGGGCCATGAGCGAAAGGTTGTCGAGATTGTACCCGCCCAGATACATCATTGCAAAGGTCCCTATGAGGGACAGGGGCAGTGCGAGGCTGGGAATGACCGTAGCGGAGACGTTGCGCAGGAAAAGGAAGATCACCAGAACCACGAGAACCAGTGCCAGCAGCAAGGTGAGCTGGACATCCCTGATTGAATCCTTGATGGATATGGAACGGTCATAGAGGATTTCGAGGTTCATGGATGCCGGGGCCAGTGCACGGTATTTCGGCAGGATATCCTTGATGGACTGTGCGACCTCGACGGTATTGGTCCCGGGCTGGCGCAGGATCGCCAGTACGATGGACCTATTGTTGTTGAACCATGAGGCGATCTTGTCATTTTCGACACTGTCGATCATGTGGCCCAGTTCTTGAAGCCGTATCGGCGAACCGTTGCGGTACCCTACGATCAACGGCTTGTATGCATCCGCATTTGTCAGCTGTCCGGAGGCCTGAACGGTGAATGCCTTGTTGGTCCCCCACAGCGTGCCTGTCGGGAGGTTGACATTCCCGGAGGCGACCGCATTGGCCACCTCATCGATCCCGATGGACCTGCTGGCCAGGGCCTTCGGGTCGAGCTGTATCCTGACTGCATACTTCTGCGACCCATATACCTGCACTTCTGCAACACCGCTGATCATGGATATGCGTTGTGCAAGGAGGGTTTCTGCAAATTCGTCCACGGTTGAAAGGGGTAAGGTCGCCGAATTCAGTGAGACTATAAGGATAGGCTGGTCCGCCGGATTCACCTTCCTGAAGAATGGCGGGCTCGGCATGTTCACAGGCAGCAGGCGCGCTGCTGTGCCGATGGCGGTTTGGACATCCTGGGCTGCCGCATCGATGTTCCGGCTCAGGTTGAACTGCAGGGTGATCTGGGTGGTCCCCAGGGCACTCGTCGAGGTCATGGAGTCAAGGCCGGCGATGGTGGAGAACTGCCGTTCGAGTGGAGTGGCGATGGCCGAGGCCATGTTTTCCGGACTGGATCCGGGGAGGGTGGCAGAGACGCGAATGGTGGGGAAGTCTACATTGGGGAGCTCGCTGACGGGCAGAACCTTGTAGGCTACAATGCCGAAGAGAAGGATGGAAAACATGACAAGCGTTGTCATGATGGGCCGTTCTATGAAGATGCTGGAGATATTCACTTAGGTCACCGTTGCAGCGTCATTGCGAGTTCTTTATGGATACGACGGCCCCGGGTATGAGCCGTACCTGCCCATCTGTGACTACCCGCTCGCCGGATTTTATCCCTTTCAGGATGACGGTCTCGCCGTTCATGACCTGGCCGGCCGTAACGGTCCTTATTTCAGCCTTGGAATCAGGCCCTATAACATAGACATATTGTCCTTCCTGCCCCTGATCCACGCACTGTGAAGGGATGAGTATCGCATCAGGCTCGGTGGTGAGTGTCAGGACCACATTTATAAACTGTCCCGGTAACAGCTTCTTTCCCTTGTTGGCGAAGGTCCCTTTCAGGGTAATGGTCCCGGTTGTCTTATCGATGGCATTATCCACAAAGGTGAGTTCCCCCTTTTCCGGACCTTCTTCACCGGGGATAAAGGCATCCACCTCAAGCTTTCTCTGAGCAAAGTACTTCCTGACCCTGGGCAGGTCCTGTTCGGGGATGGCGAAGGTAACATTGATGGGCTGTATCTGGTTGATGGTGAAGACCTCAATGTCATTGGCCTTGAGGATATTGCCCTGATCTACTTCGAGCTTGCCGGTCCGGCCGTCAATAGGTGAATAGATGGAGCAGTATTGAACCTGGACCTTGTTATTCTGCACCATCGCCTCGTCGGCCTTCACCGTAGCCTCGAGGGCGGCAAAATTAGCCTGGAACTGGTCATATTGTTCCTTTGCCACATAGTCTTTTTTTACCAGATCGGCATACCTTACAACCTCTTGCTCTGCATATTTCGCTTGGGCCTTATCCCTGACAAGATTGGCCTCTGCCTGTCTGAGTGCCTCCACATTCGGGCGGCAGTCTATTTCCAGCAGAAGATCCCCTTTTTTTACGTCCTGACCCTCCTTGAAGTGAACTTTCGCAATCAGCCCGGTGATCTGGCTTCTCACCGATATGGCCTGAAAGGCTTCAACGGAACCGATGGCATTGATCTGAACGGGGATCGTCTTTTGAACCGCAACAGCCACCACGACCGGGACAGGACGCACTGCAGGTTGTTTCTTCTTTGACGAACAGCCATGAATGAATATCGCAGTGGTGCATAGCAAAAGCAGACAGCAGAACATGATCCTTCTCATTGCTTTACTCCCATGGCCTTTTCCAGGCTTGCGACGGCGAGGTGGAAATCATACAGGGCGGTTATATATCCGGTCTTCGCGTTTATATCCGTCACCAGCGCATCCGTCACCTCGATGGTGTTCCCCACCCCTGCTGCATACCGCCCCTGCGCAAGCTCCCGATTCTCTTTCGCCTGCTTCACCGTGACCTCGGCCAGCACGATCCCCTCCCTGGCCAGCGTGAGGTTGGAATAGGCCTGCTCGATATCAAACCGGATCCCCTGCCGGATGAACTCCTCATTCGCCCTTGCCACCTCCAGGTTGGCCCTCGCCTCTTCTACCTGCGACTTGGTCAGAAATCCGCTGAACAGCGGAAAGTTCAGGGTGGCCCCGAGCGTCCACTCCTTGTTCAGAGGATAGTTAAGCCCGCTCCATCCATATGCCGCATTGCCGGACAGCACCGGGTAGTACCCCGTCTGCGCCAGGTCTATCGACCGCTCGGCCGCCTCCCGGTTCGCTTTGGCAGAGGCAAGGTCGGGACGCGCTTCATACCCCCGCTTCAACGCAGTCTCAAGGTCGATGGGGTACTCCTGGTAGCCCGCAGTATCCTTAACCTCATAGCTTGGTGCTTCCGGCATTCCCATGGCGTTGTTCAGCGTTATCCTCGCTATCCGCAGACCGTTCTCCGCCTTGAGCAGGTTGAGCTTCGCCTGGCTCAGGTCCACCTCCGCATTCGTCACATCGATCTTGGGTTTTGTCCCGACCTCGTAGAACCTCTTGGCTTGATCCAGGTGCTGCTGAAACTGCACCACTTCTTCCGCATAGGCATCCCGGCTCTGCCTGGCCTGCAGGATGCCGTAGTAGGCCTGCTTCACCCCAAGGATGATCTGACTTGATGTATTCTCAAGATCGGCACGGGCAGCATCCGCGCCCAAGGCCTGTACATCCACCTGAGCAGACGTCTTGCCGAAATCAAAGATGGTCTGGTTCAAGCTCAGTGTATCCTGGTACTGGTTGTAGTTTGTGACCCCCGGGGCAGCAGCACTCGTTCCTCCCTGGGCATAGTTCCGGCTGTAGGCCGAAGACGCCCCTACCTGGGGGTAATAATTCGCCCGTGCCTCATTGACCCTGCTTTGGCTCGCCTTGAGGCTCCCGACCGCTCCCAGGACGGTGGGGTGATTCTTCAGCGCTATCGTTATACACCGCCCAAGGTCGAGGGTCTCACCAGACTTTATCTCATCAGCTGCATGGAGCCCTGCCGGCAACAGAACAACCAGACAAAAACAGGATACGAGAAGATGCGAAAACCTTATCATTTGTTTGTACCATCGTTCCGGCATAGTGGAATATTCAAAAAGACCTTTGTATTTCGTCATATACCTCAGGTGTGACATGCAAGCACTTTTAATTACATGATTGCATTCTATCCCTCCTCACGATCATTGAACGAATCCTTAACCCCTTGTAGACGGATAGAGAGCCCAATTAGTTTACAGCTATATAATAATGTTTAAAAAATAAAGCAACTCGTTCGACGCCAGGCGGCCATTCTTGGCTAGAAAGTTGCATTTGTTTTTAATCAGAGGTGAAGAAAAGGGATGAAGAGAAAATACCGCATCGCTGTATTCTTGAGTTTTCTGACGATCATCCTTGTTCTGATATTATCGGCATTTCACTTCGATTATATGGGCATGCCCGATCGGCAAACGGGTTCCGGCTTCCGGATCGAAACGCTTCACGAGTCCTCTTTTCCCGGAAATGATCTGAAGCCGGAGGCGCTTTTAGTGGTGGGTATTACAGCGCTCATGGCCGGAGGGGTATTGTGGTCGGTGGTAAATTATAAAGGGTGATCACCACAATTGTAACCAGTGTGAGATAAAAGTAAACCGGGTAACCTTTTTGAATCCAACCCATGTTTAGGATGCACCCTGCACCCCAGGTGCAAGGCTTGGGCTTGACACGCAGGTAATGGGGTGACATATAAGTTGTCATGACAACATTGTTGGAGGGCGTGTTTGTCCTCCCCGGTCCGGGAGGATATCGTACACCGTGAAGAATATAAGCTTTTCCATTAACAACTCACCCGGCTTTTGGGTTTACCGTATGCATACCCAGGGGGTTGCCGCCTTGCGGAGATCTTTCCAGGCTGCAGGATACGACCTGACACCGGAGCAGTGGGGTCTTATGGTTCGACTGCGGGAGCATGAGGGAATGAACCAGAGCCAGCTCGGGGAGAGGGCATATAAAGATCGGCATAACACGACGCGTATTCTCAACCAGCTGGATAAACGCGGTTATATTGAACGCAGGCCCGACGGTACGGACAAGCGTGCGTATAATCTTTTTCTGACAGAGGCCGGCCGTGCCGTTCAGGAGGCATTGACACCGGTTGTGCTGAACCACTATGCATGTGCTTTCAAGGGTCTTACGGATGAAGATCTCCGGACAATGTGCAGGATTATCGAGCATATAGTGAATAACCTCGATAAGCATCTGGAATAAACAAGGATAAAAATGCGTATGAATAACTGGATTTTCAGGGGATTGGTTGTATTCGTAATTTTCGCGGCGTTAGTATACTCGGCCGTCTTTCTCATTCATTCGCTCTCTCATGAGAGCACGGATGATGCTTATGTGGCCGGGGTGATCGTCCCTGTTTCGGCAGAGGTCAAGGGAAAGGTTGTGAAAGTATTTATAAAGGACAATCAATCAATCACTGCAGGCGACCCTTTACTCGAGATCTTTCGAGATGATTACACGCATGTGCTGACTCAGAGCAATGAGACCCTCTCTCAGGTAAAGGCCGAGGACAGCGAATTGCATGCATCGGTGGAGGAGAAGAAAAAGGCGTTAGTACAAGCCAAGGCCAATCTCGATGCCGCCCGTGCCGAAGAAGACCTGGCAGATAAAGATGTGAAGCGTTATGAAAGATTATTGAAACGACAGGTTGTGGCGCAAAGTCATTTCGATACCGTTCAATCCCGCTGGGAGGTCGCACAAGCCCGGAGAGAAGCTGCAGAGGCTGCTGTTGCCGAGGCCGGGGCGGCGCTCGAAACGCTCAAGGCACGGGTGACCACCCAGGGATTCAGGATCAAAGAGGCGGAAACCTCTCGGGATCAGGCCCGACTGGATCTCTTAAGGACTGTTGTTACCGCGCCCATCTCGGGAAGGATAGCGATGAAGAATGTAGATCCGGGCAAATATGTGGAGCCGGGCCAGCCCCTTCTTTCCATCGTACAAGAGGATACATGGGTGATAGCCAATTTCAAGGAGACGCAGATCAAGAAAATGACCGAGGGCCAAAGCGTTGAGATCAAGGTTGATGCCTATCCGGGTATGACCTTTAAGGGCCATATCGATAGCGTGCAACCCGGGACCGGAGCGGTCTTCAGCCTGCTGCCCCCGGAGAATGCGACGGGTAATTTCATCAAAGTGGTACAGCGTGTGCCTGTGAAGATCATCATTGATTCCCGGTTTGATCCGGTCCATCCATTATGGCCCGGCCTGTCCGTTGTTCCCTCTGTGGACATCACCCGTCAGACAGGCCCCAAACTGATGAAAAAATAGAGGCCTTGTGGATAAGAACCACCCAAATCACAAATGGTTTATCACCATGACGGTGATGACCGGGACAATCATGTCGGCCATTGATACGAGCATCGTGAATGTCGCACTACCCCACATGCGGGGGTCCTTTGGGGCCTCTGTCGAGGAGATCACCTGGGTCTCAACGGGGTACATCCTTTCAACCGTCATTATCATGCCCATCGTTGCCCTCATGAGCCGCAGGTTTGGACGCAAGAGGTTCTTTAACTTTTCCGTGCTCTTGTTCACCTGCGCTTCCATGCTGTGCGGAGTCGCCTGGGATCTGGGCTCTATGGTCGCCTTCCGTATCATTCAGGGTATAGGCGGCGGAGCCCTCATCCCGGTTTCACAGGCGATCCTCCGTGAAACCTTTCCGCCGAAAGAGCAGGCAATGGCAATGGGCATCTATGGGGTCGGCATTATCCTGGGACCGGCCATCGGGCCCACCCTCGGGGGATGGCTCACCGATAACTATTCCTGGCCGTGGATCTTTTATATAAATGTCCCTGTCGGCATCCTCAATACACTGCTTGTTATCAGGTTCATCGAAGACCCGCCTTACCTCGTCAGGGAGAAAGGGAAGTTGGACTTCATGGGTCTTTTCTTCATGATGGTGGGTCTCGGCTCGCTCCAGATTATGCTGGAAAAAGGCGAGCAGAAGGATTGGTTCGCCTCCGACTTCATCACCGCTCTTGCCGTCATCTCCTGCGTGGGCCTTTTGCTGTTTATCTGGCGTGAATTAACCACAGATTCCCCGGCCGTAAACTTGAGAATCCTGAAGGATATCAATTTTTCTTCAGGGACCTTTCTCGGCGGTATCCTCGGCATGGCCCTGATGGGCAGCCTCTTTTTGCTTCCTCTCCTTCTCCAGCAGCTCCTTGATTATCCCGCCTTTAATTCCGGCCTGGCGATGGTGCCGAGAAGCATAGCCATGGCATTTGCCATGCCGCTCGGAGGAAGGCTCTATAACAGATTCGGTCCAAGGCTTTTGATCGGCGCGGGGCTCTTTGTGAACGCCGTTTCGTTCTATCAATTCTCACTCCTCTCACTCGATGTCGGTTATTGGGATATATTCATTCCCCAGTTCATACAGGGTATCGGCTTCGGGCTTATATTCGTTTCATTGAGCACAGCGGCGCTCTCTACCATTGAAAAGAGCCTCATGACCGCTGCTACGGGGCTTTACAATGTAGTCCGGCAGGTATTCGGCAGTGTAGGCATTGCCTTGGCTGCCACGCTGTTGACCCAGGGAGAAAACTGGAACAGGGCAGTGCTTGTAAAAAATGTGACAATCTTAAGAGACTCCACATCCAATTCGCTGCACGCGGTATGGTCATACCTGATATCCCAGGGTGTAGACCCTGTGGTCGCTAAGAGCATGGCCTTGAAGATGATTGAGGGAATGGTCATGAGGCAGTCAAGCATGCTCTCGTACAATCATGTATTCTTTCTCATTGCAGTAATCTTCCTGTTCTCGATACCATTGATCATCCTCATCAAAGATGTACGAATGAATGAAGGCTCAGGTGTTGTCATTGACTGATGGATGAAAAGGAGGGACACATGAAAGACAAAACTCATACTGCAATCACCATATCACGACAGATGGGAAGCGGCGGCACGTATATCGGCTATCTGCTGGCAAAAGAGCTCGGCTACAAGTACATCGACAGGGAGATCCTGCGTCAGGCGGCCAAACACCTTAAAACAGATGCAGCCTGGCTAGAACAATATGATGAAAGATCATCAGGCCTTCTCGCGAATATCTTAAGAGGGTTTTCTCTGGGAACGCCGGAAACCACGAGTGTATCTCCTCTGAGTCGGCCGGTTTACGATAGGGAGCTCTTCACCCTGGAATGCAGGATCATGAACGATGTTGTTGATCGGTATAGTGCCGTAATCCTGGGCCGGGGCGGTTTTCATACACTGAGAAACCGGCCGGGCATGATCCGGGTATTTGTTCATGCCCCCCTGGACTTTCGAACCAAACGTTTGATGAAGGTGA
>Ga0326728_10025351_pt1 | contig 10624 bp, 6 predicted proteins | sample MB3enrmetagenome_FD_207602 | JGI IMG/M metagenome (GOLD analysis project Ga0326728, IMG submission 207602) | Lab enriched peat soil microbial communities from McLean, Ithaca, NY, United States - MB31MN | ecosystem: Environmental > Terrestrial > Soil > Wetlands > Peat | place: USA: New York...
CCGTAGCGCAGACTTCCAAGTCTGCTGTATCGCGGGTTTCCAAACCCGCCGGACGTCCGAGCCACCCGGCAGGCCGCCGACTTGGAAGTCGGCGACACAGCAGGCTTGGAAGCCTGCGCTACCGGCCTGCGCTCCATCGGGGGCCTGTAACTGGGAAATATCCGGGCTAGGCGGGTTGGCACGACTTGCTGGCCATGCTGGCGGCGAAACCGGGAGTGAGCTGGATGGGTTTTGAGCGTATCATGTCCGGGACGTCCGCTCTAGTGTTGTGGCCGCTAAAGGAAAGCGGGCCGGATCTTGACGCTCTGCGGCCTGCATGTTAACAATTGTGTTGTAGCCTGACGCTCAGCGGGGTTCGTCATCCTCGGACCACGACGAGGGCCGGGCCGAGCGAAAATGCGCGTTGAAGCCGGCGATCCGTTGGAAAAGGCGGGGCGTGTTGACCGCCGAAGAAACATTCGGGCGGTGGGGACAAGCGGCGTGAGTGCGGGGTTGCTCGCTTGGTGCCTGGCGGCCATGCCCTGCGCCGCCCTGGCCCAGTTTGCGTGGGTGACCAATAATGGCACGATCACCCTTACCGGCTACTCCGGTCCCGCCGGCCCCGTCGATCTCCCCACCAATCTCACCGGCCTCCCGGTAACGGCCGTCGGCTCCAACGTGTTCTACGGCAATTTTGGTCTTACCTCGGTCACGATTCCCGACACCGTGACCACCATTGGCACTCGCGCGTTCGGCACTTGCACCGCGCTGACCAACGTCGTGTTCGGCCGGAATATCACCAACATCGGCGACTTTGCCTTCAACTGTTGCACGGCCCTGACCAATCTCTTTCTTCCCAACCGCCTGGCCACCATCGGGCAGGAGGCGTTTGAGCTCTGCACCGCCTTGCCCACCATTACGCTCCCGGACAGCCTCGTTTCCATCGGCCCGTCGGCCTTCTACCTCTGCCCGAGCCTGACCAACGTGAACCTGGGCCGCGGCGCCCCCAGCATCGGGCAAACCGCTTTCTCCTATTGCCACAACCTCACCGGTTTCATCGTCGACGCCGCGAACCCGGCCTACAACAGCGTCGACGGCGTCCTGTTCAACCAGGGCCAGGGCACGCTCGTCCTCTATCCGCAAGGAATGCGGGGCACATACTTCGTCCCCGATAGCGTGACCAATATCGCCGACTATGCGTTCTGGGATTGCACCGCTTTGACGGCCGTGACGTTCGGTTCAAACGTCACCGCCATCGGCAACAGCGCTTTCTGGGAATGCACCACCCTGGGCAGCATCGTGCTCCCCGACAGCGTCGTCACGCTCGACGATTCGGCCTTTAATCTCTGCTGGGCCTTGACCAACGTGGTGTTCGGCCGCGGCCTCGCCCACCTCGGCGACGGGGCCTTCGGGGACAGCTTCGCCTTGTCGGCCTTCACGGTGGACCCGGCCAATCCGTATTTCAGCAGCCCGGATGGCGTCTTGTTCGATAAAAGCCGAACCACCCTTCTGCAATGCCCGATGGGCCGGACCGGCAACTACGTCATCCCGGATGGCGTGGCCGTCATCCAGACGAACGCCTTTTCCGGATGCTCGGGCGTGACGGGCGTCTCGATTCCCGATAGCGTCGTTAGCATCGGACCGGCGGCATTTGACGGCTGCGGCCTTTCCAATGCCGTGATTCCCTATGGCGTCCGGACGATTCCCGACTCGGCTTTCGCCTATTGCGCGGGTTTGCAAAGCGTAACGCTCCCCGACAGCGTCACCAACATCGGCGACTCCGCGTTCGCGGTGTGCATCGGGCTCACCAATGCCGCGCTCGGCGCGGGCCTCACCATCATCGGGCCGTCCGCCTTCTATTGCTGCGGGTTGCTCTCCAGCATCACCCTGCCCTACGGCCTGACTACCATCGGCGACTCGGCCTTCAACCAGTGCACCAACCTTGTGGCCATCGCCATCCCGGACAGCGTGACGGCCCTGGGTAATAACGTCTTCGGCGGCGACTGGAGCCTCACCAGGGCCGTCCTCAGCACCAATGTCGCGAATCTCGGAAATGACCTCCTTGGTGGCTGCACGCGCTTGGCCAGCCTGACGATCCCCGCCGGCGTGACCAACATCGGGGACCGGGCCATCGCGGGTTGCTCGAGCTTGAAGGTGATCTATTTTGAGGGCAACCCTCCGGGCCTGGGGATGGATAGCTTCGCTCTCGATAACAGCGTGGTTTACTACCTGCCGGGCACGTCCGGGTGGGGACCGACCTTCGGCGGCCTCCCCACAGTCCTGTGGAACCAGCAAGCGCAGCACCCGCACCTCACCCTGGCCGGCGTGTCCACCAACGGCTTCGGCTTCACCCTCACGGGCGTCAGCGACACGGCGTGGGTGGTGGAGGCCTGCACTGACTTGGGCCGCCCAGCCTGGGCGCCGCTCGGAACCTGCACCCTCGCCAACGGCAGTGGTTATTTCAGCGATCCCGACGGGATCGACTATCCCGCCCGGTTTTACCGGCTTCGCTCCCCTTGATGGAGATGGGGTCAGTCCCGGAATTCTGAATTGCTATTGACGTTCGGCACGCCTCCCGCACAATGCGGGCATGGCTCGGAAGATTCGCATCGAATACTGCGGCGCGACCTACCATGTCATGGCTCGGGGCAACCAGGGCCGTGATATCAGGACCTGAATTCGACCTAAAAAGTGATCACTACATCAATCCTGCGCCCGGAGGAGTCGCTTGTCGATGGCCTTGAGGATGGTTTCTTGTTTCTTGGTGAGCGCCACGACGCGGGAAAGCTTGAAACCCCGCTTGGCGTCCCGGAGATAGACTTTGTACATGGTGCCCAATTCCAGCAGCGCGCCTTCCGCGGTGAACTCCGTACGGCGCAAGCGGTAACGCAGCAAGGATAAGAGCAGGTAGGCCAAGTAGCAGAGGAAAACGTGAGCATGCACGTGCTCGGCCAGCCAGTGACGCACCGGCCGCAGGTGGGTGATACCCTTCAGAGTGTGGAAGGCTTTTTCGACAAGGTCCTTGTCGAAGTAGAGCGAAAGCATTTGGTCCTCGGGCAACGAGCGGGTACAGAAGATGCATGAATAGCCGTCGAACTCTTCGGCCTCGGTCAAGACGGCGGGTAGCAGTTGGCCGCGGGCGTCGAAGAAACGTTCCAGACCCGGTTTGATGGCCCTGCCTTGGTCCAGGAGGTTTTGGGCGTAGAGGATCTCATCGCGGCGGGATTCGCGGGCGTCGCGCTGGTGGCGCTCGTTCAAACACAGGGCCAAGCGTCCGCGCACCCCATCCAATTGGTAGGGGCGCAGGCAGGTGTAAAAGACGGTCGAACCCACTCGCTGCCGATAGGGGAGTTGCATCAATAGATGGGGATCGGCATAGGGGCGCCAGAACTTTTTCAAGGCCTCGTTGAGGGGCACCCCGCAGAGCGTGTCCCAGTGCAAGTGCTTGATGTCCTTGAGGTTGCGCCCGCTGGTAATACCCCGGTCGTAGATGAACAGCCCCGGTTCCAAACCGTAGCCGGCAAAGAGCGTGACCAAGTCGTGCAAGGTGCGTGCGTCATGGACGTTGCCGTCGAACACCTTGTGAAACAAGGGAATGCCTTCGACCTGGGTCACGCCCAGACCCACCTGGATGAGAGGCCGCCCCTTGATCTCCTCCTTGTCGTGACCCGGTTTGCCCAGCGGGCAATGCCGGCCATAGAGGTAGGTGTTAGTCACGTCGTAGATGACGCCGGAGGGCCGCAGACGGTATTGGCGGAAAACCCCTTGGAAGAGCCGCCGCTGCCACGTCTCCGCGTCGAGGCTTTCCAAGTGGTTCAACGCGCCGACGAGGCGTCTTTCGGTCAAGCCTTCCAGGTCCAGGAGGAAGTTCAGGTCGGTACGTTCGAACCAACTGGGCATGTAGTTGAGGCTCCGGTAGTCCAGACAGTGAGCATAGACCAGGCTGAGGATTTCCTGGCCGTAGTCGCCCAGGAGTTCGGGCAGTTGGATTTCGGTGGCGAGGTGGTGCAGCACCAGCAGTGGGCCGTAGAGTTTGACGGCTTCGACTTCGGCTTCCGAGAGGGAGGTTGATAGGATGGTGCGGCCGTCAGCCTCCTTGCCGACATAGCGAATAAAGCGCTGGACCACCTTGCCCTCGACGCGGTGGCTTTCGACCTCGGCGAGGTAGGTGCGGTCGCCTTTTCGGATCTTCCGAATGAAGCTCATGTAGTGCATACTATATACACTACAGGAGGGGCAAGCAAGCACTTTTTGAAGAAAAATGCAGGTCATTAGGAACCCGGTAAAATCAGGGCGAATCAACGCTCCTACCGCATGCTGCCCCGCTGTAGTGTATAAAAACTAGGTCGAATTCAGGTCAGGAGCCAGAGACCGGCTTGGCTGGTGACCGAGCGGGTGTTGGGAGAACTGGCACTGGGACCCGAGGACCGGGTGGGGGTGGGGTTGCCGCTGGTGGGGCTGGGTGAGACCGATCTGGCCAAGGGCCGCAAGGGAACGCCACAGAAGGACGCGCTGGCGTGGTGGTTGTGCAGGCACACAGCGGTGCGTCGAGCTTGGGTGAGCCAACGACTGCGCATGGGCGACGAGTCCCGAGTGACGCAGGCCATCCGGCGCGTGCAAGATCGGCCCGGCCCGGAATTGGCAGAATTCAAACGGCGCCTGGAGGGGGCTTACTTGGGCCAACAGGGCCATTCGGCGGATGTGCGCTCATGATCGGCTTTCAGAATTCCGGGACTTCACTTCACTTCCCGGGCGCGTCGCGTGATGGTTGGGGGAGTCGGCGCAACCCCAGGCCCGCGGGCAGGTTGGATGAAAAACAACAGGCTGGGATGACTGCCGGACACAGTGGATAAAAAGCGACAAATGTGTTCGCTAAGGGAAAGCCTAATTCTGGTGTAAGGCTTGGTAGTACGGCTGGCTCCGCTGACACCACCAGCCCTTGAGCCGGTCGGGCTTCAACGTGACCTTCGGAAACCGGTTCGCACGGCAGGGATTTTCCCTGTAACTACTTGCGGTTTCATTCCTTCCTTCACTGGCTTGGCGGCGCGCACCGACGCCCGGCGCACCGCTCGCCAGGGACACGCGGTTCGAGATTCATGGCCTGGGCAACTTGGCCCGTGGGTCGGTCTCAGTCACCGCTCATTATGGTTGGTATAATCGCTGCTGTAGCCGGCTTGCCAAGTTGGACTATGAAAAAAATCGAGGCGATTATCAAGCCTTTCAAACTGGAGGAAGTCAAGGACGCCCTGCACGACCTTGGCATTGACGGGATGACCGTCACGGAGGTCAAGGGTTTCGGACGCCAGAAAGGGCACACGGAGGTCCATCGCGGCGCGGAGTATTCCGTTGACTTCCTTCCGAAGATCAAGGTTGAAGTGGTGTTGAGCGACGCGCGGGCGGAGAGCGCGGTCAGCGTGATCATGCGCGCGGCCAGGACCGGGAAGATCGGCGACGGCAAGGTGTTTGTGTCTGATATCCGTGAGGCGTTTCGCATTCGCACGGATGAGAGAGGGGAAGCGGCCGTCTAAAGACCCCGTGCTCTCCCGGCATAAACCGCTGCCAATGGACTTCGGCAAGTCAGTCAAATACTACAGAAAAGCAGACCACGTCCTACAGAAGAATCATACGTGCCCCGATTGATTGGAGGCCCGGCCAGATGCTACGGTGTAAAGTGAGATTATAGATTTCGATGGTGAAACAGAAACTAACAACTGACAAGAAGGTGTCCCTGGCGATTATCAGCGCGGGGGCGATCGTTTTCGCAACTGTGATCTACAAGGTCGGACTGGCGCCCGCGCATGCCGTGCCGGTGAAGGCAAGTTCAACGCCCACCGCGGCAGCGGGTCCGCCGGCCGTCGAGTTGACGACCAACCAACTGGGGGCGGTGGTCATCGAGCCGGTGGGAACCCACGCCTTTCCGCTCCAGAAGGAGGCGGTCGGCTACATTGATTTCGACGATGACCTTTCGGTCCAGGTCTTTCCCAACTACCAGGGGAAACTGCTCAAGACCTTCGTGGAAATAGGGGACGAGGTGAAGAAGGGACAGCCGCTCTACACCATTGACAGTCCGGACCTGGTGAACGCGGAGTCCACTTTAATCGGGGCCGAGGCCACCTTTGTGCTGACGGACAAGGAGCTGGCGCGGGCCAGGCAGCTCTATTCGACCAACACCGCCGTCTCCCAGCGGGAGCTGGAGCAGGCGATTAACGACCAGCAGACGGCGTTAGGCGCCCTCAACGCCGCCCGGGATGCCCTGCGCGTATTCGGAAAGGCCGAAGAGGAAATCGACCGGATCATCAAGTCGCGAAAGGTTGACCCCGTGTTGGTCGTGCCGAGTCCGATCCAAGGCCGGATCACCGCGATGTACGCCCCGCCGGGGTATCTGGTGCAGCCGGGAACTGCCCCGGCGCCGTATTCGGTGGCCGACTTGTCGGTCAAATGGATGTTCGGGAACGTCTTGGAGAGCGACACCCCGTCCTTCCGTGTCGGCCAGCCGGTTGAAGTCAACGTGATGGCCTATCCGGGCCGGGTGTTCACCGGCAAGATCGACAAAGTCTATGAGTCGGTCGATCCGAACGTGCACACCCTGCTGGTTCGTTCCGAGGTCCCCGATCCCCAGAACGAGCTGCGCCCCGGAATGCTGGCCAACTTCGTCATTCAAGTGGGAGACCCGGTGGTGGCCACGGCGATCCCGGCCAAAGGGGTGACGCGGGAAAGCGACGGCACCTTCACGGCCTGGGTGACGGCGGACCGCAAGCGCTTTACACAACGGGTCCTTAAAATCGGCCTGCAGAGCGGCGGCATGGACCAGGTGCTCGACGGATTGCAACGCGGCGAGCTGGCGGTCTCTTCCGGCGCGGTCTTCCTCAGCAGCATGCTGGATTTGCCGCCTGCCGATTAGGGTCGAGCGCGTTCGAAAGGGCTGAGCCATGTTCAAATCCATTCTCGCGTTCTGTCTTACCCGCCGGGCGGTCATCCTTGTCTGCCTGATTCTGTTTGCGGTCGGGGGCTACCTCGCCTTCACCAAGATCAACATCGAGGCCTATCCGAATCCGTCGCCGGTGATCCTGGAAATCAACGCGCAAGCGGCGGGGCTCTCGGCCGAGGAGATGGAACGATACTATACGATTCCCATGGAGGTCGCGCTCTACGCCACGCCCGGGGTGCACGTGATTCGTTCGACCTCCTTTTACGGTTTGTCCTTTGTGCGAGTGGTTTTCGACTACGGCGTGAATTACGACTTTGCCTTCGCCCAGGCCTGCATCGCCCTGGAGCAGGGCTGCTCCCTCCCCGGCGGTCAGATCCCCAGCGTCAACCAGAACAGCGGCACCGGGGAAATCTACCGTTACCAGGTGGTCGGCCCGCCGCGTTTCAGCCTGACCGACCTTCGCACCGTGCAAGATTGGATCGTGCTGCGCCGGCTCTCGACCATTCCCGGCATTATCAACATCAACAGTTGGGGCGGACCCACCAAGGAATTTGACGTGCTGGTGGACCCGCACAAGCTCGAGACCTATGGGACGACCGTGCCGCAAATGATCACGGCTCTGGCCAATGCGAACCTGAACGTGGGCGGACGCGAGATCGTCGTGGGCCAGCAGTCCATCAACATTCGCGGCGTGGGCTTGATTGACGACGGCGGCGCGGAGGATTTGACGCAAGGCTACCATACGGAGGACATCGAAAACATCGTTCTGACCCAACAGAACGGAGTGCCGGTGCGGATCAAGGACGTCTCCCAGGTGGTGGTGACCAACATGCCGCGGCTGGGCATTTGGGGCCATGACAAGGAGGACGACGCGGTCGCGTCCATTGTCGTGATGACGCGCACCAAGCACGCCCACGACATGATCCCGAAGGTGGAGAAGGAGGTGGAGGCCATGAACCACGACGGGACGCTGCCGCGCGGCGTGAAGGTCGTTCCCTTCTATAACCGGTGGGACCTGATCTCGATCACCACCCACACGGTGCTGCACAACCTGATTTTCGGGTGCCTGCTGGTGTTTCTGATTCAATGGATTTTCCTGGGCAATCTTCGCAGCGCCATCATCGTGGGGGTGAACATCCCCTTCGCGCTGTTCTTCGCCATCATCATCCTGACGCTCTGCAATGAAAGCGCGAACCTGCTGTCCATCGGCGCGGTCGATTTTGGGATCATCGTCGATTCGGCGGTCATTCTGGTCGAGAACATCTTCCGCAGCTATCAAAAAGGCCCGGACGAAAGGAGGAGCATCATTCAACATCTGGCCGATGGCTGGTATGGGCCGGACCCGACCACGATGCGCTATCATACACCGCAAGCGGTCTCCGGGTGGACCGACCGGCTGCGGCTGATCCTGGTTAGCGCGCTCCAGGTGGATAAGTCCGTCCTGTTCTCGGCGCTCATCACCACCTCCGCCTTCGTGCCCCTGTTCACCATGCAGGGCGTTGAGGGGCAGATTTTCGGCCCCATGGCCCGGACTTATGCTTATGCGCTGGCCGGGGCCTTGATCGCCACCTTTACCGTCACCCCCGTGATGGCGTCGCTGCTGCTGCCGGAGCAATTGCAGGAGACGGAAACCGTCATCGTTCGTTTCCTCCACCGGATCTACACGCCGGTGCTGCGTTTCTCCCTCTCCCACCGGATGGTCATGGTCGGGATGGAAATCACGCTCTTCTCCATCGCCGTGCTCCTGGTGGGCGGACTGGGGAGCGAATTCCTCCCCAAACTCGAGGAGGGCAATTATTGGATTCGGGTCTCGATGCCGACGACCCTCTCGCTGCAAGACGGCGAGGCGGCGACCCACAAAATGCGGATGATTCTCCTCAACCATCCGGAAATCACCACGGTGACCTCGCAGCATGGGCGGCCCGACAACGGCACCGATGCCTCGCCCTTCTCCAACGTCGAGCTGTACGCGGTGCTCAAGCCGGAGAAGCAATGGCCCAAGGGGCTGACCAAGGACAAACTGACCGACGACATCCAGACCGAGTTTCAGAACGCGTTTCCGGGGGTGATCTTCAACTTCTCGCAGTACATCGAGGACAACATCGAGGAGGCGATTTCGGGTGTCAAAGGCGTCAATTCGTGCAAGATTCTCGGTCCGAACCTGGAAACGCTCACCCAGTTGGCCCACCAGGTCCAGGACCAAATGGGCCGGGTGCGAGGCATCTGCGATCTGGGCATCTTCCCGGTTTACGGCAATCCCAACCTGAACATCAAAATCGATCGCCAGAAGGCCTCGCGTTACGGCCTGAACACGGGCGATGTGAACACCGTCGTCCAGGCGGCGATGGGCGGGGCCACCGCCACCCAGGTGCTCGAGGGAGACCGGTCGTGGAACCTCGTGGTGCGCTACCAGCCGCAATTTCGCGACAACATCGACAAGATCAAAAACATCAAGGTGGGTTATACCGCTCCCAATGGCGCCGCCGCCTACATCCCCTTGAAGGAACTGGCCGACGTCAGCCTCGATAGCGGCGGTTCCTGGATTTACCACGAAACCATGAAGCGGATGATCCCGATCAAATTCAGCACCCGCGGGCGCGACCTGGGGTCAACGGTGGCCGAAGTGCAGGAGCGCATCAAGAAGCATGTCCTGCTGCCGCCGGGCTATCGCATCATCTGGTCCGGCGAGTTCGAGGACCTTATGCTCGCCCAAAAACGGTTGGAGGTCATTGTGCCGGTCAGCCTGCTGCTGATCGTGGGATTGCTTTACACCCTGTTTAGCTCCTGGCGCGACTGCCTGCTGGCGCTGGCGGGAATTCCTGACGCCATTGTCGGCGGCGTCGCCGCGCTCTTTCTCACCGGCCAGCCGTTCAGCATCTCGGCCGCCGTGGGATTTGTCTCCCTCTTCGGGGTGTCGGTCATGGACGGCATCCTGATGATTAGCTATTACCACCATGAGAAGCGTCTCGGCGGGACGCCGGCCGAGGCGATGTTCCGCGCGGCCTCGGGGCGCATGCGCCCGCTGTTGATGACGGCGCTGTCCGCCTGCATTGGTTTGCTGCCGGCGGCCATGTCCCACGGCATTGGCAGCCAGGTGCAACGTCCCCTGGCTACGGTGGTGGTCGGCGGCATGTTCCTTGGCTCGATCATGCTGCTCATCGCCACACCGGCCCTCAGGTTGGTGTTCTTAGGCCGAGATCGAGCACCCAATCCGGCGCCCGAGACGCCGGCAATAGAAACCGGAGCACCCGCATGAAAACTGCCAATCGATTGCTGATGATCCTCAGTTGCGGCGCCTTCTTGCACGGTGGCACTTGTGCCAGCCGTGCCGATGGGCCGCCGGAGGCCCTGTCTTCCGAGGCTCGCGAACCTGTCGTCCCGCCTGCGACGGGCGGCAGGGAGCTCGCCACGCCGCCTCCCGCCGAGAAGGGCCAGACCGCCGCGGCACCCGCTCCTGAGGGCGGAAGCCGGCTCCGCGCTTTCGGCAAGGGGCTGAAGAGCGGCTGGCCCAGCCGACCGGCGGCGCCGGGCCACAAAGTGGGGAGCGCAAAGAACCTGTCCGAAGCCAAGGCGCTGCACCGCAAGCCGCCGCCGGCGAAGCATCCCGATCCCGCTCGGAACGCGCAAAAGCGTCCGGACGAAGCGCGCCCCGGCAATACCCCTGCCAAAAGCGGCCTTGCCAAGAGCGCCCCGGGCAAGGTGGAGCAGGCCCGACAG
>Ga0326728_10025352_pt1 | contig 10624 bp, 7 predicted proteins | sample MB3enrmetagenome_FD_207602 | JGI IMG/M metagenome (GOLD analysis project Ga0326728, IMG submission 207602) | Lab enriched peat soil microbial communities from McLean, Ithaca, NY, United States - MB31MN | ecosystem: Environmental > Terrestrial > Soil > Wetlands > Peat | place: USA: New York...
CCTCCAGCCCGCACAAAGGGCTCCAGCGTAGCAGCCACCGCCGCATCGCCCTTCAGGGCGTTGCGCCCGATGACCACCAGGGGCGCAGCCGCGCCATTCCAGGAACGGGTCCGATAGCCCAGGTTCACCAGCATCCTGGTGGTCAGGCCGTTCGGATCAACGATGGCGATCTGGCCACTGCCCCTCTCGTCTTCGCCAAACACACGGAACGCAAAGGCATCCTGGTGCTTGGTATCGCCGATAGTCGCGATCAGGGTGATCTGGCCATCGGCCTTGCCACCGGCTTCCACGGCAGGCGCGAGTACCTGGATGGGAATGAATCGAATCTCGGAAACGGCCAGGCTGCCTTGAATCTTGCCTGCATCCACTTCCTTGCCCCCGGCGGTGGCGGTCCAGGCTGCGGTGAGATTCCGGGGCTGGCGGGCATCGTTGATCAGGACGATCTGCTTCTCGATCTTCTGGCCGGGGCTGAAGAGGTGGTCCTTCGCTGTGTAATCCCCTGTCCGGCCCGCAATCCACGCCAGGGTCGGCCCGTTGACCTCCTTGAGGGCGTCCTGCATCCAGGACCAGGTGCGCAGGCCGCCCGACAATCCCGCGGTCCGCCAACTGCGCCATGTATTGATGCGGAAGAGCTGTTGGATCTTGTGGTTGTTGGCGTACTCGTCCAACCGGTTCTCCGAGCTCTCGTAGAGCATCCCGCTGCGGAACAGGTCATGAAGATACTCCCGATACTTTGGTTCCTCGGAAGAATAGGCGTCGGTGCCAAAATAGATGGCGGCGTATTCCGTCAACAAAGGCTCGCTGGTGATATTGCTGTCAAACCCATGACGCCCGCGCCGGAACGTGCAATCCATGGGGGTGCCGAACTCGACCATTGAAATCGGCATCTCCCCGCTTTCGGCCCATGCGCTCAGCCAGTCTTCGCGCTCCTGGAGCGGGATAAGGTCCAGGTAGCAATTCATTGTATAAGCGTCCCCCGTGCAGGCCCCCGCATGGCTGTAATAAAGCCGGGTCGGGTCAAGCTTCTTGAGCCCATCGAACATCTCCTTTCCCGCAAGCATGAGGCGCTGCCAGCGCTCGTCGCTCTGATTCCATCCCCCGCGGCCCACGTGGCGCGGATCAGCGTCCACAGCGCTGTTGAAGAAGTTCATGCCGGCGATCCATATGACGACGGACGGGTGGTTGCGGTAGTGGCGTATCCACACGGCGGCGCGGTCGAAGGCACGCTGCCGGTTCTGCTCCCAGGCAAACCGGCCCCTCGAACTCATCATGTATTTATTGGCGTCGAGGATATACTCCGCGACCAGGTATCCCCCGCGATCGGCATCATCGAGATTTCGCCCTGAATCGGCAGGATCGCCTCGCGTGTCCACATTCGCTCCTCCCATCTCGGAGAAGGTGTCCCCTACCTGCATGCGCCGCCCGTTGTAAAAGCAAGGCTGCCGCAGGTGGATCACGGTGCCGTTGAGGTAGAATTGCCGGCCTACACTCCAGAATTCCCGGAAACCGAATCCTTGGCTGTATTCGTCATCCAGGCCGGCGCCCATCACTTTCAGCCGAAGAGTATAGAGATTGGGCTGGCCCACATCCCACAAGCGCGGGTCGGCCCAAGGCCAGGATAGAGCAAGGGCCTGCGTCTCCTTGACGGCTACCGCCGCTTCCCCCATGAAAGTCTTCTCCACCTCACCCCTTTCGTTGAGCATATCCGCAATGACCTGGACCCGGCCCGGCTGCTTGACGCCGCTCAACTCCACGTCCAGAGAGACGGTCTTGTTCCGGGTTGACGTGCGCACGAAAACGTCAGTTATACGAGCCTCCGATAAACGGCTTTCCAGAAAGACGCTGCCGGTCAGGCCTCGAGATCTGAGCGAGGCTGCAGCGTAGGTGACGTTCATGAAGGCATTCTGCCAGAAGGTCCCTACCTGTTCCGCATCGGCGATGGCGGCCACCAGCACCCGAACGTTCGCCGTTTGGCCGGGCGTTACCGCTGAGGTGATGTCCACGGAGCCCCAGGGCCAGGCGATTCTCCCGCACTCAGTCCCATTCACATAGACAATTGCGTCCGTGCAGACGCGGTCGAAGCGCAGGCTGATCGCGCGGCCTTGCCAATCAGCCGGGATGGGCACCTGCCGCTCGTACCAGGCGCGCGCCACCCGCGCTCCATCATAGAGGTCCCACTGCGGGCCGCCCCCACGCGCCAGCAAATCAGAAGATCTGCCCCCTCGCCCCTCGTCCCTCCCGCCCCGCCCTCCTCTGCCTTGCCAACTGCCAGGCACCTTGATATAGGCCCACCCCACTTTTGGGGGTTCGGCACTTCCTTCGGCCGCCGGTATAAAGCGCCAGATGCCGTCCAGGGACACCTGCGATCGCTTGGAATTCAAGGTTTCGACGCTCGTCTTGTCCCAGTCTAGGGTTACGCCGGCCGGGAGCTTGGCGTCTGCCGACTGCGTCGTTGTCGCCAAGTGGGGCGTGACCGCGAGGTCGGCGATCTCGAATACGCCGGTGCAGTGGAACATCGCCGGCTGAACGTTCAGGCGGGTTGCTCCCCGAGGCACCTTCAACTCCACCGACTTTGACACCCAATCGGAGTTTGTCGCCAGTTCAGGAACTTGGGCAGGGTAACCCAATGCGCCTCCATCGAAACTCATCGCCACGCGGGCGTCATGCTGCACAAAATCCCCTTGGGGAAGCAGGTTCACCTGGGCAGAGGATCGTCCTCCCGCGACGCAAAGACATAGGAAAGCAAGGGCAAGCTCGAGTCTCAATGTCGCGTCAGGACATCCCACTCGCATGGCGCGCGGCATGGTGCCAGCGTGTTGGGATAACCGCCCCAGGTCAAGCACAGAACACCATCGCAAAACCACCGTGGCCCGCCTCAGTGGGGGCTTCTGCTGGGACGAATCCACGGTTTTGACCCCTTCTTCAAGGAATTGGGGGAGAAGGTTTGCTTTCCGTGCGCGCCGGAGATTTGCGTCGAAGTGCTCTCGCCGTGCAACACCGAGGCTGAAATCCTGGAGAAGGCAAAGCTTCACTTTGACGCCGGCGCCAACGAAGTGTGGCTGTGTGCCCCGGATGGCGGGATCAGCTTTCTGGGGCCGACCGCGATGAAGTGCTCGAGGCTGTGCCCGCAGTTCCCGAAACAGGTTCAGTTGCGCTGACTTGGAACCTCTGCGCGCGGAGGGTCAAAGCCTCGACGAGCCCTGCCTTAACCCGCTCAGGCGCAAAGTTAATGAGATCGTCATAGTCTCGCAAGGCATTCGTCTCCCGCTGCCGGGCGAAGGGAATATGACAACCTCATTAAGTGGCCCCTTTACGATTTTTTGGATTCGGCAGCCGAAGCCATCCTTCGCTTGAGGTTGGGTGATCTTTCATAAGCCACTTTAGACCGCCAAAACAACACACTCGTTTCTTTCCAGATGCAAGCATGTCGCAGGCATTCTCGATCCGGCGCAGGCGCGTTTCCGGCAGCTTGGCTGAGGTGATCCAGAGAATCCAGTTCTGGCGCGCCATGGGTGTGATACTCGACCACAATGCCTGCGCCAGCGGGGCAGCCGCAAGGGCTTGGCGCAGCTCCATCGGCACCCTGGTCTCCGGTTCCTTTCCGGCCCGCGTAATCTCCACCGTTACCGTGGCTCCAGGGTCTGCGCCGGCAGCATCGTGCAAGGCTTGGTTAAGCCTGAGCCAGTGACTTCCTTTGCCGTTTGGTTCGAGAGCGGCTCGAAAAGGGAAGCCATTGATTGTCCCCTCAACCATCGTCATGCCTCGTGATGGAAGCTTCGCACTCGCGTTCCTGGGCAGAGTTAGAAGGGTCCACGATCCAGCCTTCTCGGTTGCTTTAGGCCGAAACAACCTGGCACTGAAGCGAATCGTTGACTTGGTTTCTTGGAGCTTAGCCGGTTTCATAGGCCTGATCGGACTGATCGGGCTGATCGGAATTGCTTTCTTGCAGCGCTCGTCTGTACTCAGCGCTGAGCGGGTGAGGGAGAATTGGTTTTCGGGTCTCACCAAGCATGGGGCGAGCTTAGGAAGAGGGAGCGGTGGCGTCAAAACGTAATTCTTGCCTGTCTGGAGCCGGTCTTGGCCAAGCAACCGAAAGCGGGTCAGCCATAGCATGGGCTGGTTTTCAACCCAGAAATGAACCATGCTGTGGGTTCACCCCTTTTCGGCGCAAATTGATTGTCGGATTTTCCCCAGCGGCGCACACTAATCAGTGAATGCAGCAAACCGATAGCCGCAACGCCCTGCTCGAGTACGCGGAAAGCGCCTCGGATGAGGCTTTTGCCGCAGTGGTGAAGCAGCACGTTGATCTGGTGTATTCGGTGGCATTGCGGCACGTCGGCGATCCACACCAGGCCGAAGAACTCAGCCAGGCGGTCTTCATTGTTCTGGCGAGGAAGGCCAGGCAGTTACGCCATGAAAAGGCCCTCTCGACCTGGCTGTTTCAAACCACGCGATTGATCGCGAGGAACTTTGTGAGGAGCGAAATGCGACGACATCACCGGGAGCAGGAAGCCTACGCGCAATCCGCGTTGCAGGAATCCAGAGGCGACATTTGGTCCCGAATTACCCCGCTGCTCGACGCCGCCGTCGGAGCCCTGGGCGAGAAAGACCGCCGTGCCATTATCCTCCGCTATTATGAAGGCAAGAATATGCGCGAAATCGGCGCCGCTTTGGGTGCGAGCGACGATGCGGCGGAGAAGCGAGTCGCCCGCGCCCTGGAGAAGCTGCGGACCTTTTTCTCCAAACAGGGTGTGAGTTCGACGACATCCGTTTTCGCTGCAGCGATCTCGGCGAATTCCGTTCATGCCGCACCGGCGGCGCTTGCAGCCACTGTCGCCGCCAACGCGGTGACCAAAGGCGCGGTGCTGAGTAGTTCAACCCTTTCTCTTGTGAAAGGAGCCTTGAAGTTTATGGCCTGGACAAAAACCAAGATGGCAGTGTTAGTGGGCGTGGTCGCTGTCGCAGTGACGACCTCAACCGTAGTCGGGATCAAGCTCGTGCAGGATGGGGACGCCTCCTCGGAACTGTCCTTTACCGGAATGGAGCAACTGTACATCATCGCCAAAGATGGAAGCATCCGGAACCAGTCCACCATCGAAGAAACCAATCTCACTCAGCGGACGATTCAAGAGAGGAGTATTATGGACCTGGACGCAAGCTATACGGCGACGGACGAGTCAGGCCGGCCCATGAGAATGAAGAAAAGAGCCGACCGGGGCTACCGCTTGATTTTGAACCAGCCGGTTCCCCCTGCCCAAAGGACATCTTATACGCTAAGTGGAAGCCTGGACAGCCGATTTGAACCCAACCAGGCAGGCGACTACGAACTGGCCACAACACACTCGCGTGGCAATAACCTGGACATGCGCCTGGTAGAGGTCTGGCGGCTGCCTCCGGGGGCCACCCTGGTAAGCTGGAGCCCAGAGGACTTCCGCATATCCACCAATGGGGACGGGCAAGTCGAGTTGCGCCTGGATAAAGTGGTTCCTCCAGGGGGCCAGACCCCACTCCGCTTGGCCTACCGGCTGCCCAAAGCGGCGCGTTAGGAACCAGCCATCGAGCGAATATGAAACGCGACCGCGCCTTCACGTTGATCGAGCTGCTGGTGGTCATCGCGGTGATTGGAATTCTCGCCGCCCTCCTGCTGCCGGCGTTGTCAGCGGCGAAAAGGAAGGCGCAGGAAACCCAGTGTCGGAGCAACGAGCGGCAGTTGACGATGGCCAGTTACATGTACGCCACGGACTCCGGCTCCCATGCGGCTTACACCAACGCCAATGATCCGCACGTCCTCTGGATGGGTTCGGAATACTATGCCAAGGTGAGGCAGATCTTCATTTGCCCCACGACCCCAACCCCCGTGCCGGTTCCACCGCACGACGTTTGGGGAGCGGCCGATCGGGCCTGGGTTTGGGGCAGCGGCAGGAGCCCTGCCGATATCGTCACCAACCCTGTCCCCGGCAGTTACGCCTTGAACGGCTGGCTTTATGATACGGTGATGTTCGGCGCGACGGCGCATCCGGAATACATGATGAGCAAGCAGTCGTTGATTCAGCACCCCTCGCAAACCCCGGTGTTCGTGGATGCGATGTGGGTGGATGTTTGGCCTCTGGAAACGGACCTGCCCTGCACCGACCTTTACAACGGCAGCCTCCAGACCGGCATGACCCGTTGCACGATCGCAAGACACGGGGGCGTGGCGGCCAGCGCGCCTCGTAACTTTGACATCCGCCAGAGGCTGCCCGGCTCAGTGAATATTGGGATGGCTGACGGTCATTTGGAAGCGGCGAAGCTGGAGAACCTCTGGAATTACTATTGGCACCTCGAGTGGAGTCCCCCGGTCATACGCCCGCGATAATCACGGCTCCGGCTTAGGTCTCAAGTCTAAACCCGGAGGTCCAAGGTCCAAAGTCCAAAGTCTAAAGTCGGGGAGCGGAGGGGGGGAGGGACATGCCGAAAAGCTGAAATGCTGAAAGGCCGAAACGGGCGGGCGGAAGGGGAGGGAAAGCCGGGGCGGGGAGGATTGGGGATTGCCGGGCCGGGTATAATGCGAGAAGATAGAGGCAGGAGCATGGCCGAACTGCCGATCAAGATTGACCGCCAGAAGATTGCGGAGTTCTGCCGAGCGCGAGGCATCCGGAAGCTGTGCCTGTTCGGCTCGGTGCTGCGGGCGGACTTCGATCCCGAGCACAGTGATGTGGATGTGCTGGCGGAGTTTGAGCCGGGGGCGCTGAAGGGCGTCGGCTTTCAGTACTTTGGCTACGGGGAGGAGTTGGCGGCGATACTTGGTCGCAGGGTGGATTTTTGCTCGCGTCTGAACCAGTAAATTGAGGCGTCCGTCCGCCGGGAAGCGGTCCCGATTTCTGAGCGCGCATGAGCCGCAGGCGACGTTGCGGCAGGTGCAAGATGCCGGACGGCACGCCCAGGAGATCTGCACGGACAAGACCTTAGACGCGCTGCTCAAAGATTGGCAGGCACAGAGCAGCCGCGCTGAATGATGCGCGGAGGCGGGGACGAGGCCGTCCCCGCCCCTTATCGCCGCTTCTTGAACTCGTCGTGCCGCGCCGACTGGGTCGCGAAAATGTTATTGACGAAGTCTGGTGGATGTGGTATGGGTTGCGTGTAAATCGGTTATGAGAGTTTTGGAGATTCCGAAATCGGGCAAGTGCAGGGATCGAGTCTGGCAGAGCAATCGCTACTGCCAATACTCATATCCCGCCTTTGTCCCGTTTAATCCCCGCACGCCCGCCCAGGTGGCGGCCCGCGAGGTTTTCGGCGCCGTCTCCGCCCGTTGGCGCACGCTTACCGAGGAGCAGCGCGTTATTTGGTGCGCCGTGGCCAAGCACAAGAAGTCCCGGCCCCGGCTGCGTCAGTGCGGTCCCCTGACCGGTTTCCTTTACTTTGTGAAGATCAACGTGGCCCTGGCCTACCGGGGTTTGGCCCAGGTGGACCTGCCGCCGGAGCATTCCGAGGTTGCCCAGCGGGTCGTTTTAAGCCTCAACTACACTGGGAGGTTCGATCAACTGCCTGTCGGCCCCACGCTGTTTCTGCGGGCCAACCAGCTGGTTGGTGGTTGGGCCAATGCCGCGCGCCAGTTGGCGGCAAGCGCGGCAGCCCCAAGCGGCTGACCGCCGGGTTCTTAATTCTTGCGCCGGACTTCCTCTTGGCCTCCGCGAGGAGTGCGTGAGCTTTGCCCTTGTCCCTCTGGCGACCCCCGTTTTCTTCGGTCTTCCTTCAGCCTTCTGCCATTCCCCTGCAAATCGCGGCCTTGAAAGCCCGCCATTTCGACTATCCGGCGGCTGGGTTGGCCCAAGCGCACCACAAGCCTGTTGCCAGCGTGTTGGTCCGGTAGTGGTAGGCAACCACTCCGGTATCTTAAAGCTGGATGCCGCAGTTGAACAGCGAAGTCGCGAAGACGCGAAGGCTGAAAACAAGGCAAGGCGGGCCATTCGACCAAAGTCGGCAACCTTCACCTGGCAGGTGGACCCAAATCCGCCCCCGAACATGCCGTCTCACAGCTCTTTCCTCGCGTCTTCGCGCCTTGGCTGTTCACTTCTAACTGCGGAGTTTAAGTTAAAGGGGTCCCCCCCAGCGTCTGAAGAGCATCAAAACGTGCGCTTCCTAATCGGCCTTCCTTGACACCCTGTTTCAGCTCGGGTAACCCGCTCCCATGAGCATCAAACGGACCCGCATCTTTCCTCGATCCAACTGGATGCACCGGAGACGATTCCTCCAGACCAGCGGCATGGGCGCCCTCGGGTTCGCTGCCCTGGCGGTGACGTTTCGCGCCACTCCAGCGCAGGGAGCTTCTACTTCCCAAGCGACCTTGACTGTGGAGGACACGGACGGTGTTCTTGGCCGCGCCGCGGCACCCACGTGTGTTTCCGTCACCCTGCCATCCAAGGCACAAACAGCGCTGAGGGAAGGCCGCCTCGTTTTGAAGGAGCAAGCGGCCGGGGCCCACGCCGTGATTCCCGCCCAGCGTGTCGGCTCAGGGCCGGACGGTGCGGTGCGCGCTTGCTGGCTGATGCCGCCAGGCTCGCCAGGACGCCGCGTGTTCCATTGGGAGGAGACGCGGCAGCCGTCCGCGATCCTCGTGCAAGCCAGCCGCGACTCTGCCACCGGCCAGTATGAGGTGAGCGAAGCGGGCCGGCCGCTGCTCCGCTACAATTACGCGACGGTCGAGCCCGGCGACGTTTTGAAAGACATCGCCGAGGGGAACCGGAAATACGCCGTGGCGCGCAGTGATTACATTCACCCGCTTTACGGGTTGGAGAACGAGCCCATCACGAAGGATTGGCCGGTGGAGCATCCGCATCATCGCGGCATCTACTGGGCGTGGCCCGAAGTGGATTGGCACGGACAGCGAGGCGACCTGCACGCCTTGCAACTGGTTTTCGCCCGGCCGACGGGCAAATGCGGAATGGCCAGCGGCGCCGTGTTCGCCCAAATCGAGGCCGAGAACGAGTGGCGCTGGGGGGATCGCGTTCCGATCGTGCGCGAGCGGGCGATCATCCGGGCTTACTGCGCGACGGCCCGGGGCCGTTACGTGGACCTCGATCTGCGATTCGAGGCGCTGGGCGACCCGGTGCTGCTGGCGCGTCGCGGCGCCGAGCACTACGGCGGCCTCAATATCCGGCTCGCCGCTGTCAGGAACCAGCAACTCGTCACGCGCACCGGCGTGCCCGGCAGCGAACCGCGCCAGGCTTGGAGCGACCTTGCAGGCACGTTTGCCGGCGCGGTCAAACCCTCCGGTCTTGCCGTTTTCCAGCACGCAGCCAACCCTCAGTATCCCGGAGACTGGATCAGTTACCCGGAGTTGAACTGGCTGCAGCCGACGTTCCCCGCGAGCGGCAAACGGAACGAGCTCAAGAAAGACCAGCCGCTGGCGCTGAAGTTTCGCCTCTGGATCCACCCGGGCGAACGCCTGGCCGAGTCCGATGGGGGGGATCAATGGCAGGCCGCCAATTCTCCTTCATCGCCCCTGGCCTGAGGAAACTCCAAGACCACGATCGCCAGCGTGGTTAACAAAGTCGCGGGCATATCCTGCGGACACCGATATGGACTGCGGCGGCAAGCGAAGCGCGACGCCGCTTTGGCTGGGATCAGCGCAAGTGCTTGACCCAATGCGGGATACAGCCAGAGAAAGCGGCGTCGCGCTTCGCTTGCCGCCGCAGTCCATAACGACTTTGTCAATGGCCGTGCGATCGCTGCCGTCGTCCCGTAAAGCCATTGACAGGGCCAGTCTTGCCTGAGACAGTGCCGTCCATGCCAGTTGCCGCCGCGCCTCCCGTAGGGCCGTCTCCGACGGTGCGCACCAACCTCTCCTACCTCATCCCCATTTGCCTGGTTGCCACCCTCGGGGGGTTGCTGTTCGGCTACGACACAGGCGTGATCTCCGGCGCCATCGAATTCCTGACGGCTCGCTTTGGGCTCGATGTGGTGATGAAAGGTTGGGCGTCGGGGTGTGTGCTGATCGGCTGCGCGACCGGCGTGCTGATTGTCGGGCCCATCTCCGACCGGTTCGGGCGCAAGAAAGGGCTGCTCCTTGCGGCCGTGCTCTTCCTGATCTCGGCCATCGGCACGGCCCTCCCGCATGACATTTGGACCTTCATCCTGTTTCGCTGGCTGGGCGGCATCGGCATCGGCATTGCCTCCATGTCCACGCCGATGTACATCGCCGAAATCGCCCCAGCCCACCTGCGCGGACGCCTGGTATCCGTCAACCAGATCGCCATCGTTAGCGGCATTGTCGTGGTGTATTTCGTGAATTACCTCATCGCCCGCTTTGGTGACCAGGCCTGGAACGAGACCATCGGCTGGCGCTGGATGTTTGCCAGCGGCGCTCTGCCCTCGGTTGCCTTCGCCCTGCTGCTCCTGCGGATTCCAGAAAGCCCCCGCTGGCTTGTCGAGATGGATCGCGCCGAGCAAGCCAAGACCATCTTGACCAAAGTCGCGGGGGAGGACTTCGCACAGGCCGAGCTGGCCAGCATCCGCGCGGCGCTGTTGGTGGAAAGGGGCGACTGGACCGAGCTGTTCTCCCGGGCACTCCGGCTCCCACTGATGGTCGGCATCCTCGTGGCCATCCTCCAGCAGGTCACGGGTATCAATGTCTTCCTCTACTTCG
>Ga0326728_10025353_pt1 | contig 10623 bp, 8 predicted proteins | sample MB3enrmetagenome_FD_207602 | JGI IMG/M metagenome (GOLD analysis project Ga0326728, IMG submission 207602) | Lab enriched peat soil microbial communities from McLean, Ithaca, NY, United States - MB31MN | ecosystem: Environmental > Terrestrial > Soil > Wetlands > Peat | place: USA: New York...
CGTATTCATAATGGTACCAAGGGTGCTGAGGGTCTTTTCCGGGAATCGATTGTTCCGGATCGCGGGCGCCACGCTCTTTGTCGCTGATGTATTTGTCGCATTGACGGCGGTGTTCGGGGGCATCACGGTGGCGGCGGGGGTGGATAAGTTCCCGCCCGCCTGGCTTACGGGAACGGTGTTCAGCAGCTACTTGATTCCTGGCTTGATCCTTACTGTGGTGGTTGGCGGAAGCGCGACTGCAGCCTTGTTTGCCACTTTGTGCGAGCGGGATGCGGGGACACTTTTCTCAGGAGTGGCCGGCGGGATTCTACTGGGATGGCTGGTCGGCGAACGGCTGATCCTGCCTCCGGCGGCATTCTCGCCGCAATTCTGGTGGCTTGAGGCCATCTATGTCGCTGCTGGGTTAATGATGCTGGTGCCGGCTGCGGCGATTCGCTGGGTGGTTCACAAGAGTCCGTCACGACAAACGCAGGTGCGTCAGGCTGATTGGTTAAGAGAATAGGCTCGGTTGAACGACGAACCTGAATTCTTGTGAGACAACTGTATGGGCCTTGGACATTGCGCGGTGGGATTGGCGGCCAAACCTGTGGCTCCGAAAGTGCCCCTGGGCATTCTGCTGTTGGCAACGATGATGCTCGATTTCTTGGCCATAGCATTCACGTGGGTTGGCATCGAGGGCGGCAGTACGGGAAATCCCTGGTCGCACGGTCTCTTCATGGCAGTGCTCTGGTCCACGGCAGCCGCTCTAGTTTGTGCACGGATCTATCACAGCCGCGGTGCGGGAGTGGTGATTGGGCTTCTGGTTTTCAGCCATTGGGTGCTGGACTTTGTTTCGCATCCCATACCTTTTCCCAGTTTTTCCTGGCGTACTTGGCAATGGAGCTATGGACATCATATGCCACCCGACCTGCCGCTCCTTTTCGCTGGTTCACCGAGGGTAGGGCTCGGCTTGTACAACTCCATTAGCGCGGCTGAAGCCACTGTGCTGGAGTTTGGGATGCTTATCCTCGGAGGCGTGGTGTACGTAACCTACGCCGTGAGGTGTAAACGAAGTAGGGCAGCGCAATTTGGATGAATCGTTCTCGTGTTTAGGGAAATGGTGTCCCAACATCGGCCAAGGCTCACTGAAGAGGACGGTGAGGCAATACCATAGCTTCGTCCATGCCATATCGAACGAGGAGAGGTAATCAACAACCTTGAGCGAAACAAGTCCCGAATCTCCATCGCAGTTACCCGCGCCTGAATCGTTGTACCCACTTCCTTCGGAGCCGCAACGACGGGCGAAGCCTCTCGAACGGTTCATCGCCAACGCCTTCGTCGGCCGGGGCGGCATCCGAGCTGGCTGGCGCCTCGCAATATTCTTGGCCATCGTGGTCGGCCTCATCGCCGGTCTGAGTTTCATCGCTCGAACATTCTTTCATGTGAAGCCTCCTATAGGGCCCATGGAACCTTTATCCTTGCTCCACAATGAAGGGGTGGCCTTCCTCATCATCCTTTTCGCCGGTTGGGTGATGTCGAAAATCGAGCATCGTCGAATTGCGGACTATGGCTTGCCGTTGCGGCGGGCCTTTCAGGGCCAATTCTGGCTGGGGATTTTGTTCGGCTTCGCAGCCATCACGGTGTTGCTGGGAAGCATGCGGCTCGCAGGCGTTTTCCGCTTCGGAACGATCGGTTTGCGTGGCTTTGAGTTGTTGGAGTACGGGGCACTGTGGGGCCTGGCTTTTGTCTTCGTTGGGTTGTTCGAGGAATCCTTCTTTCGCGGTTATGCGCTTTTCACGCTGACCACTGGCATGACCTTTTGGCCTTCTGCAATTCTGTCGTCGGTCTTGTTTGGCCTGATCCATCTAGGCAATTCAGGCGAGAGTCAGATCGGCGCTCTCGAGGCCGGCGGCACAGGCTTGCTTTTCTGCCTCCTTTTGCGCCGGACGGGCGATCTTTGGATGCCCATCGGATTTCACGCCGCCTGGAACTGGGGCCAGACATATTTTTACGGCGTGCCCGACAGCGGCTTGGCGGCCAAAGGTCATCTGTTCAATCCGACCTTTTCCGGCCCCGCCTGGCTGACAGGCGGAAGCGTCGGCCCCGAAGGGAGTTTGCTGGCGATCGCCGTGCTCATAGTTTTGTGGAGCATTTTTGCGCTATGGCTGCGCGAGAAGAAGTACCCAAACCAGGAGACAACATGCGCTGGGCAGAGTTAAAAGATATCTTGCAGCGAGGCTTCGGCCGCGGTACCTGCCCGTACCAACTCGCCTTTTTCCTGGAGTTCAGTCTCCGACGGTTCATCCTTTCCCCGGAACGATTGGCCGACCGGCTGGAACTCAACGAGACATCGCGGGTACTCGAATTAGGCCCAGGCCCGGGTTATTTCAGCAGGGCTGTGGCCCGACGAGTTTCCAAAGGATATCTTTTGCTGGCTGACTTGCAACCTGACATGCTCCGAAAAGCACGGGGAAAGCTCGCAGAAGCCGGAATCCGGAACACCGGATTCGTGCAGGCCAACGGCGCCTCGCTTCCGCTATCCAGCGGCGCATGGGATTGCGTGTTTCTTGTAGCCGTCCTGGGTGAGGTGCCGGACCCAGCGTCTTGCCTAAAGGAAATCTATCGAGTGCTCCGGCCTAGAGGTTTGCTGTCTCTGACCGAGCAGCCCGGCGATCCGGATTTCATCGCCCTGCCGGAAGCCCGGACGGTCGTCGAGGGCGTGGGATTCCGCTTTGAAAAAGTCTACGGCGGCGGCAAGAACTACACGGCGAGTTTCAGAAAGTAGCGGGTGATGATTCGAAATTCATAATTTCGATCGGCTGACAGTCGATGACTGAGAGCCGACGGCTTACGAGTAATGAGATGACCACATTCCTTCAGGACCTCAGGTACGGCGTTCGCGTGCTGTCAAAGACTCCCGGCTTTGTGGCAGTGGCTGTTCTGACGCTGGCTCTGGGCATCGGGGCAAACAGCACGATCTTCAGTTGGATTAACTCGACACTGCTCAACCCCCTTCCAGGGGTCAGGCGCAGCGTCGAGCTCGTTTCGCTCACGCGGGGAGTTCGGTTAGACCCCAATCCGCCATTCTCCTACGATGACTATAAAGATCTGCGGGAGAGGAACCATAGCTTTTCCGGCCTGCTTGGCTATCACATTGGCGATTCACTGGCCTTAACCGGCTCTGGCAAGCCGGAACGCCTCCTGGGCTTCCTGGTTTCTGCAAACTACTTTGACGTGCTCGGTGTGAGGCCCATCCTCGGCCGTGGTTTCCTGCCTGCGGAAGAACTGAAGCCCGAAGGCGCTCCGGTAGTAATCATCAGCTATGGCCTCTGGCAAACCCATTTCGGCCAGGAGCCCTCCGTGATCGGCCGGACCATCGAGATCAACCGGCATCCGCTCACCATCGTCGGAGTCACCCCTGCCGATTTTCAGGGAAGCATGACCGGGTTGAGTCCTGACATCTACATTCCCCTGGTGATGGATCCGGTGATCTCCGCCGGCTGGCACCGGCTCTATATGCGCGAGACTTCCTGGCTCAATGTGTATGGGAGGCTCAAGTCCGGCGTGACGCGCCAGCAGGCTCAGGAGGAAATGAACGTCCTGATGCAGCAGATCGTCAGGCAGTATCCTGAGTCGCATCAGGGGCCGAACGACATCACGCTCGATCCGCTCTGGCGTTCTCCTTTCGGGCTAAATTCCGTCGCCTCGACTCTCCTGCCGATGCTGCAGGCCCTGGCGGGCGCCTTGCTGCTGCTGGCCTGCGCGAATGTGGCGAATTTGCTGCTGGTGCGCGGGGTCGGACGACGGCGGGAGATTGCCATCCGCTTGTCGGTGGGCGCCGGCCGCGGGCGTTTGGTGCGACAGTTCCTGGTTGAGAGCCTTCTGCTGGCCCTGGCCGGCGGGTCCTGCGCCATGCTGCTCACCGTCTGGACGGCCGGGGCGTTCGCGGGGTTCATCCCGCCCACCAGCATCCCCATTTCGATTGATATCCGCGCCGACCGCACTGTACTCCTGGTGACGCTGGTCATCTCGGTTCTAACCAGCCTGATCTTCGGCATTCTGCCGGCGCTGCGCTCGTCCCGACTCGCGCCGGCCGCAGTGCTCAAGGAGGAAGCAGGCACTGTCACGGGCGGACTCCACAAGTCGTTTCTCGCGCGCGCACTGGTCGTAGCGCAAATCTCGCTTTCGCTGGTCCTCCTGATTTGCGCCGGGCTGCTCATCCGCAGTTTTCGGGCTGCGCAGCGCTTCGACACTGGCTTCGACCCAAACCACGTGATGCTGGCTTCCTTCGACCTCCTCCCTTTTGGCTACTCAAGAGAGGCCGGAATCGCGTTCGATCGGCAACTCATCGCTAAACTCGAAGCCCTCCCTGGCGTGGAGTCTGTGACCTTGGCCAATTGGGTGCCCCTGGGCACCGGGCACCACAGCGCGACCGTCGAGCCGGAAGGTTATGTACCCCGGCCTCATGAACAGATGGACATCATGCGCGCCAACGTTGGTCCGAACTACCTTCGCACGCTGCGCATTCCTCTTGTTGCGGGACGCGACATTACGCCGCAGGACAACGCCGGATCACAGTCGGTGGCCATCGTCAATCAGGCTTTCGTGGACCGTTTCTGGCCGCATGAGGATGCGCTGGGCAAGCGGGTGGGGCTACAAGACGACCCGTTGACCGTGGTTGGCGTAGCGCGAAACAGCAATTACCAGCGTCTTAATGAAACTCCGCAACCCATAATCTATTTGCCGCTGCTCCAGGATTTTTATCACGACGCGGTGATTTACGCGCGGGTTTCAGGTAATCCCGCAGCCTTCGCCTCGGCGCTCGAGAAAACCGTGCACGAACTGAACGCCGATCTGCCGTTATACAACGTGATGAGCTTTAAGGGAGTCATCGACCTCGCGAGCACAGTCGAACGGATTGCCGGGACGTTTGTGGGCGTTTTTGGTGTGCTCGCACTGATGCTGGCGGGGGTGGGAATCTACGGAGTGGTCGCCTACTCGACGCGCCAGCGCTCACATGAAATCGGCATTCGCCTGGCGCTGGGGGCTGAGCGGGCCGATGTCTTTCGCCTGGTGCTGGGCGAGGGTTTGCAGTTGACCCTGGTCGGCGTGGGCATTGGCCTCGCCGTGTCGCTGGCGGCGACGCGTTTGCTGCACACCTGGCTTTTCGGTGTCACTGCGACGGACCTTCTCACCTACGCGGGCGTCACACTTCTGCTCTGTGTCGTGGCGCTCGCCGCATGTTACCTTCCGGCGCGGCGCGCTACCCAGGTGGAGCCAACGGTCGCCCTGCGTTGTGAATAGCAAATTGCAAGCTAAGCACCTTCACCTATAATTCTTCCTTCCTTCATCTGGCCTTCAACTAATCCTTTTAGGCTCTCGCTTGAGGTAGCCGTGTCGTTGGCGAACGGAGAACTGGGAGCGGCATCGCGAAAGCGCTTCCCGGGGGGAGGTCTGACATGCAAACCGAGTCCAGCCGCCACGAGCCCATTTTGAAACTCAGCTTCCGATGGGAGTCCACAACTCAGCCGAAGTTGCCGCCCGCTGTCAGCGGGGCTCTGGAGCGTGTTCTCCTTTTCGACCAGCTCAGCGCTCTTTACTGCCGGGCTCTCCACTTGCAGGACAGCCGGGCCTTCCATGAAAAACTCCTCGAGGAGCTGGGAGTTCATTACGAGGTACCGCTGAGCGACTTGGCTCGCATCACAAGGAATGGCCCGGTGGTTGTCACCGCCAATCATCCCTTCGGAGCTGTCGAGGGGATCATCCTGGTTGCCGTCCTCCGCTCTGTGCGGCCCGACGTGAAAGTGATGGCGAACTTCCTCTTAGGGGGTCTTCCGGAACTGCGGGACCTTTTCATATTGGTGGACCCCTTCGCGCGCCAAACGTCCACCTATGCAAACGTAAGGGGCCTGCGGGAAGCGCTGACTTGGCTGAAGCAGGGCGGCATGCTGGCCGCGTTCCCGGCTGGAGAAGTCTCGCACATTGATTTCCCCTCCCGTACCGTGACCGATCCCGAGTGGAACGACTCGGTTGCGCGGATCATCCGTGCCACAGGCGCCAGTGCTTTGCCGGTCTATTTCAGCGGCGCGAACGGGTTTGCCTTCCAGGTTCTCGGGCTTGTTCACCCGCGCCTGCGGACCGCGCTACTCCCACACGAGTTCTTGAATAAACGTGACAAGACCATTGGGCTGAGAATTGGAAGCCCCATAGCCTTTGATCGACTGGCGGCATTCAACCCCGGCCGCGAGCTGATACAGTACCTTCGCCACCGGACTTATGCCCTGGCAACAAACAACGCGCCGAGCAACAAACCGTTCCAGCGTCCGTGGCCACACAGACCACGGAAGACTACCCAGGCGCCGGTTGCCCCGGCAATTCCCGGTCCGATCTTGACGGAAGAGATCGAAAGCCTGCCGTCTGCGCAGCGACTCGCAGCAAGCGGCGAATTGGTAGCCTATTATGCGCGAGCCGGCCAGATCCCACTGACCCTACAGGAAATTGGGAGATTGAGGGAGAACTCATTTCGCGCAGTGGGTGAAGGCACTGGAAAATCACGCGACTTGGATGAATTCGACTCCAGCTATACTCACCTTTTCTTGTGGAATCCGAGCGCCGCTGAACTGGTGGGCGCCTACCGGCTGGGTCCCACAGACGAGATTATGCCCGCCTCCGGCTTCGAGGGGCTTTACACCAGCACTTTGTTCAAGTTCGCTCCCGGCTTCCAGGAACAGATCTCCTGCGCGCTCGAGATGGGAAGATCCTTCGTCCGCCCTGAATACCAACGCAGCCTGGGAGCGCTTCCCATGCTGTGGAAAGGTATCGGGAGCTTTGTTATTAAGAATCCCAGGTACCGAGTCCTCTTTGGCGCCGTAAGCATCAGCGACCGATACCAGCCCCTATCGCAACAGCTCATGGTGTCGTTCCTGCGATCCCACTACTGTCTCAGCAGCCTAAGGGGAGCTGTCAAGCCCAGAACTCCTTTTCGCCCCTCGAGAGATCGAGCCCTTCCGAGGCAGACCCTTGAACTGATCGGAGACAATCTCGACGAACTCTCCACAATAATCTCCGACATTGAATCGAACTGCACAGGGATTCCCATCCTCATCAAGCATTATCTCAAACTAGGTGGGAAGGTTCTGGGTTTTAACGTGGACCCGAGCTTCAGCAATGTGCTTGATGCACTGATCCTCGTGGACCTCGCTCAAACTGACCCGAAGATTCTGGCACGGTATATGGGCAGGGATCAGGCCACAGAATACCTCGCCTTCCACCAGACAGCGGAACTCGTCGCCACCTAAGTGCACGTGCGGCCCGGCGGCGCCGAACACGTTCTCGGGGCCGGTCCGACGTTCGGCGCCGACGGAAGCCCTAACTCAACACGGTGCCGGTCGAAAGCGCGCAGGGACAACTTGTCATTGCGGTCCCTACGCCCACTCATTTCACGACCGTCTCATTTTCGGAACCTTCAGTCCCAAATGCGGACAGCCATTGTTTATTACCTGTTTCACGGCCGAAGGTTATTCAACAAGATACACATGACCTCGCGTGGCAATAGAATTGCTCTCGCCCACAGTATGCTCGCCGACCTACGCTTCGCCTTGCGCACTCTGCGACATAATCCTGGATTCGCCGCGATCGCTATTCTTTCGCTGGCGTTGGGAATTGGCGCCAACGCCGCCATCTTCAGCTTCGCGGACTACGTCCTTCTTCGACCTCTGCCTGTGCCGAAGGCTTCCGAAATCATGGTGGTCTGGTCGCAATTCCGCAGTGAGAGCATCTCGGGCTTCACTGACCTCTCGAGCATTTCCTACCCGGATTTCGACGATCTCAGGAAGCAAAGCCATTCCTTCGCGGGCTTGGTTGCCTCCCACTATTTCTCCTTCGGCTTTGCTCCAGACAAAATGGCCCAACCCCAGATGAAATTCGGAGCGCTAGTAAGTGGGAACTTCTTCACTGTCCTGGGGATGAATCCGGAACTCGGGCGCGGCTTCCGGGCCGATGAGGACAAAGTGCCAGGGCGAGACGCGGTCGTGGTGTTGGGGCACGCTCTCTGGGAATCCGAATTCGCCTCCAGCTCTGACGTCGTCGGAAAGAGCGTTCTCCTCAATGGCTACCTTTACGGTGATTGGCGTCGCACCGGAGTCCTTCCCGGGTCCCAACGTCTTTCTCCGGACCGACCTGTATGTCCCGCTGGCGATGCAGCCCAAGCTGGCCGGCGAGTCGGGTCAAAATGAACTAGAAATGCGGGGTGTGCGGGGGTTGATGGTCCTGGGGCGATTGAAACCCGGCGTACGTGTGGGTCGAGCTGCGGCGGAGGTACAGGTCATCAGCAACGAACTCGCCCGGGCATATCCGAAGACGAACGCCACCTGCACGTTGATGGTCTCGACGCAACGGCATGCCCAATTCGGCCAATTCTCAATGCTGGTAGTGCTTGTCCTGTTCATGTCGGCGCTCTCGGCGGTGGTGCTCTTGATTGCCTGCGCCAACGTCATGAATCTGCTGCTCAGCCGGGCCTCCGGGCGTTCGCGCGAAATCGGTGTGCGGCTGGCCATCGGGGCAGGACGAGCCCGGCTGATCCGGCAACTTCTAACCGAGAGCATGGTCATCGCGGTTCTGGGAGGAGCGCTAGGACTCCTTGTCGCCGAGGCGGGCGCGAATCTCTTCTCCCAAGCACGTGTCCCGATTGACGTGCCCCTCATCGTCAATGTGAAGCTTGATCCTCAGGTCCTGTTGTTTGCGCTGTTGATTTCGGCGTTGAGCGCCCTACTGTTTGGACTGGCGCCGGCGCTCCAGAGCACCAAGCTCGACTTGGTGCCGTCGTTGAAGTCAACGGGAGGTGCGGGCGGCAAGCGACGGCGCCTGTTGGGAAGGAACGCGCTTGTGGTTGTGCAAGTCGCCGGTTCTCTCGTTTTATTGGTTATCGCAACCCAAGCCTTCCGCGGAGCACAACTGACCCTCTCCTCGCCTGCCGGTTTTCGAACCAGCCACCTTCTCATGGCCAGCTTTAATCCTTCTGTGGCTCGCGACTCGAAGGAGCAAACGAAACAGTTCTACCGCCAATTGTTGGATCAGGCGCGCACTCTACCCGGTGTGAAGTCGGCGGCTCTCGCCCAGGCCATGCCGATGGTCCCGGCTTCGCCTGGAATCCGCGTCATCCCGGAAGGTGTCCCGTTGCCTCCTGGTGCTGAAGGCGTGCAGGTCTTTTCGAACACCGTGAGCGAAGGATATTTTGGCACTATCGCCGTGCCTATAATCAAAGGGCGCGAATTCCAGCGCACCGACAGGGAAGAATCCACGCGGGTCGCAATCATCAACGAGCAGTTCGCCCGCAAGTACTATCCCAATCAAGATCCCATTGGAAAAAGGCTCCGGTTGTACAACGCCGATGGACCAGTGGTCGAAATCATCGGCCTGGCGAAGCAGAGAAGGTACATTCTTCCGATTGAACCGCCTATGGAATACCTATACTTGCCGCTGGCCCAGAGCCCCGCGACGGCCATGACTATAATGCTCGAAACCGAGGGGTCTTCCTCCGCCGCGGCCGAGCCGTTGCGGAGCCTGGTGGAGCGGCTTGACTCGCGCCAGCCGATGTATGGTGTCCGTTCCATGGAGGAATTCTTTGACGTGCGCGCCACCAAGACCTTCGGCTTGTTCACCCAAGCCATCGCCGGGCTGGGGATACTCGGACTTGTGCTAGCGTTGGTAGGCCAGTATGGGTTGATGACCTACTCGGTAAGCTTGCGGCATCGCGAGATCGGGATCCGTATGGCGATCGGGGCTGACCCAGCCGGCGTAGTCAGGATGGTTCTGAAGCAGGGCATGGCGCTGGCCGGAGTTGGCGCCTTAATAGGCCTGCTATTAACCGTGGCAGCAAGTAAACCCATGTGCTCAATGGTAGGCGGGCGCGGTTTTAACTGGCCCCTTGTGGGGCTGGTCACTGTCGCCCTCCTGGCAATGGCAGCCCTCGGCGCATATATCCCCGCGCGTCGCGCCTCGCAAGTCGATCCGAACACTGTCCTGCGGCAGGAGTAAGCGCATGCTTCACGATCTTCGCTTCGCCTTGCGCACCTTTCAGCACAATCCCGGATTCGCGCTTGTCGCCATTCTGTCGCTGGCTTTGGGAATTGGAGCCAACGGCGCCATCTTCAGTATGGCCGAATACTTGCTCTTGCGGCCCCTGCCTGTCCCGCATGCCTCCGGCATCGTGGTTGTCCAGGCGCAGTTGCGTGGAGAAAGCAATGGCATGTACCAGCAAGCCGGCTTGTCCTACCCGGATTTCATTGACTTGCAAAGAAAGAGCAAATCCTTCGCAGGTCTGTCTGCGTCGCAATATTTCCCGTTCGGCGTCGCCCCCGACAAAACCGCGCTGCCGAAGATGAAATACGGCGCGCTGGTGAGCGGGAACTTCTTCAGTGTGCTGGGCGTGTCTCCGGCGCTGGGGCGCAGCTTCCGGGCGGATGAGGATCAAGTGCCAGGGCGCGATGCGGTGGTTGTGCTCGGCCATGATTTTTGGGAAACCGAATTTGCCTCGAGCCCTGACGTTATCGGCAAGAGTGTCTTTCTCAACGGCCTCCCCTTTACCGTGGTGGGAGTGGCGCCGGAACCATTCCGAGGACCGATGGTCTGGATACGCGCTGACCT
>Ga0326728_10025357_pt1 | contig 10622 bp, 5 predicted proteins | sample MB3enrmetagenome_FD_207602 | JGI IMG/M metagenome (GOLD analysis project Ga0326728, IMG submission 207602) | Lab enriched peat soil microbial communities from McLean, Ithaca, NY, United States - MB31MN | ecosystem: Environmental > Terrestrial > Soil > Wetlands > Peat | place: USA: New York...
ATTCGTCCTGGCGGCGCTCCTGGTGTACCTTGCCGCAGCGGGCACGGCGGCTATGGCGGCAGGCGCGCGGATTCGTGTCTCCATACAGGATTCCGATGGCCGCGCGGTGGCCGGCGCCGAGGTGCAGCTCCGCTGGCAGGGCGGCCGGGCAGCTTCCATAGAATCCGATGCTCAAGGAATAGCTGAGTTTCCCGATTTGCGGGCCGGCCTCTACGAGGTCTCGGCGTCAAAGGAAGGCTTTGAAACCGTCAACCGGAGCGGCCTGGAGGTGGCGGAAAGCGGGGTTGTGCCGGTCGAGTTGACGCTGGCCCCGGCAACGCGCCACGATACCGTCGAGGTTCACGAAACCGCCACTCCCCTGGAGCAGGCGTCCTCCGCGCCCGCGGCGGTCGAGGCCGAGACCGCCAAACTGCTCCCCAGCCGGCCCGCCACGGTGGCCGATGCCCTCCCCATGGTGCCGGCGGTGGTGCGCCAGCCGGGAGGCGGATTGAACATCTCCGGCAGTGCCGAGCACCGCAGCTCGATGGTCGTCAATTCGGCCGACGTAACGGACCCCGCCACCGGGCTGTTCGGCTTGACGGTGCCCATCGACAGCGTGGAAAGCGTGAATGTCTACGAGACCCCCTTTCTGGCGGAGTACGGCCGATTCACGGCGGGGCTGGTCTCGGTCGAGACGCGCCGGGGCGGGGAGAAGTGGAAATGGGAGCTGAACGATCCGCTGCCCGAGTTCTGGATTCGCAGCTATGAGTTGCGCGGGTTGAAAACGGCTACGCCGCGGCTTAACTTCGAGGGGCCGATCCTCGCGGGCAAGCTGTATTTCTCGGAAGGTCTGGAGTACGAGGTCCGCAAAGTCGAAGTCTATACCCAGCCGTTTCCCTGGAACCAGAAGAAGAATGTGGGCGTGAACTCGTTCGCTCAGGTGGATTGGGTGATCTCGAGCACGAACCTGCTGACGGCCACGGTCCACGCGGCTCCGCAACGCATGGAGTTCGTGAATATGGACGCCTTCAATCCGCAACAAACCACGCCCGACGCGCGCCTGCACAACTATACCGGAACGATTTCCGATCACCTGGCCATTTTCGGGGGCCTGCTGGAGACCAGTTTTTCGGAAACCCGGTTTGGGGCCACCATTTGGGGCCAGGGGCCGGACGACCTGATTCTGGCTCCCCAGGGGAATTCGGGGGATTACTTCGCCCAGCAGAGCCGCAATGCCTCCCGGATCTCCGGCGCGGTCAATTACGCGCTGCACCCGCTGAATCTAGGGGGGTCGCACAGCTTCAAAATCGGCTCCTATCTGGCGGGTAGCGCGGACCAGGGCGATATATCCAAGAACCCTATCGACATACGGGACGCCTCCGGCCTGTTGCTGGAAACCATCGGCTTCACGCACAACGGGCAGCCGTTTTCGATGGACGACACCGAGTACGCCTTTTTCGGCCAGGACCACTGGATCGTCTCCTCGCGCCTGGCGTTCGACCTGGGGCTGCGCACGGAATCGCAGGAGGTGTCGCACGCCTATCGGGTGGCGCCGCGGGCCGGCGTGGCGTGGAACCTGCTGCCGGGGTGGGGCACCATGCTCTATGCCGGCTTCGGGTGGTTTTACGATCACGTCCCTCTGAACGTTTACTCGTTCAACATGTATCCCGATGAGATCATCACTACGTACGATCCGGACGGGGGGATTTCCGGCGGACCGTTTCTGTACGAGAACACGTTGGGCGAGGTTTTCCGGCACCACCGGTTGATCTTCGGGGGACCGCAAACGGGAGATTTCTCGCCCCAGAGCGATACCCGGCGCGTGCAGATAGAACAGCCGATACGCGGCTTCTTGAAGCTGCGGCTGAGCTACATGCAGAATTTCGGCGACGGCCTGGTCAACCTGGCGCCCGAGGGACCGGATTTGACCAGCATGACCGGCGGCTACCTGCTGTCCGGAGATGGATTTTCCCGCTACCACCAACTGGAGGCCACCGCGCGAGTGAAGCTGAATCGATGGGGCGGCGGCCAGTTGTTCTTTTCTTACGTGTACGGCCGGGTGCGCGGCACTCTGAACGACTTCAATAATTACCTGGGGAGCTTCCCGATGCCCGTGGTCCGGCCGAACGTGTATGCGGACCTTCCGGGCAGTTTGCCCAACCGTTTTCTAGCCTGGGGCGTGGTTCAGCTACCGTGGAAATTCCGGATATCACCGGTTTTTGAATATCGGACGGGGTTTCCCTATCTTGTGACGGATGCGCTGCAACAATATGTTGGAATTCCCGACGAAACGCGATTTCCCGATTTCTTTTCCTTGGATTCGAGGGTCTCAAAGGACCTGAAAGTGACGGCGAAGTACTCGGTCAGGCTATCGGTCAGCAGTTTCAACCTGACCAATCACTTTAATCCCGAAGCGGTCCATGCGAATGTGGACGATCCGGCTTTTGGTTACTTCTTCGGGCACCGCGGGCGCCGTTCCACGCTGGATTTCGACGTTCTGTTCTGAGCCGGCCGCATGTCGGCTTTTCCAACAAAATAGGAAAGTCGTACTATGCTGCGGCCATCATGCGGCGCGAGCACATCGGGAAATCGGTGGCCGATATCCGAAAATCTGCCAGCTTTTTCCATTGAAGCGATAACCTTTATGAAATCTTCATCGTCCTTTTGTTGAAAGGCGCCCAGATGCAAGGGGAGCATCGGGCTCGAAGGGTGGACTATGCAATCGTTCTCAAGCAGCGCGCCCGCACCAACTCCCGATCATGGGTTGCCATCGACGCTGGTAACCGAGCCAGTCCCGGGACCCGCACTGGTCCCGCCCCAGCCGGGCCGCCGGCGTCGGCTGGTGCTATGGGGGGCCATCCTAGTCTTGGTTCTGGGGGCCGCGGGAGTAGCGGCTTACCTGGCCAACCGGTCCGCGATGCAGGCCAGAGGAAAGGCCTCGGTGGCCAGCGTGCCGGTTGCGGCGGTGAATGTGGGCGATTTGAATGCCACGATTCGGGCTAACGGGACCGTGGCGGCGCAGAATTTCGCGGCCCTGATGGCGCCGCGCATTCAAGGCAGCCGCACCAACTTCAACCGCGGCGGCACGGCGAACAATTTCGGCGGCGTTCAAGTAGCCAGCGGCGGCGGCGGGTTGGGACCCGGTCCGATGGGCGATTTCAGCCTGATCCTGATGACGCTCGCCAAGCCGGGAGCGCTGGTTCAGCCCGGGGACGTGGTGGCGGAGTTCGATCCCCAGATGCAGCAGCAGCGGCTGGACGACTACAAAGATGCGGTGATCCAGAACGAGGGCACCCTGCGCAAAATGGAGGCCAACCTGGCAGCCATTCGCGAAGCCCACGACCAAACCGTGCGGGCCGCCAAGGCGGCCTGGCAGCAAGCGCTCCTGGACCTCCAGACGATTCCGATCCGAAGCGCTATCGACGCCGAGAACTACAAGCTGGCGGCGGAGCAGACCGAGGCCACGTATAAGCAGCTCCTGTACGAAGCCTCGCTGGTGGTCGAGTCGCAGATGGCGCAGATCCGCGCCACGGAGCTCAACCAGAAGCAGACCACCATCGAAATGCAGCGAGCTCAGGTAAACGTCCAGAAAATGAGCATGAAGAGCCCCATGCAGGGAATCGTGGTGATGCCCAGCATCGTGCGCAACGGCGAGCTGGGGCAGGTGCGCGAGGGCGACCAGGTGATGCCGGGCCAGACCTTCATGCAGATTGTGGACCTGCGGTCCTTGGTTTTGAACGCCACGGTTAATCAGGTGGACGCCGAGAAGCTTCGGCTGGGAATGAAAGCGGTGGTGCAACTGGACGCGTATCCGGATTTCAAGACGGATGGAACGCTGATCGGGATCGGGGCCCTGTCGAAGACCAGCACGTTCCGCGCGGGCTACGTGGGCGAAATTCCGATTCTCGTCAAGATCGAGCACACCGATGCGCGCATGATTCCGGACCTGACCGGGAGCGCGGAGATCATGCTGTCGGGCGAGCACAACACGCTGATCGCGCCGCGCGAGGCGGTCTTCGAGGAAGCCGGTGGTCCATTCGTTTTCCTGCAAGGGCCGGAGGGCTGGACCCGCCGGAAGGTGGAAGTGGGCCTGAGGAGCTTCACCGGCGTGGCGATACGCTCCGGGCTGCAGAAAGGGGATCTCATCGCGACCCAGCGTCCGCTATAGAAGCCGGACGTTCAGCGGAATCCGCGAAGGGAAAGCGCAATGGCATCCAAGGACAAAAGACCGAAACAGCGCCTCGGGCGCTCACATCCGGGAAGGACCAAGGCGATCTTCTGGCTGCTCGGGCTGGGGGCTTGCGGAGGCGGCCTGTACGCGGCCTACCACTACACCGGGACAACCGAGGTGGAGGTCGCCACGGCGCGCGTGCGGCGCGGCGATTTCATCATCAGCGTGCGCGCGCGCGGCGATGTGAAGAGCGCACGCTCCGTCATCCTGAAGGCGCCGCAGGTGCCGGGCTTGAGCATTACTCACCTGGCGATCAACGGCAGCAGCGTGAAGAAGGGTGATGTGGTGGTGCAGTTCGATCCCGTGCAGCAGGAGCAGAACGTCATCGCGCGGACCACGGCAGTGCGCGCGGCCGACGGCGACATCGAGCAGACCAAGGCCACGCAGGTCATGGATAACGATGGCGACGATTTGACCAAGATGACCAACGAATACACGGTGGAGAGCTCCAAGCTGGACGCCAGTAAGGCGGCCGTGCTTTCGTACGTGGACGGCGCCAAGTTCCGCATCCAGGTGGGGGTTACCGAGGGATCCCTGCAGCAGGAAAAAGCGGTCATCAACGCCCACCAAGTAGGCCATAATTCGGACGATCTCCGGCTCAACCAGCGCAAGAACAAGGCGGTTCAGGACCTGAAACTGGCGGCGAGCTATCTCGATTTGATGCAGTTGAAAGCGCCCATCGACGGGTCGGTGAACGTGCTCGCCAACTTCCGCGCGGGCGGCACTTTCGGGCAGACGCCGCCGCCCTTCAAGGAGGGCGACAACGTGTGGACGGGGGCGCAGATCGTGGAGATTCCGGACCTTTCGGAAATGTACGTGGACGTGGCCCTGGAGGAGACCGACCGCGGGAAGCTGCAGATGGGTCAGGACGTGCGCGTGCGGGTGGACGCTATCCCGGATAAAGAGTTTCAGGCCGTCATCGACTATATCAGCCCGATCGCGGTGCTGGTGTTCAAGGGCGGCATGACGTCGAACGCGGCGGTGAAGACCTTCCCGGCGCGGGCCACGCTCAAGAACCTGGATCCGCGCCTGCGTCCGGGGATGAGCAGCACGGCCGAGATTATTATCGAGCGCCAGCCGAACGTGCTGCTGATGCCCATACGCGCGAGCTTCGCCCACGACGGCAAGCCGGCGGTGTACGTGCAGAAAGGCAAGGATTTCGCGATCCGCAGCATCTCCGTGGGCAAACAGAACGACGACGACATCGTGGTGACCGGCGGCCTGAAGGAAAGCGAGATCGTCACCCTCGAGAGTCCCGCGGACGCGGCCCGGCGGGCCAGAAAGAAGCTGTAGCGGTCCCGGCTCGCGGGCCGGCAGGAATGGCATTCGATGAAAAAAGTAATCATTCGCATACTCGGGCTGGCAATTCTGGTGGCGGCGGGCTATGGGGGCTACCGCTACTACAAGCAGATGCCGCAACGGCAGGAGCTGGTCGCCACGGCCAAAGTGCAGCGCGGCGACGTGGTCATTCGCGCCTATACGCGCGGGGAATTGCGCGCGGTCCGGTCGTTTTCCATCTCCGCGCCCAACCTCTTCGGCACGGTGCAGGTGACGCGGCTGGCCCCCATGGGGGCGCTGGCCAATGAGAAGGATCTCGTCGTCGAGTATGACGATTCGGAGCGGCAGGCAGCCCTGGAGGAAGACCGGCTCGCGGTGCAGTCGGTGGACGAATCGATCAAGCAGGTGACAGCCAATCAAGGCGTCACGCAGAGCGAGGATGCGTTGAGCCTGCTGAAGGCGCGGTATGCGGTGCGCTCGGCGGAACTGGCCGTGCAGCGGAACCCGGTGCTCGACCCCATCGACGCGAAGAAGAACATCCTGTCGCTCGAGCAGACCCGGCGGGCGCTGGCGGACCTGGAAAACGACGTCCAATCGCGGAAGGCGCAGCTCGATTCGCAGATGGCGGTTTTCCGGGAGACGCGCAACCGCAACATGCTGGACGTATCGCGCGAGCTGCAGCGCATCGCCATGACGAAGGCGCTGACGCCCATCACCGGGCTGGTGGCCCTCAAGCAGAACCGCTCCTTCAACTTCAATTTCGGCCAGCAGATGCCGGACATCCGGGAAGGCGACCAGTTGATGCCGGGCATGCCCGTGGCGGACGTTCTCGACCTGTCCGAGGTGGAGGTGACGGCCAAGGTGGGGGAACTGGACCGCGCCAACCTCATCGAAGGCCAGGAATGCACCGTGCAACTGGATTCGATTCCGGACAAGCAATTTCACGGCAAGATCAAGACCCTGAGCGGCACGGCTACGACCGATGTATACTCCGGCGACCCCTCGAAGAAATTCGACGTGGTCTTCTCGTTAAACATGCGGGAACTGCTGAGCGGGCTGGGCATGAAGCCCGCGGACATCGACCGCATTATGCAGACCGCGGCGGCCAACGCCAAGAAGAACCTGACCGCCTCGACGGCCGCTCCGGGAAGCGAAGGTCAGGGCGAAGAGGGCCAGGGTGAGGGTGGCGCGCAAGGGATGCGCCGGGGCGGTGGAGGAGAGGGCGGACGCGGAGAAGGCGGCGGAAGCGGACGCGGCGGCCGGAGCGGGATGTCCGACGAACAGCGCCAGAAGATGCGCCAGATGATGCAGCAACTCCAGAACGGGACCCCCGAGGAACGCCAAAAGATGATCGAGCAGTTCAACCAGACGATGGGCGGCCGGGGCGCCAGAGGACGCGGCGGTGAAGACCAGGCGGGCGGCACGGGACGTGCCGGCGTACCCTTCGGGTTTGGCGGGCAGGCGGCCGGAGGCCGCGGCGGAAGCGGCGCACAGGAGACCGGACGGGCCGGCGACAACACTCTGCAGATGCTGATGAGCCGCTACAGCGGTTCGCAGTTCACCGAAGAGGAACGCGACAACGCCAAGCTGCCCCTGCCGCCCCAGCAGGATTCGCAGCTCCAGGAGCTGCTGCGGCCGGGCCTGCTGGCGGACGTGGAAATCACGGTGGAGAAGATCCCGGATGCGCTGCACGTTCCGGCGCAGGCCATCTTCCAGAAGAACGGCAAGCCGACGGTCTTCGTCAAGCAGAAGAACGGGAAGTTCGAGCCGCTCGTGGTGCAGCTCGGCAAGCAGAGCGAATCGTTGATGGTGCTGACCTCCGGGGTGAGCGCCGGCCAGATCGTGGCGCTATCGGACCCGACCTTGAACCGCAACGGAAAAAAGGAAAGCGAGAAGAAATCCGAGGCTAACCCGATGGGCGCCATGGGGGGGAAATAGCCATGATTTTTGGGCACGTCATTCCCGAACTGAAGATGGGGCTGGCCAGCCTCTTCGCGCACAAGCTGCGCAGCCTGCTGACGATGCTCGGCATGATCTTCGGGGTAGGAGCGGTGGTGGCCATGCTTTCCATCACGGCCGGTGCGCAGAAGGAGATGATGAGCTTCATCGACCAGCTGGGCGTGAACAACATCATCGTGGAGGCGCACGAAGCGGTGGACCGCAACGAACTCCAGACGGTGCGGGCGACTTCGCCGGGACTGACGTTCCGCGATTTCCGGGCCATCTCGGAGAACGTTTCGGGCCTGGTGGCGATCACGCCGCGCAAGCGTTTCAAGCCGCAGAAGCTGCTTCCCAAAACCAGCCAGGAACAGCCGCAGCTTATCGGCGTATATCCCAATTTCGTGGAAATCAACAGCCTGAAACTGGTGGCGGGCCGCTTCTTCACCGAGGACGAGAACCGCGCCTCGGCCGCCGTATGCGTGCTGGGCGAGACGGCCAAAGTGAACCTGCTGGGTTACGACAACGCGGTGGGCAAGTACGTGAAGGTCAACGACACCTGGCTGCAGGTGATCGGCGTGCTGACGCCGCAGGCCTCCGGGGACACCGAAGTCGAGGGCGTGCAGTCGTCGAACCGCAACAACATGGTGATCGCGCCGCTCAACACGGTGATGCGGCGGTTCGAGGACAACACCAGCTACCTGAAGGACGAAATCGACGGCATCTATATGAAGGTCGGCACGGGGGTCGATTCGATCGAGACTTCCAACGTGGTGCGCGCCATCCTGGACGCGACCCACAAGGGGGCGGGCGATTTCACGGTGGTGGTGCCGGCCGGGCTGCTGGAGGAGCGGCGGCGGACGCAGTTCATCTTCAACATCGTGATGATCTGCATCGCCGGTATTTCGCTGCTGGTCGGCGGCATCGGCATCATGAACATCATGCTGGCCACGGTGCTGGAGCGGACGCGGGAGATCGGCATCCGCCGGGCCATAGGCGCGCGGCAGAGCGACATCGTGCGGCAGTTCCTGACCGAAGCAGTGCTGATCTCGATTGCCGGCGGGCTGATCGGTATCGCATTCGGCTTCACGCTGTCGCAGATCATCGCGACGGCGGCGGGCTGGTCGACGGTGGTGACGGGATCTTCGATCGCCATCGCTTTCGGCGTGTCGGTATTCATCGGATTGTTGTTTGGCATTTATCCGGCCGTGCAGGCCGCGAAACTGGACCCCATCGAGGCCATTCGCTACGAGTAAACTATGCGGTTCCGAACCATTCTTACTGGCATCCTTTTGACGGCGGGCGCGTTCGCGCAGATGACGTCGTTTCCGAAGCCGTCCTACTTCCGGGAGACGTTCCAGAAGGCGCAGACCAAGGTGGAGTTGAAAGACCCGGTGCGGCTGAAGGACTTCATGATCTCCGGGAAGCTGGAGCTCTCGCTGAAGGACTACCTGCAACTGGTGATGGCCAACAACACGGCCATCCAGATCCAGCTGCTGAGCGTGGAGATTCCCAAGACCGCTATCCAGACGGCCATGGGAGCCTGGGATCCGAAGGCTATCGCGAGTTTCCAGACCACGGCGGCCACCACTTTGCCGACCAACGCGACCGCGGCCCAGAACGCGGCCGCAACGACGAAATCGCTCACGCAGCCCTATTCGCTGCAGTACATTCAGACGCTGCCGACCGGCACATCCTACACGGCGATGTTCTCGGGGTCGAAGACGGAGGCGACCAATTCTTATAACAACTACAACCCGGCGCTGACGGCCAACATCCGGTTCGCGGTCACGCAGCCGCTGCTGCAAAACCGCGGCACTTATTTCAACCGCCTTCCCCTGATGATGGCTCAATCGAACTATAAGATATCGACCTACGCGTTGAGCCAGCAACTGCTGACGCTGGTCAGCAACGCCGAGACGGCTTACTGGAACGCGGTTTCCGCCCGCGAAACCCTGCGGGTGCAGGAGCAAGCCCGCCAGACACAGGGCGATTTTCTCAAGTACATGCAGCAGCAATTGGACCTGGGCGCGATTTCGCCGCTGGATATTTTCAACCCCGAGGCGAACGTGGCCGCGGCCGACCTGGCGGTGTCGCAGGCGCGATTCAGCCTGGCCCAGGCGGAAGACGCGCTGCGCCAGCAAATCGCCGTGGACCTGGATCCGCAGCTCCGCACTGTGCCGATCGAGCTGACCGAGCCGGTGGAAGTCCCGGCGACCGCCGCGCTGGCGGTGGATCGCGAGCGGGAGGTGCAGACGGCTCTGGCCAGCCATCCGGCGATCAGCCAGGCCGTGGAAAAGATGGGTTACGACGACCTGGGAATCCAGTCGGCGCGCAACGGCCTGCTGCCGAACCTGTCGTTCTCGATGTACTACCAGTCCAACGGCACGGGCGGCGATTACAACCCCGGCCTTTCGACCATCCTGGGCAGCGGTTCCGCCTCGACGACCGTGGTCCAGGGCGGGATACTCGACGCTCTGTCCCAGATGTGGGGGTTCAGCTATCCGACCTACAACGCGGGCCTGACGCTAACGCTGCCCATACGGTCGAAAGCGGCTTCGGCCGCCATGGCGGCAGCGGTGATCCAGAAGAGGACCGACGCGCTCAACCTGCGCAACCAGCAGGAGACCATCCGGCTGAACATCCTGACTGCCGTGACCAAGCTGGAGGGCAGCAAAGACCAGTTGAGGCTGGCGATCGTGCAGAGGGATCTGGCCGCCAAGAACCTGGACGCCGAGAACCAGAAGTACCAGCTCGGGACCGATATCAACCAGAACGTCATCAACGCCCAGCAGCAGCTCACGCAGGCCGAGTCGTCGGTGGTAAGCAACCAGATCGGCGTGCAGTTGAACCTGATGAACCTGTATTTTCAGACCGGCGAGTTGCTGGCGCAGAGCGGAATCGTGGTGAAGTAGACGTTTGTGCCGCCGCTTACAGCGGCGTGCCGCGGGCGTCTTGCCAGGCTGAGCGCGGCTCTGGCACTCTGAAGTAACGGAGCGTTTCGCTAAACATGCAAACGCTGTTTCTCGCGCTTCTGTTGGCCGGGGTCTTCAGTTTCTTTTCGCCTACGTTGCAGGCACGCCTGCGATCTCTGCTGCACGCGAAGCCGGTGGCAGTGTGGGCGGCGCCGCTCGTGCTGACGGGGATCTTCGCGGGCGCGGCGGCGATGGCGGGGGCCTGGAGTCCGCCGCTGATC
>Ga0326728_10025358_pt1 | contig 10622 bp, 8 predicted proteins | sample MB3enrmetagenome_FD_207602 | JGI IMG/M metagenome (GOLD analysis project Ga0326728, IMG submission 207602) | Lab enriched peat soil microbial communities from McLean, Ithaca, NY, United States - MB31MN | ecosystem: Environmental > Terrestrial > Soil > Wetlands > Peat | place: USA: New York...
TCCCCGCTTGACTTCAGCAGCACGCGATCTTTGTCCAACCCGAGAGGTTGGCCCCGCAGCCACACTGCTCCTTCACGATCGAGGGCGAGATCACGCGCCCGCAACTCGGAGAGCACGGCAGCGATTTGACCTCCGGTGTAGAGGGAGTCTTCGTTGAAGTAGCTGTCGAAGTGAATGTCGATGCGGTCGAGCGTACGTTCGATGTCGGCGAAGATGGCGCTCTCGGCCGCTTGCTTGAAGCGGCCGCTGGCCGGCTCATCGACGAGCGCGCTGGCGTGCTCCTGAACTAAGTTGCACGCAATGTCGATGATGTATTCGCCGATGTAGCCATCTTCCGGAAACGAGAACGGCCGGCCAATCTGTTCGAGGTAACGCGCCCGCACCGATTCCCCCAGCAGCATCATCTGCCGGCCGGCATTGTTGAAGTAGTACTCGCGGGTGACACGGTGGCCGGTGGCTTCGAGCAGCCGCCCGACGACGTCACCCAGGACCGCGTTGCGTCCGTGACCGACCGTCAGCGGGCCGGTGGGATTGGCGCTGACGAACTCGACCAGCACCGTGCGGCCGTCGCCGAACGGCACCGGGCCGTACCCGTCGCGCTCGATCTCCGCCAGGCATTCTTCCCAGAACCGATGCGAGAAGCGGAAATTGATGTAGCCGGGGCCGGCGATCTCGGTGGCCGCCAGGATGCCTTCAGGGTCCTCGATGTGCTGGACGATGGTTTCGGCGATGGCGCGCGGCGCCTTGCGCTCTTCGCGGGCGAGCGCCAGCGCGACGGTCGACGCTAAATCGCCGAAGCCGGGATCCTTGGGGATCTCCAAAAACAAAGGGGGGAGGCCTTTGGACTTCAGCGCTCCCCCCTTTGTGGCTCTCAATATCGCCTGCTGAAGCAGCCCCTCAAGCCGTTTTTTCATCCTCCGTTCGCCAACGGTCGTTCAGAGTCCGCATGGTTTGTACAAGCTGCTTCAGAGAAACTCAGGCCAGGCCTATAGCCCGCGCGTCGAACCGAGTCAAGGACGAGCGCAGCGTCGGAGGTCCTGTCGTCAAGGTCGGTGCAGTGCCTCGATACGCGCTCGAAACGAACGCGCGCTACTCGGGATACTCGGGGCGGCTACTCGGCGCAAACGGGTTTGGTTTCCCCTTATCTGACGTCTCAATTCCGTTCGCCCCGAGTAACGGCCCCTCTCTTGGGGCCGTGTATCGAGGGGCACGCCCAGCCTCCACAACAGTCTTACCCCGTTTACAGGACAATGACTTCGACCTCCGTGCCCTCCTCGAGGCCTTCCGCACTTGCCGGGATGCGAACCAAACCGTCCGCTTTCACCAAATTAAAGATGGCGCCCGATTTGCTCGCCATCGGTGTGGCGAGACACACGCCGTCACGCTGCATCAACGTCACCCGGACATAATCTTCGCGCCCGGCCTGCGAGGCAATGTTCTGGCTGAGTCGGGCACGCACGGTGCGTTGCGGCGCGAACGCCCCTTGCTGATCTTCGCCGCCCAGAATGCGCACCAGCGGCGCGCCGAACACCTCGAAGATGACGAGCGCCGACACCGGATGCCCAGGAAGTCCGAGGACCGGCTTATCGAGCGCCCGCGCGAGAATGGTGGGCTTGCCCGGCGCCACCGAGATGCCATGGAAGAGGATCTCGGAACGCGGGAAGGATGTGATGATGTCGAGCGTGATGTCCTTGGCGCCCACCGAGCTGCCGCCGGAGATGAGCGCGAGGTCGTGGCGCGCAAGCGCCTGCGTCAAAGCACGGCGCAAATGCTCCGGGCGGTCCGGCGTCACGCCCAGATCGGTGACGGCCGCACCCGCTTCGGTCGCCATGGCAATCAGCGCGTAGGTGTTGATGTTGCGCACTTGACCGGGCCGCGGTGTAACGTCGGGCGGAACGATCTCGTCTCCCGTCGAAATCAACGCGACCCTCGGCCGGCGGAAGGCGCGCACGCGCGTGATGCCGATGCCGGTGAGCGCGCCGAGGTCGCGCGCGCGCAGCCGCCGGCCGCGCGCAAGGATGGGCTCCCCCTTGGCGATGTCCTCGCCGATGCGCAGCACGTGCTCCCACGGCGCCACGCTGCGGTGGACCTCGATGGTGCCATCATCCAGCTCTTCGGTGTACTCGATCATCACCACCGCATCGGCGCCGGCCGGCAGCATGCCGCCGGTAGCGATGCGCATCGCCTTGCCCTTGCGCACCGTTCCTTTGGGAGCCTTACCCATCTCTACTGAGCCGACCAGCTTCAGATACGCGGGGATGCTGGCGGAAGCGCCGAAGGTGTCCTGCGCGTGGACGGCGTAGCCGTCCATGTTGGCGCGATGAAAGTGCGGCAGGTCGGCGGGTGCGGTGAGATCTTCCGCCAGCACGCGTCCCAGGCCATCGGCGACGCGCACGACCTCATTACCGACCGGGGCAAACGCGGCGATCTGCGCCCGCGCCTCGTCGGTCGTCACCACGCGGAAGAAGGACTTTACGGGGCCGGCGCTTCCACCCTGGCGGGTTGCCCCAGCTTTGGGTCCCCGCTCCCTCGGAGAGAGGGTCCTCGCGTCTTCTCTTTCTCCTGAGACGGGAGATTGTCTCGCGAGACGCCCCTCGATACGCCGCCGGAAGAGGGCGGCTACTCGGGGTGAACGGATTCGATGTTGGATCTTTAGGGCTTTTCCCCGTTCGTCCCGAGTAGGCCGCGTCTTCTCAGCGGCCGTATCGAGGGACCGTCCGGATTTGTCGGCGCTCTCTTGGGGGAGGGTTAGCTCATCCTTCTTCTTCCCTTGGGAAAGGGTTCTCTTGTGCTCCTTCTCCCTCCGGGAGCGGGTCGGGGTGAGGGGATCAGATGACCTCTTCATCAACCAATGCTCACCGGAACCTCACGTGCTCCAGGCACGGCAGCTCCCGACGCACCTTGTGCTGGTAGTCTCGATCGATCTCGGCGAAGATCACCATCTCGCGATCCGCGGCCCGCGCCAGCGGCTTGCCCCAGGGATCGACGATCATGGAGTTTCCAAAGTCCACCACCCCGCTCGGACTGCGGCCGATCTGGTCGGGGGCGATGATGTAGACTTGGTTCTCGATCGCCCGCGCGCGCAGCAGGATCTCCCAATGCGCGGCGCCGGTGGGGAAGGTGAATGCTGAGGGGATGGCAACGATCTCAGCGCCGGCCCAGGTGAGCCTGCGGTACAGCTCGGGGAAGCGCAGGTCGTAGCACACACTCATCCCGATCACGCCCAGCTCGGTCGGCACGGTGACGGCCGTGTCGCCGGCAGCACGGGTATCAGACTCACGGATAGTGACGTGGCCCGGGATATCGATGTCGAACAGGTGTGCCTTGCGGTAGCGGGCCGCAATCTGTCCGCACCGATCGAACAGCAGGCTCGTGTTGAAGACCTTGTCGCCGTCCGTCTGCTCCAGAATCGAGCCCGCCAAAAGATGGAGCTTGAGACTGCGTGCCAGGTTTGCGAGGTGCTCTGTCGCCGGGCCGGGAATGGGCTCGGCCGCGTCGTGTTCCTGCGCCCGCGGCCCACGCCAGAGGAAGACCTCAGGCAGCACCACCAGTTGCGCTTGGTGGCGCGCCGCTTCGGCGATGAACGCCTCCACCTTGGCGAGGTTGAAGGCCTTATCCGATCCCGCGCAAAGCTGGACTGCAGCCGCGATGTACTTGCGCCCATCCATCATAAACTAATAAACCTTAGCGAGGGTGTGGGTGGAGGTCAATGCGGGCCCAAGTGACGGCCTTGAGAGGTTACAGCTTCGAGTGTAAACAAAAGCTACGCACGCATCGGTGTGCAAAGTGTCTGGTTTATAGACCTCGAGGCAAGAACGTTGACAGTGAGCAGGCTCGTTGATGGGCGCTGGCTCGAGATCGGGGTATTTGGCGAGAATGACACGGTGCACGCCGAGCCGTTCGAGGCGGTCGCCGTGAACATGACTGAGTGGTGGGAAGCTGGCGCGGCGCCGAAAGAGCACTAAGGAGGGGGAGCTGCGAGGCCGCCGACTCGAATCACGACGGCCAAGTCACCGTCGACGAGATCCTCATCGCGGTGAACAACGTGCTGAACAGATGCGTTCAAGGGCCGTGACGCGTAAGCTGTGAGGAGTGATGGGTTCCCAGTGACTCGGTTGCCGGCTGCCCAATGGGTGGTGGCAGCGGACAGGTGACCCTCTAGCTCGTCAGGCGCCGTCGGACGCTGCGGCGGGCCCAGGCGAGCAGGAGCAGCGAGAGCGCCAACACATACACAACATCCCAGGCCAGCACTGGCGAGGCTTTGCCGGCAAATGCCGCCCGCGCCAAACGCACCGGGTGTAGCAGCGGCAACACTTCCGCCACCCAAAGCCACCCGCCCGAGAGGCGTTCCTTCAGTGGGAAGAAGATGTCGGAGAATAGGAACAGCGGCGTCAAGAACAGCGTGAAGTAGAAGCTGAACAGGTCGATGTTGGGGATGCGCAAGGTGAATGCCATGCCGAGGGCGGCGAACAGGAGGCCGGTCAGCGGAATGATGCCCAGCGCCAACAGGGCCGCCGGCCGCGGTGCCAGGCCGAACAACGCGATCACCGCAAAAAAACAGCCGCCGTAGATGCACGAGCGCGTGATCGCCCACAGTACCTCACCGACGAGCACGTCGTCGGGCTCGATCGGCGTCGTCAGCATCGCATCATAGGACTTTTCGAACGTGAGACGGACGTAGATGTTGTAGGTGACCTCGAAGCTGGCACCGTTCATCGCCGCTACACACAGCAGACCGGGGGCGAGAAATTGCATGTAGGACATGCCGCCCATCTCGCTGATGTAGCCGCCGACACCGATCCCGATCGCGGCCAGGTACAGGACGGGCTCGAAAAAGTTCGGCAGGATGTTCAGCCACCACGTGCGGCGGTACATCGCCGCGTTGCGGCGCCAGACGGAGAGGGCGTGTGGGAGCGAGATGCTCATCGGCGAGCTTGCTTATGGCGGGTCGCGTATCGCATGTCGCTCAGGAACCGTAAGCCATATGCCATACGCCGTACGCGATAAGCCATCACTGCTGCCACTCCAGGTTGGTGCCGGTCAGGGACAGGAACACGTCTTCCAGATTCGTGGGCCGAACCACCAGTGAGCGCGCGTCGTGCGGATCCCGTTGGCGCACGTGGGCGGCGAGCGCGGTGGCGTCGTCGAGATAAATCATCAATCGACGGCCGGCGCGCAGGCGGTGCTCCGGGGGTGGAATGCCGTCCAGAAACAGGCTCTCCTCGTGGGGTGTGCAGTCGAACTCGACGGCTTCACGCGCCAGGAGGCTATCGATCAGGTCGGCGGGCGCGCCCTCACTGATGACCTTTCCCAACGACATGATCGCGACGTGGTCGCACAGGCGCTGCGCTTCGTCCATGTAGTGCGTTGTCAGTAACACGGTGGTGCCGGTGGCGCACAGCTCGCGGATGCGCGACCAGAGCGCCAGCCGCACGGCGGGATCGAGGCCGGTCGTGGGTTCGTCGAGGATCAACAGGTCCGGTGCGTTGATCAGCGACTGCGCAATCGCCAGGCGGCGCTGCAAGCCGCCCGAGAGTTGCCGGACCGGCAGGGTGGCGTGTGAGCGCAGCTCGAGGAAGTCGATCAGCTCCTGCGCCCGCCGTGACAGTTCGGGCTCGCGCAGCAAATGGTAACGGCCGAAGACCCGTAGGTTCTCCAGCGGCGAGAGCGCCTCGATGAGCACGTTTTGCTGTAGCGTTACGCCCAGCCGCGCCCGTACCCGGCGCCGCGCGGCGGCGATGTCCATCTCGAACACGCGGATGCTGCCGCTGGTCGGGCGGGTGACGCCGTAGATCATCCGCAGCGTCGTCGTCTTGCCCGCACCGTTGGGCCCGAGCAGGCCAAAGCAGACGCCGGCAGGAACATCGAGCGTGACCTCATCGACCGCCAGCCGGTCACCAAAACGCTTCGAAACCGAACGCACCTCCACGATCATCGCACCGCGTACCGTATCGCAGTGATGCCACAATGCAAGGCAACGCGCTCGGAAACGTGGCGCTTGACTGCGGGTGGTTGAAGAGAGATGAGGCGAAAAGGACCGGCTCCGTGATGCAACGCACCCGAACGGCTACAGCCGACCGCGCGCTCATCGGGGCTATAGCCGCTGTTCCGTTCATCCTTCACCTGCTCACCAACACGCGCTACGGCTACTTCCGGGACGAGTTCTACTACATCGCCTGCAGCCAGCATCTCGATTGGGGCTACGTCGACCACCCACCGCTCTCGATCGCTCTTCTAGCGCTTGAGCGTTGGTTGTTGGGGGATTCGCTTCCGGCCATCCGCTTTCTGCCGGCCGTGGCCGGGGCAACGCTCGTCTTTCTGACCGCAATGATGGCGCGAGAGTTGGGTGGCGGCCGCTGCGCGCAAGCGCTCGCCGCGCTCGCCGTCGCCGTCGCGCCGATCTACCTGGGGCTGGACAGCTTCTTCTCGATGAACGCTTTCGAGCCGTTATTCTGGACCGCCGCCGCTTATGTCCTCATCCGCATCGTGAACACGGAGAACTCGAAGCTGTGGCTGCTGTTCGGAGTCGTGGCGGGGCTAGGGTTGCAGAACAAGCATTCGATGGTGTTCTTCGGCTTCGGTGTGGTGGTGGCCTTGCTTCTCACGCGCGAACGGAAGCGGCTCCTGGACAATTGGTTGTGGCTCGGGGCCGGTACCGCAGTTCTAATCTTCCTTCCCAACGTCGTGTGGGAGATCACCCACAACTGGGCGACCGTGGAATTCATGCGCAACGCGCAAGGCTACAAGATCGCGCCGCTCTCTCCGATCGAGTTCGTCACGCAGCAGGTTCTCATGTTGCACCCGTTGGCGTTGCCGATCTGGTTCGCAGGGCTGTGCTACTTCTTCTCGCGAGACGGGCGACGCTACCGGTTCTGCGGCTGGATGTACGTGGTCCTCCTCGCTGTCTTCATGGCGGAGAACGCCAAGGCGTATTATCTGACGCCTATCTACCCACTGCTGCTGGCTGCGGGAGCGCTGGCGATCGAGGGCATTGCTGAGCGCGCGAACTGGAGGTGGCTGCGGGTGGCCGCTCCGTGCGCGCTCGTCATTGGAGGAATCGCGACCGCGCCGCTGGCGCTTCCGGTGTTGCCGGTCGAGGCGCTGATCCGCTACCAGCGGCTTCTCGGCGGCGAAGGCGGCGTGAAACGCACCACCTCCGAGACCGCCACGCTAGGAGCGTTGCCGCAGTACTTCGCTGACATGTTCGGATGGGATGAAGTCGTCAGTGCCGTCGCGCGCGCCTACGAAAGCCTGTCGCCGGAGGAGCGGGACAAAGCGGCCATCTTTGTCAGCAACTACGGCGAAGCCGGCGCCATCAACTTTCTCGGCAAGTCGCATCGCCTCCCCGAGGCAATCAGCGGACACAACAACTATTGGCTTTGGGGGCCGGGGACCTATTCCGGCGAGGTGGTCATCGTGCTTGGGTACGCGTTGGAAGACCTGAAACCGATGTTCGACAGCGTAGAGCAGGCCGGGACCGTGCACTGCGAGTACTGCATGCCGTTCGAGAATGATCGGCCGGTGTACATCTGTCGGGGGCTCAAGCAGCCGCTGCGGGAGATCTGGCCGCGGTTGAAGCACTACATCTGATTGCGGATTGAGGAATGCGGATTGCGGCTTTGAAATCCCTGGTCCGCAATCCGGAATCCGCGTTCCCCAATAGGTTACGCCAGCAGCGCGCGGGCGATGGTCTGCAGCTGCATCTCGTTCGTGCCGCCGCCGATCTCGAACATCTTGGCGTCGCGCATGAGCTTCTCCAGCGGGAGCTCGGCCATATAGCCGGCGCCGCCGTGGATCTGGATGGCCTCGAGCGAAACGCGCACGGCTTCTTCAGCGCAGTAGAGCTTGGCGACCGACGCCAGCCGCGCGTCAAGCTTGCCGTGCTGCTGCGCCCAGGCGAGCTTGAACACCAAGTTGCGCGCGTTCTCCAGCGCCAGCTCCATGCGTGCCAGCTTGAACTGGATCGCCTGGAACTCGGCGATCGGCCGCCCGAACTGCTCGCGCGTCTTGGCGTAGCGCACCGATTCTTCGACGCAGCGCTCGATGATGCCGAGGCACATGGCCGGCATGACCGCGCGCTCCAGGTTGAGCGTGTCGAGCACGGCAACGCCGCGGGCAGCATCGCTGCGAGCGGCATCGCCGCGAACGGCCCCGCCACGCGCGCCGTCCTTCGGGGCGATGCCACCGATCAGATGGCCCCGCGGCACACGGCAGTCGTGCAGGAAGATCTCGCCGGTCGGAGAATCGTGCATGCCCATTTTGCGCATCGGCCGTCCCGTCTCGATCCCGTCGGTGCCCCTCGCCACCACGATCGGGCGAATGGGGCGCGGCTGTTGTCCGGTATCGATACGCGCGTAAATGGCGAACACATCGGCGTACGGCGCGTTGCTGATCAAGGTCTTCTGTCCGTTCAGAATCAGATCGTCACCGTCAAACACAGCCGTCGTCCGCATGCTTCCAAACGCGTCGCTGCCCGCGCCGGGCTCTGTCAGCGCCCACGCGCCGATCTTCTCGAAGCGGAAAACCGGCAGCGCATAGCGCTCGATCAACTCCGCCGAGCCGCGCGACACGATGGCCATGGCGCAGCCGAGCGTGGCGATGAAGGCCATGCCGAACCCCGGCGACACCCGAGAGATCTCCTTGAGCAGCGTGCTGGTGAGCATCGGATCGCCGCCGAACCCCGCGGCGTTGGCCACCGCCTCGCTGTCGCTGGCGGGCACGCCGCCGCGCAGCTTCGTCACCCGCCGCTCCGCCATCATGACGAGCGGCGTCGAGATGGCGAGGTCACGGCCCAGCTGCCGCAAGAGGTCATACGGCAGCATCTCGCCTGTTTCTAGTGCCGGTAACGCAGGGGTCAGGTTTTCCTGGCACCAGGCGCGCACGGCGGTCTCCACCATCCGTTGCGTTTCGTCCAGCTCGAACATGGCGGAGGATTGATACAACTCCGTGGTGGCGGCGGCAAACGTTCCGCATCCTCGGTCCCAGCTCTGCAGCGCAAGGAAAAACGGCTGCGGTGAACCCGCAGCCGTTTTTCCGCTGAACGCGTTAGCTCACCGGTTGAGCGTTACAGATCGCGTCGCAACCGTAGCAAACCGAAGAGACCGATCAGGGCCAACATGCCGGCCAGCACGCCGATCATTCGCGAAGACATGGCCGGCGCTTCCGTCCCGGACAGGCGGACAGGGTCGATTGGACCCATGCGGCCTGTGCATGTGTCGTAAGCAAAGATGAACTCAGGCGCCACCAGTGGTGGGACCGTTACCGTGAAGTTGCCGGAGGCGTCGGAGCAGACGGGGCTACCGATCGGCGTAGCCGATCCCACCGTGCAGTCTCCCGCCGCGCAAGTGTAGATTTGGACGCCGCTGCAGGTCCCGAGGAGGCAATCCTCCGGCACGGTCACGCCGGTGAGCGTGTCCGAGCCGGCAACCGCTCCACCCGTCACATTCGGTTGGATCGGGGTCGGCGTCGGTGTGACGGTCGGGGTTTCAGTTACCGTCGGAGTTTCCGTGGGTGTCGGTGTGACTGTCGGCGTCGGCGTGATGGTTGGGGTCGGCGTTACGGTCGGCGTCGACGTAGGGGTCAGCGTCGGCGTGGAGGTTGGTGTGTTGGTTGGCGTTGCCGTAGGGGTTGGCGTTGGGGTGTTAGTCGGTGTCGACGTGGAGGTCGGCGTCGGCGTGATGGTCGGTGTGTTGGTTGGCGTTGACGTCGGCGTGATGGTTGGTGTGTTGGTTGGCGTTGACGTCGGGGTTGGCGTTGGGGTGTCAGTCGGTGTCGACGTGGAGGTCGGTGTCGGTGTGACAGTCGGCGTTTCCGTCGGCGTTTCGGTCGGTGTGAAGGCCACACAGGCCCCCGTGCCGGTGTCACAGCTTGAATTATAGGCAACTGAGCACGAGCCGCAGCTTCCGTCGACGGGATTCGCACAGACGCCGGAACAATCGCAACAGTCGTTCGGTCCCGGCGGCGGCGCGGCTGCAGCCTGAGCGGCGCAAAAAGCGAGCACCGCACATACGGCGATTAGGGTGGCCATAAGGGCTGTGATTGGTCTGCCCAGATCCAGAAGACCGTCTCTGTCGCGATGGATGCGCGCCATAATGCCTCCTCCGACCTTCAGCGACCCGCGGCACGCCAGCCGCTTCTCAGGTCTGTCTGTCCACGTTGCCGCCTTTGTACACTACGCCAGGCTACTGGTCAAGCGGCAAAATTAGCAGGAGTGATGCCCCGAGGACGGCCGAAGAAGGTGCATCACTCCAAGACGCCCGGTAACACAGGCAAGAAGAGCCCCCATCTCCTCGGGGCTGTACCGAAAAGGGGGCGCGCTCCTTCGCGCCGCCCCACAGGGCCTTCAGAATCGCGCCGGGATCTTTCCTTCCTTGGCCTCGACGAAGCGTTTTTCCACGACTGGCCAGTTGACGTTGCCGAAGAACGCCTTGATGTACTGGCCGCGGCCGCCGGCGCCGTAGTCCACCATGTACGCGTGCTCCCACACGTCCATCACCAGGATCGGGACGAACCCGGCGACGTTGCCGTCTTCGTGCAACTGGACGAAGTAATTGTTCAGCGTGCCGGTCGCCGGATCGAGGTAGAGGATCGCCCAGCCGATGGAGCGGCTCGCACCAGTATTC
>Ga0326728_10025360_pt1 | contig 10621 bp, 9 predicted proteins | sample MB3enrmetagenome_FD_207602 | JGI IMG/M metagenome (GOLD analysis project Ga0326728, IMG submission 207602) | Lab enriched peat soil microbial communities from McLean, Ithaca, NY, United States - MB31MN | ecosystem: Environmental > Terrestrial > Soil > Wetlands > Peat | place: USA: New York...
CATGGTCGTAGTATCTTTGGAAGACGCTTAAAAGATCCATAAACATGTCGTCTACTTCTTTGGTTTCCCGCCTAAACATGTTCTCAGAAGTAAGCGATTTAGTTTTCAGGTAAAGCATAAGATTCTTGAGAATAGCTGTATCGCAACTAGACAAACAAAAACCCCAATTTAATTATGCTTGGTGACTGAATTATATTTTTTGGTTCCGAAATTCAAAAATATTTGCCAAAGTTACATTAGGGGGCTGGGTTTTTGGATTGCTTAGCCGCCTGCTTATCAATCCTTTGGGAAAAGCTACGTTAAAGTATCAGAAGTTAAAAGTTTAGAAAGATAATGAAGAAAAACTATTTTTTTAGCTGTTTCCTTAATTGGCGATTTAGCTTCAAGAACGTTAAGGATGCGGTTTTGATAAAATAGTTGTTCACCATAATAGAATTATCAGTTAATGCCTAGTTATGCCAAAGCTTATAGGTAGCTTACCGAATAGCCAAGAATAGAAGAAAATTGTTAAAGCAAAAAAGAAAAATTTTACGTGTCTCAATTATCTTAGGTCTACTTAGTGCCGCGCTGTTTATTCTTGTAGTTAGTCTTCTGGCTCCTTCTGCAGCTGCATCCACTCAAATTGAAGCATCTGCCAACGGAAACGTGATCATAGCAAATTTTAACGTTCCTGTAGATGCTGGCTCGTCTGCTTTCATGTCCCGTGTCGTTTCCACTGCGCAAAGCCAAAAAGCAGCCGCTATCGTTATCGAGATGAATACTCCTGGCGGAACCCTCAGCGATATGATCTCGATTATATCTTCCATCACAGCGGCGAATGAATCAGGCATTCCGACATACACTTTTATCGTGCCCAATGGCTTGGGCGCTTCCGCTGGCAGCTACATAGCTATGGCAACAAACAGTATTCTTATGGGACCAGGCTCAGAAATTGGTCCAAGCACCCCCATCGTAGTCGGCGGCACAGCGCTGGAGCAAAACCACACTGAAGATGCAATGATTGATTTGATGCAGAGCCTTGCAGGAAGTTGGGGGCGCAACCAAAGCGCGGTTTTCAACATGGTTTATGCTGATCAAGCATTTACGACCAGTGAGGCAGTGGCGTTTCATGTCGTCGATGGCACAGCAAACTCGCTAACGGACGCTCTCAGCCAGTGGAGCTTGTCTGGAAACCCTCAGGTGACGCTAAGTGAAGACCTCTACGAGCAAATACTCAGCGCATTGAGCAATTCTACATTGGATGGTATTCTCTTCCTAGTCGGAGTCGTCGCAGTTGTTCTGGATGTTTTTCACCCAACCATCGTGCTGACCATTTTAGGTGTTATCGCTATAGTCGCGGGTTTGGTGGGAGCAGAGATAATTGGTGCTTCGTGGATTGGCATCGTATTGCTGGTCATGGCTGCTGCGCTGATTGTTGCGGAGTTGAAGCTGGGACATGGGTACGCGCTTATGGCAGGGGTAGTCCTCGGTGCCTTCGGCATCTATTATCTCTCGTTAGGGGTGCAATATTCTCCTTCGCCGATAACGGGGCTGGTGGATATCGAGCTTAGCTTGCTGATAGTATTTGGAATAATCATTGGCTTGTACATCAGGTGGGTGATTGGGCCAATCAGGCGGCGCTCCAAACTCACGGGTCCAGAATATATGATAGGCAAAATAGGAGTGGCTACTACTGACCTCAAACCTAAAGGAGAGGTAAGAGTAGTTGGAGAAAACTGGCGCGCCGAATCCTTATCTGGAGATATCGAGAAAGGCGAGCGAGTCAACGTTAAAGCTTTGAAAGGTTTAGTTGTCATGGTTGAAAAAGTTCAAGAACAAAAAGTGCAAGCACCAAGCGATTCGTCAACTCAGACTAGCGTTAATAAAACCGAATAGCAAGTGTGCGATTAGCGCTATAACTCGGTGATTTTATAGACTTTTTTGAAGTCTGCATTTAAACCTTATTTACCCGCAGAGTTAGTAATGAAAGAAAAGCATATTTAAGCTGAAGCACTTTAGTTTTTTGAGAGTAATAGTTACATTGTCTGTTTCTTATAAGATTGATACTGAAGTTCCTCCCAGCTACTACGAAAAACTATTCGACTTCATATACACGCATTATTTGACTCCGCAGAAACAGCGTTTCTCCAACCTCTCCAAAGAGGTAACCCCAAACAGTAACCGCATCTCCTACGTTGTCCTCGACCCGCTGGGAAAGCAAACTCTGCAAGTAGAGGTTGTGGGCACTGACTCTGTGAACATGACCATAACGCCTCTGGGCTCGCAGGTCTCCGACGCGGCTATAGCAGAAGCTCGTCAGGACGTGGTTATTGCGACGCAGATGTTCGAGGAAAAAGCCCGTAAAGCCACATGGTACTTCGCGTGGCAGGAAGGCGAAAAAATCGTTCCCGAAAAGGTTAAGCTTCACCAAAAAAGCTTCCAACGCATTTTTTTGGAAACTCAAGTTCTCCTCTCCTTCGTATTCATAGTCTTAGGAATGGGATTATTCATTGTTGTTTACGTGTATTATCACCAGTATTTCTGGATCGCCCCGTTAATCCTAATTGCGTCGCAATCCGTGTTTATTTTCTACTCTGACAGAATTATTGCCAGATCAGGCGACTGGACCATCACTCAAGACAACCCCACCATACACTTCTTAGAGTACCAGCCGGCAATCGGCTCACTCGGCACGCTTGACGACTACAAACAAGTCCCGCCCGAGCAACTGGTAGCCATCAAAAAGGAAGTCTACGATGAAATTATTGCCAAGCACGGCGAAATCGACTGCAACGAAGCAGAAAGCATCTTCTCCAAATACAATGTATCGTGCAGACAGGGCAGCTTGTCAGCCAAAAAAATCAATGTTTACGAGCTAGTGAAGAAGGTGGCTGACCGGTTTAGCTTCAAAGTGCCTAAAATCGTTATTTCAAACACCATGGTTCCCAACGCCGCTGCTTCTGGACCCAGCCCAAGCCGAGGCATAGTCCTCATAACCACTGGCCTGCTTGAACAGCTTGATGAACCTGAAGTCATAAGCGTCTTAGGGCACGAGTTCGGTCACCTCAAGGGCAGAGACCCCCTGATCCTTTTCGGATTATTAAGCGCCGAGTTTATATTTCGATTCTACGTTCTGCTCGCACTGTTCCCAGAAATATTTTTGTCTTTACTGTTCTTCGTCTACTTCTTCGCAGTCATGACGCTCATATTCTTCATAGCCAAATTCTTCGAAGCCCGCGCTGACCTAACGTCCGCTATAATGATGGGGCAACCCAAAATCTTAGCGCACTCATTAGAAAAAATCGGTTTCCAACGACTCTTATTCGAACGCACGCCCAGTTTCCGCCTCCAAGAATGGGTCGGATTAGACAGCCACCCTCCCATATACTGGCGAGTGGACCGCCTAGAGAAACTATCTGAACCGGTACAAGTCAAGCATCCCCTTGCGCAATCCATTAGAGAAGTGGTCAGTGGATTCCGCGCAACTCTATAAGCCAACAACATACGACCGCATGCAGTCATATATGGTTCGTTGAGTGCACGTTGTTCCGGTTTTTGGGTCTATTTGTCTTTTTTTCTTGATGTAGATCACTGCTACTGAAAAGGTTGCAATTAAGAGAATTGACAAGCCAACATACAGAATTAACATTGTGCTTTCATTAGTTGTTTTTTCATTGCTTTTAGGTGGCGGAGTCGTGGTGTTAAGATATTGGACTGCCAAGTTTTTGAAAATTACGGCGCTATCCACGTTATTTGTTATTAACATTATCGTTTCATTGCTGGTCATTGCATTGTATGGAGTTACCATACTGTCTAAGAGAGTGCCGTTTGTGTTGTATAAATCAGCATTTATTCCGTTGTCAGAGATACTTTCTTGGACGTTGTACCATGCGTTTTCTTTTATGTTCTCAGAAGCGTTCATGAAAGCTGCGTTGCTTTCATTACACTGTATTGCACCAGACATTTCATAGTCGTTCAGTGCATTAACGTTTAAGCTGTAATTTCCGCTGTTATTTTGAAGGATAAAACAAAACTGATTGTTTATTGTTTGATTAAAATTGTCCGGCAACATTAGAGGCGCCAAGTCTGGTGGGACATTAACAGGCACTGTCATTGTTTCCGTGGGTATAGGTATCGTTTTTACTTGTCTTCCCAATCTTATTGTTTGTTCGCTTGCTGGTATTGTTATTGTTTGTGTTGCAACGTTCGATCCTGTTTGCCCAGCCTGTAGTACAGTGAAATCGTAGCTGAACGAAACAGCTGCCCCTAATGGAATGCTAAGAAAATCGTTAACACCTTGCAGTGGTTGAACTATGTAAGAGGCAAAGGCTGGTTGCCCATATATGTAGTTATAATCAGGGGCCTCAAACTGAACAAATGATTCAGGTCCGGCAAAAACAGTAAGTGTTTCGCTGTCTGCACCGGCATAATTTGAGGCACCACTCCAACTTGTACTAACGTAGTATGTGCCTGGTGAGGTGAAGTTCCAAGTCAACATGTACCCGCCACTATCATTTGTAACGGTTGTGAAATAATCAATGGAAGATCCGCTAGTAACGTATAGAGAGACGTTTTCTCCCGAGTATGCTGGTGAAATTGAACCTGAAATAATAAGAGCGCGCGGATTTTCTCCGAGAGTTGATTCTTGAGACACATTAGCACTTAATTGTTCTTGAGATGGACTAATAGTTATAGACGAAGGAAGCAAAGGCTTGTTCAAACTTGATGAAACCTGTCCTGGGGATGACTGTTCAGTGCTATTAAGGGGAATAATCACGGGTACTGCGTTAGCAAGAGATGCAGATTGGTCTCCAACTTTCCAGTCTTCGGCAGGGGTACACTCAGCTGTCCAGTAAGTTTTATTGTTGTACACGAAATCGGTAGGTGCCAGCCCAGGGGTATGATAGACCGGTGTATAGGGTAGGTAAACTCCAACGTTCATGTGCTCGGGAGTTATCCCTGTGTAGATAATTAAAACAACATTTAAGCCTCCAGCCATCATGATGGAAGCCGCAAGGGTTGACAATGGAACGCAATCTCCAGAATTGTTTACAAGAGTTTCAACAGGATATTGCACGCCACCAATAACATAGGGGATCTGGTGAACCAGCGATAACACGGCATTAGCAAACTGTTCGTTGCTGTGGGGCAGGTTGCCAGTGATATTTTGGATGCTCTCCGCGATGGGTTCAACAACTTGAGGCATAACAAAATTTGCGTAATCACTGTAGCTACTTACTGTGTGGCTCATGTTACTGTAATAGTCGTAGAGTGAAGGCGTTACTGAAACATACAACTTTTGGTTGAGGAGACTATATTGAGCTTGAAAAGTAGAGATTTTTTCGCAGTTGGCTACTATAGAGGTAGGCGTTATGGAAACTAGTAATAAAATGCCAATAAGTAGAATGATGGCTTTCTGGTGCTTAAAATGCATATAACCCCAGCAACTACCTTTCCAAACTGTTCGCGCTTTGAATAAAACGCGTTATAAAAACGATGCGATATTTATATTTTTTGCGTTTCGGGTTTTGGGGTAATAGCCAGTTGAGCTTTGATCTTTTTCTAATGGCGTATTTGTGGAAAAAAGCGTTTGAGGAGAAAGCTGCATCTTGATGATCCTCCTTATTCTGCCTTACGATCACTCGAAACCTTCTATTATCCAAAGAAAAGCCACTTTCACACTATCACACACATTTCTCAGAAAATACTCGAAAGAAAAGCATTTGGCGATACTTCGGGGGGCTCCGACTTGCCTTTCAGGTCCGAAATTGAAAATATTTTTCACACAATCTCAACAAGTGTGCGCGCTCTCAAGCAAAAAAAAACAAAGCTTTAGTCATTCGAATTTCTTGCCGCATTTTTTGCAGTATTGGGCATCAGCATCTCGCTCTGCTCCACAATTTGGACAAACACTTATGTTTGCTGTCGGTTGTTGTTTTTCACACTTTTTATTTTCTTTCTATCTCGGTTTTCTGCGATGAAGCCAATAATCAGCAGGGCAATTCCGATAATTAGGATAGGAATGGCGTAGTTTTGATAGGGCTGAAATGCCAAACCTAACTGACCAATCCAGGTGGTTTTATAGTACAGATATACGTAAATACCGATTATAAGGAAAAGCAAGCCAAAAACGTAACCAAATGAACTAATCAGTCTCCAATCCGGATGCCGCACATGTCGTTTTTTGTCTTGATTTTCATTTAAATTTTTATCCAATTCAGCCACCAGATACCAATATGTGCTTTTACGTAGGCTGAAAGGAAAGTCGATTTATACGTGTTTGCCTTTTCGAGGACAAAATGTTAGTTTTCAGTTTAAAGCGGGTTTTCCAAGACTATTTTTTTGTTTAAAAATTTTATTTTCTTAATATAACTTTTTGGGCTGATTGTTTAAGGTCTATTTTGGAGGGTAAACGATAGAGTGGCGCCAACATCAAGCAAGTTTGAATATTTGAGTAGCACACAATTCTTAAATGGACAAATTTCCAAATTGGTGGAGAGAGGGAGGACAAAGAGTCATTGAACTTTGATGGAGCAAGTACGGCTGAAAAGAAAGAATACGACATTGAACACTTCAACCGTAGATCGTCGACTTATGAGAATTCGTTAGACCAGCGGCTTTGGTTCGACCGATTCCAGAGGCGCTTGCTGAACATGGTTGAAAAAGAATATACCCCTAGGACCGTTTTAGACGTCGGCTGCGGAACTGGACGGTTGCTCCGCAAAGCAAAGGTACGTTGGCCCATAGCACAGTTTATCGGTGTAGATCCAGCAGCAGGCATGATAGAGAATGCCCGTCGATTGATGCCTGACGCAAAATTTTACGTAAGCCAAGCTGAATCGCTTCCTTTATCTGATGCGTCAGTTGACCTTGTTTTTAGCACGGCTTCTTATAATTTCTGGCAAGATAAAGAGAAGGGTCTGAGAGAAATAAAACGTGTTTTGAAAGTAGGCGGTCGATTGTTTCTCGCTGATATTTGGCCGCCGTTGGGATTATCCAGGTTCATTCCTCGTTTTCAAGTCAACAGTCCTAGTGCTTTACGGGAAACTTTTAGTCGTGTGGGATTTCAGATTCAAGATCAAAGAAAATGGCTGATGCTGTGGCTAGTCGTTACAGTCGGAAAACGTTATTAATTACCTGACTGATGCTGCGGGGTTATGCAGAAGCCGAAACAAGACATAATTGCTGAAACACAGATGATAAGCCAAAAACTGTGTAAATTAAAGCATAGGAATGGTAGCCCGGGAGAGATTCGAACTCTCGTCGGCGGGTCCAAAGCCCGCTATGCTTGACCACTACACCACCGGGCTGCGTGTCTTCTTTTTTGTTGACGCTAGGTTTTTAGGACATTTTTTATCCTAATAAGCGTTCTTGATGAGAGATGAAGGTTGGTACTTTGTTTTTCATTAACATTTTCCTTATGCTTATTTCCATCAGCAATATCTCGTTAGTGCGTAAATTTGTAAAATAAAGTGTGCAATAACTTTATTAAGACCACAAAGCTTAAATAAGAGAAGCGTTCATCAGCTTTAGTTTGCGCGGGCCGAATGTACTGTTTTCTAGCCAGATTGGCCTATAGTGACGGTTCTACGCATGTTGAAAAGGAGTAAAAAAAATTGAGCAAAAAAGAAACTAAAACACAACAACGCTTGGCTGACAAATGCCCAGAGTGCGGTAGCGAAAACCTAGTTCACGATTATGACACCGGAGAAACCGTTTGCGGCGACTGCGGTTTGGTCTTGTACGAGCAAATGATGGATAAAGGACCAGAGTGGCGCGCGTTTACCCAGGAGGAGAAAGCGTCAAGAAGCCGTGTTGGTGTTCCCACATCTTATTCTGTTCATGACAAAGGCTTGTCCACGGCGATTAGCCAAGTTGACCGAGATGCCTTCGGAAGAAAACTGCCCTTATCCACAAGGCTGCAGATGTGGCGTCTTAGGAAATGGCAAATACGCAGCCGAGTACACTCATCCGTTGACCGAAACCTGGCTCAAGCCATGGCAGAGCTTGATCGTCTCTCCGACAAAGTCTACATTCCACCACCAATCAAAGAAAAAGCCGCTGTAATTTACCGGAAAGCCCTGGATAAAGGTCTTGTTCGGGGAAGATCAATTGCGGCTATCGCTGCTGCTGCGCTTTATGCTGCTTGCCGTGGAAGCGGGACACCCCGTACACTGCGGGAAATAGCTGAAGCTAGCCTTGTCGATAAGAAAGACGTGGCAAGATGCTACAGGCTATTGCTGCGTGAGCTTGATGTTCACATGCCTATTGCTGATCCACTTACTTACGTCTCTAAAATCGCAGAAAAAACTGGCATTTCAGGCAAAACACAGGGTGCAGCCATCCAAATTCTCAGAGATGCGAGACGCAGGCGTGCTGCTGCTGGGAAAGACCCGATGGGTTTAGCTGCTGCTGCCCTCTACATTGCTTGCTTGCAGAACAACGAGAAAAAGACTCAAAAAGACATCGCTGAAGCTGCTGGCGTGACTGAAGTAACCGTACGTAACCGCTACAAAACACTTAAGAAACAATTGAATCTTGAGTTGCCTGATTAAACATTTTCTTTGGATGAAGAATCAGTTTCTTCTTTTTCTTTTTCAAGCTCCATTACTACGGGTCCGACGTAACCGCAGTCTTCACAGTAATATTGTTCACCCGTTAACCAAATAGCTAGACTGCTCGTCAACTTTAACTTTGGGCTACAACATCTCGGACAATAAATCTGAGTTCGTTTTCGATGCTTGATGGATTTGAATACTTCGCGAATATCATCTACTTTTTTCATTAATTTGCACCTTTGCTCCGAATTTGCGGTTACTGCACTTCAATGTTTTCTGTCGGATAACCTATTTTCATCAAGAATTCGCGCACTCTGTCTCTGTGATCTCCCTGAAGCATGATTTGACCGTTTTTGCTTGTTCCTCCGCACGCACAAAAGGTTTTGAGTTTTTGTGCAATGCTTGGCAAGTTCGAGTTTTTATCGTCCATGCCATCGACTATGGTAGTTGGTCTGCCAAATTTTCTGGTTTCAAGCCTAATGCGAATTCTCTGCTGCTCTTTTTCGATTTCTCCACAAACGCATAAGTCCTTCGGAAGCCCGCATGTTGAACAAACTTCAGCCATGACACTCAACATTGAATTATCATCTGTAATATATAAGAGTTTCAAGTCTTCCATGTCAACTTCCAAACTTTACACTCATAGCGGTGTTGAACGCTTTTACGCCTCTTTTAAAGCGAGAACCATTAAACCAGTCTCTACAATGCTTAATTATCGGAGAATTATGTGGTCGGGAGAGCAGGATTTGAACCTGCGACGGCTCGGTATCTGTGGCCTGTGCAGGCTAGAATGAAGCCCACCAAGGGTAGACCTCTACAGCGTCTCCACCAGCTAAGCAAATTAGCCAGCTCGAGAGCTCTGCCAGGCTGAGCTACCTCCCGACAAAGTCCATAAGGATAAGATGAAAGAATTTATGTTTTTTGGAATTTTGCAGGGTTTCTATTCATACTAAACATTTTATCTTTAGCAAGCGCACGTTCAGATAGCTTTTTATTTGAAAAAACTGTAACGCGTGTTAAGGATAAAAAGAGGCATATTTAATGGCAAAGACTATCGGCATAGTTACTTCAGGTGGAGATGCGCCAGGCATGAACGCTGCCATCCGAGCTGTAACAAGAATAGGCCATGCGAAGGGTTTTCAAGTTATAGGTTTCGAAAGAGGATGGGACGGGCTACTGAATAATTCGTTTAAAAGATTGACTCCGCGAAGTGTCGGCGGTATTATCCAGTTGGGCGGCACCATACTTCACACTCTTCGATGCCCAAGTTTCGAGGAAGAAGCCAGTTGGGAAAAAGCAGCAGAGACATTATCCATTAATGATGTCGATAGTTTAGTGGTAATTGGAGGAGACGGCTCATTTAGAGGTGCCCTAGACCTTAGCAGAGAAAGCGACGCCTTAATGGTTGGAATACCAGCCACGATTGACAATGACGTTTACGGAACAGACGAAACAATCGGGTTTGATACTGCGGTCAACACTGCAGTAGGCACGATTGACAAAATTAGGGATACAGCGATTTCTCATGAACGAATATTCATTGTGGAGGTAATGGGTCGGAAAAGAGGATTCTTAGCGCTGGAAGTAGGCATATGCGTGGGTGCAGAGGTAATTTTGATTCCAGAGAACCCGACAAAACTTTCTGATATTATAAAGTTGATGGAGGAAAATGCTAAGAAAGGGAAGCGGGCTGGGATAATAGTTGCGGCGGAAGGCTTCGGGGACACAACTAAATTAGCTCAGGAAATGCAGCAGCAAACGCAATCTGAAGTCAGACTATCAATTATTGGCTATGCTCAGCGCGGTGGAAGCCCAACAACGCGTAGCAGGTTACTGGCAAGTTTATTCGCCGATAAAGCCGTTGAATTAATTTGCCAAGAACAGGGCAACATAGCGGTTGGATTACAGAACGGTGAAATTACGGGTTATGAGCTTGAAAAAGCTGGTAAAAACAGGAAGCCGATAAATTTAAGGTTGTTACAGATAGCCGAAATGCTTGCAACGTAAACTCCGTATCGTTTTATCAACACTATCGATTTTTTGGAGCTTTACAGTAGTGACTCGTATATTTTGCTTGTTTGCTC
>Ga0326728_10025361_pt1 | contig 10621 bp, 10 predicted proteins | sample MB3enrmetagenome_FD_207602 | JGI IMG/M metagenome (GOLD analysis project Ga0326728, IMG submission 207602) | Lab enriched peat soil microbial communities from McLean, Ithaca, NY, United States - MB31MN | ecosystem: Environmental > Terrestrial > Soil > Wetlands > Peat | place: USA: New York...
GCCGTTTCTTCTTGTTGAATTTTGAGACGTTGTCAGGGTCGGGCGCGGGCTCAGCGCATTGAATGGCGCAGGCTTTTTGGTGCTGTGAACGCGCACTGACTGTGCTGTAGCCTATTTTAGCTTCCTTGGTCCACTAGGCACCAAGCCGTTCATTGCGGACCGGCTTCTCGATCGGCCGGCTTACCGCAAATATAGCCTAACATCCCTGCAACGAGGAATGACGCTAGCGCCGCCCGCTGATTCATTTGGTCAATTAGCCCACCAGATCCACCAGCATTAAACCTCACGACATATCCTACCCAGCATTCACCGAAAATAGCCGCCCACATGGCGCTTAATCCGATTGCAATAGCCGTCTGCAAACGGCCTATTCGCCGACCTTTTCTTTGATCCGAGAAGATAACCCCAATCAACATCGCCATGAAGATGCTGTGTGCTTGAGCAATCGTCGCGATAAGAGAATTAACATTCTCTGGTGGCGTATCTGCGAGTTCATGGATCATCCAACCGAAATTTGCGATCATGGAAATTGTGAAAAGTGATAGAAGCCAGGTGGCAAGGACTCTTCGCGTCATCAGAAACCTCCTTGCTTTGGTGCGTCTTCGAGGATTGTGTTTCGCAACTGTGCGATCCAGTTTTGAATCAGAGTCCTGATGCTGTCATTCAATGAGGTACTCCATTCGGAACCTCCCCTGTATGCCTGCCGCCCGACGTAAAAAATCTTGAAGACTGTAGATTTCTTATTCGTCGAGTCTGTCTGATAGACAAGCATCACCGAGACCTGCGCCTGTATGTGTTCAGTCGGATCAGTGATGGTAGTCCACGGACTGAGAGCGCAACCCTCATCATCTGGTCTGCACCCTTTCAAGGTCAGACGCTTCGGATTCTTTGAGTCTGCAAGCTTGCTCAGTACAGAGGCCTTTGCTTGAGGAAGAGGTAGAGACAGAGTCACGTTGGGTAGATCTGGCGGTCCAAATTGCAGTGTCGAAGGGAAGGGATCCCCGTCTTCAGGCATTTGCGCGTATGTAGTTATGCCGCGGGAACCGATTACCTTACCAGATCTCGCAGCGCGAAACACGATCTCGCGACCCTGCACTACATAGGAAAGCTGTCCACTTGACGGAAGAGTTCCGATTCCCTGCAGCCAAACGGTTTCCCTACCCGGGAATTCGTAGTCGATTTTGACCTCGAATCGCACGACAGATGACCCAGATAATTGAGTGGCAGAGAGAACTTCGATATGTTCTCCGTTCGCGGTCGGCAAGGATGCTTGTGTTAGGCCGGCAATCTGCATGGTGACCAACAAGCACCACCCTACGAATGCAAGACGAAGAAAGAACGTACGTGTAACCACTCCCGGCTTTTTACTCATTCTCATCAACGGACCGTCTTTCAGTTGCATACAGGTTATGGTTTTGTTACGGCAAAGTCTGCGCCGATTTCAGCCGCGATCGGCGTAACAGTGATTGGGGGACCGCTTGGTTGTTTAAGAACAAGCGGAGCGCTCATGGCTTTCGCAACTTCCCGTGCGTAGACAGGTTGGCTGCCATCCGCTGTGAGTACCTTCACTAGGCGGTCTAGGAATGGATTTATCCCAGCGCTTCCAACCGCATCTTCAACTCCAACCGTCGCCGAGACCAAAAGCGTTCCTTGCGCAGGCTGTCCGATCGACGAAGCGTTTTGGGGCGCATTGATCAAAACGATGGGCTGACGCATCTTGGCGAGTGCGGCGCCCTCCAGGGGAGATAAAGATGCCCCAGAATCGCAAGCATCCATCACAATTACTTCTCGATATGCCAGAACATTGCGCAGTTTATCAGCGAGTTCTGCTGAACTAATGGCATTTTCGAGGCCTGTGGATGTGGCAGCTACATCGGCTGGATAGAAATAAAAGAGTTCGCTTTCGCCAGCTTCGGTGGTGGCTGTTCCACCGTGCCCTGCGAAGATGAGTATGACCATGTCCTCTGGATGAACGGTAGGGGTCATTTTGTCCAGGCAACTAAGGATCGCAATCTTTGTCGCAGCGTCATTATACAAGTCACCTCCACATTGCTCGTCCCAATCGACCAGATGCTCTCCGGCATAGTGTGATTTCAGTTGTGTCTTCAACCTCTCCATTGCAGGGACTGCCGTGGGGACTGGCTGCAAACCTTTCTGGGCGGTGTACTTGCCAACCGCGATTGTCAGGAGATGTACAGTTCCGCCGGAGGATACCTGGAGATTGTCCCACGGGGTCACAATTCGATTGCTCTTGATTCCAAGAAGGGCATTAACGGTCGCCTGGGGGTCGGTTTGGTCCGAAAGGACGATCCGATTTGCACAGGCAGGTTGAGCGACATCGCCGGCAACGACAATGGAACTCTGACCAAACTTGCGCCGCAATGCCTCGAAGACGTCGGTTTTATCGAAGCAGACCACTGCTTTTCCATCTAAAATTGATGGCGTTGCTGAGTTCTGGATTAACGACTGTGTACCTGGTAAATCGAGAATCGTGCTTAGAGATAGACCGTGCGGTAATCGAGGATCAGCCCCCGCGAGTATTAGCTGGGACAGTCCAGGAACATATAGTTCATCAAATACTGTGTCAATAGGTACGGGAGGAGATGATGGTGAGGAACGGTATGACGCCCACTTCAATCCACCTGCAGTGCCGTCAAAGGCGCCTGTTTCTGAGAATAACAACCAGTCTTGCAGGCCGACTGGAACAAGCCGCATTCTGCGCGCTCCGCTCCCATTGAACACGCTAACTATCCCGCTGCTGTCAAGGACGGCAGCATCGCCTAAACCATCCGTGGAAAAAGAATATATCCCGTTCAAAGTGACGGATGTCTTTACGGAATTGTCTTTTGCGTTTATCCATTCAACCTGGCTAGAACTGGGGCTCCTCATTGTAAAAACAACAGTTTCGTCGTCCTTTTGAAGTTGAGCATCTTCTACAGTCTGCAAAAAAGCGAATGAACCGCCTGACTTCGGAACCGCGATATCCGTGATAGCATTCGTTTCTAAAGCGATGATCCTTAGCTTACGATCATTGCAGAGAAGGGCCGTCTTTCCGCTAGCTCCTAGTGATGCACATTTGTCAAATCCTTCGGCCTGAACCGCGTGCCCTTCGGTGAGCGACGGAAGTTGCCATGTGATTAGGAACCGCCCGAGGCCGGATTGAGCAGGATCGTCCCTATCTCGCTCGCACACGGCAGTTAGGAGAGTGCGGGTTGAATCCAGAGAGGGTTTCAAGTGCAGTCCCACGGGTTGATGACACGGAATATCTTTGCTGGCGCCATTAATGAATGAGAACAATTTGCCGCGAATCTCGTAGATCACTGCGTCGCCATGTGCGGAAATCTGATACCAATCGGGCAGGTCGGAGACGTGTACTGAGGTCTGCGTACGCTGTCCGGTGGTATTATCTTGCAACCATAAATCGGCTCCCTTCGCTTGCTTGTTTTCGAAATGATAGAGAAAGGCGGCAGAGACCCTGAGGTCTGCGCTAAGTCGGCCGTCGATTGAAAAAGTGCTAACGCCGCCTGCCAAGAAATTCCAGTAACGCGTTGAGAGGCCACGCGTTATGAGTACCGGTCGTTCCGGGACAAACTCAACGCTGCTAGTCGAGGAGAAGTTCCCCGCGAGAATCGTTGGAGGCCTTTTGGTTCCTGGATATCCGAGATACAGAATGTTTTGAAATTCAGCGTTGTTCTGAGCATATACAACTCGATCTCGTCGTGGACTAAATGCTCCAAAGCGATATGCTGTTTCGGTAGGCAGGTTGGCTGGACTGCCGATTGCAGATCCAAATAGGGCTGGGAGCGGTACCTTACCCAAGCATTGGCTGATTTCTTCAGGGAGACCTACCTGCAATTGCGATGCTGTCAGAAACGCACGGGTACTTACCGAATAGACGGAACTGGGTGGTTCATCTTTGGCAGCGTCTTTTGATGCCGTTCCGCACAGTAGCAGGCGTCCGCTGGGATCGAAAGCGCTAGCGTCCACACTCAGGGGCAATTTAGTATAGCGTACTTCTGGTACGAAACTCCGCAAATCGAACGAAGACATATGCCATTCTTCGACCGTCGTAGTATCATCACGGAATTTCGCGTTGGGACTCGGTATATCTCGGTCAATCTCTCCTGCAATAGCAAGCTTTATGGGGTGGCCAGCTGCCTCTAAGAGTGCTAGCTTACTCCATGAAAAATCTTCTTCGTCGGCTTTAGCTATTGTGTCTTGCATTTGCCCTACGACACGATTTGCCTTGGGATCGAGGAGAACGGGTTGGTTATTCGATGTGACGTATGCAATAAGATCATCAGAACTTAGGACGAAGGAGCTTTGCAAGTTAGATTGCAGGGTCGCGCAATCTGATGAATCATCAAGGTTGCATGCCAACAAATATGACCCGCGACGCACATAGAGGGTGTCGGTATTGCGGGCGAATGCAAGATTGGCTGTGGAGAAAGGATTGGCGTTGGATTGCGGAGAGGCAAGGTCGATGCGTCGCAGTTCCTGGCCTTGTCTAATGTCATAGACGAGAGCTTGAGTGGAATCGCTCAATGCAACGAAGTGTTCGTTCTTACTGTAGACGACAGCCTGCGCCAAGAATGTCGGAGGCAGCCCCTGCTTGAGCACCAATTCAAACGGCGCATTTGTGAGTTGCCACTGCCCAACTGGCTCAACAGTACCTTGGCCTGAGAGCACCCGGATCGGTAGCAGAAGAAGCAGTGAGAAGACGTGTAGGTGGGATGCTAGAAAAGACCTACACCGCAAATAGCATCTCCGATATGCATTCGTTGAGAGGTTTATTAAACGAGTTGACCACATGTCGTTCACCTGTTCACCTGTTTGGGAGGAGTTTGGGGACAAAATACGCGCTGCTGCACAGTGAATCGTCGATATTGCTGGCCGGCTGGCATCGGCTAAGCCAGAACTTACGCAGCAGGCACCCGAGCAAGGTCTGCGCCATATGGCTCTCTGCCGACATTAGCCAGCATTAGCTAGCATTCGGGCGCATAGAGTGTAAAATGCATCCGGTCGCTAGACGATTGTACACACAGTTTTACTGCACAGGGTTCGTAAGTCTGCTTTGGACCCCAGACTGCGAGAACGAAGGTGCCGACCAGGATGTTGAAGGGGAACTTGCCGACTTCCTTGTTCTTTTGAGACTACAGATGACAAGCATTTCAAATCGGATTCAAAAATGTCAAGACTTTTTCGGCTGAGTAAAAGTGAGTCGGAAACCAACACCTTGCCATCGGCAAGGTGTTCAAGCCCGTCGGGTGGGCCAAAACAAGCCTGGCGCGAGACGGCAGCACAGAAAAAGAGTGAGCATACAGGCGAAAAGGAACGGGGCCTGCGGCGGCAGACCCCGTTCGGATGGCTTGGAAGTTGAGCGTTACGTGGCTTTGGCCTTCTTGGCTGCGGTGGGACGCGATGCTGATTTGGGTTGGGCCTTCGCGTCCGTCTTCTTGGTTGCTTTCGCACTTTCCTTCTATGACCGCGTCGCTTTGTGAATGGACAGGCTCATGCGGCAAATGCAAGGGGGGCCTTCCGGGCATTCTTGGAAGACTCGTTGGTCCTATCGCGGGGAATTGAAAAGCCAGAAAGTGCTATGCGTGGCGGCCAACAGGGCTTTTGGTTATCTCCGTTGTCCTCTGACTTGGGCGGACGTTTAGCGCCGCTATTTCTTGCATTCAAGGCAGCAATGACCCCAGGTGACCGGCTTTTGCCTCGTAGAACGGCCAACCGCCTTATCAGATGTCGCACGAGTACCGGAATCGTTTTTGGATGATTCCGCTTATTGTAGACGAACGCCGTATCCACGGCCCAATCCACCCCGGCGATGGGCCGGGTGGTCAGTTCGGCATCCAAGACCGTCCCTTCGCGGATCAGGGCAAGGCCATACCCCGACTTGACGAGGGCCTGTATCTCGATAGGGTGCGAAGCGCGCGAGAATTCTTCGATCTGAACTCTGCCCTTTCTGAGCCACTCCAAGAGCTGTGCATGGGCTTCTGGATGCCGTTGCGGGTCGTACAGAACTGCAAGATTGTTTTGCAGGTCCGCAGGGTGGAGCGCCGCCTTGCTGGCAAGAGGGTGGTCGGCGCGGAGACAGGCCACGAGCCTGTCACGGTGAATCGCTTTAATGGAGAGGCGTGGATCGGTGATCGGCAACGTCATGATCGCCGCGTCAATCTCTCCCAAGACGAGTTCCTCTACTAGCTGGACGGCATCGCCATGCGTTGGCCGGATCGAGCAGCCTGGAACGATCTCCTTGTGCATATCGCAGGCTGCCTGAAACAGCTCTGGATCGACAAAAGGGGCGCAGCCGAGGCTCAGAGCACGAATCTCGCCGCGTTCGATGGCAATTAACGCGGCAATGGCTTCATCGCGCGTATCCAGAACTCCCTGGGCAATCGCCTTGAAGGCGATGCCGGTTTCGGTGAGTTGGATGCGCCTATCCTTGGTTTTCCGGAATAGCTGGATACCAAAGGTTTCCTGAAACTGTTTTGCTTGAACACTGAGATTCGGCTGGGCAGTGCGAAGGTGCTCTGCCGCAGCCCGCAATCCCTTGTGCTCCACAATCGCCAGCAAATACTTGAAGTGTCGAAACTCAGCCCAATTATCCATGATGCTCTTCTCCTGGGGATGGAGTATGAGAGAACCAACAGGCCGCCAAAATGTTGAAAGGTCGAACGGTCGAATCCGATCATGGTAAAGAACTTCTACCACGATATGTACCAGATTTCAACAGAGTTTTTCCTCAGAGTCAAAGTTTTTACGAAGCCTTAATAATTCCGCGAGCAATTCCGTGAGTTGGAACAGGGTGGGTGATAGCTGCCATGTATCACCTGATAAATGAAAAGTATTGGACAAGAAGCTCAATTCGCCTGAGCCTGAATAAACGCTGGTCATCGCGCAGCGACCGGGGTTGCGGCTTGCGGCGACCTCGGCAAAAGCGAATCCCGAACGATTCCCCGTGAGGTGAAATATGTCCATCGCTACGATCAGGAACGATGACTTTTCCCGTAGACAGCCTGCAAATCATAGTGTCGGTAATCTTTCAGTTGTTGGATCCTCTGATCGGCCGCCGGCCAAATTCGGAGTTCAAAGCGTAAGCAGTGACCTCTACCAAACAGACGAAGACGCCGCACTGCGCAACCACAACGAAGAGCGCCTGATGAACGCGCGGCAGGTCGCCGATAAGCTCGGTGTCTCCGAACGCTGGGTGAGGGACCATACAACCCGCCGATTTCCCAAGATCCGCGCCATAAAGATGGGAATGCTCGTCCGCTACCGGCGAGCCGATGTCGATGTCTTTATGCAGCAACTCGATACGCTCACCCCTTCCATCCGCTCCCGATTTAGTGTATGAAAGAGATGTTCTCCACGACCAGGACCGGAAGCAGAAACGGAGAACGTACATGGCAATGAAGTATCAGAAGGGCACCGTCTACCTTTGCGGGGAGAAGGTGAAGATGTGGTACGGCAAGTACCTCATCGACGGCAGAGATCAGGATGGAAAGGAGGTTCGCAGACATCGCAATGTTCGGATCTGTCCAAGGGCGAATACACCCAAGTGGAAGGCCGAGCAATTGCTGCGGGAGATCATTCTGAAGGAGGCCGGAGCAACGGTCTCGCCCCGGACGCTTCCAGCGGATGATTCAGTGACCTTCCGCTGGTTCGTCAATGAGCGATATATCCCGATGCGACAGGGCAAATGGAGTCCCGCCTACCGAAAGACGAACACGTATGGGCTTGAACATTACTTGATCTCGCAATTTGGAGATTTTCCGCTCCGCAAACTGGATACCTTTGGAATCCAGGTTTGGTTGAACGGAATGGCGGACAAAGGCTACTCGCAAACCGTTGTTCACCAGTGCTATTCCAATATGCGAGCGATTACGCACCTTGCCAAGAAGCAAAAATACTTGGCTGAAGACCCCGGAGAAGACGTGACCATGCCTCAGACCAAGCCGATTGAAAGGCCCGTGATGACGCGGGAACAGATATTGGCGCTCATCGGTGCTATCGAGGATGTGCATGACCTGTGCCTGTTGCACGTTGGCATATTCTGCGGACTGCGTGCCAGCGAGATCATGGGACTGCAATGGAAATGCTGGACCGGTGAGGGGCTTGTTCCTCACGGTACGGCTTACGAAGGGCAGTTCTACAACGGCAGGCTCAAGACACGGCAGAGCAAGGCGCCTATTCCGGTTCCGGAGCAGGTACGGCCGGTCATTGAGACGTGGCGCGGCCTCTGCAACGACTCGTCGCCGGAAGCCTTGATGTTCCCGACCTTCGGGCGCGGGGAACGGAAGGGCCTGGCGGTGCCGCGCTGGGGCAAGAACTTTCTCAAGTGGAGAATTGTCCCGATTGCCAAACGGTGTGGAATTCCTGACCGCCTTGTCACCTTCCAGGTGATGCGGCGGACGCTGGGCACGGATATGCAGAAGCACGGGACCTTGAAAGACACTCAAAGCATGTTGCGTCACGCTAGCATTCAGACGACCGGAGACGTGTATGTGCAGACGATCGAACAGAGTGTTCTCGATGCCGTAAATTCGCGCACGGCCGCTGTGCTCAAAGGCTGGACGGCGCCGGTTGGAACTCTGGGATTGAAAGGAAGAAATCCGAAGGGGTCTGGAGCAATTCGGCGAAGTTCGGCGAAGTATGTAGAGGAAGTGCTTGTAAGTGTTTGATTCTATGGTGGACGCGGTAGGAATCGAATTCTCAACCAAATGTATTTTCAACAACATGCAGGTCAGCGGATGACACCTAAGACCGTGAAAAGCAACCGTAATCCGATAAACAGAGCGCATTTGGAGCGCGCTTTCGCGGCCTCAGTGCTGTAGGTTTCTTGCCTTAATTCCCCTTTTTGACTGTCAACCTATACCTGCGCTCCGCACATGATCTGCGTCTCAAACGACATGTGCCACCAAGTCGACAAAAGTGCGGAATCGGGTTTCGATCTCTGCGGCGCCTGTTGCCGGATAGCCTAGTTCTCTTGCCAGTGCCTCAAGCTCGGGCTGCCACTCTGCCGGAATCTGGATGGTGGGAGGAAAGTCATGAGTAGCGCGCTGTACGAAAACCTGTTCAGTTGCCGCGCGCACTGCCGTCATGTCCAAGTTGCCCAATAGGTCAATCAGGAGAATGTCCAGCACATCGCGGGCGCGTCCTTGCGAATAGGGTCCCGTGCAGGCGTGCAATTTCTGAGCAACTTGTTCGCTGAGATTCAGACAACGGACCGGAGATGGCGTTCTCAACCCCATTGCGGAAAGTCCTCGAATCGTCGGTTCCACAAGATCCGCGGTACCCGATCCTGCTGACCCCAAATCGACTTCAATGGTTTGCCACGCGCGGGTTCGATACTGGATTGCGAGTTCCAGACGTACCGCATCAACTTTCTCCATGCTCAATGGCTTGCCTTTCAGACGAAAGCTGAATTCATCGAATCCCAAAGCGAGCGTATTCTGAAATAGTCCAGGCCGTGCCGCCCGCTCACCCGAGACGCCGATATCGATGTCCTTGGTCGCGCGGGCACTCTCGGCAAAGCGAAGTTCCATCGCAACGCCTCCCTTCAGGTAATAGTTGTCCAGGATTCCTTCGCTTACTGCCCGCTCTAGCACGCCGCATAACGCCAGAAAGGAAACCCACCTGCGGAGACGTTCCTGCGCCAACCCCTGTTCCTTGGCGACGCGCGCCAATGTTTTCTCCAGACGCTCAACTGGCCGAGGATTCATGCACTTTCACCCTTGTCCCTTGTGTCAATAAAGAAAGCCCATGTTCAGGGCGGTTAATAAGTTTCCGAAGGCTGCTCGCCTGAGCTTTATTGAGCAGTCCTTCCCGAAAAGCATCGGTGATGGCCTGTTGCGCGATGTCGATTCGATGTGTAACCGAGAGAACATCTATGACCGAACGCTCCACTGTCGTTACAGGTATTCCCTCGTGTTGGCTGATTTCCAACGGTGCGAGGTCGGCCCTGTGAATCGTGATCCATTCCGGGTGTTCCCGGCGAAGCCGGGAGGCCTTTGGAACGGTGAGATGCACCTGCGAAGGATTCACGTCTGAGATGCCATAGAGGAGCAGCGCCGTCTGATGAGAAATTGCAATGCGCTCGGGTCCTTGACTTGCTTGCGCCCACAGGACCGCCTCGCGGTATTGAGCCAGCCGGTCTGCCGGATAGTGAGTAATTCGATAGACACCTCTGGTCATGCGCTCCAACCGGCCACGCTGCGCCAACCGAACCAGCACGGAATCTTGGATTCCCAGCGCGCGCACTTCTTTGGACGTCAGCAGACCGTCATGCTCTTCGGCAAGTGCATATAGTTCGTCCATACGGGTGCGTGGCATGAAGAAAGTATGCAACGGCTGAACTGTAATGTCAATATAGTTCCATTATTGAACGATATTGCCATATCACACATCTCCAGAAATCAGTTATGCCACTGAGTGCGGCGTCAATGTCGGCGGGGTCCAATCCACGTCCCCCGCAAATCACCCGCAAATCACCCGCGTTTCAATCCACGCCCCCCGCGCGGGGGGGCGACGACGCCTTGCGTGATGTCGTACCAAAGCTCTCCTAGTTTCAATCCACGCCCCCCGCGCGGGGGGGCGACGCAGCACGTCCTCGTTG
>Ga0326728_10025362_pt1 | contig 10621 bp, 11 predicted proteins | sample MB3enrmetagenome_FD_207602 | JGI IMG/M metagenome (GOLD analysis project Ga0326728, IMG submission 207602) | Lab enriched peat soil microbial communities from McLean, Ithaca, NY, United States - MB31MN | ecosystem: Environmental > Terrestrial > Soil > Wetlands > Peat | place: USA: New York...
CTCCGCATCGGCAATCGTGGTGCCGCAGTCGGTGCAGTAGTTGTTGGGCCTGTTCGCTATGTGAATCAGCCCCTTGTTCCATAGCTCTATGAACGACCACTGGGTTATCTTCCTGTAATCCTCAGAGTCTGTCCTGTACTTGTTCTCGAAGTCTCCTGAGATTCCTAGCCTCTTCAGGAGCTCGATCATGTACGCTTCGATATCATCAAGGGCGTGCTTGCAGAGCGCGATGAACTCGTCCCGCGGGGTCTTCCTCAGCTGAATCCTGTACTTGCGCTCAGTCGCTATCTCGACCGGCAGCCCGTTCCTGTCTATGCCCACCGGGTAGAGGACGTTGAAGTTCCTCATCCGAGCCGAGCGCGCTATCATGTCAATCTGGGAGTACTGGGTGAGCGCACCGGGGTGCCATGGCCTCCCGGACGGGTACGGAGGCGGCGTGTCTATGACGAAATTGCGCTTCTTCGCCTTGCCCGGCTTGAACCCGAAACCTTCCTCGGACTCCCATAGTGCCCGCGTCGCTTCCTCCAGACCCGGATTCCAGCTTGTGGCCTCAAGCTTGGGAACGGCTGGGGTTGCCAACGTCTTCGAAATCTCAATTCGAGGGGTATTTAGCGATTGAGTAGCCTTATCCTGCAATTCCATGCCTTGAGGCGACGTCGATCAGTCCCTGAGTAGTCTTCTGCCCAACGCCCGATAGACGCCGTTCAGGAGCAGGTATCCTCCGACGTTCACGGCTATGATCTCTCCCACGAGGACCCCGACCCAGCCCAGCCACACAGGGATTGCGAGCAGGAACGAAAGGTACGTCCCCACAAAGAAGGTTATCACGAGCACTTCGGAGACCGTGCCGACCAGCCAAGATCCGTTGAACTTTCTCCTCCCGATTTGCCACGCGACGAAGGTGGCGATGAAGTTGGCGACAGCTCCTCCGACTATGTCTATGGCCCCGAACGGGCTGGACAGGTTGCCCACGAACGTCCCGAGCGTCAGGCCCAATATTGCTGGAGGCCCGAAGAGGATCGAGAGCGGCAGAAGGCAATCCGCAACCCTCACCTGGTATGCTTGGAAGCTTATGGGTGCGAGGACCGTCACGCCCACAGCGTATAGCGCCGCGAACAGGGCTGCCAGTGCGATTTGTCTCGATCTCTTGCTTGTGCTCTGTATCAATCTCCTCCAACTCCGGGGTTTGTCTTTGGCGGAACGGACGGAGGTACGCTCACCCGCCGGGCGCACAGGAGTCGGGGGTGATTATAAACCTAGGACTGCACGAATAGTCACTTGGCCGCGGGCCTGTACCTCTGCGTTATCTCCTTGGGCAGCAGGGAGTACACGTCGGGATGCTCGGCCTTGAGCTTGGCCAGCGTCGGAGGCATGAGGCCGTTCCTCTTGGCCCTCTTGACGTTGTACTCGATGAAACGCCGCATCGCGCTCGTCTCGCCCTTTGCGGCCACAAACGCCCGGATCTTCTCCACCGCCTGTTCTTCCTCGAGGTTCTTGACGTTGACCAGGTAAGGCGCCAGGACGAGCCAGGTCAGCCTGTGCCTACCGTCCGGCACGGGGTGGCTCAGGAGGTCCTCGACGTAAAGGAAGCCGCGGCCGGACTTCACGCTGGGGGGAGGGAGGACCGAGAGCAAATCCTCGCGCACAGGGGCAAGCTGTTTCGGGAACGGCACCTTCCGGAGGTTCTTCACCCCGCCGTAGATCATCTTCTCGGAAAGGTCGCCGAAAAGGTCGTTTACGCCGTTCTCGGTCAGGTAGACGACCCCCTTGGACAGAGGGCGGTTGGCGAGTCTCCAGTACTGCGATTTCAGTTCGAAGTGGGTGGTCGCCCGGAGGTAGTCCTCCACCTTCATGCTGTAACCATATCCCGGCGTCCCGGACCCCTGGCGCGCGACCCTGACCTCGAAGCAGTCGTTCAGGATGACCTGCTTGTCGAGGGGCTTCTCCATGATGAACAGCCTCTTCGCCGTTTCGCTCTCCGCCTTGGCGAACTTCTGGCCCAGGAGGGGCTCCTGGCTCGCTACCAGCGCCGCGACGAAGAAGCTCGAGAACTCGATCAGCTCCGACATGTGCGGCTCGTACCTGACCCGGCCGAGGGAGCCCAGGAGCCGGTTCTCGGCCTGCGTCAGCACCTCCGAGCTGGAGAAGCTCTCCTCTATCGGGAGCTTGTCGAAGAACTTTCTAGAGCCAGGGGTGAACGGGTACTTGACCATGAGCTGAGTTAGGGCAGGTTCTTCCCGTGACAAGCGCGATGAAATCTCCCAATTTTGCTAATAAGAGTTCTTGCCCCGCTCTCGCCTCTCCCGGCCGCGCCCCGCGCCTGATCTAGCCTCTTCTCGAGGTCGAGACAATCGAAAGGACATCTCTGTCCCTCAGGACGTAGTCTGTCGGGAGGTGGATTCCGGTCCTGACGTCGACGGCGTAGAGCAACCCCTTGTGCAGGTCGGAGTGAACCTCTCTGGCGAGGTCGTCGAGCGTGGACCCCGTCGGTAGCAGATAGACGTCAGGAAGAACGTTGCCGCTCTTGTCGGTCAGCTTCTCGGGGTCGGCCACCGGGTAGATGGCGTTCATCTTGAGGAGCTTGAATATCGCTATGCTGAGAGCGAACTGAACGCCGGTCCTCAGGTACTCCCCGAAGACCTTCCTCCTGATGTAGGCCAGGGCGGTCTGCTGGGCCGGAGTGAGTTCCTGGGGCTTGATGACGTCGAAGCGCTCTTCGCCGGGCACGTACTTGATGAACCCCTTCGCCTCCGCCCTCCTCAGGGAGAGCTCCGCCTCCCCGCTGGTGGGGACCACGATGAGATCCTTGTAGTGTTCCCTCAGCTTCTTGAAGTTCTCTGCCGCGTTGGGCAGGTCCATCTTGTTGGCGATTATGAGCGTCGGCTTCGAGACGTCCCGCAGTATCCAGCAGAAGTTCTGGATCTCCTTCTCGTTCCAGCTCTCCAGGTCCTTCCCCTCCAGCAGGGCCTCCTTCAGGGCGTAGTTCACGTGCTCCTTCCGCACGCCGATTCCCTGCATCACCTCGGCGACGGCGCTGCCCATGTCTCCTCCGGGAAGCTTTGCAGCCTTCGCTATCTTCGCCAGGTTGGTCGAGAACATCTTCGTGTACCAGAGCACGAGCTCCAGCTCGACGTCAGCGAAGTCCGCCATCGGGTCCCCGATGCCGGTCTCGGTGATTCTTCCCTCCTTGTCGACGCTGCCGGAAGCGTCTACCACGTGGAGAAGGGCGTCGGACTGGGCGGCCACAGACAGGAACTGGTTGCCAAGCCCCTTCCCAAGGTAGGCGCCCTTGATCAGCCCAGGAAGGTCGGTCACCTCTATCGGGATGAACCTCCAGCCCTCTTCACACTTGGAGTTCTTCGGGTTGTCCTGCACGCCGAACTCCTTGTGGACACACAGCGTCACGACCTGGGCTATGCCCGTGTTGGGGGACTTCGTGGTGAACGGGTAGTTTGAGACCTCAGCGGTCTGGAGCGTCATTGAGTTGAAGAGAGTCGTCTTCCCGGCGTTGGTCTTTCCTATAATCCCGATTCTTATCGGCATGGCTGTTCTGGCCCCTTTTCGCCGCTGCGTATACTTATAGTTGAAGGGAGGCCGGGAATCGCAATACCGACGTTGCAGCGCCAGAAGGAGGCCGGAACGACTCTACATCCTGTAGCGGAGGAAGCCGGCTGCTCCGCCGAACGACTTGAGCATGGTCCCCTCCTCCGTCCCTGACGAAATCATCTCGATTTTAGCCCCTATCTGGATGGCCTTCTCTTCGAGCATGTCGACGACGTCCGATTCGTCTATCTCGTAGTCGGTGGAACCACACTTGGAGCAGGGCTCGCCGAGCATCTCCTGCGTGGTCTGCATCTTCTTCTGGTTCTCCACGACCTTCTCCTTCACTGTCTCGCAGTTCTTGCAGACCATCTTGATTTTGGCTATGTTGATGTCGTCCGAGATCAGGATGGAGTCCATGTTGCCCCTGTTCAGAGCGTCGATAATCTTGGGAAGGCCGTAGACCGCCAGCCCGTTGGGCCTGTTCACCTCGGCGAGGAACTTCTGGACCAGCTTCTTCTCCTCGACGAACCTAACGTCCTGGAGCTTGTCGGAGGCCTTCTCGGCGACCTCGCGGATTCCCTCCCTGCCAGAGTAGGACGTGTCGACCACGTCTATGATGTTCTTCTGGAGCCTGTAGTCGAGGTATCCTCCCTTCAGGAAGTTGTCCTTGGTGGGCCCAGGCCCTCCGACTATGACCCCTCCCACGTTGTTGTCGGTGATGAAGATGCGCGTCACGTGCTCGCCGACCCTGTTGAAGAAGTAGGTGAGCTCCATCTCCCGGCCTCTCTCGTACCTTCGAGCGCTCTGGCCTCCCTTCCTCGTCTTTCCGGATATCCCTGAGGTCATGAGGTCCTCGACGTCCAGCCTGTCTCCGGAGAGGATTCCTATCCCCGCTTCGTTGGAGTCGATGGAAAGGATGCCGTAGACCTTCTCAGCCTTGAGCATGTCCTTGAGGAACTCGACGTGGAAGTGGTCGTCGCACATGTAGAGGAATGTGTTGACGGGCTTCGGCGGGACGATTTCGTTCAAGCGGATCACTTCGCTCCCGGGACCGTTCGTGGGGAGGGCGCCTGAGAAAATCACGAGACCGGTCTCCGGTGTCTCCCTGTAGAGCTTGAGCCGCTGCATCGTCCTGGTGAGCGCGTCCTGTACGTGGTTTCGCGTGGTGTCCGACTTTATGTTCCCGGCCGTGCCCCACTCGTTCCTCAGATACGCGATGACCTCGTGAATCGGCTTCTTCGGGGGGATGTACAGCGAGACGAGCTCAGTACCCCTACCCTCCTTGCTCGAGAGCTCGGAGATTGCCTTTCTAATCTTGTATAGCCTAACTGAGTCTGCTTTGCTAAGCAAAATATGAGGACCCCTAAGTCAGCTGACAGAATCGGAACCGGAATCCGCGCGGACGCCCAAGACAGACGAAGGTCACGCTCGTCACGGCTTTATAAAATCTATCACTAGATTGAATAACCATCGGCGCAGGTCGTAGGGCCGGATTGAAGATTGTGCTGAGGGTCGGCGGCTCGATTCTCGGCTCGCCGCCCGACGGCGATGTCATGGCGAGATACGCGGCTGTGGCGGAGGAGGCCCTGAGACGGAGGCACAAGATGGTCATGGTTGTAGGTGGCGGCTCGGTCGCCAGACAGTACATAGAGGCTGCCCAGAAGATGAACCTCCAGCACAGGAATCAAGACCTGGTGGCCATTCAGGCCTCGCGATTGAACGCCAGGCTGATTGGGATGAGGCTCGGAGTCCCCGACGTGCCCACCACCGTGAGCGCAGCCGTCATGAGGGTGGCCAGAGACCACGTGGTTGTCATGGGAGGCCTCAGGCCGGGAATCACGACCGACACGGTGGCGACGCTCGTGGCGCAGGCCTGGCGGTCCGATCTCATGATAAAGGCCTCAGACCAAGATGGAATCTACACGGCCGACCCGCGCGTCCACAAGAGGGCCCAGCTGCTCCCCTTGGTCTCGTATCCGATGCTCACGGCCATACTCGGAGGTCGGCACGCCCCCGGAATCCACAGCATAATCGATCCCGTGGCTGTCGAGAAGATAGCGAAGAACCGGATCAAACTCGTCGTCGTGAACGGGAACGACCCGGAGAAAGTGCGAGCGGCGATTCGCGGAGATGTTGTGGGCTCGATGGTGTGCTAGGCCACCACTGACACCGCCACATCGTTCACGTTGGTGCCCGTAGGTCCCGTCATCACGAGGTCCCCGAGCTTCCCGAAGTACCTGTAGGCGTCGTTTCGGAGCAAGGCCTCCTCGGGAGAAGGGCCCAGTGCCGTTCCCCTCCCGACTGTGCGCCCATCCACGATGGCTCCGGCGGCGTTGGTCGTCCCGTCCAATCCATCGGTCCCGAGCGCAACCATCGCGACCCCCCGGTTCCCATCTATCTTCATCGCTGCGCCAAGGGCGAACTCCTGGTTCCTTCCGCCTCTTCCATCGCCTCTGACCGTCACCGTCGTCTCTCCGCCCACGACGAAGCTCGAAGGTCTTGGCCTCAGGCTCGCGTACCGCAGCACTGATCCCAGGAACATCCCCGCGAACCTCGCCTCCCCCTCCAAGCTCGTGGTCAGCAGCGTCGGTCTCTGGCCCTTTGACTTCAGGTACCGCAGCGCGGAGTTGCTGGCGTCATCATTGCCCCCCACGATTACGTTGGTGACCTTCGCGAAGTACCTCGAGCCGGGTTTAGGGGTCTCGGGAGCCCTGCCTTCGACGCCCTTCACCAGCAGGGCCGCCACGCCATCGGGCACGCGGTCCCATAGGCCGTACTTCCTCAGAATCTGGACAGCGTCGCGGAACGTGGAGGAGTCCGGGTACAGCGGACCTGATGCTATCGAGTCGAGCCTGTCCCCTACCACATCCGAGATGACCAACGAGAGAACGACTGCAGGGTGGAGCCTCTTTGCGAGCCACCCCCCTTTCAGGGCCGACAGGTGCTTCCGGACCACATTGAGCTCCTGTATCGTTGCGCCGGCCCGCAGGAGGCTCCTCGTGACCTCCATCTTGTCGGTGAGAGAGACCCCCTCACTCGGCATGGGGAGCAGCGATGACCCCCCTCCAGATATCAAGCACACCACGAAATCGTCCTTGGTCGGCCTCCCCACGAGGTCGAGCATCTGTACGACGCCTTCCAGGCCGGCCCTGCTGGGCAGGGGGTGAGTCGCGGGGTGAAGCTCGACCCTGCCGTTTCTTCTCCTGGTGCCTTGTCCCGATGCAGGCACGTTGACGATGCCTGCCGTTATGCGGTCCCCCAACATCGATTCGATGGCGTGGACCATCGGGCCCGCCGCCTTGCCGCCCCCGATTACCAGAATCCGTCTGAACTTGGAGAGGTCGTAGGTCCTGCCTTCAAGGATGAGTCGATCGTCGACGACCCTGAGTTTGGACTTGACCAGCCGCCTGGGTTCGGCCGCCCGAAGAGCCGCCTCAATCGCTCCGAGAGACAGCCGCCTGGCAGCCTGCTCATACTTGGTCTCGCCGTTCTCAATCAGCTCGGAGGCGTTCTTTACGTACATCCCAGAGGCTCTTGTCCCGGTTTCTTCCACATCAGATAATTAAGATGCCGCTCGCGCATCTCATCGGGCTGCGTGGGCTTGGTCGCCCGAGAGGCTCTTGAGGAGGCTCTCTACAGCCTTTCTGGTGAGCGCCACTGCACCGGGGTGGCCCGTCAGGACGTGCTTCATCTCGCCGCCGTCCATCTCCACAAAGACCTGTGGGATGATGTAGTCGGGCGTCCAGTCGCCGTACTTCTCCACCAGTTCGTCCGCCTCCTTCTCCGCGTCGGTGTCAATGTCGAGCAACTTCACCGGAATATGCAGCTGCTGTCCGGCCTTCTTCATAGGTTCCACAGTGGTCGGGACGCAGTGGGGACACCAGTTGGCGTAGACGACGTAGATGGCTTTGATCTCGGCCAAGCGTGATCGGGCTCCGGCGGCTGCGCAGCGGTATAAGTCTTGACCGACCTTCCTATGACGAACTAGGCTTCGCTTTCGGCCTGACGCCCACGGCTGCCATGAGCCTCTGGAACTCCTCCTCGGTAACCCATTCCACCCTGAGGTACTCCACTATCTCCTGTTCCTTCATCCCGATCCTCCTCGCCTCATTCACGGAGGCGCGGTAGGCTTCCACTTCCGTCGGCCTATCCACGTAGCTGTACCTCCGGTCGAAGAGTTCCTTTCCGTCCATGAACTGTTTGATGTGGACCAGCTCGTGGATGACGTCGAGATAGAGGTGCCTTTCGTCGCCCTTCCGCAGGTACTCGGCGCTCACGACGATGTTACCCGTCTCGTCGTCGACCCTCAGGTATCCTGCCCTGGGAAGTATGTCGACCATCAGGTCAGCGAGTATCTCGTTGGTCTGGTCCAGGAATATCGACCTGACCGCGTCCACACCCTCGAAGCCCTGGAAGACGTCGACGAAGGATACGGAACCGTTCTTAGCCGACCGGTTGATGCTGTGACCGGAGACCGCCTCCCTCTTCTCTGGCGCTTTCTTCATCTCTGGACCCGTCCGCTGTCTTTCACGAACAGTTCCTTGAGATAGGCCCTCCTGAATCCCAGCTTCAGGTACAGCCCCTCCGTGGAGTCTGAGAGAATCGTCTGCAGAACCAGCTTCTTCCCGTCGTCGACCGCCTCCCGGCGCGAGTGCTCGAGCATGGTGCTCGCGACGTGCTTCCCTCTCCAGTCCCGGTGAGTCGCGACGCAGTAGGTGCCGCAGACCTTCTCTGTCCGGAAGAGCGCGACCACCCCAACGGGCTTACCCTTGACACTGGCGAGCAGCAAGCTCGCCTCCTTCACCTTCATGAGCTTCTTGGCGATGTCCAAGACCGCTCGACGCTGGCGCAGCTCCCCGTAGAACGAGTCCAGGTAGATTCTCGACCAGTCCTCCAGGTCTTCCTTCCCCTCCACCGCCTCTATCTGCACGTCGGGGTTCACCTTGAACGATGTGTCATCGGCCTCCATCACCGCCATCTGGTCGGCTATCCTGTACCCCCTCTGTGCCAGCACAGCTAGCAGTTCAGCGTCCAGCTCCCCGCTCTGGAGGAGGAGGTGCGGCTTCCTCCCCCGCGCCTGAAACTCGTCCTCCATCCGCACTATGAACTCCTTCGAGTCAGGCTTGATGCGCAGGAACCCTCCACGGTTGAAGAAGTACTCATCGAAGTGCTGTGAGAACAGCACGTAGGCGTTGCGGCCCAGCCACTTGGCCTCGGCCCAGTTGGACCACCAGGAGACCTCGTTCGACTCGTACGCCTTCATTGGAATCTGCCAAAGAAGTTCACGCCGAGGATGTTCGAGGCAATCCTGAGGGCCTCATAATACAACTCGACCTGGTTCTGGTCCTTCTCTGAGGCTCCGTCCTCGATTAACTTCCTCGTGAACGCAATCGCCTGCGGGGTGTCGAAGTCGTCGTTGAGGAAGGCGTAGAACTGGGCTAGGACCTTTCCGGAATCCCGCCTGCGGGCCTTGGTCGCCCTCCTCTCCTCCATTATCTTCGACTTGTCCCTCAGTGAGGAGTAGACTTCGTACATCTTCTTCAGTTCCTTCTCCACAAACTCCATGTCCTCCCTGTAGTGGTGGGAGAGCAGGTAGAGCCTCAGGGTGTCCGGTCCGTACTCCTTTAGGATGTCCCTCACCGTCATGACGTTGCCGACAGATTTGGACATCTTGTTCCCCTCGGTGTTCACGAGACCAGTGTGCACCCAGTACCTGACCAGAGGCTTGAGCTTGCTCAGCGACTCCCCCTGGGCTATCTCCGCCTCGTGGTGCGGATAGATCAGCTCGTGCGCCCCGCCATGGATGTCGTACTGGGGTCCGAAGTTGGTGAGGGTGACCGCGGTGTCCTGTATGTGCCAGCCGGGCGACCCCCTTCCCCAGGGGCTGTCCCATCGTCCCTCGGCCAGGACTACCGGACGCCAGAGGGCGAAGTCGAGCAGGTGCCGCTTCTTGACCGCGAGCTCGAGCGGCCTCAGGGAGAGCTCCTTCTGGGTCAGGTGGGAGAGCTTCCCATAATCAGGGAAGGCTGACACGTTGAAGTAGACCGTCCCGTCGATCTCGTAGGCGAACCCGTCCCTTATGAGGGCCGAGATCTCGTTCATCGTCTCCTGCACGTAGTTCGAGACCCTCTCGTACTTGGTGACGGTGTAGATTTTCAGGCTGTCCGTGTCCTCGAGGAAGGCCTTCGTGTATCGCTCCGCCAGCCTGAGCGCGTCGACGCCTTCCTGCTTCGCGATCTGGGTGATCTTGTCGTCGACGTCGGTCACGTTCATGAGGAAGTTGACTTCGAATCCAAGGTGGGACAGATATCTAGCCACGACGTCGTAGAACGTGTAGGTCCTCGCGTGCCCGACGTGGAGGTAGCCCTGAACCGTCGGTCCGCAGACGAACATCGAGACCTTCCCTGGCACTCTGGGCAGGAACGGCTCTTTCTGCATGGTCATCGTGTTGTATAGCTTGAGGTCTAGGTCCATCTTAGATTGACTCCCCACTGGTCTTCCTTAAGCTATCTTAGTTTTTTGAAGTATAAATGCAAGTCAATCGATGGCGCGGTTGTGTTTCAGGAGAAGAAGATAGCCTCGTTCCCCCAGCTCATCAGCGAGCTGGACGTGATTGACTTCGACGGAGGCGTGCGTGCGTTCGGTAAGTACAAGGCGAAGAAGTGCTTCGTGTTCGTGACGAGGTCTGCTAATGGGTTCACGTCGGTACTCTGCAGCATGAAGCGGGCCGGGAAGGATTTCGTGCCCGACAAGAGGCTCATTGCCAAGGAATTCGGGACGCTCCAGGAGCTGGAGAAGTTCCTCGCGGAGCACGTCGCCAAGCCGGTAGTGGCCTTCGAATACTAGGCCCTGCGTCTGACGGCTCTAGCGCTGCCCTATCCTCTTCTCAGCCAGTCGTACGTACTCCTGACTGACCTCGTAGCCCACGAAGTGCCTTCGCGTCTTGATGGCGGCAAGGGCGGTCTGACCTGACCCCATGAAAGGGTCGAGCACCACCTCTCCCTCGAATGTATAGAGCTGTATGCACCTGTATGGCAGTTCCACGGGGAAGGGCGCGGGGTGCCCGACCTTGGAGGCC
>Ga0326728_10025363_pt1 | contig 10620 bp, 10 predicted proteins | sample MB3enrmetagenome_FD_207602 | JGI IMG/M metagenome (GOLD analysis project Ga0326728, IMG submission 207602) | Lab enriched peat soil microbial communities from McLean, Ithaca, NY, United States - MB31MN | ecosystem: Environmental > Terrestrial > Soil > Wetlands > Peat | place: USA: New York...
GCCAACTTGCGCCTCGATGCAGCCCTGCAATGTGCGGCGCCCGGCCTCGTCAAGCTTGGGATCGCCAAACGAACTACCCTGACGCACCCAGAGCGTTCCCCAAATTCCAGGCTCCCCGCCGCCCCGGCGGCTTGCGAATTCAAGTAGTCGCTGAAGCTCTAACTCCGCCGCCTCGTCTTCGAAACGACGGTGATCTGAACTGGTCAGCACCGCTTTCCCAGATTGACCGGCGAAGCGCTTTACGATGGTCCAGCGCGTACCGTCGAGATCGAAGGCCAGTTCGACTTCCGGCACTGTGCCGTTGACGAAGTGTCGGAAGCTTCTTGCACGCTCGGTCTGTGACTTCGCCTTCTCGAAGATCACACCGTTGATCGCCTCCAGTAGCGTCGATTTGCCCACCTCGTTCTCACCGACGAGAAGATTGACGCCATCGGTGATTCCATCCACGCCTACGGTGCCGACGAACTTCCGAAAATTTGTGAGGTGGATCGAGCGGATTTTCATCGGATCCCTGCCTGCCGTAGATGCTCAAGATACAACCGGTGCAATGCGAGGGAAGCAAGGCGCGCCCGCTCTTGATCGGAGCGGTCGTCGGCCATCACCTTGAGCCGGTCCGCCGCCACGCGGACGAAGCCCGAGCGGTCGATATCGTCCATATCTGCTTCTGTCGGGTCAAGAACCAGCCCACCATCCTGCCACCGCGTGGCGCACACGGCGGCCCCGATGCCGTAGATGATCTTTTCCTCAAACATCTTGCGGCCGGCCAGCGACAGCGTGCCAGCAACCTGGAGATCGAGCACGACTCTGCTCAAGTCGGGTTCGAGCGCACGAAGTTCCGCTTCCAGGAGATCAATCTGAGAATCTTCTGTGAGCGTCTTCATGACCTGGTGCCAGCGGTACCGGCCGACCTCGACGGGTAAAACTTTCGGCGCGGCGCTCGCGCCATCTATTTCGACGACAAGCGCGCTGCCGCCGTTGCAGAGCGTCCCGCTTGAACCCGAAGGGCGCTTGAACTGATCCGGCTCTGGAGTACCGGAATACCACACGCGATCATTGATCTGCACCTGCCGGTGCCAATCGCCCATCGCTAGGTAGCTGAGCCCCGCAGTGTCTGCGCGAGTCGGCTCAACGAAGTTTGAAGCATCACCATCCGAGCCGAAACCCTGGATCGAGCCGTGCGCCATCCCGATTCGGATGGCTCCTGCAGGCGTGGCCTCTTTGTCCATGTAGCCCGTGAGATCGTCTACATTCGCTATTTGGGGAAGCGGCGCCGGCAGGAGGAAGACGGGCGTTCCGTCGTCATCCATAATCTTCACGGCGCCAGGGCTCGTATGGAGTTGCACATTCTCCGGGAGACTGGTCCGCGAAAGTCGATCCCAAAGGCCGTTCTCCCGCATGTGGTCATGATTGCCAGGCAACAGATGCCAAGTAACCTTGGGAAACTGCCGCATCCCCTCAATCGGCTTCGCTAGGGTCTGTGGGGAGAGTTGCTGCTTGTCGTAGATGTCGCCAGCCAACAACACAGTCGATGCCCCATGTTTCATGGCGAGATCACCGAGCGTGCGGACAGCCGCCTGGCGTGCATCCTGGAGCAGCGCCGCAACTTCAGGCTCGAAATACATGAACACTTTGCCGATCTGGAGATCGGAGGAATGAATCAAGCGCATATTCTGAACGATCCCTCCCGTTGACCCATTTACTCCTCCGCCAGGATGCGTTCCAATTCGCGGATCAGTTAAGCTGCTCCCTCAGGCGGCATGGAAACAAAGGTTGGCGTCACTTGCATCAGCGTCTTCCGGAAAATTCCAGACAACTCGCAGATCCGAATCCAAGCGTCTTATTCAGACTACTCCAGCTCGATGAGCCGCAATAGCGCGCGATTCATGCACAATGTGCACAACGGCATGGCGTCGCGCCCGATGTACTCGACACTTCATGTTGTTCCTGCTCTGAATGCTTCAGGAGATGGCGGAAGCTATCTGCTTTCCATAGCTGAAACTCGCGGCCCTGGTGGGGCTGCTTTGAGCAGTATGTTTCCTACCCTTGAAAAGCTGGCAGACAGCTTCCGAAGCATCGGCATTAATGAGGCGAGCATTCATTCGATGGGAAGCAGGTTCTTCCTCACATTTGGTGCAACTTGAAATGCAGGATTGTGGCTACGTTATAGAATCTACAGCCGTTGCGGTTAGCTGACTAGGTTTTAGGGGACCGTCTCGCGACTTTTTGGAAAGGACGCTCCATCCCAAAGCGTTTCAATTACTTGCGGGTCTCCGGAGAGGCGAGCTTGCACCAAGAGTGAGGAAGAACCCCTTTTTAGTACAGTTTTCCGCGCCCACACGCAAGACCCTTGGGGAGTGACTGCGCGAGGCCGAGTGTTCTTTTGGCTTACTCGTGCCGTTAGCTGGGCTTGTGCCCGCTGGCGGTTTTGGCAGCTTGCGGACTGGTCACCCTGCCACAGGGCGCCTTATTTCGGGTTTCGCCAGGTCAATGCCTTATCCTGAGAGCGCAATTCAGGACAAGGCGGGATTCCGGGAATGTGCCGACGCTACAACAGAACTGCGGACAAACAGACGATCACGGAGTACTTCCACTCGGCCGTGGCGAGCGACGAGCCGCTGCCGCCTGGTTACAACATCGCGCCCGGCACCACGCAGCCAGTCATTCGGCAGGCGCGTGACACCTTCGTTCGCGAGCTTGTGAGCATGCGCTGGGGTCTGATCAGCTTCGGATCGAGTGGCCCGGACCCGAAACGCTCCACATTCAACGCCAGGTGCGAAAACCTCGAAAAGAGCAACCTCTGGCGCACGCCTCTTCACAAACACCGCTGCCTCGTGCCTATGTCTGGCTTCTATGAGTGGCGCAAGACCAACAAAGCACTGTTCCGCTTCACCCTGCGCGACCAGCCGTTGTACGCGCTGGCTGGGCTATGGGATGCCTGGAAGAACCCTTCATCTGGACCGCCAAGGCCGCCGACATCCTGGAAAAGGTTAAGCGCGCCCGCACGGTCCTTCATAATCGGCAATCTGCTTGACGCACTACACTAGCTCTCGCTTGACCCCGTTGGTGTTCAGCCAGCCGTAGCCGACGTACTGCAGCGTCCGAAGTAGGCCGCACCAATCCTTGCCATTCCAGTCTAGGCGGACCAGCAGTCACATCATATGGGTGTGCGAGCAGAGGCTTATCCCGCATTTCTCACAGGCGAGATGCGATTCGGTGTAAGGGGATGTAGAAAAGGACTTGGAAAGGCCGTCTTTTCATGGCATAACTGCGTTGTCGAAGCGTAGTTGTTGCCGTGCGGAGGCGGCCTTTCTTATGACAGAGTGTAGCCAAGAAACGTTCTCATTTACAGTTCATTTTTCGCGCCGCGTGGAAGCGGGGTTTACCGCCGGCCAAGTGTCCAGCGACGGCGGTGCGCTGCTGTTGCGCGAAGCGGACCGCAAGATCAACCTGCTGGGTCGGCTGGCAGGCTGTTTTCTCGACGGCCGCGACGCCAAGCGCGTCGATCATCCCGTCGAGCAGATGCTGGCGCAGCGCATCTACGGGCTGGCGCTGGGCTATGAAGACCTCAACGATCATGAGCAGTTGCGCAGTGATCCGCTGCTGGCGCTGCTCAGCGGCAAGCGGGAGCTGGATGAGCCACTGGCGGGCAAGAGCACGCTGAACCGGCTGGAGTTGGCCGGCCGCAGCCTGCGCTATCACAAGATTAGCTACTCGCCCCGTGCCGTGGACCGGTTGCTGGCGGACCTTTATCTGGAGTCGCACACCACGCCGCCCACCGAGATCGTGCTCGATCTGGACGCCACCGACATCCCGCTCTATGGTCATCAGCCGGAGCGCTTCTTCCACGGCTACTACGACAGCTATTGCTATCTGCCGCTGTACATCTTCGCCGGCGATCAGTTGCTGTGCGCGCGGTTGCGGCCAGCCAACCAGGATGCGGCTGCCGGCTCAGTCGAAGAGGTGAAACGCATCGTCGAACAGGTGCGTGAACGCTGGCCCGAGGTCCGCATCGTCCTGCGCGCCGATTCCGGCTTCTGCCGCCAGGAACTGATGGCCTGGTGCGAAGCCAATCAAGTCGATTACCTCTTCGGTCTGGCGCGCAACGAACGGCTGCGCAAGCGCATCGACGTCGAGATCGAACAGGCCCGCGCGCGGCATCAAGTCACCAACCAGGCGGCGCGCGTCTTCACCGAATTTACTTACCGAACCCGCAAGAGCTGGTCCTGTTCACGCCGCGTGGTGGCCAAGGCGGAGTATCTGGACAAGGGCGAGAACCCGCGCTTCGTGGTCACTTCGTTGACTCCGGAGAAGTGGGCCGCGCAGGATTTATACGAGAAGTTCTACTGCGCCCGCGGGGAGATGGAGAACCGCATCAAGGAGCAGATGTGCCTGTTTGCCGACCGGCTTTCGACCGACGAAATGAAGGGCAACCAGTTGCGCCTCTACTTCTCCGCGCTGGCTTACACGCTGATGGAGGCGCTGCGCCGACTGGGCCTAAAGGGTACCGAGTGGGCCGAGGCGCAGGTGGACACCATCCGCCTCAAGCTGTTCAAGATCGGCGCCATCGTGCGGGTGAGCGTACGCCGCGTGATGCTACAACTCAGCTCGGCATATCCATGGAAAGACCTTTACACGCAAGCCTTCCGCGCCCTGCGCTGTTGATGCCCGATGCGGTCGCCCAACCCACTTCCACCCTGGTCCATGCCACAGACCCGGCGGAGCCGTGCGCGGAAACCGAGCGCGAAGCCCCAAACAGCCCGTCGCCGGTTAGAAACTGCCCTCGCCTGTCAACACCACCATCCAAAAGCACCTAAATGGCCTCGAAAAGCACTCCCGCGACTCTCGGAGTCAGTGCCTGTGAGAAATGCGGGCTAGGCGACCTCCAGCCTGCCTCCGTTCCGGAGATAGTCCGTAATCCGGGTTGCCTGGAAGGTGTGGCAGCCGATTTCGGTCCTGATGCCACCTCGCTGGCCCGTCGGCGGATCATCCGCCAGATGTCATGTCGGACTGGACCAGGGGATTGCCGGTCAGCTCGCCTGTGCGCGCCCTGGCTGTCCGGAATAGTGGCCCCTAGCGGTCCTGGCCGATGCCGGCGGCGGCGATGTACACCTCGATGTTGCGGTCGAGATTGTGGTGGGTTGGCATCTCGTGCTCCTTGCCGCCCTTCTCATGCAGCGCATCCAGCCCGGCACCCTGCGTTATGCCGGCTCAAGCCCCTTTGATATCCTCAGTCAACTCATTGTCGGAGAAAGCTTCTCCCTCTCCGGCGCCCGCTTCCCCGCTATAAACGAAAGCAAAGACCTCTTCCATACGCCCCTCTTTGTACAGGTCTTCGAGCGAGGCCAGGTCGAAAGTGTCGAGGAATAACTGGGTGGTCCGCCAGATCCTCTCCCGCCGCGGGCCCAGGCGCGGTGAGCGCGCGATCAGCTTCCGATTCCGCAGCGTCTGGACCGTTCCCGCGCTCTCGATGCCGCGAATCGCGTTGATGTCGCCGGTCGTCACAGGCTGCTTCAACGCCACGATCGCCAGCGTTTCGAGCGCCTGGCTGGTGAGGGGCTTAGCCTTTCGCTCAGGAAGCAACCGGCCGATCAGATCGGCGTATTTGGGCTTGGTCTCGATGCGAACGCCGTGCGGCCGGCGCCTGAGCTGGATGCCCCGGTCGGCGCCCAGCAGATCGGCCTCGAATTCCCGGAGCGCTTCATCTACCTCGTCTTCGGTGACATTGAGGCACTGGGCCAGGGCCAGGACGGTTACCGCGCGGTCCGAGGCGATCAGCAGCGCCTCGATCCTGGCTTTCAGTTCCCACGTCTCTTCCACCGGTGCCTCCTTTAGAGTCCCAGCTTGCTCGCCGCGGCCTGCCGGTCCTTCTGGTCCTCGCGCGCATAGCGGTGGACCATGGCGATCGACTTGTGCCCCGTCTGCTTCATGATTTGAAGGTCCGTGGCGCCGTTGGCGGAGGCTTCGGTCACGAAGCCGGCCCGGAGCGAGTGCCCGCCATAGGACTCCGGGTTCGCGAGCTTCGCGCGCCGGACCAAGCGCTTCACGATCCGGCCGATCGAATCTTTGTCCAGAGCCTCACCGACGTTGCCGTGCTGCCCAACCCGGCGGAACACGTACCCGCTCTTCACAGAGGAGATCTTCAGCCAGTTTTCGAGCGCCATGACCGGACAGGTCAGATCGTGAACCCCCAACAAAATCTCCACTTCCCTTCCCTCCCCTTCCTGGTCGGTCTTTGAGCGGGGGATGGCGAGGGTGATGCCTTTGCGGTGCCAGGTCACATGTTCCACCCGCAAGGCCGCGAGCTCAGAGCGCCGCAGGCTCCCGGCAAAGCCGATCAGCAGAAGCGCCTTGTCGCGCGCGGCAGCGATCGGACCCTCGAGTGCGCCCAGGAGCTTGACGATGCGGTCTCTGGTCAGCGGCTTTTTTCTGGTTTGAGCAACGCCGAGGGTGCGGCGGATACCGTGCAGGGTATCAGCGACCAGGCGATGGTTCATGATGGCCGGAGAATCGAGGCCCGCCATCTTGTGGGCGGCGTTGATCGAGGTCAGCCGCCGGGTGATCGTGGCCGCCTTGCGCGGCTTCTCCCCTTCGGGTGGCTTGGCGAGCGAGGTGAGGTAGAGGGCCACCGTTGAGTGCGTGGCTGGGAGCGAGGCTAGCCCGTTCTGGTCGCACCAGGCGGCAAAGTGCCGCCAGTCGGAGTCATAGGCACGGTGGGTCGCGGCAGCCTTGGCCGCATCCATATATATGTGGGCGGCCTGGGCAGTCGCATATAAAGGATCGTCGGCGGGTAGCTGGGGAAACCCGAGCGCCGCATCGCTTCCGCCCGCGATCCTGGCCAGGCCAAGATCGCCAGATGCCGGGGGCAGGATCTCGGGCTCAATCTCCTGGGCGCTCGCTGGGCTGTCCGGCATGGGTAACGGGTTCTCCTCGCAAACGGGCCAAAACGGCCGTTTTAGGCAGTATACGCGATAACGCCTGAGAAGTGCATATTATCAGGCCTGCTTTACAAATTTCATTTTGCGCGATTGCGCATTCACGTATGTTCCATGCTATCCTATGCGCATGCCGGCCAAACCACGATGGCACGCTGATCTCAATAAAATCCGCACCTCCATCGCTTCCCTGCCCTCTCCGTTCCTCGACCGAAAAGCCATCGAGCAACTCTTCGGCGTGAAGCGCCGCCAGGCCAACAACCTGATGCGCGGCCTGGGCGGCTACCGGATCGGCCCGGCCGCAGTTGTCGGCCGGGAAGACCTCCTTCTCAAGCTGGACCAGATGGCAGGGCCGCGCGGATACATGGCTCAGATCGAGCGCAAGGTTCGCGTTGTCGAGGCGCTCGACGCCCTCCGGTGTGAAGCGCGCCCGCGACGGGTCTCTCCCCCACCACCCCACCGCTCCAGCTCTCCGCTGCCGGCCGGCGCCCGCATCTCGGCCCCAGGGGAGCTGACGATCTCCTTCACATCGCCCGAAGACCTGCTGGGACGGGTCATGGGCCTGGCCCAATCCGCGGTGGGAGACTTTGCCGCCTTCGAGGCGGAACTCAATCAAGCCCCAACTCAAGAATCAGCTCAGGAGCCAGCCCAAGCGCCCAAGGAGCCGTAATGGCGGAGGAGAACTCAACCCAACTCGCCATCTCCCTTCCCCGCTACGACGGACCCTTCGATCTGCTTCTGTCGCTGATCCGGCGCAACGAGTATCCGATCGACGCGCTGCCGGTCCTGGAGATCACAAGCCAGTTCCTGGCCTATGTCAAGACGGCCCGGAATCTCGATTTCGAGCTGGGCGGCGAGTTCATGGAAGTGGCCTCCTGGCTGGTACTACTCAAATCGCGCAGCATGCTTCCTGCCGAAAATGACGAAGGCCCAACTCCGCGCGAAGAACTGCGGCGCGCCGTTCTCGACCATTCAACCCTCCGAGCTGCCACCGAGTTTCTGCGCGAGCGAAGCGGGAGAGCACGCCCGGGGAGCGCCAGCGCCCCGGCGGCGCGCGGCGAGGCGGTGCTGGAGCTGGAGGGCGACGAGGCCCCCACAGTCCAGGACGTGCTCGAAGCCGCTAGCCGGGCTTTGGAGGCAGCTCGCGCCGCCCGGTCGCTTGAAGAGACAGAGGGCGACATTGCCACCGTCGAGGATCTGGCGCGCTGGATCGGTGCGAGGCTTGCCTCGATCCCGGCCCGCTCCGCAGTCTCAACCGTGGATTGGTTCCGGGTTCAGCCAAGCGACGGTGCTCGTGCCGCCTTGTTCTTGGCCCTGCTTGAACTGGCCCGCAAAGGCATCCTTTTGCTGCATCAGGAGGAGAATTTCGCGGCCATTCGCATAAAATCCATCCACGAGATACCTGAGCACCTTGATATCGAGGCCTTCTTGTACGTAGCCACGCAGGCCGCAGCAGGCTGATACAGAGAGCAGTGTTTATTCGCGGAATGACGTATGTACCTCTCGCTGTTGAAGTTGCGCGTGTTCAACCATCTACCAGCGCACTCAGACGGCGAGCAAGCTCCGGCGAATCGCATGCAACCCCTGGGCGGAATTTCTCGTTTCAAGGCTATCAATTATTCCCTTCCCCCCATTAGGAACCTGTTCGCTGTCTGCTCAGGTTGCCTTATGCCGCCTTTTTCGACCGCCTTATTCCGCCTTATTCGGCTTCTACCCAAATTTCGGCTCCGCAACTAGGAACCACACCGCGCCTCGTCCGTGTCCGCGGGAAGTGATAAGCCCAAGTCTCTTCAAATGAAGGAGATCATCGTGCAAAGTACGATCTGCGACATCAGGATCGATCTGAGCGCTGATATTGGCAAACTGGTGTTCTCTTCCTCCGGCAACGGCTTGGAGAATCTGGCGCTGGCGGTCCGTGAGGTCATGACCGACGCGAAGAGGCGCCACATACCCGCAGACATCGTAAGCGAGGTTCAGATTACCGCCCGATAGGTTGCAATCGTGCGCCGGGGTCTGAGGAGTGCCCCGTATCAGTGCGAGCGCCGTCTGGGTTCGTGCTTTTCAAGCCTGGGCATTTGCCGCATCATGAATTCGTTGAACAAAGGCACGGTGAAGGCCGTCTCGCCATGGCGCTGGCTCCATACCATGCCTTTGTTGATCAGCTGCTGTCGCACGGTAGCGACAGCTCTGGCCTCGACGCCAAGCATGGCCGCAATGTCCCCGGTTTGGTGCGGGCCTGGTCCGAGTCCGGCCATGGCGCGAAGGTATTTCTGCTGGAGCGGGGTCAAGCGGTCAAAGCGAACCCGGAAGAAGTTGGCATCCAGGTGGGCAATGACGCCTTGGGTCGCCTCCTGCACACAGGCTCGCCGGATGGGGCTCTCGGGTGCGAAGTTCCAGACATGGAAGCCCCATTCCTGAATGAAATAGGGATAGCGCTCGGTCACGCGCAGGATTTCCTCTACTGCAGCTTCCTCAAAGTCCACGCCTTCGTTCTTTGCGGGGTGGACTAGCGCCGCGCGTGCAGAAATGGGGTCCAGTTGGCCGACTTCCGGGTAGGTGAAGAGCCGCTCGGCATAGGATTTGGCATTGCCGGCCAGGGCGGCAATTTGCGGCAGCCCGGCCCCCACAAAGAACAACGGCAGATTCCGCTGCGCAATCTCGTGGCAGGCAACAATCAGCGAGGCTAGTTCTTCGGGCGACAGATATTGCACCTCATCGAGAAAGATTCCCAACGCTACGCTGCGCTCTTTGGCAGCTTCACATACGGCGACCAATAAAACCGGAAGGTCCTGTTCGAGGTTACCGGAATCGGCTTCTCCTCGAGCTTGGTCAATCCCAATTTCAATATCGCCCACCTTGACCTTGAACGCGGAAGCGAAGTTTCGGAGAATCGACGCCGCCTGGTGAACCTTCTGACCTGTGGCGGCTTTGAGGTCCAGGCTGTAGAGCACCTGGCGAAGTTCAGGAACAAGAAGCTGAGGCAGCATCCCTCCCTCAGGAGCTTCAACTTTGGCCGTTCGGAATCCCTTTTCCTCAGCCATGCCATAAAGCCTGTTTAACAGGACTGTTTTTCCCACACCGCGTAGGCCCAGCAGCATCATGCCCTTGGTGGGACGCTTCAAGAGCACCCGATCCATATCAATAGTTGCCTCTTCGAGGAGCTTGTCTCGTCCTGCCAGTTCTGGAGGTTGGAGACCGGCGCCGGGCGCATATGGGTTGTTTCGACGGTCCATGAGTTTGATTATAGCACAATTAGTGGCGTTACTGACATAAATGGTAATACGAGTAATTGTACTAATAAGGAGATGTACGGACGATCTACCCTATGGCTAGGCCGCGCGGATACATGGCCCAGATCGAGCGCAAGTCCCGGGTCGTCGAGGCTCTCGACGCCTTGCTGAGTGAAGCGCGCTCGCGGCGGGTCTCTCCCCCACCGCCTCGCCTCCCTAGCTCCCCGCTGCCGGCCGGCACCCGCATCTCGGCCCCGGGGGAGCTGACGATCTCCTTCACATCGCCCGAAGACCTGCTCGGGCGGTTCATGGGTCTGGCCCAGTCCGCGGAGGGAGACTTTGCCGCCTTCGAGGCGGAACTCACTCAAGCCCCAACTCAAGAATCAACTCAGGAGCCGGCCCAAGTGTCTAAGGAGCCGTAATGGCGGAGGAGAACTCAACCCAACTCGCCATCTCCC
>Ga0326728_10025364_pt1 | contig 10620 bp, 6 predicted proteins | sample MB3enrmetagenome_FD_207602 | JGI IMG/M metagenome (GOLD analysis project Ga0326728, IMG submission 207602) | Lab enriched peat soil microbial communities from McLean, Ithaca, NY, United States - MB31MN | ecosystem: Environmental > Terrestrial > Soil > Wetlands > Peat | place: USA: New York...
GGCAGATCTCCTCACCGGTAGCCGGGTTGACAGTGGGGAATCTCTTGCCCGATGCGCTTTCCACCCATTGATTGTTGATCAGAAGTTTCGTTGCACCGACGGACACCCGCGGTTCCATTTGAGCAGTGCTCGTTGCCATAGGTTCCTCCTCAAGTCTTGAATTGAAAAAAGCCCGACAAAGTGAAAGTTCGATCTGCGCCCTAGGAGATGACTCCGTTTCGACTGTGACTATATGCCCTGCTGGAATTATACGTCCGAGTCCCCCGCTATACAATGCGACCTCAATCCGCCTTTTCTTTGCCCTGCCCTTCTGCGAAAATCGTCCTGTGACTCGCCAACGAACCTCAATAGGTGTGCGCCACCCATGAAGCGGACCCAAGCCAACTCCGTCCGCTTTCTTGTTGTTGCGAGCATTCTGTTCATGCCCTGCGCAGCACGGGTTCAGGCAGCCCCGCGGCTTGACCCGGGATTGTCCCAAACCTACGACGCCGCTCGAGCGGAATCGGCATTCCGGCAGGTCTATGAAGAAGGCCAGCAGGCCCTCCGCGAGAACCGGTTGGCGGATGCGGAGCAGGCATTCCAACAAATCCTGGCGATGGACCCCAAAAATGCCGGAGCGTATGCGAATCTTGGCGTTATCGGCATGCGCCGCAAACAATGGGCGGCGGCGCTCCGCAACCTCGAGCGGAGCGAACGATTGGCGCCTGGAGTTCCGGGCGTGCGCCTGAACATTGGACTGACCTACTATGCGGAAGGTCAGTACAAGGCTGCCGGGACGACCTCGAGCGCCAGGTCAGCGGCGCTGAGATGCCGAACCCCGACTCAGAAGAGCATTAAACTGATGCCGTGATGTTTGAGAGTTAATGTCCCACCACGAAACCTTGCTATCCATTACTCTCCGCGAGCAATTTCTGGAGCGGTTCCCAATAGTGGGCTTTCCATCCCGAAGCCAGAGTTTCCGCTGCGCCTTTGGGAAAGCCCGTATGGTCAAATACAATCTTGGTCCCGGACCCTTGTTCCACAAGCTCGAACTTCGCAATCGAATAGACACCCGGGTCCCAGCCGCCCGTTCGCCAGGCCTGTACGATGCGCTCGTTGGGCACAAGTTCGACGTGTCGTCCCGTGATGTACCCGCCGAAGAGCGCGAACGCGCCTCCCACTTCCTGACTGATTTCCGTGGGCTTGCCTCCCAGGTGCATCGACTTCATGACTCCACTGATCTGTATAATCTTATCGAACTGTTCGGTGTCGGTGAGTGCTTCGTAGACGCGCTTACGGCTCGCTTTGAAAACAGGTTCTTGGTGAATGGATTCCGCCGTATGAGAAATCTCCTCCTCGGCTCCCGCCCAAGCCTGAACTGGGCCTAGGGCTAGTCCACCCAATGCGATCGCAACACCGGCGATCGCTTGCCGCCGCGTGGGCCCGTCGGCCGGCCCTTGCCCTTTCATTCTATCGATCATCATCGTCCTCCCGAATTCTTGTGGCTCTTACATTGGCATGACAGCGTCTGAAGGCCTTTTAGAAAACCCGCGCTTGTCAAGTCAGGATTATCATAGACCACCCGGCGGACCACTCAAAGCCTACTTACCCACTGCCCGGCTGCTCGGGCTGTGGGAAAACGCCTGGAAGATTCTGAGTGTGGTGCAATGATCGCTAGCGCATGTTTTTCATGTACTTCATCCACGGATACCACTCACTCCAGTTGGATGGGAAGTCATTGCCGTCGACGCGCTTGAATTCAATTCGGTAGTAATGCAATGGAATGGAGCTGTTGTTGCGGATCGTATGCGGCGCCTGCGGGGCGACAGTGGTGCAAGTGGGTACAGTCATATTAAAAACGCTCGGCGCCGGCCCTCGCCCAACCCCGAAGCTATTGAGCGGTGATGCCGGGTCAAGCTTCGTGTCGACGATCTCTCGCTCGTCCACCGCAACGGTATTGAACGCCAGCACGGACGCATAGGGATTACCGTGCGGGGGAGTGGTTTCGCCGGGACGGACAGTGACTTCCAGAAGCCGAACGTGTCCGTCTTCATAGAGGAGCCGGTAGTTGTTAGGTGCGGCAAGCACGGAATCGTATGGGAGTGGATACGGCCATTCTTCTGACCATTTAGGCCCCAACGCGGTTCCGAGTTGCAGATTCGTTGCGGGTGTACCGGGTTTCAGCATCCACGGATACCAATCCTTCCAGCGGCTCCGAAAGCCTTCGCCGTCCAGTCGGCGGAACTCGATGCGATAGAAATGCACCGGTACCGTGCCATGATTGATCGGCTTATGCGGCGCCTCGGGCGGGGCAGTCGTGCAACGAGGAAACTCCAAACCGAGGGGCGCCGGTCCCTGGCCCCAGCCTTCGCCCGCGAAGGGGCTGGTGGGATCGAGGTGGGTATCCTCGAGCGGAATGCCGGCAACGCCCTGTCCGCTTCCGGTATCGCGCGCGAACACTGAGGGGTAAGGGTGCCCATGCATTCGAACGCCGAGTCCGGGTGGGTTCGCTACCTCGATGAACATGATGTCGCCGTTCTCAAACAGGACACGGTGAACGTCAGGATCGGCAATCTCGGCGTCGTACGATGCGGGATAGGGATACCCTCCCCATGGCGTTCGGGGATACTCTGAGCCGGATTGGCTCTGCACCGGCATGCAGCACCACAATCCACAAACCACCAGCACCGAACACCTGCGCAACAGAGTTTCAAACGTTTTCATCTGTCCTCTCGAATGCACTGATCGCATTTCGCCCCTTCCGAAAGTACCTCGGACCCAGACATCATAATCAAGCGTCTGGCGCAAAGGTACTCGCTTATCGAAGTGTAACCCCTCTCTCCCCCCGAAGTCCCCTTCGGAGCCCCGAATCCCGTTCCGGGGAGTTTGCATGTTTGCTGGTGGGAAGGGCGTCTTTCAGTCCATATCCGCCGATGTTGCCACTCAGCCCAGTTTCTGACTGCGCCGTGAGGCGTCTCCACCAGTACCCTGGTACTGTTGCGCCGACCTGCGGGTCAAGCGAGCATTCTTTTGACTTCCGCGCGGGGGAGTTGCCTTTGCGTGGATCTCGGGGACCTCTGGCGCTGGGCCGATCCTGGCGATTGCTCTTTTGTGGATTCTCTCTTCATGGGCAGGGGCACAGGTCAGGCCGCGTGATGCCTCAGTCGTAGGTCAGTTCAAGTTAAGAAGCCGACGCTCTCCACATGATCAGGCTTAAGAGGGCGCTTTAAGGGGGGAGATGCCGATATGCGAAGAGTGGGAAATCTCGTGCTGTTTTTGCTTGCCACCTTGTTCGTGCCCGCCGTCAACGTATACGCACAGAGTATCAGCGTCTCGCCCACTATGCCGTACGTTGGGCTTGGGGGCACGGTCCAGTTTTCTGCAACGGTAACCGGGTTGTCAAGAACGGGCGTCCGGTGGTCGGCAGGAGGTAAAGTTGGGGGGAGCGCCACCTCAGGAAAAATCAGCGCCACGGGGCTTTACACCGCCCCCGCCACCCTACCTGGGCAAAATCCAGTGCAGATTACCGCAACTTGCACCGCCGACACAAAGGTATCGGCAACCACCTACGTCAATATCGAGTCGCGGGGGCCCACCATTACTTCGGTTTCCCCCAACCCTCTCGTGGTCGGCACGATAACCGTAACCGTTTTGGGTAAGACCTTCGTAACGGGCGCTGAGGTGTACATCAGTTACGGAAGTAATTCTCTGATCCAAATGGTTACCACGGCGGTTACTTCCACCACGGTCACGGCGACGGGTTATCTGGGGCCTGCAACCTCGGCATCGTTTTGCGTGCGGAACCCCGGCTCGACTTACAGCAACTCCATCTCTGTCCCGGTGGAGGCTCTCTACTCCTTGAAGGTCACCAATGGAACGGGGAGCGGTACCTACGCCGCTGGCACCGTGGTGACGATTACGGCGAACCCGCCACCCACCGGAGAGGTGTTTCTGGATTGGACCGGAGCAACGGTCGCGAATTCCACCTCATCCTCCACCACCCTCACCATGCCGGCCGCCAACACCACTGTGACCGCGAATTACGGCCCCATCACCTACACCCTGACCGTGGTGGGCGGATCGGGCAGCGGCGCCTATGCGGCCGGAACGGTGGTGCCGATCGTGGCTGGGGCAGCGCCCAGCGGCGATGTCTTCACGGATTGGACCGGCACAACGGTTGCGAATTCCACTTCATCCTCCACCACCCTCACCATGCCGGCCGCCAACACCATCGTGACCGCGAATTACGGCCCCATCACCTACACCCTGACCGTCGTGGGCGGATCGGGCAGCGGCGCCTATGCGGCCGGGACGGTGGTGACAATAGTGGCGGGCGCGGCGCCGAGCGGAGAAGTGTTCTCTGATTGGACCGGCGCGACCGTGGCGAACGCGAACTCAGCATCGACTACCCTCACCATGCCGGCCGCCAACACCACGGTTACGGCGAACTACTCCACCTCCAGTACCACCTACACGTTGACCGTGGTGAGCGGTACCGGCAGTGGCAGCTATACCGCCGGGACGGTGGTCACCATCACGGCGGATTCGCCACCCAGCGGCGATTCGTTCACAGCTTGGACAGGCGCGACGGTTGCAAATCCCAGCTCGGCCACCACCACCCTCACCATGCCGGCCGCGAATACGACCGTGGCTGCGACATACAGCGGACCGTCCACAATTCCTTTCCCGGTCACCACCCATCCGCGGCTGTGGGTCACGCAAAGCGATCTGCCGCGCTTGCAAGGCTGGGCGACCGCTTCCAATCCGACTTACGCAAACGGCATGCAGCCCATGCTTCAGACGGCTGTCTCGCTTTACGTGACGCAGTTTTTCCCGGGTGGCGTTCCCAATCCAAATTATCCTGATCCCGGCGACGTGCAGGGTTACACCGGCTACCTGACGGAGCAGTACGCTGCCATCCTGGCTTTCAACTCCTTGATCGATCCCAATCCCGCGAACCGCATCACCTATGCGCAATACGCGCGGAACCTTATCATGTACGCCTTGAATCAGGCGGCCCTCGGCCACCTCTCGGGAGCCCCCTTCCGTGATCCGGCGTTTGCCATCTACAACCGTGCCAACTTTTCCGGAGATCAGTGGCCTTTGATTGTTGACTGGATTTATGACGCCACCGACTCCCTGGGGAACCCGATCCTTACCGTCAGCGACAAGGCCACCATTCAGTTCGTTTTCATGATGTGGGCCAACGACTGCCTCAATGCCGAAACCACCGGCGGCGACCATCCTTCACCCATCGGCACCATGAACAGTCTCGCACTTCTGCCCAACAACCTGCCTTACCGCATGGCGTCGAACAACTACTTCCTGGGTCATGCCCGCATCCTGACCATGATGTCGCTGGTCCTCGACCCGGCCGATGACCCGCCCGTCGACCCCAGCCAGCCCGCGGATGTTTTGGGCAACTCGCTACGCAGCTACATCCAAGACGCCACGGGCGCCTGGCTCTACCAGGAATTCGCCATGATGGGCGATCCCTCGGTCGTCCCCGCCGCCTATGGTTTGCCTGCCAACACCCCAGGATTCGGATTGGCATCGGGCGGCATGCCTCCGGAGGGCATGCTCTACGGCCACTCCTTTGGTTTTGTCCTCGGCCAACTGCTGGCGCTGCAAACGGCGGGTTTCAACAACCCCGCCTACTCCGGACCGCAGATCGGCCTGATTGGTGCGCCGGTTTGGGATCGTTGGGTCACCGGAACGGTTTCTTCGCTTACGCCCGGCTCGGCAATCCCCCCCTCTGAAACCTGGCTGGGGCCCGTCTATCAGTTTGACAGTTTCGGAGACTTGCTGCGCTTGTATGTCACTCCGGATTTCATGCAGCCGTATGCGCTGCTGGCGCTTCTGGAAGCCGAAAATGGGAGCACGGCGCACGCCAACACCGCCCGATGGTATGCCGTCAACGTCACGCAGGGCGGACCCAGCTACCTCAACCAACGCATGACCCAACCCTGGAGCACGGATGAGACAATCTTCTATTACCTGCTTCTCGATCCCTCTGCGGCTGCGGGAACCGATCCGCGGCCGAACTACCCCACAGTGTTCTACGACCCCGGCGCCGGCCGCATCGTGGCGCACAGCGATTGGACCGCCACCGGAACGATGTTCGACTATCGCGCCAGTTGGATTTCTATTAACCACCAGGACGGTGACGGCGGGCAGTTTGAGTTGTTCCGCAAAGGCGAGTGGCTGACCAAGGAAATGAGCAATTACGATAACAACTTAGTGGGTATGACGACTGTATATCACAACACGCTGGCGCTCCAGAACTGGTGTGTCGACGGTACTCCCGCCAATCTGCAATGGTACGAAAGCGGCGAGTGGGCCAATGGCAGCCAGTGGATGGAAGGCGTGGACGCCGGCGACCCCTCCACCCTCGTCAGCACAGGTCCCGGCTACGTTTACGCCACAAGCTACCTGGCCAATCTCTTCAACCGGCCCGATTTCTGGTCACCCAACGATGCCGCGACGGATGTCACCCAGGCCACGCGCTCCATCGTGTGGCTGAATAACGACTATGTTGTGATTTACGACCGCGCCACCACGCTGCATTCGGGCTTGTTCAAGCAGGTTCATTTCAGTTTAGTCAACCCGCCGGTCATCAGTGGCAACGTTGCCACCGAAACCCTGCCCGATAACCAACAGTTGTTCATAACGACACTCTTGCCTCTCGTCACCGCTACGAGTTCGTTTGATGGCGCCGCCAATCTGAACCCCATCGCTGAACTGGAACCCACTCAGTACATTTACCAGGTCGCGGATCCTGCACTTCCCAGCGATACGCGCTTCCTGCATGTGTTGCAAGGCGCTGATCCCGGTGCGCCGATGGCTCCGGCCACCTACCAGCAAAGTACCAGTGGCACGCCCTTCGACGGTGCAGTGTTCGGCAGCGCAGCGGTCTACTTCCCGGTGAGCGCCACCGAGCAGTTCACGGGAACCACGGTTTCTACCCCCGCCGGCGTTCACACCCTACTGCTAACCGGCCTGGCGCCCAGCACCAGCTACGGTGTCAGCATCCTGCCCAACGGTTCAGGCCAAGTGGTTACCATCGCCACCGGTGGCGCTGTCTCCACCACCGATACCGCCGGGGTACTGGAACTGTCCTTCTAATCTCCGGCAACACCGGCGGACTTGTCACAATGGTAGGGGCGGTTCGCGAACCGCCCCTACACCCCCCCAACTCCACCGGCCTCAGGGCCGCGCCAGCCGGCGGAAGTCCTGCGACATGGACATCCGGACGGCCAAGAGGGCGGAAGAGAAACTGAACGACCTGCATGACAATCCGCTGAAGCGAGGGTGGCGCCGCCTCAGAAGTTGTCAATCATCCACACATTCGAATCCCAACTGGTGCCATACATGGCGAGGTGCCGGCCATCAGGGGAAGGTACCCCCCAACTATCACTCGGCGTCGGTTGCTGCCATATGGGCTGTGCGTTCCCCTCCAGGTCGATGCGCAACATGGCGGTCCCAGCTGGCCCTGAGGCTCCCACAAACACACTCCTCGAGTCAGGTCCCCAATGGCAGGAAATTAGGTGGACATAGCCCTTCACGGTGACGGTGCGACCCTGGCCGCCACCAATTGGAATAAACCGAATTTGGCCGGTGTTCCAGTCGATCTTAATCATGGCGACCTGGGACCCGTCGGGCGAAAGACCCCACATGTATTCCGCTCCTGGCTCCGTCGAAATGCGCAATAGTTCTTTGCCTTTACCACCGTCAAGGTCGAAGGCGGTGATCACCCAGCTTCTGCCGTCTGGAGCTCGCGTGGGATAAGCACAGAAATTGGCGACACGATTTGTGCAAAAAAAGGTATCTGGAAGTGGTGGGGCTTCGAATAGAGGTTGGGGAGCCCCGCCGTTCACGGAGACTCGGGAGAAGCGCTCTGAAGTTCCTGGCGGGGAATTGCGCGGTAGACCATCAATGAGTACCCACGCTCCGTCTGGACTCAGCCGGACTCTCACAACGTCAAAATCAATACCGGCTGAAGAGGCGACCTCTTGCGGAGCGCTGCCGTCAAGGGCCTGTTTATAGGCCTGCCCGCGGCCCCGATAGGAGGTGAATATGACGCTCCGAGAGTCTGGCGTCCAATCCATTGGCATATTGACGTAGTCGTCCATCGTCAGGCGGTGAGCATTCTGGAGTCGGTTCCCGTTATTGACCAAGTCTCCGACGAAAACGGATCCGTGGGACGTCCCCCGCAGAAAAGCGAGGTGTTTTCCCTCGTGTGTAGCACTGAGGCTGGAAATCCAGAAGCCCGACCAGTCCGTTAGTTGCCACGGCTTATCTTGCGCGGCTCCTGCCTCGTCCACTCTCAGTTCCCACAAGTTCTCAGTCGTCACGCTGGCCCCCTCCACCCACCGCGAATAGACGAAGCGCCCCGGCGAAATCCAATCGAACCCCGCGAGTTGGTCATCAGAGACTACAGTTGTCTTATTGGCGCCCTTGAGATCACAACTCTCGACGGAGTCGTCTAGTTTATCGCCCTCGCGACGCCAATACTGATAGGCAATCCGCCTTCCTGCGGGGGACCACACGATGTCGCCAAACCCAGCCTGGTCCGCCGCGGTGAGTATTTTGTGTGGCGACTCCCCATGCGGACCCATGAGCCAAATCTCGCGCGCGCCAAGATTACTCCCTACTCTGGAATAAGCAATGTAAGTTGCATCAGGCGAAACCACCCCGCCTCCCCAGAAGTCGTCTATTAGCTCCTGCGGTGCCCCTCCGAGAATCGGCACTGACCACAAGCTGAAAGGTTTTCCGGGGATGGCGAGTTCGGCAAGAAATCGCGTGGAGTCAGGGTACCAAGAATCAAATTCCCAGAATGCATTCTCCAGCTTAACACCGGGAGGCAGAGACATCGCTTGCGTCTCACCGGTCTCCAGCAGTTGTACATGGATGCCGTGTGAATCCGCGTAACCCAGGTATTTGCCATCAGGAGAGATAGAAACACTGTACACGGGTAAGTCTTGAGGGTTTGCGGTGAGCCGACGCTGGTTGAACTGGTGCATTGGTGCTGGACGATGCGCGACCCACCACCTGACGCCCACACCGGCAGCCAAGACAACGACCAGCGCACCAAGAATCAGCAGCCACCGCCTCCACCGGGGCGCGGCGGACACCGTGCCGCTGCCGCTGGGAACGGGGCTTTCCTCAGCTTTCGAGATCGGCCCAGAAGCGGCAACCGACCCACCCGACGTGGTATCGCGTCTCAATCGCTTCAGGTCGGCCCGCAGTTCCGATGCATGCTGGTAGCGCAAGTCGCGGTCTTTCTCCAGCGCCTTGTTGATAATTCGCTCGAGTTCAGGGGGACAATCGGGATTCAGCCGCACCGGCGCCGCAGGCGTACGGTTCAGGATGGCCTCAAAGATGACGCCCGAGCTATCACCGCGGAAGGGCAACGTCCCGGTCGCCATTTCGTACAGCACCACGCCAAAGGAGAACAAATCACTGCGTGCATCCACTTCCTTGGCCCGCACTTGCTCCGGCGACATATAAGCCACCGTCCCCATCGCCGTCCCCGGGCTGGTCAGATGCGGCTCGTCCACGGTGGCGGCGGTTAGACCATTCAAGGTTGCTCCCGGACCGGACGGGGTACCGGTCGTTGTGGCCTTGGCCAAGCCGAAGTCCAGCACTTTGGCGTGTCCCCGCTTGGTTACGAAGATGTTTGCCGGTTTGATGTCCCGGTGGACGATGCCCTGGCTGTGAGCCGCATCGAGGGCATCCGTGACTTCGATGGCGATCTCCAGCAGTCGTTCCAACTCCATGGGCCGGCCCTGAATCTGGTGCTTCAGCGTCACGCCGTCCAGAAACTCCATGGCGATAAACGCCTGGCCTTGGTATTCGCCGATGTCGTGAATCGTGCAGATATTGGGATGATTCAGGGCGGACGCCGATTGCGCTTCGCGCTGGAAACGCGCCAATGCCTGGGGATCATTGGCGACGGTCTCCGGCAGGAATTTCAGTGCAACAAACCGGTGGAGGCGAGTATCTTCGGCCCTGTAAACCACACCCATACCGCCGCCTCCGAGCTTCTCCAGGACGCGATAGTGGGAGACGGTTGTGCCAGTCATCTCGCTAAGCCTCGGCTACCCTGACGGTGGATGCCCTGATGCTGAAGATATCCTACCGGTAATTACGCTGGAGAGCAAGCTTTCGACGGGCAGATTCCCGGAACCAGCCTGCGCCTGGAGTTTCTATACTTTGCTAGCTTCGCACGTGCGGCTGTGCCTCGCCCCTACGTCGCCGGCCTCGGTGGGCGGTTCGCGAACCGCCCCTATCAAATCCCAGCAAGTCGCAAGATCAGCGGACGGCAAGCCGTCCCCCTACAGCTTGTCGGGCTTACCCTACCCGGTGTTGCCCACGGTGTAACGTTACTTTGTCAGCACTTGACATACGTTCTGTTATCATGGTAAACTCCTAGGGCTGTGAAAGGCTCTCGCACCTTCGGTGGGGACGGCTTGTCTGCCGCCCCTGCTCTCAACCTTCCAATTTATGGAGTTACTATGTCCTTACGAAAATCTACTTGTCTCACTCCCCAGCGGCTCGACGCCGCTCGGCACAATTCGCAGCGCTCCACCGGTCCCCGCAGCGAGGCCGGAAAAGAGCGTATGAAAATGAACGCCCTCA
>Ga0326728_10025367_pt1 | contig 10618 bp, 6 predicted proteins | sample MB3enrmetagenome_FD_207602 | JGI IMG/M metagenome (GOLD analysis project Ga0326728, IMG submission 207602) | Lab enriched peat soil microbial communities from McLean, Ithaca, NY, United States - MB31MN | ecosystem: Environmental > Terrestrial > Soil > Wetlands > Peat | place: USA: New York...
TAACTCCCGATGGTAAGACCCTTTTCACCGGCAACGCCAGCAGTTCGGTGGTGGTGTTCGACCTGACCTCCATGAACCTGCGCTCGAACCCGCCCACTCCGCCTACCGTCATCGCGGTGATCCCGACAGGGTTGTCGCCCGACTTCGATGGGCAGTTTGGCAACTCCAACCCCTCTCCCGGGTATCCCGGTGGCAATACTACTGGGATCGCCGGCTGCATAGCTTCCGCGAACGGACGCGCCTTTTCTGACCCGAGTTGCGGGGATCTCCGCGCGGACGAACTGTCTTACGACGCCACGGATCAGATTCTGGCGGTGATCAATGGCGATCCGGGATTGCCCTACATCACCTTCATCGACGTTTCCGGAATCAATGCCCGCACCTCCAATTGCCTGCCGGTTGACCCGACGACGCCGTACGGACCTCCGTTCGCGAATGCTTTGGGCCCCATCAATCCCCCGTCCTGTATCCTCGGTCAGATCTACTATGATGGCGCCCCACAGAACAATGCCAATGTCCAGGTTGACGACGTGGGCCTGAATGGGCCGGCAGGCTTCATCTGTCCCGATCCTTCCAATCCTCAGGTAAACTCCGGCGTCTCTGGCGCGCCGCCGTACATTGTCGGCACCGCGTCCATCCCTTGTCATCACGGACCGATCCTGACTGCGGCGGGAGCGTTCTGTAACCAAACCAACCCCGGCGCCGGCTGCAACGGAGCCCTTTCCCTGGCGGGCTTAGGCGGCCATGCGTGGAACCCCAACACTGGTCATTTCCTGCTCACGAACGGAAATGCCACGGGCAACCTCACGGTGGGCACGGTGGATGAGATCGATCCGAGGCTGACGGACACTAGTTGCGGCGGGGTCTCCTGTGGGCCAGTGGTGATCAACAGCTTCGTGACGCCGAATTGCATGCCCACGAGCATTGTTCAGGGCCCAGGCAACAACTTCCTCGTAGGCTGCGCGGACCATGATGGCGAAGCATTCCCGCCCAACGAGTACGTGATCGATGGAACTTCAGGTGCAATCCTCGCTACCATCAATAACGTTGGCGGCGTGGACGAGGTCTGGTACAACCCCGGCGACAACCGATACTACCTTGCGGCCAGAGATATGCCGAACGGTCCGGTCATGGGCGTCATTGATGCTAAGACGAATCTCTGGCTGGTAAACGTTGTAACCAATTCCAACTCACACAGTATCGCGGTGGACCCCAGCAATAACCATGCTTTTGTGCCCATGCAGGCGGGCACGATCTGCACGACGCAGAGTGCCAACGGGTGCATCGCGGTCATGGCGCGACAATGAGGCAAAGCGGAGCGGTCCCGAACCTGAAAACCTGTTAGGCGAGCACAGTGGCGATGGAGTCCACCTAAGCCGCAGGAGGTTCGGGTCCGCCAGGTGGCGAAGTTTGTTTAAGGCGTCCGGGCAATTCTTCTCTCTGGAGCAGGAAGAGGCTATTTGACGTTGGTTTCCTGGTAGTGCAGTTCCTTCCATTGCCCGGCGCGCTTCACCCAGAGTTCACTGATGTACACCCGCGAGTAGCGCACTTGCGCCTTGGGCGGGAACTGCATGGTGACTTCGTAGATGACCAGGGCGACATCCGGCCCCAGCGGAATCAGCTTGAATCCCCACAGCGTATAGTTGTAAACATTCTCGTCGGCCAGTTCGTTTAAAGCCTGAATCTTATTCCGCTCGCCTCTGCCATCGACTTCGACGCCCTGATAGTCGTCCGCTAACAATTCGGCGTAGCTTTTCCTGTCCTTGTTCTTCAGCGCGTCCCATTCGGCCTTAATCTTCGATTCGAACATATCGTCCAGCGCCTTGTCGGCGGAGACGCTGCCGAATTGCGGGCTTTCGGCGGGTTTAGCCGGCGTGGCGGGTTTTTGCGCCAAGGCAAGAGACGTCAGACACGCAATGCAGAAGAAGACGAAGCAATCCCGCATAAATCCTCCGAAGCGAAATGCAGCGAAATTTTATCAAGTGCGCGTCAGGTCCGGCGCAACTGAACCCTACTGCAACTCTCCAACTTTCTTTCTCACCGCTGCGAGCAGTGGCGGAGGCAGCTCGGAATAGCCTTCTTGAACTGCAAACTGCTCGCCATCCGTGTATATCCAATCCAAGAGACGGCTTAACGCGGCGGCACGGGCGGAATCCGACGATGAAGTTCGCAGGTAAATCCAGGAAAAACTGGTAATGGGAAAAGAAGCAGCTCCGGGTGTGTCGACCAACGAGGCGGAGAAATTCTTCCAGCCTGGCACCTCAGCCGCTTGGCATGCCGCGGTCATGCTCTCGGTGGAAGCTTTCACAAATTTACCGGCGCGATTCAACACCGCGGCTTGGGGGACACTGTTCTTCACCGCATATTGATACTCGACGTAGCCAATGGATCCGAGGCTATTTTTCACTTTGTCGGCCATATCGGAACTGCGTTCCGCCGGCGCACCGACCGGCCATTTGGGGGAAGGAGTAACTCCAACCTGGGCGCGAAACTTGGAACTCGCCTTGGAGAGAAAGTCCGTGAAGACGTAGTTGGATCCCTTGCCTGCGGGTCGGTTGACCACCTGGATCGGGAGATTCGGCAAAGAGATCTCGGGATTGAGCTTCACGATTTGTGGCGCATTCCACGTCTTTATATCGCCGAGGAAGATTTCGGCCAGCACTTCCCCCGAAAGCCGCAGTTCCTGGTGGACATCGGGAAGGTTGTAGATGGGAACGATCGCAATGAGCACGGCCGGCAGTTCGATCAAACTGCCCTCTTGCCGCTCCTTATTGGTAAGCTGAGCTTCCCCGGCGGCAAAATCGCCCACGCCATGTGAGATCTGCTTGATCCCTTCGCTGGTGCCGACCGGGAGGTATCGCATCTGAATATTGGGGTTGCGCTTGTCGAACTCCTGTGCCCAGCGGGTGTAAAGAGGCGCCGGCACCGTCGATCCGGATCCCACCAGGACAACCGCGCCTTGGGCCTGGGCGGGAGCGCTCTGCAGCCCGAGAGTAAGAAGGGACAACAGACAGACATAGAGCGAAAGGTTGCTCCATCTTCGGGCAATGTCTGGCTTCGAGAATCTTGCGGTTGCCTTCATCGCGTTCCCTCCATCGGGGCCGCGCTAGGTCAAGCAAGTCCATGCTTTGGCCATCGGATTTGTCGCTAACTCTGTAAGTTACCACCGCTTCGATGAACCCACAGTGTCGCGTAACGGTTAGCTGTTGTCAGACTGGGAACGGCCATCGCTCCCAACCCCGCTTTCCCCGAGCTGGAGTCGGCTGGTGCTAAGATGCTGAACGTCTGGACTCTCTGTGGCCGCGAATCGCGCTGTGCATTCGTAAGCCCAGGGATCGCCGGATAGTGCCGCGAAAGCCGAATCGACTTATGTCGCGGCAGCTTATGTCGCACTAGCTTATGTCGAACTAGCTTATGTCGAACCAGCTTATGTCGAGCAGTCTCACATCGCGCCATGAGGTTGAAGCTTTAGCGCGTGAATTGCTTTCCGCTTATGAGACGGGAGAGATGGTCGCGATCCCTCCGTCGCAGCGCCCCGGATTCGATCTCAACACGGCTTATGCGGTTGAAGCAGCCCTCAAGCGGCTTCGCGAAGCTGGTGGACACAGAGCCGTTGGCCGCAAAGTTGGTTATGCCAATAAGGCGATGTGGCGTGTGCTCAAACTTGAAACCCTGGTTTGGGCCCACATGTACGACAACACGGTCCATTACAGTGACCGCAACTCCGCCACGCTGACGCTCGCACATCCCCGTTCGCTGAAAATCGAACCGGAGATCGTTTTCGGTTTGAAACAACCGATCATGGAAGAAACCCCTGATGCCGCCGCTGCGCTCGCATCCACAGATTGGCTGGCGGTGGGATTCGAAATCATCGATTGTCCCTTTCCGGAATGGCAGTTTCAGCCCAGTGATTTCGTGGCATCGTTTGGACTTCATGCCGCGCTCGTGATCGGAGAACGCGTGCCCGTGCGTCCCGACGGCATCGCCGCGCTGGTGGAGGAACTGGCGCGATTTAAGGTGCGCATGTCATGCCCTAACGAATCAAGCTCTAACGAATCAAGCTCTGACGAATCAAAGAACGGAGAATTTGTGGAAGAAGGATCTGGCAGGAACTGTCTGCGGAGTCCGGCCTTGTGTTTGGCGGAACTCAGCGCCGCCATCGCGCGGCGATTCCCAATGGAGCCATTGGGCGCTGGGGAAATCGTCAGCTCCGGAACGCTCACGGCTGGACATCCGACCGACAGAGGCGATCTTTGGACACTTGAGGTCGAAGGGCTGTCGCTGCCGCCGCTGATACTGCGCCTGACTTGAGTTAGCGTGCTGAGTCAGAAATTCGCCGACTAACTCAGATCGATTTCTGCTGGAGAAAAAAGCGCGTGCACGCAGCAGCTCGGCCCGCAGGTTTCTCTAGTTTTGACCATAGTTACTATTTGGTACTGGGTGGGGGTACCCCCCCTCCCACCTGTCTATTAAAATCATTGGGTTAGAGGGAATTTTATGTCAGGTCTTTGACTCTAAAGGACTTAACTTACAAAGTCCAGATAACAAAGGAGTTACAGGCCAAGTTTTGGGGACTTGGCCTTTAGAATCAATGAGTTCGACTTACTAAGTTGCGCAAAGTCTAGATTTCAAAGACCTTAGGTTCGGTTGCGCCTAGAGCCTCGCTGGGCTCTTGCTAAGTTCTATTATAAAGTACGGTGTCAAATGGTTGGCTGATTTCATGCTGGCTTCACTCTTGTTACAAGGCCGTCTGCTTTGTAAATGATCTCGGGCGCTTAAGCGCGACAGATTTTCAACGACTTACGGCACGAGTAAAGAGGTCGCGGAAAAAGTAAATCTCCGCTGCCCAGCCCCTAAAGGGGCGTCTGATTTTGAAGGAGTTACGGTATCGCTAAAGCGATACCCTGATACGAACGAGCGATACCCCGATACGAAGCCGGATTTTTTCCGCAGCTTGCGAAACCGCGCCCCTTCAAAACAGAATCAGACTCCGAGTTTTTCCGCAGGATGTAAAGTCGTGCCCTTCGCAGAAAATCTGCGGCCGGGCACAAACTTCATCTTGCCATCCTCGGCGTCTACTAGTACGCGGTCGCCGTTGTGCAGCTCGTCATGCAGGATTTTCACCGCCAGTGGGTCCTGGACCAGTCGTTGGATGAAGCGCTTGAGGGGGCGGGCGCCGAAGTTGGGATCATAACCCTCACGCAGCAGCAACTCCTTGGCAGCAGCGGTCAGCTCCAGGGTGATTTGGCGCTCGGTCAGTAAGTGCCGCACCTCTTCCAGCCGCAGGTCGATAATTTTGGTCAGCTCTTCGGTGCCCAGCGGGTTGAAGATGATGAAGTCGTCTACGCGGTTGAGAAATTCAGGCTTGAAGTGGGCCCGCAGCGCATTCATTACCTGCTTGCGCGCCCGCTCGAAATTCTCAGTTGCGCGCAGCCAATCGGCAGTGAGTTGCGGCGAGTCGATGTTGGAGGTCATGATGAGAACCGTATTGCGGAAGTCCACGGTGCGGCCCTTGCCGTCGGTGAGGCGGCCGTCATCCATGATCTGCAGCAGAATGTTGAATACATCCTGGTGGGCTTTTTCGATCTCGTCGAAAAGCACGACCGAGTAAGGACGACGGCGCACGGCCTCGGTGAGCTGGCCGCCTTCCTCGTAGCCGACGTATCCCGGGGGCGCGCCGATCAGGCGCGACACCGCATATTTCTCCATGTATTCCGACATGTCGATGCGCACCAGGGCACGCTCATCGTCAAAGAGGAACTCGGCCAGGGCGCGGGCCAATTCGGTTTTGCCTACTCCCGTCGGCCCGAGGAAGATGAAAGAGCCGATCGGACGCCTGGGATCGGAGAGCCCGGTACGGGCACGGCGGATGGCGTCGGCAAGCCGCTGCAATGCCGAGTCCTGGCCGATCACGCGGCGGCGCAGCCGGTCTTCCATTTCGACCAGCTTCTTCACCTCGCCTTCCAGCATCCTGGACACGGGAATGCCGGTCCACTTCGAGACGATGTGAGCGATCTCGTCTTCATCCACTTCTTCCTTGAGCAGGCGCGAGCTGCGCTGGCGGCCGAGTCTGGATTGCAGCTTGCGCATCTCCTGCTCAGCCTGGCGAAGCGGGCCATGGCCGTCACTGCCGGGCTTCGGCAAGCCTGCATCGCAGAACTCCACCGGCTCCTGCAACTTCAGTTGCTCGATCGTCTGCTCCAGTTCGCGCATCTGGCTGACCGCTTCCTTCTCCTTCTTCCAGCGGGCCTTCAGGAGGTTGACTTGCTTCTGGACTCCAGCCAGCTCAGTTTCCAGGATGCGCAAGCTTGCCCGCGAGTTGGCATCGTCTTCCCGCACGAGTGCACGCTTCTCGATCACCAATTGCGTGGCGCGGCGCTCGAGTTGGTCGATCTCCACCGGCACGGAGTCGATCTGCATGCGCAGGGCGGCGGCGGCCTCGTCCACTAAGTCGATGGCCTTGTCGGGCAAGAAGCGATCGGCGATGTAGCGGTGCGAGAGCGTGGCGGCGGCCACCAGGGCAGAGTCTTTGATGCGGACGGCATGATGCAGCTCATAACGCTCTTGCAGGCCACGTACGATGGCGATGGTGTCGGCCACGCTGGGCTCGGCCACATAGATAGTCTGGAAGCGACGTTCGAGCGCCGGGTCTTTCTCGATGTGCTTGCGATACTCGCTCAGGGTGGTAGCGCCGATGGTTCGCAACTCGCCGCGCGCCAGCGCCGGCTTCAACATGTTGGACGCATCGATTGCGCCCTCCGCCGCTCCGGCCCCAACCAGCGTGTGCAGTTCGTCAATGAAGGTGATGATCTGCCCCTGCGAGTCCTCGATCTCGCGCAGCAGCGCCTTCAAGCGATCTTCAAACTCGCCGCGGTACTTGCTGCCGGCCACGAGCGCGCCCAGATCCAGGGCCAGGAGACGCTTGGTCTTGAGCGACTCGGGGACGTCGGCACAGACGATGCGCTGCGTCAGGCCTTCGACGATGGCCGTCTTGCCCACACCGGGCTCGCCAATCAGGACGGGATTGTTCTTGGTGCGGCGCAACAGCACTTGGATTACGCGCCGGATTTCGTCATCGCGGCCGATCACCGGGTCGAGCTTGCCGCGGCGCGCCAAGTCGGTAAGGTCGCGGGCATAGAGCGCGAGCACGCCGTCTTTGGTTTCCGGGGTTGCTGAGGTTGAGCCGGCGGCTTGCTGGGGGCTGCGAACGGCGATCAGGGCCATCAAGATGGCATTGCGCTCGGCGCCGTGCCGCGCCAGCAGGGTTTGGGCGGGATCGCTCTCGAGATCCAAGATGGCCAAGAGCAGGTGTTCGGTGGAGACGTGCTCATCGTCGAGGTCGGCGGCCTCCTGAAAAGCCTGCTTGAGGACTGCGCTCGCGGTGGAAGAGGGCTCAGCCTTCAAGGCGCCGCCGGCCCAAAGCGCTGGCAATTGGTCAATCAGGCGCCGTGCCTCGGCCAGCACGGCCTGGCTGTCGACGCCAATCTTGCTCAGCACCGGCACCACCGTGCCTTCGCGGTCGGAGAGGAGGCTGGCAAGCAGATGGAGGGGCATGAGTTCGGGGTTGCCGCGCTTGGAGGCGAGATGGCCGGCGGATTGTACCGCCTGCTTCGCCTTGGACGTCAGTTTGTCCCAACTCGCGATGATCGGCATGTGGTTCGTCCCACGCGGGCCGCACAACCAGCGGCGGAAAAAGTGGATTTCGCTGCCTCAGCCCCTAAAGGGGCGTCTGGTTTGAATGACTTACGGTATCGCTAAAGCGATACCCTGATACGGAACCGGAGTTCTTCCGCAGCCTGTAAAGTCGTGCCCTTCCCAACAACCTGCGTGAATCAGAGTCTCTCCGCAGCCTGTGAATTCGTGCCCTTCCCAACAACCGAGTGCCTCCGCAAAAGCGCCGCGTCAGGCCGGTAGTCGGGGGATAAATCTTCGGCTCTCCAATTGAAAACCGGGTCGAGCCCTTCGGACTTCAGCTGGGCGGAGTAGATGGGCGCGTCGAATGAATTGGACGTGAACTGGCACCCATCGTGCTGCAGCGAATAACCACCCGGCGTGGTGGAACAGTTGAGAGTGAAGAGACAGCCGCCGCCTCGCGCCAGCGCTACGCAGGTGTCCCAGTCTTCTCGCGTGCTCACAAACGGTGCGGTCGCCGGCGCAAAGATGTTATGCAGAGCAATGGTGGCCAGAAACTGCTGGCGAGTGAGCGTGTAAGGCGACTCTTGAAGAAGGGCTCCGGGAGCGAGCTTCAGACGGGGAGTACCGAGAATGGTCGCGCCACGTCCGTAGTGCTGCCGCAGGTATTCCTCATGCAGCATGAGCATGGCCCAGTCCCGTCTCCAGTCCGACAGGCCGGACAGCACTCCGATGCCGACGTGCTCAACCCCGGCGGCGAGCATGCGTTCATAGGCGTCCAGGCGGTATTCAAAGTTTGACTTTCTGGTTTTGCCGGGATGCAGCAGGGCGTAGCGATCCTGGTCGTAGGTTTCCTGCCAGAGCACCGACCAGCACAGCCCGGCGTCGATCAAACGGCGGTAATCGCTTTCTTCCAATGACTCGGCGCTGATTCCGACGAGTCCACCACCGTGACGTTCCAGCACACGGCGCAACAGTTCGACGTGACGACACATCACATCCACTCGCATCCGCGGATCGGAGGCGTAGACCAGTTCGAGAACTCTCTGCCCCTTCTGCTCGACAAGATAGAGCGCCTCTTGTTCGAGTTCGTCATCGGTCAATCGCTTGCGCTCGACCCCGATGCCTTTATTTCCTCCGCGATAATTGCAATAGAGGCACTGCTCTTCGCAGATGCTGGTCACATAGATGGGGACGATCACAAAGACTTGTCCACCGTAAAGAGCCTTTTTGACCTCGGCAGAACGGGCGATGATGGCTTGATCCAGCTTGCCCCCCAGCCCGAAGCCTTCGCTCCAAAAGAACGGTGCGTAATCGGATGCCACCATGGGCCGGAGCGAGTCCAGAGATCCCGGCCGCGTGTGGGGAAACTCTGAGACTTCTTGGCAAACGATTTCGTAGCGATCAGAAAACATGAGATTCTCTACTTATAAGAATACGCGCTATCGGACACCTTGTGGCGTGACGGCTCGCACTGGGGAATGTGATGCGGCCACGATGGGCGGAGTTTTTCGCCAAGAGGCTATTTCCTGGCAACTTCGGCATGCCCTCCTGAAACTTATGCATCTGCGCGTAAGATGAGAGCTGCGAGAACCTATGGCAGAGCGATTCACTGAGCACCTGCGCCAAAAAGCGGCCGGAATCTGGGAGGCACAACACCAGCATCCGTTTGTACGAGGCATTGGCGATGGAACGCTAAGTCTGGAGAGATTCAAGTTCTGGCTGCGGCAGGATTATGTGTTCCTCATCGAGTACGCGCGTCTTCTGGCTCTGGCCGCCGCGCGCAGTCCGGACCTCGGGACCATGACCCGCTTCGCCACGCTGCTCAAGGAAACCGTCGAAACCGAGATGAACCTGCACCGCGCCTACGCCGCCGAGTTCGGGATCAGCCGCGAGGAACTGGAGCGAGAACTCCCGGCACCCACCACTCGGGCCTACAGCGATTTCCTGTTGCGAGTAGCAGCGACGGGCGAATTTGCGGAGTTGGTGGCAGCGTTGTTACCTTGCATGTGGGCTTTCAGCGAAATCGGCCAGCGCCTGGCCGAGCAGGCCGCTCCTAACGACCAGCGTTATACCAAGTGGATCGCGATGTACAGCTCCAAGGAATTTGCCGAACTGACCGAGTGGTGCCGCGATCTGCTCGATCGTCTTGCCGCAGGACTGCCGGAGCGCGACTGGCAGAAGCTGGAGGCAGCGTTTCTCACCAGCAGCCGCTATGAGTGGCGGTTTTGGGAGATGGCTTGGAAAATGGAAGGGTGGCCGATATGACGGGCGCGACTGCGGGCCCGGAAGGCTGGCGACGGATGAAGATTCCTCGCGTTCTGATCATTGCAGGGTCCGACTCCAGCGGCGGGGCCGGGATTCAGGCCGACCTGAAAACGGTCTCGGCCTTAGGCGCCTTTGGCATGACTGCAATTACCGCGCTCACGGCACAGAATACGACCGGAGTCTACGGAGTATTGGAGATCGAGCCGAAGTTCGTGGTGAAGCAGATCGAGGCCTGCGTAAGCGACATCGGCTGCGATGCGGTCAAGACGGGAATGCTGGCGAGCATCGCAATCATCGAGGCGGTTGCAGCCACAATTTCCGGCCACAAGTTAAGACCGCTGGTCGCGGACCCGGTGATGATCGCCAAAAGTGGCGCCCCGCTGCTTAAGCCCGACGCCATCGCGGCTCTCAAGACCAAATTGCTGCCGCTCGCCGTCGTGGTCACACCCAACCTGCATGAAGCGGCAGCGCTCACCGGACGTGAAATCAAGACTCTGGCGCAAATGAAAGAGGCCGCCCGGGCGATCCGCGACCTGGGACCGGAAAATGTCGTGGTCAAGGGTGGTCATCTGGAGACGATAGCCGCCGACGTCCTCTACGACGGCCGTGAATTCACCGAGTTTCGCGCGGAGCGCATCGACACCAGGAACACTCACGGTACCGGTTGCATCTTCGCTTCGGCGATTGCGGCCAATCTGGCCCACAGGAAAACCGTTCT
>Ga0326728_10025368_pt1 | contig 10618 bp, 10 predicted proteins | sample MB3enrmetagenome_FD_207602 | JGI IMG/M metagenome (GOLD analysis project Ga0326728, IMG submission 207602) | Lab enriched peat soil microbial communities from McLean, Ithaca, NY, United States - MB31MN | ecosystem: Environmental > Terrestrial > Soil > Wetlands > Peat | place: USA: New York...
CATGCTGTCGGGCGGCGAGCGCAACCGCGTCCACCTCGCCAAGATGCTCAAGGGCGGCGCCAACCTGCTGCTGCTCGACGAGCCGACCAACGACCTCGACGTCGACACGCTGCGCGCGCTCGAAGAGGCGCTGCTCGATTTCGCCGGCTGCGCGGTGATCATCAGCCACGACCGCTTCTTCCTCGACCGTATCGCCACCCACATGCTCGCCTTCGAGGGCGACAGCCACGTCGAATGGTTCGAGGGCAATTTCGCCGACTACGAGGAAGACAAGAAGCGGCGGCTGGGGATCGACAGCGTCATCCCGCATCGGCTGAAGTACAAGAAGTTCGCGCGGTAGCCTCTTTGGACGCCGCAGCCGCCGTCACGCCCGGCCTCGAGCCGGGCGCCCAGGCGGCGACCTGCGCGGATGGTCTCATCCGACGCCATCCTGGATGCACGGGTCAAGCCCGTGCATGACGGCGGCGGTGAGGGACCGTTCGACAACCCAAAGCTCGTCACGCCCTGCCTGATCCGCGCTCGGCGTCAAGGCCAAGCCCGCATGCGCGGGCGCTTCGCGACCTTGATCCCTCCGCGCGGCTCAGGCGCTTGGCTTCCATGATCTTTGTTGAGCGGGCCGGCCCTGCGCGCCGGCTTCGCTCAACAAAGCTCATGGAAACATCAACGCCGCATTGGAACGTCGCAGTCACCGCGGAGCGGGCGAAGCGCAGCGCAGCAGCCGCGCAGCGGCTTGACGGCGGCGGGCCGATGCGGCCGCCGGCCGGAGACATGTAAATTTCGTAGCGGGGAAGGCGCACGTAGCGCCGCGACTGTTGGAGCGCCCTTCCTCCGTCCTCATCCCACCTTTTCGGCGAGCCACATTTTGATCAGCGACTGGTAGGGCACGTCGCGCTTGTTGGCGGCGATTTTGATCTGCTCCAGCAGGCTGACCGGCAGACGCAACGAGATCGCCGTCGTGCTCGGGCGCAGGTTCGGTAGGCGAACGGGCTTCGCCTGGCGCCAGTCGAGATAATCGGCGGAGTCGGCTCGCTCCCAAAACGCGCGCTCCTCCGCTTCGCCGGCGAAGGACGGGATCGGCTTACGGGCTTTGCTCATAGACGGCCCTTTCCTTGGCGCTCATGTCGCGCGCCGAGATGACGCGGATCAGCGCGCCGTTCCGGCGCAACGTGAACGTGACGTGCAACCGCCGCGCCTCGTTGGTCCTGCCCAGCGCATGGAACCGCGGCTCCGAGAGGCTGTGACGATCGTCTTCAAGAACCAACAGAGGCTGGTTGAAGAAGACTTGCTCCGCCTCTCCCTTGCCGACGCCGTGCTTGTCGGCGCTCTTGCGCTCGTTCCCGGCGTCCCAGGCGAAGCCGACGACGACTGCTGGATCGAACATAAGTGTATATTATGGTAATATACGCCAATGTCAAGGCCGTACGAGCGGCGCCCTTTCGCAAAGAACCTTTGTGACGACGACGGCATTGGTGAAGGGGCGATGACATTCCCGCCAAGGTTGAAGCACAAGGAGTTTTGGAGATAACGTACCCGGAGCAGGGGGCGGCGATGGCACTCACGGCGACGATCGAGTCAATCGCTCGTCATCTGCGCGCCAATAGCTATCGCAACGAGAGCGATGTGCGCGAGGCTATCGTAAATCGCGTGCTTCAAGAACTCGGGTGGCAGGTCTACGATCCCGCCGCTGTGCGTCGTGAGTTCGCTGTCGACAAGCGCAGGGTCGATTACGCTCTTTTTGCTTCGTCGAGTTCGCCGTCCGTCTTCATCGAAGTCAAGGCGCCGAACGCCGGAGACGACGGGGACAAACAACTCTTCGAATATGCATTTCACCAAGGCGTTCCGTTTGCCGTCCTCGTCAACGGCAGAGAATGGAGCTTCTACTTGCCTGCCGAACAAGGCAGCTATCTCGAGCGGAGGGTCCAGAAGCTCGATTTGCTCGAGCGCGAACCCAGAGAAGCGGCAAGTGTGTTCGAGCGGTATCTTCGCGTCGATCGCGTCAAGAACGGCGACGCTCATCAGGACGCGAGATCCGACTACCAAAACGCCGCGCGAATCCGCGAAGCGAAGGCGGCGATTCCTAGGGCGTGGAGCGACTTGGTTTCTGAGCCCGACGAACTGCTGATCGACCTGATTGCGGAGAAGGTTGTGAGCATCATCGGCTTTCGCCCGACCGATGAACAGGTTGAGGCCTTTCTGTTGGGCCTCCGGCGAGACGAGAAGATAGTAGAACGAAAGGTTCAATCGGTCGCCGAGCGAAGCCCGCAGCCCGTGCGCGAAACGCCGAAACCCGGGGCCTCGAGAGCGCTGTCGTTTCGCTTCATTGGCCAGACGGTTAACAAACCGGACGCCATTTCAGCACTGGTATTTGTTTTGGAGAAACTGGCGGAACGCGATCCGCACTTTCTCGAAGAATTCGCGAAGCGAGCGCCTGGACGCCGCCGCAATCACATCGCGAGAAACCGGTCCGACGTCTATCCGAACAAGCCCGAACTGGAGACCTACACCACCGAGATCGTTCACGGTTGGTGGCTAGGAACCAATATCGCAAATCGAGAAAAGGAACGGCTCGTCCGCGTCGCCTGCGAAGTCGCCGGTCTCCGGTTCGGGAAGGACATTGAAATTGAATTCCCGCACGCCAGCGATTGAAATGGCGCGTTCTCGCAGAAGGCTCCAGCTCCGTGTCGCCTGACGGTCGCCGACGGCCGCGCCCACAAACGGGCGACCGCCAACCTCCCCATTTCCCCTCGCTTTCCGAATTCTACCCCGGCTCCGCCAATTCAACTCCTGCCGTTCGCGCCGCCTCCGCGGGTCGCACATCGAACGTCGCCAGTTGCGCGCCGCTGTTTTTGGCGGAGGCCAAATGCAGCGCGTCGGCGGCGGCGAGCTTGGTCGAATAGTCCCGCACCAGCCGATCGGCGAGGGCGAAGTCTCGCGCGTCAGGGGTCGATCGTTCGCTTGTCGCGCGCAGGGCGTCGAAGTCCGACAGGGCCCTGTCGGCGACGGATCGCGAAAAGCGCCTCGCCCGCAATTCCCGGGAAACGACGGCGCACACCTCCAGATCGGCGAGGTCGCTGATGATCACCGATGCTTGCAGGCCCTGGTACCAGCGCCCCGCCTTATCCGAGTTCGAGTCCAGCGCGACGATCGACAGCAGGACCGACGTGTCGAGATAGACGATCACGGGTTTTCGTCGCGCATCCGCCGAACGATGTCGACCGCCGGTTCCTCGAGCCGCGGCCGCTTCTTGGCGCGCGCCATGATCTGCGCGACGAGGTCATGCGGCGGCTGCCGGCGGGGTCGTTCGACAGCCGCGCGAACATAGGCGACGACCTTGCCGTGCCGCGTGATGGCGACGTCCTCCCCCTCCTCGGCTTCGCGGACGAGCTTGGACAATTGGTCTTTGGCCTCGGCGATGGAATAGGTCGCCATTTCGCCGCTCGCTCAATTCTGGCTATCGATGGCCAGAATAGTTCCGTCCGGCTGGCGCGGCAAGCTGTGCGTCGGGTTTGGCGGTGGAAGAGGCGAGGCCGGCCGCGCCTGCCGTCCGGTCAAGCTCCGGCTCCTCGCTGCGCGCGTCAATGCGACGGCGCGCGATCAGCCGTCGCGCGCCCGCCCTTTCCTCGCGCTGCGAGGCGCTCAGCGCAGTCATCGTGGCGCGTCGATTGTCAACAAACGGCCCACCTCCGGCCGGCAAGACGATCCGCGTCAGGTTCCGCCGCCTGCGGCGAAAGGGACAGTTTTTGGCGCCCAAGTCCTTGATTGCGCTCTCGCGCGGACCGGATTGACGCCGCCCCGGCGCAGCGCGCGCCTCGTGCGAGGCGGCGAGGGGCAGGGGCCCCGCCGCTCAGTTCCCCTGCCGCAGCCCCTCCGGCCCCGGCGCATCTTCGCGCACGTGGACGACGGCGAACCGATCCGCGTAAAGCCGTCGCCAGCCGGGCTCGCGGTCCATGACGGCGACGATCGGCTCGCTCGGCGCAAAGATCGTCCAGGCGGCGCGCCAGCGCGTCAGCGCGTCGTCGAGCGCTTGCCTGTCGCCGGCGGCGATCTTGCCGTAGAGGTCGAGGAACGCGTCGCCGTACATGTCGGCGCGGCCGTCGACGAACGGCCTGACGCCGGCGCCGATCAGGTAGCCGCCGAAGCCGTAGCCGTTGAGCACGGGCTCGCCGCGCAACGCCGGCGGGACGGCGGCCACGGCTGCAATCGGCGCCGTCGCCGAATCGTGGCGGACGATCGGCAGGGCGAGCCGCGCGCCGGCGAGCACCAGCGCGACCGCCGCCGCGACGAGGATCGCCTCGTGCGAGGCGGGCGTCAGCCTCTGCGGCGCCGTCTGGCCGAGCGCCGGGCGGACAGCCGGCGCGAGCAGCATCGGCGCGAGCATCGCCAGCAGCGTCTGGTGGCGGCCGTGCTGCAGCCCCATGTGGATCAAGCCGACCAGCAACACGACGCGCAGCCAGGGCAGGCGGGTCGGCCGAACCAATGCGAAGGCGACCAGCGCCAGCAGCGCGAGCTCCATCGGCCCGGGATGGGCGAAGTTCTCCGGCCGCCATTCGCCGATCTCGCTCAAGTGCGCGAGGCCGATGAGCCGCACCGGGAAGATGAGCCCGCCGACGCCGAACGGCGTCAGCGCCGCCGCGGCGAGGCTGGCGACGGCGAACAGGCCCCAGTCGCGGATCGCCTTGAGCCGCGCCTCGGGCGGGGCGGCGAGCAGCGCTTCGAGCGCGAAGGGCGCGATCAGCGCCAAACCGAAGGCGAAGCCGCCGTGCAGGTTGGCCCACAGCGCCATCAGCGCGGCGAGCGCGATCGGCGGGGCGCGGTCCGCCTCGCGGGCGGCGATGAGCGCGTCGGCCCAGACCGCGAGCAGCGGCAGCGCGAGGATGTGCGGCCGCGCCAGCAGGCTTGGCGTGACCAGCAGCGCCGCGAGCGCGACGAGGGCGAGCAGCGCGACGCCGGAGAGGTCGCGCGCGGCGCGCCGCGCCATGACGAAGACCGCAGCGCCCGCCGCGACGCCGGTCATGAGCGCGACGCCGCTCCAGCCGACGGCGCGGTAGGCGAGCGCCATCAGGACTTCCGACAGCCATTCGTGCGCCGTCCACGGCTGGCCGGCAAAGGTCAAGGAGAAGGGGTCGGCGCGCGGGACCGCGCCGTGGGCGAGAATCCACTCGCCGGTCGCGACATGGGTCCAGGTGTCGCCGTCGTTGAGCACAGCGGGCGAGAAGGCGGCGAGCGCCAACACAGCGAAGCCGATCAACAGCGGCGCCGGCTCGAACGGACGCGCCGCCGCGTCGGCCGGCGCGGCGGCGGAAGAAAGCGCAATCGACATGCGCGCGAGCTTGCCAAAGGGGCGATAACGTCTGGTTAAGGATGGCGCGCCGCCCGCGCTACTTCGCCGGCGTTCCCGCCTGCGCCTCCAGCCGCTTCAACTCGAACGCGGCCGCCGCATGTTCGGTGTACCCTCGCGGGCAGCGTTCCGCCGCGGATTGCAACGAAGCGCGAGCGTCCGCCGGCGACCCTTTCTCGCTGAGATAAACCCCGATGTCGAAATCGGCCTCGCAGGACTGGCCGACGTGCCCGTTCGGCGCGATCGCCGCTCGCGGCGGCGACGGGAGGCATGGAAACGCCCGCGCTCATCGTCCGACGCTCCGCTCGAGGCAGATCCGCAGTCAGAACTTTCGCCGAGCGACAGGCTACACAATGAAACGCCGGGCGTGAGCGGAAACGATCGCGAAGCGCTGCGGCAAATCGCCCGCGGCGGCGCGGGCGGCAAAATGGCGGAGACGGAGGGATTCGAACCCTCGATAGGGCTTTACAACCCTATAACGGTTTAGCAAACCGCCGCCTTCAGCCTCTCGGCCACATCTCCGCGGCAGCGTAGATCGCTGTGGCGGAGATATGCCCGACGGCCCCGGCCATTGCAAGAGCCGCCGCCGCCGCGAACGCCGCGCGACCGGGCGGCCGGCCGCACGGCCCGGCCATCGACAGCGAGGAGAAAGGAAGCGCCGGACGAATTGCGCCGGCGAAGGAAGAGCCGTCCGATCGAAGGAGCCGCCGCCGCATCGGCGGCCTTTGGTCGGAACGAGCGGCGGCGCGTTCGCCGCGCTAGACGCGACGGCTGGACGACGCCAACGCGGAAGGCTGGCTGATCAGACAGGGCGAAAACGCCGCGCGCCGAATCTGATCAGCCGATGCTCGTTGGAGCGACCGCGTCACGGAGCGACGGGGGTCTCGGTCGGGGCCGCCGGAGTCGGCATGACCTTCTTGCGCTTTGCCGGGGCTTTGCGAGCGCCCTTCTTAGCGGCGGACTTCTTGGTCGCCTTGCGGGCGGTCGCCTTGCGGGCGGTCTTCTTGACGGCCTTGCGAGCGCCCTTCTTTACCGCGGCTTTCCGCGTGGCCTTCTTGGCGACGACCTTGCGCGCGCCCTTCTTGGCGGCGGACTTCTTGGTCGCCTTGCGGGCGGTCTTCTTCGCGGCGGCCTTCTTGGCCGGTTTCCTAGCAGCTTTCGCCATAGTGTTGCGTCCCTCTGGATCACTCCCCGCGCACGCGACGTCGCGCGCGCGATGGAAGAACGCTTGAGAAATTAGCTGTGAATTCTCGCAGAGCAAGCGAAGCGACGACGAGCCACGACGCGAATCGCGTGTGTCCATCGAATTATCGCGCGCACTCCCGCTTCGCGCGACGCTCGGCGAACGCGAGCCGAAGCGGGCGTCGACGCTTGTCGCGACTTCGCCGCGAGATCGCCGCGGCGCGCCCGCCAGCGCTGCGCCCGCGTGCGCCGCATCGCTAGAGACGCGTTGTTTTCCGCCTATCTCCGCGATCCGACGTCTGAGCGCCGCGCATCGCGTAGCGCCGCTGTCGGCGCGCCTCGCGGCGTCGCGAGGCCTCGCCGAGCGCGCGCGAAGCGTCGGCGCCGCGTTCCAAAATGATGCACGACGGAGGCGAATCGCGATCGAATTTTTCTTGGTGACGAGCGTCAGATTCTTGTCGCGCGCGCGTCGGATTCGCGAATGCGCGGCGACCCGATTCGCGCGAATCAGTCGTCGCGACCGATTCGCGACGCGCGCTCTCAGAGCCCCAAGCGCGCTTTCAAGACGTCGCTGACCGCCTGCGGATTGGCTTTGCCGCCCGTCGCTTTCATCACCTGGCCGACGAACCAGCCGAGCATGCCGGGCTTGCCTTTCGCCTGCTCGGCCTTTTCGGGATTGGCGGCGATTGCGGCCTCCACCGCGCGCTCGATCGCGCCGACGTCGGTCACCTGGCGCAGGCCGCGCGCCTCGACCAGCGCACGCGGATCGGCGCCCTTGTCGGGGCCGAGCAGCATGACGAGCAGGTCCTTGGCGATCTTGCCGGAGATCACCCCTTCGCCGATCAGGTCGACCAGCGTCGCCAGCGCCGCGCTGCTGAGTCCGGCCTCGGAGACCGGCAGATTCTGGGCGTTTGCGGAGGCCGACAAGTCGCCCATGATCCAGTTGGCGACCGCCTTCGGGTCGCGCGCCGCGCCGCCGTGCTTGACCGCCGCCTCGAAGAAATCGGCGGTCTCGCGGTCGGCGACGAGCACGGTCGCGTCATAGGCGGAGAGCCCATAGTCGGCGATGAAGCGCGCCTTCTTGGCGTCCGGCAGCTCGGGCAGATAGGCGGCGAGCGCGTCGATCCACTCCTCGTCGAGTTCGAGCGGCAGCAGGTCCGGATCGGGGAAATAGCGGTAGTCGTGCGCCTCCTCCTTGGAGCGCATCGAGCGCGTTTCGCCGCGGGCGGGATCGAACAGGCGCGTCTCCTGCTCGATGACGCCGCCGTCCTCGATGACCGCGATCTGGCGGCGCGCCTCGGCCTCGATCGCTTGGCCGATGAAGCGGATCGAGTTGACGTTCTTGATCTCGCAGCGGGTGTTCAAGGGATCGCCAGGGCGGCGGACCGACACGTTGACGTCGGCGCGCAGGTTGCCCTTCTCCATGTCGCCGTCGCAGGAGCCGACGTAGCGCAGCACGCTGCGCAGCTTGCCGACGTAGGCCTTGGCCTCCTCGGCCGAGCGCAGGTCTGGCTTGGAGACGATCTCCATCAGCGCCACGCCGGAGCGGTTGAGGTCGACGAGGCTCATCGTCGGCGACTGGTCGTGCAGCGATTTGCCGGCGTCCTGCTCGAGGTGCAGGCGCTCGACCCCGACCCGAATGGAATGCTCGGGCGTGAGGTCGACCTGGATCTCCCCCTCGCCGACGATCGGGCTCTTGTACTGCGAGATCTGATAGCCCTGCGGCAGATCGGGGTAGAAGTAGTTCTTGCGGTCGAAGACCGAGCGGCGGTTGATCTTCGCCTTCAGCGCCAGACCGGTGCGCACCGCCTGGGCGACGCATTCGCGGTTGATCACCGGCAGCATGCCCGGCATCGCCGCGTCGACCAGCGAAACATGGGTGTTGGGGGCGCCGCCGAACTCGGTCGAGGCGCCGGAGAAGAGCTTGGCGCGCGAATTGACCTGGGCGTGCACCTCGAGGCCGATGATGACCTCCCAGTCGCCCGTCGCGCCCTTGATCAGCTTCGAGTTGGCCGGCGTCGCCGACATGGTCAGCTCCCTCGCGTTGTCCGTTGGGCCGTCCGCCTCATCCCCACCACGGCTCGGGGAAGGGCGCGCGTCCCGCCGCCTCCTCGATCGCGTGGCCGAGCGAGAACAAAGTCTCTTCGTCGAACGGCCGGCCGATCAGTTGCAGGCCGAGCGGCAGCCCTTCGGCCGACTTGCCCGCCGCGGCGACAAGCCCCGGCAGGCCGGCCATGTTGACCGTCACGGTGAAGACGTCGTTGAGGTACATCTCGACGGGGTCGGCCGAGCCCTTCTCGCCGATGCCGAACGCGGGCGACGGCGTCGCCGGCGTCAGGATCGCATCGACGCCGTCGGCGAACGCAGTCTCGAAGTCGCGCTTGATCAGCGTGCGAATCTTCTGCGCTCGCACGTAATAGGCGTCGTAATAGCCGGCCGACAGCACGTAGGTTCCGATCATCAGCCGCCGCCGCACTTCGGCGCCGAAGCCCCTGGCGCGGGTGTTGGCGTAGAGCTCGGCGATGTCGGCGCCCGGCTCGCGCAGGCCGTAGCGCACGCCGTCGTAGCGGGCGAGATTGCTCGACGCCTCGGCCGGCGCGACGATGTAATAAGCGGGCAGCGCGTGGCGCGTGTTGGGCAGCGAGACGTCGACGACCTTCGCGCCCGCGGCGCTGAGCCAGTCGGCCCCGCGCCGCCACAACGCTTCGATCTCCGGGTTCATGCCGTCGAGCCGATATTCGCGCGGAATGCCGATCGTCAGGCCCTTGATCGAGGCGCCGATCGCCGCTTCGTAGTCGGGCACCGGCCGGTCGACGCAGGTCGAATCCTTCGGGTCGTGGCCGGCCATCGAGGCGAGCATGATCGCGCAGTCGCGCGCGGTGCGGGCGAGCGGCCCCGCCTGGTCGAGCGACGAAGCGAAGGCGACCATGCCCCAGCGCGAGCAGCGGCCGTAAGTCGGCTTGATTCCCGCCGTGCCGGTGAAGGCGGCGGGCTGGCGGATCGAGCCGCCGGTGTCGCTCGCCGTCGCGGCGAGGCACAGTCGCGCCGCCACCGCCGCCGCCGAGCCGCCCGACGAGCCGCCGGGCGTCAGCAGGCCGCGCTTGTCGCCGACGAGCGCGGCGCGCGCTTTGTCGGCGCTCCAATTCGGCGGCAGCCAGGGCGAAGCCGCCGGCCCGTAGTAGGAGGTTTCGGTCGACGAGCCCATGGCGAACTCGTCCATGTTGAGCTTGCCGAGCATCACCGCGCCGTCGCGCCACAGATTGGCGGTGACGGTCGATTCATAGGTCGGCTTGAAGGCGTCGAGGATGTGGCTGCACGCCTGCGTGTGGACGCCGTTGGTGGCGTAGAGATCCTTGACGCCGATCGGCAGGCCCTCGAGCGGACCTGCGTCGCCGGCGGCGAGCTTGGCGTCGCTCGCGCCCGCCATCGCCAGCGCCTGTTCCGGCGTCTCGACAACATAGGCGTTGAGGCCCTTGGCGCGCTCCATCGCTTGCAGATGGGCCTCCGTCAGCTCGCGCGAGGAGAATCGCCGCGCCTTGAGCCCGTCGCGGGCTTCGGCGAGCGTCAGGGAAGTCAGGTCGGACAATGCGGTTCCCATTTTAGGCAGGCGAGGCGGCTAAAGCGCTTCGTCATTCGACGACCTTGGGGACGACGAAGAAGCCGTCCTCGGCGAGCGGCGCATTGGCGAGCACTTGCGGCTCGATCTCGCCGTCGGTGACGACGTCATCGCGCATCGGCAATTTCATCGGCGTGACCGAGGTCATCGGCTCGACGCCGGTCACGTCGACCGCTTCGAGCGCCTCGACGAAAGTGAGGATCGCGTTGAGCTCGCCTTGCAGCGCCGGCGCTTCCGCGTCGCTGATGGCGATGCGCGCAAGACGCGCGATGCGGCGGACGGTGGCGAGATCGACGGACATCGGGACTCCACGGGACCCGCCGAACCCGGGCGGGCCGAAGTCCTCTTACATCGCGTGTTTCGGCGTGGCAACGCAGGCCAGAGCCGCAATTCCGCCTTTGGCGGCGCGCGCGCGCCGTGCTAGCGCAGGCGGCGATGTCGTCGACTCCCCTCTCGATCGAAGCGCTCGCAGAGCGCTTGCC
>Ga0326728_10025369_pt1 | contig 10617 bp, 10 predicted proteins | sample MB3enrmetagenome_FD_207602 | JGI IMG/M metagenome (GOLD analysis project Ga0326728, IMG submission 207602) | Lab enriched peat soil microbial communities from McLean, Ithaca, NY, United States - MB31MN | ecosystem: Environmental > Terrestrial > Soil > Wetlands > Peat | place: USA: New York...
TATCGGGTGCCTGGCGCTGGTGCCGCTAGTCATCACACTGACCGGCGTCCTGCCCGGGGTGTGAGCGACCGAGCACGCCTCATCTGTCATTTTTGAGTTCTCTTACGACAGCACAGAGTGCTCGACACAGCGTAGTTTCCTGACTAGATTTTTTATACGCGAGGATATACAGATCCGCTTTCTAGTCTACCCCTCAGAAGACTCGCAACGGGCAGTGACTCATCGAGAGCGTTTTTCCACGGAAATGCCGGCAGAGATCTCTCCTATCGCCCATCCGTCGCACCGGTGATAGACGTGCGTAGCGATGATCAGTCAGTACGGCTTAGTTGATGCTGCCCTACCGCCCCATCCCCCGTGTCGGCGCATCGCATCACGAAGATGATATGAAAGAACAGAGGACCCGCCACAGCGAAGAATCGCACGCATCTTGAGACTCGCCAGCTGCACGTGCCACCAGAAGTCACAGATTTGCCGCGAAAGATTAGGGCCGACACCTAAAGGCGAGGCACGGCTGATAACGGGACTTTTCCGAATCCGCTTACACCGTTCTGTATCACGCCGGTCTGCCAGTAAAAGTTATTACAGAATTCCGCGGCGCCTGTTACGTCTTCCACACGTGGCTTAACGAAAACCTGCCGCGCGTCGCGCGGTCTAGCTGCTCGGTGAATTCAAGAGCGGACTTGAAGAACTCGGTTCGCACGAGCGCTTCAGAGAACCTGGGATCGGCCTCGTGCACCGTGCGCGCGAGCACAAACGAAACGAGACTCGGCTCCAGATATCGGTGTTCATATCTTCGTGCGACTTGATCGACCGCCTGCTGCAACAGCTCACGGAGACGCTCCTGTTCAGCCGCAGCACCAAAGTCAATCGTTTCGGCATACGCTTGATTCAACGTGCTTGCTCGCATTACCAACACCATGAAACTGCTGGTTTGCCAATCGGCTTAAACTTTGTGATTTGCTCGCGTTTTCTAAAGCTTGGACGCTCGCTTCCCCCTCACGCATCCCAGATATAGCACCGTACAGCTGTCAAGCGCGACAGCGGCGAAAACTGCCCGAACACACGCACGAGCGCAGCTGATAAGTCGCGCGCATCTCGAGCAATTTAATCGCGCGCGCAGCGTGAATCAACCGTGATGCGCGAGTAACGGAGCGGAGCGGGAAAAACGGGGAAGGGACTAAGGGTAAAGACGGATATACAAGCGACCGATCATCGTGATAAGCGACTCAGACGCCGAAGACCTCTCCAGACGCTATGCGCGCTACAAACCCGGCGAGCGCCCACAGCGCAGTGTGGCCGGAGTTTTCATCGGCTGTGATCTCGGCCGCGCCGATGGCTTTTCAGCACTCGTCGCGATCGAAAAGATCGGGCAGAGCCTGCTCACCGGCGGGGCGCCCGACGCCCCGTGGGTAACGCTCGGTGGATTGCGCCAGAGTCGCGGTGAGCCGCCCGATCAACCAGTCAAGCTGCGGGTTTGCCACATAGAGCGGTTACCCCCGGGCGCGCCCCTGCTCGCGATCATTGGTCGGGTCCGGGCGCTCACCCCGAGACGGTCGTCCGCGACACGAGGGTTAGTGCCACACTACCTCGTCGTAGACGCCACGGGCGTGGGCCTCTCCGCCATCGACGCGTTCCGCGCGGGACGCCTCCTGCCGATGCCCGTGGTGATTGGCGGGGACGACGTTTCGTACGAGGACGGCTTTTATCGCGTCCCGAAGCGTGACCTCGCGCGCTCAGTGAAGCTGCTGCTCAAAAAAAATTGGCTCCATGCCGCCGACGACCTGCCACTATGGGACCTGTTAAAAGATGAGCTTCGTGATTTCGCTGCGAGGGTCAGCATCAGTTCCGGCAGCCCATGGGAAGAGGCGTGGCGCGACGGCGAATACGATGACGTTGTGCTAGCAGCGGCGCTTGCGTGTTGGTACGCGCTTCAGTACTAGTCCAGCTCATACACACGGCTTGTGGAAACCACTGCGTGCCATCGCGTTTGGAGGAGGAGGACTGCTGAGACACGCGGATACGCACATCACACACGATATTCTGACGCCACGCTAAACGGTAAGCATAAGAGGGGGTACAATCCAACCAGTTGTCTCAGGTAGCTTAGCCTCGACTTAGTCAACTCCCTTATCGCCCTCTCAGCGGCCGATGCAGAGGTCTCGGTACCACACTAGTACGAGGCGTTACGAATACGCAGACTGGCGTCGTTGTCTTTCACGTCGTAATATTGAACGACTGCATCATGTTCTGTGCAATCCCGACGTAATTGTGGTACACGTCTTGTGTCGCCACGTAAGTCAAAGCGTAACCGGTGTTGTTGACTAGCGTTAACTCGATGATCCCTTGTCTGGTAGTGCCTCCGCTAACGAGAGTAAAGACGAGTTTCTGCGCAGGATAACCAGCGAGCGTAGTATTGCTTGAATTGTACGTGAAGCTAGTCGCGTTTTGCTGTAGTGCCAATATGAGATCCTGCGAATATTGATCGAGCGTCGTGCCCTGTCCTAAATTCTCAGACACGATGGTAAATGACATGTCGACGCCACTCACATTAAAAAAGGCAATTGGTGCGTAGATTCCACCCCCGGTTTCTGCGAGTTGCCATGAAGGGGGATATTGGATCGTAATGCCGGCAGAGCTGTTCGTGTAGGTGCGGTATCCTGAGATGTTTTTAGGGGCGAACGTTGGGCTTCGCGTCGGTGAAGCGCTAGGCGAGGTGTTATTGCTAGTGCATCCCGCGGCGCAGACCGTGGCCGTTAGCAGCAGGGCCACGATTATCACGAAAAAGTGTTTTCGCATCTTAGAATCCCACTGAGGGTACGATGTCGCGCCCTCACATATAGCTTCGCGTTTGTTCGTCATTAAGCGCACGACGATGACGGCGAGTTAGCTTACGGGAGACCGTCCCGTTTTGACAAATCCCCTTTGCACGATTGCGTTTGTTTGCCGCACGCGATCAGAGAATACTCTGGGGGAGCGGACGACATATCGAAGTGTGCCAACGCACGCAACCAATTAGCGCTCAGAACGTCTCAGGATTTGAGGGGATATTTCAAAAGAATCCACGTCCGGTTCAGATATTTATATGTGATATTTATATGTGCTGACAGCAGAGACGTAAGAACCAACTCAGTGACATATCGTCAAGAGGGGGGCTTGGTGAACCGACGGGCGAACGGACAAGCGCAATATCATGAGTATTTTTTACCGCTATAAGCCACACAAAGATGCAGTTCTTTTGCGCGTCGCAACGCGACTAGACAGCGCTGGCGTTACCCCCAATCAGATCACGGCAATCGGACTGTGCCTTGCGTTCTGCTCCGGGCTCGCAGCGCTCCGTGGTCACCTCTACATTGGCATCATCCTTTTCGCCGTCGCTGTCTTCTGCGATGCGCTCGACGGCTCCGTTGCGCGAGGCACAAACCGTGGGACGGAATTTGGATTGTACTTAGACGGCACATCTGATCGGTTCTCAGAGCTCTTCTTCGTCGCCGGTGCCGTGCTTGGAGCAGGTGTGCCTCCCTCTGCTTTTTTAGTGATTGGAAGCGCTTTCACGCTCTTGTTCGCACGGGTCTACGGTCGGACGCACGGGAGGGACCATGTGTTCACCGCGTTTGGGAGGCCTGAGCGAGTAGCGCTCCTCATTGCAGGAATCCTCAGTCCCGCGCCGTTCAACACAGTGCTTTTTGTCGCAGCAGCTCTGTGCTGTGTCATTTCATCTGCGCAAATCCTTGCCTTAGGACCGTCCCGCAGTGCAAAAATCGGACGAACCAGAGGCGCTTCAAGTGACCGGCAGACCCGAGCTACACAAAGGAACAATTAGCCAATGTCCCTGTTAGCTTTGCGCGCTCTCCACTGAGCGACCAAGCGTCAGCTGCACGCCGGATGCTAACGTCGTGAAACACAAGTAGGATGCGCTCCCTGTATGTCGCGGGAGCACCGAATGCGCTTTAGGAACATCGATGTCGTGGTTTTCGATGCGATGGGCGTCACCTTCGTGGAGGGTGACGACGTCAGCAATCTGCTTATTCCATTTGTCGCGCGTGAGTGCGGCTGCACGAACGGGGACGCGGTTCGCAAGCAGTACCTGCCGGCGAGTCTAGGCCAAATATCGTCCCGAGAGTTCTGGGCGCGGGTTGGGTGCACGTATCCCGCGAGCGAGCGGGAGTACCTCGACACACAACTGACGCTCGATCCTGACTTTGTCACTGTTGCTGAACAGCTGAAGAAGCGTTACGTGCTTGCCATGTTATCGAACGACGTGAGCGAGTGGTCCGCCTATCTTAGAAAGCGCTTCACCCTCGACTGGCTCTTCGCGTCAGTCGTTATCAGCGGTGATCACGGATTTAGGAAGCCTGACCGTCGCCTGTATCACGTCCTTCTGCGGTCACTCAGCGTTGCACCACACCGGTGCGTTTTCGTTGACGATCAGCCGCGAAACCTGGAGACCGCGACGCAACTGGGGATGCACACAGTATGTCGTCTCCGAGATAATCGCGGTCCCTCAACCTATGAGCGTGCCATAGAGTCGCTTAACGACCTACTCGCGCTTGTGTGACGCGCACGGTGACTTGAACCGCGCGCGGCTGATCATCGCCCACTAATTTGGACTTTTGGCAGCAGGATGCACCGTGTGATGAGGCACACTGGATTGCCACGACGCTTTGGGGGACGCGTACGCGCAGTCACCGTTACCAATGCAGCCATCGGCTACGGCTGTTTAACCTGAGCAAGGAGAAGAGGCTTATATGCGATTACACATAGGACCCGATAGCAATCACTATATGGATGGCTGACGCACCTCCTAGCATTGATTGCAGGATGTCGGTGCTTGATGGTTCGGATTACTAGTAGCGCCCCTTTGTTAGATTAGTTGCATGCAGCCCAGCGCAACATTGAAAAAGCTTAGTTTCTTTGACGTCACCAATTTGCTCGTCGGGGCGATCGTCGGCGCTGACATATACATCGTCGCCTCCTTAGGTAGCCAATATCTCGGGCCAGCAAGCCTCGTCGCGTGGGTGGCGGCCGGACTGATCGCCATTATCATCGCGCTCAACTTTGCCGAATGCGCAACGCTGGTGCCACGGGTCGGCGGCGCTTACGCGTACGCACGAGAGGTGTGGGGAGATTTCGCCGGGTTTATCGTCGGCTGGCCGCTCTGGGTCGCCGAAGTGGCGGCACTCGCCGTTTTTCCCGTCGCCTTCGTTCGGTACTTCACGTTTTTCTTCCCAGGTCTCACCACCGTGGAGGGCGTGGTCATTAAGGTGCTCTTCATCGCGTCGATCACCTACGTCAACGTACGCGGGACGAAGATGGCAGGACGAGCCAATGACGTTCTCACGATTGCGAAGCTAAGCCCTCTTCTACTGTTGATCGTCGCGGGGGCGATCTACATGGCATTCCATCCGGCGGCAACCTATGCGAACTTCGTGCCCTTTGCCCCCCTCGGCTTCAGCCACTTTGGACAGGCGCTCGTTTTGATCTTCTGGGCGTACGCCGGGTTTGAACTCGCCGTTATTCCGTCGAACGAGATTGAAAATCCGACCCGGACGATACCCAAGGCCATCATCGTCGGAATGGCGATAGTCACGCTGTTCTACCTATCGACGAACTTCGTCATCATCGGCGTCGTTAACTGGACGTCACTCCAATTCGATCCCGCGCCCCTTGCCACTGCTGGCAGCGTGGCGTTTTCGCTGATTCCCACGCTGGCGCTGGTAGGCGGCCTCATACTCGGCGTTGGCGCGCTGATATCCGTCTCTGGGTCCGATGAGTCGGGCACGTTGTCAACGTCCCGACTGTCCTATGCCATCTCAATCGACGGTCTCTTTCCACGTTTTTTTAGCGACCTTCACGCGCGATACGGCACGCCGCATAAAAATCTCATCGCCCAAGGCGTTATTGCGTTGGGCCTCTCGCTCTTCGGAGGCTTGAGTCAGCTCATCCTCTTTTCGACCTTTAACCTTGCGTTCGTGTATCTCGTCACCAGTGCAGTGGTTCTTGCACTACGAGAGCGCGGACGGATTAAGGCGGGCCGCACGGTCATTGAAAAGATGACCGGGCCGATTCTCCCTGTCGCCGGCATACTCTTGTCGGCGCTTTTGATCTTCGAAAGCGGCATAACAACGGTTATTTTAGGACTCATAACGATTGCGATAGGGATCCCTATTTACGCGTTCTATTCACCACGGAGCGAACTGGGGGTCGTTAAAGCGACGTTTTATTCCACGGAAGCAGTACTGGCGCGAGTTGCGCGGACGCAGCGGGTCTTTCTGGGATATTTGTTACGACTGGTAACGCCGCGACGCCAACGCTAGCTACGCAGAGACACCGATTTCGCTCTCCTCAATGCTGCTTGATCGCCCGCCGGCTTGTCCAACGGTACACGAGCTGGCCTAGCACATCCTCATCCCAGTTAGCCGCGGTGCGAGACCGTAGCTATACTACAAGGGGGACACCACGCTTCTTGTTTGCGCTCTGACACAGGCGCACGCTGAAAAGGGGACAGAGCCGTTCAGGCTTTCACGACAACCCTGTGGGTAACCCGATCGCCGAGACGTCGTTTCTCGTCAGTGACCACATGAGGATTGCCCTTGAGGCACGCAAACAGGTGATGTGACGCGTAGATCGTCCGCACAGCAGCAACTCTCGCAGAGCCTTGCGAGGTGACGGACAAGCCTCGCTGAGCGCACTTCTTTTTGTCCAGTGTTTCACCTCTTGTCGTAGGCAACGTAGTAAGGCGCTTTTATTCTTTTCTTGATGAGAGACATGAAATTGCGAAGTGACAAGTTTGTGGACACTGCGTCTTGCGAAGTTCATTTATCATATGAAAAACGGCGTGGCACAGCGTTTGCTCACAAAAAATCATCGTGCTAACAACTAGCGGCAGACAGCCCCGACCCGCGATGACGGGTGATGCGACGGAGGTCAGTGGCTATACGGTCTGGGACGCGAACGGTTAAGCCACATCTCAGTTGTTCTTTTGTTCACATCTCCCGTCGCTTCGTTATGTACAGGGCTAATACGAGACCAACTATGAAGTACACGAAAATCACCACAAGCGCCTGCGGGACCGATGGGTAGTACTGCGCGACGGTAAGGGTTCTCGTCGAGTTACGAAACGTCCGCTCTACTGTGCGCACTACATCCACAGGGTAGGGCTGCTGCAAGATGTCGAGAACAATGCCCGATGCAAATGTAAGTGTAAACCACGGCTTAAAGTGCGCAATGCTGGCTCCCAAACCGTCAATTATGGGCAGTATCAAAAAAAACGTAAAAAACGTGAGCACGATCGAATACACTGAGCTTCTGAAAATGGAGCTGAAGAGGTACGCGATCGCCAGTATCCCGAATGCATAGGCTAATGCATATAAGAATGAAAGGCTAGTGTTCGGAGCAATGCTCCCGTCAATTGCAACCACCGCGATTACTGTAACGGCGTAGTAAAGTGCGACTGCCCCGACCGATATCATTGCGCTTGCGATGAACTTGCCGAGAACGAGCACGTGCCTTTTTACAGCGTTCGGGAATAGTACAAGGCCTGTCTTTGATTCAAATTCAGACACGATTGCGTCTGCCCCGAAGAACGTTGCAAGGAGCACTATAAGAATTCCGATTTCGCCAAGCATCGTCGACGTAAATGTCGTCGGATCAGGGTCGTACCCGGATCCTATGGTGGGAGGCAGTACTAGGCCAAGGATGAGTATTATGGCAAGCAGTGCAACTATGATGAGTAGCCTCCTGCTCCGCAGGTACTTGAGGAGCTCGTACTTTGTCACGACCGCCATCTGCCTGAGATCACTTGGCGGCACTATGACCCCTCCTCTGGCACAAGCCTCAAATAAACATCTTCTATAGCAGACCGCACAGGCCTGTAGAACGCTACGCGTATGCCGATACCCTTCACCTGGTCAAGCAAGTCCGATTGCTCGCGCAATCCGCCCTCGATAGTGATAAGGAGCTCTGACGTGGCGAGGCGCTTAACCGATCTTACGTTAGGCAGCGCCTGCACGGAGGCACATTGTTCGTCAGTTACGGGCTCAACGGCGGTGAGCGAGACGCCGCCCTCGCCTGCATGCGACAGGTTGGCGACGGTATCATAGACGAGCAGCGTCCCCTTGTCAACGATCGCGACCTTATCGCATACTTCCTGCACCTCGTAAAGGAGGTGAGAGCTCATGAAAATAGTAAAATCTCGCTCTTTAAGCTGCATGATGAGCTCCCTGACCTCTATCATTCCGCGCGGGTCAAGTCCGATGGTTGGCTCATCGAAGATCAGAATGGATGGATCGTGCAGGAGCGCCGCAGCAATCGCAACTCGTTGCTTCATGCCGGTCGAGAAGTCGCCCGTTCGCTTGTGGGCTAAGTCCGACATCTTTACCTCGTCGAGCACGGCGGCCGAGCGCTCTCGAATCACATCCCTGTCCAAACCGCGTAGCTGCCCTAGGTACGATAGGATCTCCAGAGGGGTGAGCTGCGAATAAAGCTGGGGCGTCTCAACAACAGCACCAACGCTTGCAAGCGCTTCTTTAGGGTTGCGCACCACGTCGATCCCGTTTAGGAGCGCCTTGCCCCCAGTCGGTCGAATAAGGCTAGTTAAAATCTTGATGGTGGTGGTCTTGCCGGCGCCGTTGGGGCCAAGGTATCCCACACAGACGCCTGGCTCTATTGTCAAGTTCAGGTCCTTCAGTGCTTCGAACTGGCCAAACTGCTTGCTCAAGTTCTCTGTTACGATGGCATCGGTCATATTGCTCTTGGGCTTGGTTCAAAATTTGCGGTTTCTTGGTGCCTAAACGCTGAAAATCTGGGTGCCTTTCCTTGAACTCTTCCGCAATGTAGGAGTTAAGGACATAATAAGCTTTTCGGTAGCTTCGGTAACCTAAGAGACAACGCCAATCGGGTGCCGAGCGACGTCACGTATTTCAATAAGACGCGGCATTTCGTTGGAGCAAACCGTGTGGATCCAACTACAGCTGTCCCATTTTCTTTGTTTACGGCACCAAGAGCTATACCATAAATAAAGAGGAGGTTGCGTGTAATAGTCCCCAAACCACTCCCACCGGTATCGACAACCACAATCTGTAGCGAAGCCGCTCGCATCTTATTTGCCTGTGCGTGAACACTAGCTCAGAAAGGCTTAAGGTTCTTCTCACCCATGCAACATATTTGATTAATTTTTTTGAAAGCACAGGACGTTGAAGCAGGCGAAAATGGCAAAAAAAGAGGCAGCTGCTATTGCACTCCTTATCGTCGCATCCCTATTCATCGCCGGTTGCATTAAGTCAACCACGACGCCAGTGACGCCGCCCGACCCGCAGCTTGCGCAATACATCGAGGCGTACAACACCACGTTGAGGGCCGAACATCCAAATAATTTGACCGCGTGGCTTGTCACGCCAATAAATGCATCATCTGCGAATATAACAGATGCGTGGACGTACCCATCGTCTACCAACAGCGCGGTAAATCTCACCTACACAGAAAACGTCACACTGATCCGGTTCGGTTCCACTGACGCAGCGACGGCATACGTTAATAATAATAGCGCTGGTTATCGGTTGGTGGCGACTTCGTACCCGAGTCAGCTCAGTCCAGAAGCGAATCAGCGCGCAAAAGGGAACGCAACAACCGCTTATGCCATTTATGATACAGGGTCCTCGCTAGGAACGCCAGGCAGTCTGATTGTGCAGACTGATCAATACGTCTGGATCGGTCAGTATGAATACTTGTCAGCCCCCCCGTGAGGAGGTCGACCGTATGATACGAAAGGTCGCGATAACGTGCGTCGTGCTGGCGCTGGTAAGCTTCCTCGTGGTCGTGGCCGGCTGCACTTCCGCAAACCCCGCAAGCCCAACCCCATCGACGCAAACAGGAACAGCCACAACCAGCGCTAGCCCCACGCCATCGCCCACTACCAGCCAACCGACAACGCTTCCGATAACACCATCCCCGATTGTGACGCCTTCACCCTCCCCGGCCGGGGCTCGGGTCGCCACGACCCTCAGCGTTTGGGAGGGATATATGGGCCAGCCCGCCTTTTGGCTTGACTATCCGACGTATCACGTGGCGCTCAAACAGGGAGGTTCTGAGCAAGTCCGCTACGTGATCAACGGCGCGGATGGCAAGCACCCGTGTGGTGTGGCGAACTACTACATAGATAATCAGGCGGCAGGCGGTACGTGGGATATCACAAAGCCACAGCCCCAATATTGGCAAGGCTGTCCCGCAGGACTGTCTGGCGGAGCGGGAGGGCTCTACCTCTACCCCAACGACACGGCAAAGTTGACAGTCGGATGGCACACACTGAAAATCGACTACCTAGGGGATAGCACCTACGCGCCCTCACAATTCGTGGCCCAGTTTTTGGTGGTGCCATAAATTAGCAATTGAAACTATAGGCAGAAGCGTCCTAAAACCGCATCGAAACGCTGCTACTACGTGCTACAAGAATAATGTAACAAGTGCCGGCACACGTTAATCAAGAAAGGCGCTCGAGCCAGCTTTGCAACGCGTTTTCCTCTAGCTATTCTGCGCCGTCGGTCGAAGCACGCTGTTCACGGCGTTGGCGAGGCGCTCTGCACACTTGTTGCAGTTCGGATCGTTGGTCGTGTTCATACAGCC
>Ga0326728_10025370_pt1 | contig 10617 bp, 9 predicted proteins | sample MB3enrmetagenome_FD_207602 | JGI IMG/M metagenome (GOLD analysis project Ga0326728, IMG submission 207602) | Lab enriched peat soil microbial communities from McLean, Ithaca, NY, United States - MB31MN | ecosystem: Environmental > Terrestrial > Soil > Wetlands > Peat | place: USA: New York...
TTATCCACGACGGTGGCGGGCAGTTGAAGCCGCTGGGCGAGCGTGAGCGGAAGGTCTTCACGGAAATGCGCGGTCTGGAGAAATCAAACTTTGCGCAGATCAATTACTTCCAGGACAAGATCGCGAACGGCGAGCCGAGTGAATGGAAGTGCCGCGCCGGTGGCCGTTACCTCTACATTTGCGAGGACGGCCTGGTGCATTATTGTTCTCAGCAGCGCGGCTACCCTGCGCGGCCGCTTCTCGAATACACGCAGGCCGACATCCGCCGGCATTATCTGACCAAGAAGAGCTGCGCTCCATACTGCACCGTTTCCTGCGTCCATCAGATTTCCTATTTCGATTTCTTTCGCGACCCGCAAACGCTCGATGATGGCGCGTCAGTGGAACACGCCGTGCCCAGCAACGGTCTGGTGCAGATCGAATAGTGGCAACTGTCTTGCCCGCTGCTATCGAGCAATAAGCGGTTCGGCCTGATGAGCCGCAACCAGCCGGTACGATACGAAAGCGAATCGCTTGCTGTCCGGCGCCCACGAGTTCACGTTCAGCGTTCCCTGTCCGCCGAATAGAGTCACCAGCACCTTCGGGTCGCCCCCGGCCAGAGGCGCGAGCTTCAGCACCACGTCTTTGTTTGGCGGATGCTCTCTTACCGATTTGTCATAGCTGATATAGGAGATCCACTGGCCGTCGGGTGAGGGGTGCGCAAACCAGTCGGCCGAAGCGGGGCCGCGCGAAACCTGTTCCTGGCCCGACCCATCGGCGCGCATGCGCCAGATCTGCATCAGGCCCGTGCGCACGGAATTGAAGTAAATCCATTTTCCGTCCGGCGTGTAATCGGGACCATCGTCCAGGCCTTCGGCGGTGGTCAGACGCGTCTCTTCGCCCCCGTCAACGGGAATCGTGTAGACATCGAAATTGCCGTTGCGCTGGGCACAGTACGCCAGTGTGTTCCCATCCGGCGACCAGCCATGCCAATAGGAAGGCTGCGGCTTGACGATCAGTTTCGGCTCTCCGCCGGTGGCTGGAACGATCCAGATCTGCGACTGCCCGCCTGCCGTACTGGCGCTGATCGCGATCCGGGTGCCGTCGGGCGAGAGGCCGTGGTCGTTATTGAGCTGGACGTGGCCGGTGTCGATCCGGACCGGCTCGCCGCCCGAGGCGGACAATCGATAAAGCCCTCCGCCCATGTTGTAGAAGAACGATTGCCCATCGCGCGACCAGTTCGGAGCTTCGAAATGTTCACGCGCTCGGCGGATCACGTGCCGGAGCCCGGTGTCAATGTCGGCCACTTCCAGCGTGCTCTCCAGCACGCGATCTTTGTCTGCAACCAGGCCGTCGTTGCGCAGCACGACGTTCGAAAATGTCGCCGTTTCGATGTTCGCGGGATTGTGTGAGCACACCGCGAGGCCCGCGTAGACCGTCTCGGGCAACTGCAGGCTGAACGAACCTATGGGGTGGAAGACTCCATCGTTCGAAGCGACTTCCGCCAGAAACACGTTGCCGGTGCGTTCGAGACGCAGCGTGGCGGGCGCCTTAATCGGTGTGCGAACGTCGACCGTCGGCCCGCCTTTCTCCGCGCGATACTGCATGGCGATGAGGCCCTCGTTGTGGGACATGACATCGATGTACGGATCGTCGGGGGCTGTTCCCGCGCGCAGGATAACGCCGGCTTTTTTGTGAGGCTCGCCTTCGTGATTTGCCCAGGCGACACCAGCGGTGATGCTGACATCGCCATCCAGCTTTCGCCACAGGAACCGGAACGAATCCGACGTGGCCCACATGTTCACGCCGCTGCCTGTGATCGTGTAGGTCTTCGCGGACGGGTCGTACTTCGCCGCGCCCGGATGCTCCACCACGCCAACATCGGCGGTTTCTGTAAAGACTCCGAGAACGGATTGTGAAAACACCGGCAGGCTCACGGTGCCTATGATAAACGGAACGACGAGGTTGCTGATTTGCACGAATCCAGCATATCGGCAAACCGTCGCCTACGGGATCTCGACGGCGCCGTTCTGGGCTGACATGCGATTGCCCTCGGTGTCGCGCACCACGAGTCGAATCGTGTATTTGCCGGGATGCACATCGAAGGGCATCTTCACGCTGATGGGCCTCCCGGACTGGAGCCGCTGCGCGGTTTCATCTTTCAACCGGAGTTCAATCACCTTCTGGTCACCGGCGATGAAGTTGCCGTCGTCGTCGAAAACCGCCGAGACGATGGTCAGATCGTCACTATTGCGTCCCTGATCCTTGCGCAAGGCAAGCTGCTGCAGGTTCACGCCAACTATCACGGTCAGCTTGGCGTCCGTATCGCTGGATTTGAAGAACTGCGTGTGAAGTTCAACAGGCAGCTCGTTGATCTCATCCCGTCCGAATACAGCGTCGGCGATCTCCTGCTTCGCTTTGTCTTCCGGCTTGTCGCCCGCGCGGGATGCGAAATAGCCGTGCCGCGCCTGTAAGCTGAGCTTTTCCGATGAGTTCAGCTTCACGGTCAGCGCGTGGAATGTACCGTCAGATTTCAAATTGGCCGGCGTGTAGCCAAGCACGTAAACAAACTCGGGCGCGGAAGCCAGCTTGCGGTACGCGCCATCGAAATCGTTGGTGTTCCGGATAAATGTCCCGCCGGTTCCAGAGGCCATTTCCTCCAGAACGCCGGAGACGGCGATGGTCTCCTGGCGGCGGTACTGCATCTTCGCTTCAGTGATGATGGGAGCGTATGTTTTCTCGTCGACTTCGCCGGTCGGGTTCACCGCATACAATCCCCGCGCGTCGAGTGAATTGATCACCACATTGGCACGGACAGCGTGGTCCACCACATCGAATTCCTGCGAGCGCAAATCCGCGAGCGTTAGAAAGCCCGGCGAAGCGAGCACGATGATCCGCTGTCCGGGCATGACCGACATCCGGCGCATTGTGTCCCTGAGCGCGGTCAGCGCCAGATGGCTGTCATGCACGCCTTGTGCAAGAACCTGACTTGCCCGGGAAAGGGCGAAGTTCACGGCATCCTGGATTTGAGTGGGCATCAACTGCAGGCAGGTCATGGTTTCCATGGCCGCGGTACCCAACGCCGTCTGAGTGCTAAACGTGGGATTCTGGCCTCCCGTATTCGGCGGCGGGTGCCCGTTCTCCACATTCAGAATCTGGTCTGCCATGTAGAAACTGATGTTGGGACATTCCTGCTTCGGCAGCGCACTCCACCGGAGTTTCAGCAGCGCCTCATGCAGTTTCGCCCGGTCGGAAGTGAAATCGAGCATGTCCCGGCCCGACGTGGTAACGATGGATGCCCGGTCGGTGGGCTGCAGGCTGTCGATGTTCCGTCTGGCCGCATCCCGCACGGCGGCGAGGTCCTCGAACTTCATGTGGACGTCGTCGAACAGATAGGCAACGAAATGGTCCGGGGGGGCCGTCGCCGCGGCTGGTTCGGTGGCCGCTCCGGTCACTTCTGCCGGCTTGGCGGCGCTCGCGGACTTCACCTCAGCCGCCAGTCCTCCGGTCTTTTCGACCGTGAATTTCGTGATCTCCTGCCGCTTGCCCTTATCGAAGAGCTGGAAATCGCCCTTGGTCAGGTTGCCCACCGCGTTTCCATGAGAGTCGCGCACCACGACGGGCACCAGCACGAGATTCACTTTAGATTGAAAGGTCAGCGGTTGATCGTGCGTGGCGATTTCAGAGGATGGGGCGGATGCCGCGTGAATCCTGTGCCGCCAAGGGAATTATCGCGAAAATCGCGGCTATTATCGCACCGGCACAGCGAAAACGACTCCGCTCGTTCATGCGTGGCTGCCGGCTCGCAAATGCCGGCCTATTGAATGCTATGTCAGAGGTGACGTGCCCGCTGGCAACAAGTTACACGTTTCGTGCCATGTACTGATTCTTTGCATGCTGCTGTCGGTTCTGATACCCGTGTACAACGAACGGGCGGTGGTGGAGGGGCGGCGCACAAATGCGCGTGCTGCCCTTCTGGCACTCGGCGATCAATTGAGACGACTACCGGGGTCGCCAATATGTTCAGCGATCTGAGCCTCACCGGCATGAAGACAAATCAGCAAACTGATCCCGAAAATCTTCGATCAGACGGTGTGGTTCTGGCGCCGTGCCGATTTTCTTCTCCCATGGCGAGGCCTGTCGCTGGTGACCATCGCGAAAAAGTCGCCAGGCAAGGCTGAAGACCACACCCCATAAGTGCTACGTTGTTGAGATAGTGGAGCAGGAACTTCAGGAGGCCGCCGGGGAGGGGCAACCCGCGGAGAGCGCGGCCGAACCGGTTATCGAACCCGTCGCGGAGAATTCGATCGCGCCCAACAGTCTGCGGGTGGGCCTGGCGATCGAGTTTCTGGTGGCGCTGATCGCGGTCACGGTCACGTGGGAAGAGATTGGCGGGCAGGGCCATCTCGATCTCATGCCGTGGTATGTCAAGCTAATCCTGATTGGCGGTTTTTGCTGGTCTTTTGTGCGTTTTTCGGCGGCACTGGCCAGACCGGGCAAATGGCGTAACCGGCACTCGCTGGGATGGCTGGCCGCATTGATCGTGCTGGCGGCGGCAATGGGACTGATAACGTATTATTACCATCTGCACGAGCCCGTCGACGATGACGACAGCGACGAAAAGCCCACCACGTCAATCGATGTCCCCAACCGGCCGCCAACGGGCGCACATTTGTGATCTCATTATCCTGATATGACCGATTCGGCGGCAACCCGGTCCCAGCTCGACAAGTGGAGCGCGCCGGAGTGTCCTTTTGCGATCGAGTACAGGCACAGCCTGATGCAGGAACTGCGTGCGGCTGTCGCATATGGACAGCGGGCGTTGAGCCGGGGCGGCATCGAGGTGGGCGGCGCACTGTTCGGCACCCGCTCGGATCGCGGTATTCAGATTCGCGCCTGGCGTCCCATCGCCTGCGAACACGCCAGCGGTCCCGCGCTGGTGCTTTCCGAGCGCGACCGCGCGGAGTTGAAGAAGTTCCTCGCGGAATCCGCCACTCTGCCGGACTTTTCCGGCGTTGAGCCCGTCGGTTGGTTTCTCTCTCATACTCGCAGCGACATTTCGTTGCGCGAGTCGGATCTGGATCTCTACCGGGAATTCTTTCCAGCGGCCACCGATGTCGCGCTGGTGCTTCGTCCCGGACGCCACAACGCCGCTCGCGCCGGGTTTTTCTTCCGTAACGCCGATGGCTCCATTCAGAGCGATCAGAGCCTGCTCGAATTCAACATCGAACATGAAGAGGCGGGATGGGCCTCCGTTCTTTTGGATCAAAGTCCCGCGCCTCCGATCACCCTCTCGGCGCCGGGGGAATCGGCGCAGCCGCACAAGCCTCCGCCCGCGGGTCCTTCGCCAGGCCGAGCGCCATCGAATCGCGACGAGGCACCCGCGCATGCTCCTCGGCCAGTGGCTTCGTCTCCTTCGGTTGACGAGGAGATGACGCCACAGCTAACCAGCCGCCGGAGCTGGCGCTGGATTGCGCTTCCCATCGCCGCACTGGCCGGTATCGGCTGGCTCTATGTGGCGCGAAACAGGGCGGCCGATCCCACGGTGATTCCTGTCGAGATGACCGTCACCGATCGCGCCGGCGAGCTGATCGTCGAATGGGATCGCTCGCGGCCGGAACTTCGGGGTGTCCGCTCCGGATCGCTTTTCGTCGATGACGGCGGCTACACGGCGAATTTCCATCTCACCGCGGCGGACGCGCAGGCGGGCTCGTTCACGTGGACGCGAATGTCCGGCGATGTTCAGGTTGCGCTTCATTTCGCCGGGGTCGGGAAGCCGCTGGCGGCATTTGCGCGGTTCATCGGCGGGCCTCCGCCACCGCGGATGCCGGTGCACGACACCGTTGCCGACAGCGCCGAACTCGACCGCCTGCACAAAGAAAACGAGGATCTTCGTTCCCAGGTGGTTCGCGCGAAGGCACAGGCAGCCCAATCGGAGGCGGTGATCCGTATTCTGCGCGAACGCGTCAGCGCAGCCGAAGCGAAGAAGTAACCGGCGTTCGTGAGAGAATCGACTTTCAGATGCCCGATAAAGTTCACTGGGGTGTACTGGGCGCCGCTAATATCGCCCTGAACAAGGTCATTCCCGCTATGCAGCGGGGCGAGCGATGTGAGATAGCCGCCATTGCGTCGCGCGACCTGCCAAAAGCCCGTGCCGCCGCGGCCGCACTCGCCATTCCCAAAGCGTACGGTTCATATGAAGAGCTGCTGGCCGACCCGGCCATCGAGGCGATTTACAATCCTCTGCCCAATCATCTTCACGTGCCCTGGTCCGTCCGTGGCGCCGAGGCCGGCAAGCACGTGCTTTGCGAAAAGCCAATCGGTCTGAACGCCGCCGAAGTGCGTGTGCTGATGGAAGCGCGCGACCGCACGGGCGTGAAAATCGGCGAAGCGTTCATGGTTCGCACGCACCCGCAGTGGCTGCGGGCGCGCGAAATCGTTCGTGAGGGCGGCATCGGCGAACTGCGCGCGGTACTTGGCGCCTTCAGTTATTTCAACCGCGATCCGAAAAACATCCGCAACATCGCCGACTGGGGCGGCGGAGCGCTCATGGATATCGGCTGTTATCCCATCGTGACCTCGCGATTCGTCTTCGGCGCAGAGCCGCGTCGAGTATCCGCCGTTATCGACCGCGATCCGGACATGGGTGTCGACCGGCTAACCTCCGTTCTCCTTGAATTCCCCCATGGGCATGCGGTGTTCACCTGCAGCACGCAAATGATTCATTATCAGCGCATGCAGATTCTCGGAACCAAGGGCCGCATCGAGCTCGAAATTCCGTTCAACGCCCCGCCCGACCGGCCGACGCGCATCCTGGTAGACTCCACTGGCGATCCGTTCGGCAGCGGCACTCGCGTCGAGCAGTTTCCCGTTTGCGATCAGTACACGATCCAGGGCGATCTGTTCTCCCAGGCGATTCGCGAAGGCGGCGAAGTGCCGACCCCGTTAGAGGAATCGCTGGGGAACATGGCTGTGATCGACGCGGCGTTCCGCTCGGCCGCCAGCGGAAAGTGGGAGGAGCCTGAGGCAGCTCCTCACATCTTGTAGCGGCCCAGGTCCTCGTCGTTCAGGTTTTCGAGATAACGCCGCAGCTCTTCGTTATTGTTGAGCTTTTCGGACACGGCGCTCGAGGCCTTCGAGCTCTTGAGCACGGAATCGTCCACGTAGATTGGGCAATCGAGCCGAAGCGCGAGGGCAAGGGCGTCGCTGGGGCGCGAGTCCACGCTGATCAATTCGCCATTCTTCTCCAGCCAGATCACGGCGTAGAAGGTGTCGTCCTTCAGTTCGCTCACGACCACCTTGCGCATGCCGGTTTCCAAGCCGTGCAGCAGGGTGCGAATCAGGTCGTGGGTCATGGGGCGAGGCGTGGAGACTTTCTCAATCTCCAGCGCGATGGCGTTCGCTTCGTAAATGCCAACCCAGATGGGCAGCACCGAGCTGCCGCCCACGTCCTTCAAAACGACGATGGGCATATTTGTAACCGGATCCATCATTAGGCCCCGGATTTTCATTTCGACTTCCATGATTCCCCCTTCCCGGCCCGATTTACACCGGCTCCGGAATTATGCACCGGCGCAGCGATCATAGCGCGGCGTCGTTCGAAAGCACGGCCTCACCTGCCAGCGAATTCGGGCCCGCCCGCGTCACGCGAACAGACAAATAAGTTCCCACCAATGTTCGGCCATTGGGCGAGGGTACAAGCGCGTGCGTGAAATTGAGCGTGCGATTTTGGGACGTACGCCCAATCCACTGCCCCGTGGCGTGATTATACCCCTCGGCCATAGTCTCTTCGACTGCGCCGATCAGTTCAGCATTCCGGCGAATCTGGATCGCGCGTTGGCGCTCCTGCAAGACCGTAAGCCGCCGTCCCTTCTCATCCTCGCTGACCTGATCGGCTAGCGCCACAGCAGCGGTGTTCGGACGCCGTGAATATTTGAAGCTGAACAGCGAATCGTATCCGACGTCTTCCAGCAAACCGAGCGTTTCCTGAAACTCTTCTTCGGTTTCGCCCGGAAAGCCCACGATAATATCGGTCGTTATTGCGATATTGCGTCTCGCGCTCTTTATCCATTCGATGCGGCGCAGGTACTGCTCACGAGTGTAGAGGCGCTGCATGCGGTCGAGCACCGCCGTCGACCCGGATTGCACCGGCAGGTGAACATGATTGCACAAAACCGGGTTGTCATCGATCGCGTCGACGATCTCCTTCACGAAATCGCGCGGGTGCGAAGTCGTAAAGCGTACACGGCGGATTCCATCGATTTCACCTACGGCGCGGAGTAGCCGGGCGAAGTCCCAGCCTCTCTCGGACGGGTCGCGATAGCTGTTCACGTTCTGGCCGAGTAACTGGATTTCGGTGTAGCCCGCGCTGGCCAGCGTGCGTGCTTCCTCGAGGACGCTTTCGCTGGTACGGCTGCGTTCCGGTCCGCGGGTGAAAGGCACAACGCAATAAGCGCACGATTTGTCGCAGCCTTCGATGATGGTGATGTACGCGCGATGCGGGTTGTCCCGGCGCGTGTATGGCGTATCGAACGTGGCGTCGGTGTCGAGGCTCAGGCCGGTGACGCGGCGGTTACCCGCTTCGAGCTGCACCAACATCTCCGGCAATCTCGTGTAGCTGGCCGAACCAGCCACCAGCGAGACGTGCGGCGCCCGCTCGAAGATCGCCTCCCCTTCCTGTTGGGCCACGCAGCCGAGAACGCCGAAGACTTTGCCCTTCCCGTGATCGCGTTTGAACTGTTGCAGGCGATGAAAGACTTTCTGCTCGGCTTTGTCGCGGATGCTGCAGGTGTTGTAGAGCACCAGCTCGGCGTCCTCAGGCGTCTCCACCTGGCTGTAGCCCTGCTGCAGCAGCGTGCCGATGACTTTTTCGGAGTCGTGCGCGTTCATCTGGCAGCCAAAGGTTTCGATGTAGAACGTCTTCATGGGCGGGACAGCAGCTATCTATCAGAATAGCGTGACGGCAGGGGATGTTGCGGATGCTGGGCACTCCCCGAATGCGAACCTCCGGTGTGACACTCACGAAAGTGTCACAACCGCCGCGCTGATCGCCAACCGCTGGCCCTATTCTGAACCTGCGATGAAACACACCAATCTCACAACCACTTTCGCCGCGGCTTTTGCGGCCTTGACAATTTCAGCGATGCCGCTTTTTGCGGCTGACACGATCGAAACGAAATGGAACCAGGTATGCCGCGTAGCCGGTGGACGGGAACTTATCGTCACCACCGCAAACGGTGACACAGTTGAGGGCTATTGCATCTCGGTGGATGTCGACGGTGTCGGCGTTCGGACCAAGGCCGGCCAGGTAACCCACATCGCGCGGACGACGCTCGCGCGCCTGCAGGTCCATCGTTCGAAAGGGCACAACCTTAGCTCCCTCGGCAAAGGCGTGCACAATGGCCTGAAGTATGGCCTCGACTCGCTCCTTTCACCACAAGCGTTACTCGGAGCAGTAGCCATTCCCGCAACTTTAGCGTGGGGCGCCGTTTCAACGCCGTTCTGCATCCTCGGCGATCTGCGAGACAAACTGACCGGCACGCAGGAACTCAAGGTCATCTAACCTGGTTGGCCGGGGCGGGCAACCTACCGATTCTTCAGCAGCGCCAGCAGCATCAACATCACTGCGCCGACGCCGAAGAGCATCATCGTACGTGGTTCGGGCACGGGAGAAGAATCCTCGAACATCGCGAAACGGCTCTCGCTGGTGCCTGCGGCGGGGCCGCTGTCGAGCGAGTTCTGCGTGAAGAATGAGGAGTTATCGAAAGACTCGGCGAAGTAAAGCCCGAAGATGGGCGTTGGACTGAAACTGGTAACCGTTCCGTTGGCGCTGCCGGCCGCGAAGACCGGGCCTTGCACTGAGGGATCAAGCGGGTCGTACCAGTCAAGGCTCTCATACGGGGCTAACTTCGCAATCCTGGCGAGTTGCACGGCAGTCAACAACCCGCCCGAGAACGTGAAATAGAAGTTGTTATCCGGCGCGTTACCGATCGAGAGGTACTGATCGACAGCGGGCGTCGACAAAGCAAGACTGCAGTTATTCGTCGACGACACTGTTTCCAGGCAATAGCCGACGTTCTTAGGAGAGCCGGGTGTGTCATCGAGGGACGGATCATTCCAGAACGGCCCGCCAGGGGGATTTGTAACGGTGTACTGTAAAGCCACTTCGGAGAGAGAGCTCCACGTACCGCCGTCGAGTGAGACAATCTGAAGGCCGGCGCCCGACAAACTGAACATCAGGTCGTTGTAGTCGCCGAGGCCCTCTATCGATGTATTCGGTTCCAGGTCCTCTACTCCGCCCACGATAGTGCTGGCGGATGCCGAGGCGGCGCAAAACGCTCCCGCTGCGACGAGCACGATCAGTCGATAGCCGATCAAGTGTCTCCCTCAGAGCTGGTTTTGAAGAACCTGTGCCAGGCTCTGCTCAAGAGTGTCGTACCGGCGTAAGCGTGTCGACTATCCTCTTGGAGCAGGAGTAACGGGACTTGCCACCCGAAAGAGCCATAAGAAGGACTAGTACCAGTGTCGTTAGCTTTTGTAGTTGTCCGGTTTTATTAACACGTGAGTTGTCCGGTTTGGTTTCAAGCTACCCTCTTCGCCTTCGGTTTCGGGGAGAGAGGGCAAACCGCAGAGGCGGTG
>Ga0326728_10025373_pt1 | contig 10615 bp, 10 predicted proteins | sample MB3enrmetagenome_FD_207602 | JGI IMG/M metagenome (GOLD analysis project Ga0326728, IMG submission 207602) | Lab enriched peat soil microbial communities from McLean, Ithaca, NY, United States - MB31MN | ecosystem: Environmental > Terrestrial > Soil > Wetlands > Peat | place: USA: New York...
CTGGCTCTTTGGCAGGACCGCTACGGACCCAACCGGGTCGGACCTTTTGGGCTGCTGCAAGTAGTCGCGGACGGAATCAAAATTTTCTTCAAAGAAGACTGGATTCCCCCTTTTGCGGACAAGACCATATTCGTTCTGGCGCCCGCGATCGTGATGGTCGCAGTGCTGATGTCGTACATGGTGCTTCCTATTACGCCGAAGATTTTCGTTTCCGACCTCAACATCGGCTTGCTCTTCTTCCTAGGTATGTCTTCGCTGGGTGTATACAGCGTCGTACTGGCAGGCTGGGCTTCCGATAACAAGTATTCACTGCTGGGAGGTTTGCGAGCTGCCGCCCAGATGCTCAGCTACGAGGTCTTCATGGGGTTGTCGCTCATGGGGGTCGTTCTGCTGGCTGGGTCGTTTGATCTTCGGGATATCGTGAACGCACAGGAGAAAGTGTGGTTCGTCATTCCGCAGTTTCTGGGTTTCGCATTGTTCCTGGTTGCGGGTGTGGCGGAGACGCGGCGGCTGCCGTTTGACCTGCCCGAGGCGGAGAGTGAGCTCATCGCGGGCTACCATTCAGAATACTCCGGAATGAAGTTCGGAATGTTTTTCATCGGTGAGTACCTGGGTGTAATTCTGATTTCCGCCATGATCACGGTGCTGTTCTTCGGAGGATGGCACGGGCCGGTGCTCCCTCCCCTGGTGTGGTTTCTGATCAAGACATTTTTCTTTATCGGATTTTTTGTACTTATGCGTGCCGCCCTTCCACGCCCGCGCTTTGACCAGCTTATGTCCTGGGGCTGGAAGGTGATGCTGCCACTGACGTTGGCGAATCTGTTGGTAACGGGCGCAATCGTGATGGCGCGCCGTTAGCAGTTCATCGAAGGAACATAACATGCTCAGCATTCTGAGAACACTCTGGGACATTTTCTTGCACGCCTTCCGCAGGCGCGTCACCATTGAGTATCCTGACCGGAAGGCTTATCTCGCACCACGCTGGAGAGGACGCATTATCCTTTCTCGCGATCCCGACGGGGGAGAGCGTTGCGTAGCTTGCTACCTCTGCGCGGTGGTGTGCCCGGTGGAGTGCATTGCCTTGCAAGCTACCGAGGACGCGCATGGCCGCCGGTATCCAGACTTCTTCCGCATCAACTTTTCGCGCTGCATCTTCTGCGGATTCTGCGAGGATGCCTGCCCAACTTATGCGATCCAGCTCACACCGGATTATGAGATGAGCGAGTACAACCGCCAAAATCTGGTCTATGAAAAGGAAGATCTGCTGATCAGTGGGACCGGCAAGTACCCCGGGTATAACTTCTGGCGTGTTGCAGGCGTCGAGATAGGCGGAAAAGCCAAAGGCCAGTCGGAGAACGAAGCTCCACCGGCGGACCTGCACGACTTATTACCGTGAAGGATGAACATGCCGTCCTTGTTCTATATGGCCGCAGCCATCGCCGTTTTCTCCACCCTCATGATGCTCACACGGCTGAATGCTGTTCACGCGCTCCTTTATCTCATTGTGTCCCTGCTCGCTGTGGCGGTGGTCTTCTACAGCCTGGGCGCCCCTTTCATCGCCGCGCTGGAAATCATCATTTACGCCGGTGCCATTATGGTGCTCTTTGTTTTTGTCGTCATGCTTCTCAACTTGGGAGAGCGGGCGACGGAATTAGAGCGCAGTTGGGTTAGACCCAGGATGTATGTCGGGCCAGCTATACTGGCTGCCCTCCTGCTCGCCGAGATGGTCATTATGCTTTTGCAAACTCATGTTGCAGCTCATTCCATCGCTGTAGGGCCGAAGGAGGTGGGCACCGCCCTCTATGGCCCCTACCTGATCGGTGTGGAACTGGCCTCCATGCTGTTACTGGGAGCTTTAGTGGGCGCCTACCACTTGGGCGCCGGCAAACGAGAGGCGCCTTCAGAAGGAAGCCATGCTGATACCTATGAATCACGGACTGTTGCTGGCGGGGATCTTATTCGCGCTGGGACTGATCGGACCGTTGGTGCGGCGCAATCTGATTTTCATCCTGATGTCCATTGAGGTCATGCTCAACGCCGCGGGGCTGGCCTTTGTTGTCGCTGGATCGCGATGGATGCAGCCGGATGGCCAAGTCATGTTCATTTTCATCCTGGCGATGGCTGCCGCAGAGGTCGCTGTCGGTTTGGCGTTGGTGCTTCGTTTGTATCACGTGCACGGGTCTCTGGACGCAGACGCAGCGAGCGAGATGAGAGGGTAGCGTGCTCAAGGGGTTGTGGCTAATACCGACGTTGCCACTGGCGAGTTTTCTGGTGCTGGCCATCCTCGGACCGCGCTTGGCGCGCAAAGCCGTCGCAATCGTTGGCGTGGGGTCGATCGGATTGTCCGCCTTGGCCTCGCTGCTGATTGCCGGTAGCTTCCTGGCTTCCCCTCCGCCGGGATACGCCTACATTCAAACTCTCTGGACGTGGATCGATGTCGGAAGTTTTCAACCTCGCATCGCTTTTTATCTTGATGCACTATCTCTGCTCATGATTCTGGTGGTGACCTTCGTCAGCTTGCTCATTCACTGGTACTCTGCTGAGTTCATGCTCGACGACGAGGGCTACAGCCGCTTTTTCGCTTACATGAATCTCTTTGTTGCCTCGATGGTGACGTTGCTGTTGGGCAACAACCTGCTTTTGCTTTTTCTTGGCTGGGAAGGCGTGGGACTCTGCAGTTATCTTCTCATCGGGTTCTGGTACACCGACCCGGTAAATGGCCTGGCAGCACGCAAAGCCTTTATTGTGACACGCGTGGGCGATACTGCACTGATCGTCGGCCTCTTCCTGCTGTTCACCCATCTCCACACACTCGATATCCAGGAATTGATGCGCCGCGCGTCCCAGGAGTGGAGTGGGGGTACCACCCTGGCGGTTGCGGCGGGACTACTCCTCCTGGGCGGTGCCGTCGGGAAATCCGCGCAGCTTCCCCTCCAGACGTGGTTACCCGACGCGATGGCAGGCCCCACACCCACCAGTGCACTGATTCATGCGGCCACGATGGTCACGGCGGGCGTCTATCTCATCGCCCGTTTGCACGTGCTTTACAGCCTTGCACCCGTAGCGCAGGAGGCAGTGGCCATCGTCGGCATCGCTACGCTGATATTGGCGGGCCTCAGCGCCCTTACCCAGTGGGATATCAAGCGCGTGCTGGCCTACTCGACCATCAGCCAAATTGGATACATGTTCCTGGCGCTGGGAGTGGGGGCCTGGTCCGCTGCCCTATTCCACTTCATGACTCACGCTTTCTTCAAGGCTCTCCTCTTCCTTTCAGCAGGGATCGTCACCAATGCCCTCCACAACGAGCACAACATGTTCAAAATGGGAGGCCTTCGCAAGAAGCTGCCGGTGGCGTTCTGGACCTTTTTGATTGGAGGTTGCTCGCTGGCCGGACTTCCGCTGATCACGGCTGGTTTCTACAGTAAGGGCCGGATTATCTGGGAAGCGCGTGCTGCCGCCTCCGGCAGTACGGCCTTGTGGGTTCTGTCCATCGTCGGGGTGTTGCTGACCTCGCTTTACACCTTCCGGCTCATTTTCCTGGTGTTCTTCGGTGATGCCAAAAGTCGCGTCAGCCGGAAGCCTGGCTACGCGATGAAGGTCCCCGTTATTGTTCTTGGCGTCTTGTCCATATTGGGTGGATTTGTTGACACACCTTGGTTTCTTGGCAATGTGCACCGGTTTTCGGACTTCCTGCAAACCAGCTTGCCTCCACCCGTAGAGGGTCAGATCCACGGAGTGAGCGAGTTGGGGTCTGAAGGGTTCGTGGGCCTGGCCTTCGTCATCGGTCTTTACTTCTCATACCTCTTTTTCTTGCGAAGGAGGAATCTTGCGCAGGCGCTAACAGCGCGTCCATTTGGCAAGGCGTTGCATCAGTTCTGGTTTGCCGACTGGGGGATGGACTGGCTCTACGACAAGCTCTTCGTTCAGCCCATTCTCTGGTTCGCGCGCGTCGATAAGCAGGATTTCATCGACCTTCTCTACACCGGCATTGCCCGGCTGAGCGAGCTTTTCTATCGGGCAGTCCGAACAACGGAGACGGGCCGAGTGCGGTGGTACGCCGCAGGTATTGTGTTTGGATCGGTAGTATTTGCCGCGATTGTACTGCTCTTATGATCTTAATTTGGCTCATCGTCATTTTGCTCGTCGCCGGTATTCTGGCCTGGTGGACTGCGCGCTGGAGCACTCAACTGCCACGCTGGATTTCACTGGTCGGCGCTTCGATCGATTTCATTCTAGCGTTGGCCCTCTGGAGCCGCCGCCTTGTTCATGTGCAGATCCTCCCCCCGAACACCTGGTTCGATCAGGTGGACTGGATTTGGATCCCTCAACTCGGCATCCATTTTCACCTGGCGGTTGATGGCTTGAGCCTGCTTCTGCTATTGCTCACCTTCCTGCTGGGGATCATGTCGGTCTTGACTTCGTGGAGGGAGATTCAACACGGCATAGGGTTCTTTCACTTCAACCTGATGTGGATCCTGGCCGGGATTACCGGCGTATTCCTCGCGATGGATTTATTCCTCTTCTATTTCTCGTGGGAGCTGATGCTGGTTCCCATGTATTTCCTGATTGCCGTTTGGGGCCACGAACGTCGAGTTTATGCCGCCGTGAAATTCTTCATCTTCACTCAATTGAGCGGCCTACTGATGCTGATCACGATTCTGGCGCTGTACTTCATCCACCATCGGGCCACAGGGGTCTACACGTTCGAATATGAGGCACTCCTCGGTACTCCGCTCACGTTTCATACCGCGCTTCTTCTCATGCTGGGCTTTTTCGTGGCTTTCGCAGTGAAACTGCCCATGGTGCCGCTCCATACCTGGCTAGCCGATGCTCACACCGAGGCGCCCACCGCCGGCAGCCTGATCCTGGCAGGCCTGTTGCTCAAGACCGGCGCTTACGGACTATTGCGGTTTGTCATGCCACTCTTTCCCGATGCAGCCCGCGCGTTTGCCCCCGTTGCCATGACCTTGGCGGTGATCGGAATCGTTTACGGCGCTGTCCTGGCTTTTGCTCAAACCGACCTCAAACGACTGGTGGCCTATACGAGCATTAGTCACCTGGGATTTGTTCTGCTCGGCATTTTCGCCTGGAACGAATGGGCTTTGCAGGGCGCGGTGATGGTAATGCTTTGCCACGGGATCAGCACCGGGGCTCTCTTCATCCTGGTGGGCCAACTCCAGGAGCGAACGCACACGCGGGAGGTGGACCGCTTAGGCGGCTTGTGGGCGACCATTCCACGGCTGAGTGGCGTAGGGCTCTTTTTCGCGCTGGCCTCCATGGGCCTGCCCGGTCTGGGCGATTTCATTGGGGAGTTTCTGGTTTTGCTGGGGACGTACGCAGCTCACCTCTGGCTGACGGTGGTCGCGGCCCTCGGAATTCTGGCTTCCACGTTCTTCGCCTTGCGATTCGTTCAGCGGGCGTTTCACGGGCCCAACATCCACGAATGGTCGATTCCGGACCTTTTCGCTCGGGAGGTCATCATCCTCGCGCCGATGATGGCGCTCCTTGTATGGTTGGGCCTCTACCCTCAACCCGTGTTCAATACTTTCCGGCCGGCGATGAACAGGCTGCAACAGTACGCAAACACGAAGCCCGCGTCTGTCTCCTCAGGCGACGCGGTCCGGCTTCTGCGGCCCGCCGCCGAGCGCTCGGCCCTCACGGGCGGGAAGTGAACGATGACCGCGACGGACCTGTTTGCACTCTTGCCGCTGCTGTTACTCGCCGGAACGTCGGTGGTCGTCATGGTGGCCATTGCGGTCCGCCGCAGCCACCCCCTCACCCTGGGGCTGACCCTGATGGGACTGGCCGCTTCGTTTATCTCCCTGTGGGTGGTTGCGCCGCTGACGCCTCGTCAGATCACTCCCCTGCTGATCCTGGATCGGTACGCTCTTTTCTATATTGGACTTACGATCGCGGCTACCTTCGCGGTGGCGCTTCTCTCGTTCGGCTACCTCGAAATTCAGGCCGTCGACCGCGAGCAGTTCTACGTTCTGCTGCTGGTGGCGGCGCTCGGTTCGTCGGTCTTGGTGGCCAGCAGCCACTTCGCTGCCTTCTTTTTGGGGTTGGAGATTCTCAGCGTCAGTTTGTATTCGTTGAACGCCTATCTTCGAATCCGCGCGCGTCCTCTGGAGGCAGGCATCAAGTATTTGATTCTCGCCGCCTCCTCGGCTGCCTTCCTGCTGTTTGGAATGGCACTGATCTATTCCCAAATGGGGACGATGGAGTTCTTGAGCATTCGGACGCTCCTGGCAGGCGGCGCAAACTTAGACCGCGCAGTTCTCCTTATCGGTACGGCACTGATGATTACAGGCTTCGGGTTCAAATTAGCCCTCGTGCCGTTCCACCTCTGGACACCGGACATTTACGAGGGTGCCCCGGCGCCCGTCGCTGCTTTCGTCGCGACGGTTTCAAAGGGTGCGATGTTTGCGCTCTTGCTTCGTTATTTCTACCACACAGGGTCTTACACTCTGGGTGCAATTCCCCTTGTCTTCAGCATTATTGCGATTGCCTCAATGGTCGTCGGGAATCTACTGGCCTTGCTTCAGGACAACATCAAGCGCCTTTTGGCGTACTCCTCGATCGCGCACATGGGCTATCTCCTCGTGGCTTTCGAAGCCGGTGGCGTCAGAGCGGCAGAGGCAGTGGCGTTTTATCTGACCGCTTACTTCATTACCATGCTCGGGGCGTTCGGAGTCGTGACCGTAATGTCCACACGGGAACGGGAGGCCGATCGTCTGCAGGATTATCGAGGCCTGTTCTGGCGCCGCCCCGCGCTGGCACTCATATTCACCGCGACGCTTCTTTCCCTGGCCGGAATCCCTCTCACAGCGGGGTTCGTAGGGAAGTTCTATGTCCTCACCAGTGGGGTTTCATCTGCGTTGTGGTTGCTGGTCATTATCCTCGTTGTGACCAGTGTTTTTGGGCTCTTCTATTATCTACGGGTTGTGGCGACGTTATTTGCAGAGACGGCGGAAAGCACAGAAGGCTTCGTACCAGCGGTACCTTCGCTTCGGCAGGCTGGTGGTTACGTTCTGGTCGTCCTTTCAATTCTGCTGATCGGTTTAGGGGCGTACCCCGGGCCTCTTTTGAACGCTATTCAGAGAGCCGTCGCAAGCCTTGCATAGGGATCGGCAGGATGGAGGGTTTCAATGTTCTCGCTGGCAAGAACTCTCTTGCCCGTCGATTATTCCGAGCGCTCCTTAGGAAGGGCGCGTTACGCCATCCCTCTTGCGGAACATTTCAAGTCCGAGCTGACCTTGCTTCGTGTTCTGGAGCCGCACTACGAAATGGGGACAGACACCAATGCGGCAAGGCCCCTGAGAGACCTTCTCGCCGCCTGGCGCCAGGATGTCGAGCGGCGAGCAAATGCCATCCTCAGTGCGGAGGTTCATTGTCTGCCCGTCAACAGAATCGTTCTCGAAAGGGATCCCGCACAACAGATCGTGGAGTTTGCCGGTTCCAAGAAGTGTGATTTGATCATGATGGCGTCGAAAGGCCGCGGTCCTTTCCGGAGGCTGCTTCTGGGATCCACTACTGCGAAGGTTTTGCACGACGCGGCTTGTCCAGTCTGGACAGGAGTCCATACGGTCAGCGCGCCTTCCGTGGATTCAACTAGCTTTGGTCGCGTTCTCTGCGCGATCGATCTCGACCCACACAGTGTGAAAACACTCGATTGGGCTTCCCGGTTTGCCTCAGAGTTCAAGCCAAGGCTGTTAGTGGTCCATATCCTCCCCCGACTTTACTCTCCGGGAGAAGGATATTTCTCTCGAGGATGGCGCAGTCGTGCAATCGACCAAGCGGAAAAGGAAGTTGAAAGGGTCCAGCGTAACGTCGGACACAAGGGAGAGGTCAAATTGGAAGCAGGAGATGTGCCCAAAACCGTCTGCTCCGTAGCGAAGCGTACCCGGGCCGACCTGCTGATTGTGGGTCGAGGAAACAAGAGAGGCGCATCCGGCCGGCTGCCATCCACAGCTTACGCTATCATCCGGGAAGCAATTTGCCCGGTAGTCAGCGTGTAGGAGGCACGGGATAGCGAGGCTATGGCAGAACATTGAAGAGTGCCATGTCTCAGCCTCCGGTTCTCCCAATAGGCTGGATGGGGGGAGCCTGCTGCCAGCGAAGTCTCAACATCGATGAAGGTCCGCCCCAAGGGGTTCCAGAGAGGTGATCATTATGACTGCATCAGAGATGGAAGTAACGGCAACAGCCCTGGTCGCTCCAGGCAAAGGCATCTTAGCGGCTGACGAGAGTCTTCCCACCATCGAAAAACGGTTCAAGAGTGTCAGTCTTCCGTCAACTGAGGAGAACCGGCGTGCCTACCGGGAATTGCTCTTTACGACACCCGGCATCGGAGAATCTATCAGCGGCGTAATCCTGTTTGACGAGACGATCCGCCAATGCACCGTGAACGGTACCCGACCCGACATCATCTTAACCGCCACCGGCTCCGAAGTGCATCTGGCGCTGGATGCCCGTGATCGACTAACCGATGAGGGTGTCCAGGCAAGGGTGGTGAGCGTGCCGAGCACAAACATCTTCTCGATGCAGCCGGACCGGTATCGGGACAAGGTCTTGCCGCCGGGCGTGCCCCTGTTAGTCATCGAGGCCGGCGCGTCCCTCGGCTGGAAATCCTATGTCGGTCCTCAGATCGCCGTGATCGGGGTGGACACCTTCGCGGCGTCAGCTCCCGGGCCGGTCGTGATGCAGCACCATGGGTTCATCACCGTGGAAAACATCTGCAAGCAAACCCATAACCTGCTTCGTCATGCCAAGGAGAAATCATGATGCGCGTGGGAATTGTCGCGGACCATGGAAGGTTTGCCTTGAAAGAGCAGTTGGCGGAGTCCCTGCGCGGCTCGGGATACGAAGTCGTGGACTTCGGCACACACCAATTGAACCCCGAAGACGACTACCCTGACTTCGTCGTCCCCCTCGCCGGGACCGCTGCCGCTGGGGAGGTTGACTGCGGAGTGGCCATCTGCGGCAGCGGCTTCGGAGCCTCCGTCGCCGCGAACAAAGTTGTCGGGGTGGGTGTCGGCCTCATCCATGATGTTTTCTCCGTCCACCAGGGCCTCGAAGATGACAATATGAACGTTTTTTGCGTGGGTGAGAGAGTGATCGGGCCTGCGCTCGCCTGGGAACTGACCGAGACCTTCCTTGCCGCTCACTTCAGCGGAGCTCCACGCCACCAACGCCGCCTCGTTAAGGTCCAGGCGATCAAGAACCAGGGAATTGGGGCATGAAGGTTACATTTGGGACATTTTGACGAGAGAGAGGAAAATCGCATGGAACTAGGCATGATCGGACTGGGACGGATGGGAACCAACATGGTGCTGCGCCTCCTGCGGGCCGGCCACCAGTGTGTCGTTTACGACCTCCATCCTGAAGCCGCACAAGCACTTACCAAAGACGGGGCGGTCGCGACGGCGTCGCTGGAAGAATTCGCAAAAAGGCTGAAGTTGCCCCGTACCGTCTGGATGATGGTCCCGGCCGCCGTGGTTGACCCGACGCTCAAGACCCTCGTCCCACTTCTTGAACGTGATGACGTGGTCATCGACGGCGGCAACTCCTACTACCATGATGACATCCGCCGGGCTGCCGAACTGAAACCGAAGGGCATCCACTATGTGGACGTCGGGACCAGTGGCGGGGTCTGGGGGGCAGACCGCGGCTACTGCCTGATGATCGGCGGTGATGAAATTGTGGTCCGGCGCATTGATCCCATTTTCGCCGCCCTGGCCCCAAGTATCGAGGCGGCGTCACGCACGCCCGGTCGGGAGAAGCTCGGCGGCACCGCCGAACACGGCTACTTGCACTGCGGCGCGAGCGGTGCGGGGCACTTCGTCAAGATGGTTCACAACGGCATCGAGTACGGCATCATGGCCTCTTACGCGGAAGGGCTGAACATCCTTCGCCACGCCAACGCCGGCAAGCAGCAGCGCGCCGTCGATGCCGAAACCACGCCGTTGCGCAACTCCGAGTACTACCCGTACGACCTGAATCTGGCCGACATTGCCGAGGTCTGGCGCCGCGGAAGTGTGATCGCTTCGTGGCTCCTCGATCTGGCCGCCACAGCGCTCCTCGATAGCCCGGACCTGGCGAAGTTCGCGGGCCGAGTGTCGGACTCCGGGGAGGGGCGCTGGACGATCGCGGCGGCCCTGGACGAGGCGGTTCCGGCCCCCGTCCTCAGTGCCGCGCTGTACGCACGCTTCAGCTCGCGCGGCCAGGACGACTTTGCCGACAAGATGTTGTCCGCCCTTCGTTACCAGTTCGGCGGCCATAAGGAAAAGGACGCCACCAAAAAGGCAGGTGCCTGATGGCCGTTTCCCGTTCGGACGCGCTGGTGCTCTTCGGTGTGACGGGTGATCTCGCCCACAAGATGATATTCCCGGCGCTCTATGCGATGGTGAAACGAGGTGCCCTCAAGGTTCCGGTAATCGGTGTCGCCTTCCCGAAATGGAATCTGACGCGTCTTCGCCGACGCGTGACGGACAGCATCAAGCGATCAGGCGGGATCGATAACCAGCGTGCCCTCCGCCATCTTCTGTCCCTGCTCAGATACGTGAGTGGGGATTATCACGACCCGGGTACATTCACGGCGATAAAAAAGGAGCTG
>Ga0326728_10025375_pt1 | contig 10614 bp, 9 predicted proteins | sample MB3enrmetagenome_FD_207602 | JGI IMG/M metagenome (GOLD analysis project Ga0326728, IMG submission 207602) | Lab enriched peat soil microbial communities from McLean, Ithaca, NY, United States - MB31MN | ecosystem: Environmental > Terrestrial > Soil > Wetlands > Peat | place: USA: New York...
GGTCTACCCGGGCCACCGCCAGAGCCTCCTGAATCTCCTCGACCGCCTCCGCGTCGACAAGACAGGTTAATAGTCCCGCCAACTCGTTTTTGGCCCGCGTGGTGGGGTGGATGAAGCGCACTCCGATCAGGTGCTGGCGGCGGGTCCATTGGGTCTCGCCGCCGATGCGCAGCACCATGCCAAAGAGATGCAGAACCACCTCCACATAGGCCAGGGCGCCATGGGGAAAACTGTCCTTGCTGTGGATGCAGCATCCATCCAGGCTTATGTCGATCAGCTCGCAGGGACTCTTGACCCCGTTGTGGATCAGTGTGCCCATCGCCTCCCCGAGCGGATAGCGATCGTTGCCGCGCCGGTCCTGGGCAAAGCGGCCCCGCGCTCGTTCGGATGCAACCGTGGCGGTCTGGGCCATGCGTACTCCTCCCGAAACGGAGCAATCAACTCTTCTATCGGCGGGAATTTACTTTTGAGCGCTGCTTTTCTCCGCTTCTTGATCTGCCAGGGTACAGAAGTAAGCGACCGCGCACTCACTTCAGAAGCGCAGCCGCAATCCGATTTGAATCTGCCGGGGACGGTAGAAGTTGGTGGCGTTGACATTGAGCGGCTGGCCAAAGGCAGTGGTGTTGGCGCGCAGGCCGTTCATGAAGTTCAGCGTGGGCAATGAGCCGGTCGTAGTCCCAGAATCGAGAAAATAGCCGGTCGTCTCCAATTCCGTCACGTTTTGATGGTTGAAGAGGTTGAAGCTCTCGGCCAGCACCTCCAACTGGCGCATAGCGCCCAGATCGAAGCGCCGGCCCAGGCGCAGGTCGGCCTTCCACGCGGGCGGATAACGATAAGTATTGCGCCCGATGTTGTAAATCTGGCCATCGCTGCCCACGCCGTAGACCCGGTTGTCGCCGCCGGAGCCATTCAGCCCCGGTCCCAGGCCCACAATAGCCGCACCCGTCGCGGAGTTGAATTCCTCCGGCAGCGAGCCGGAGACGCGCATGGTGTAGGGCGATCCGCTGCGATATTGCCCGATCCCTGCGGCCATCCAGCCGTTGGCCAGCCGCTGTGGCCCGTGGTGCAGCTTCCAGGGAGCCTCCCAGATCGCCATTCCCGCCGCCACATGGCGCACGTCCAGATCGCCGGTTCCATACTCGAGGTTGAAATGCGCAGGGTCCATAACGCTGCTCCCGCCCACCGGCCCGCCCTCGCTGGGATTCCAGTCCATGGCGTGGGAGTAGGTGTAATGGGCATGCAGGCTGAGTCCCTTGCGGCTGGATCGCTCCACCCTCACCATGGCCGCCTCCCAGGTCGAGTTGGCGCGGCTCATCAGCTCATCGATCTCCTGATAGTCCGGATTCAGCCGCCCGCATTGCCCGGCAGCGTTGAGCAGCGCGCCGCTCGGACAATTGGCGGAGGGCCAGGAGGCATAAAAGGGAACCGCGAGCTGGCTGGATTTGATCGGCCCCAGACCGCTGCCGTCCACGACGGCATAGGCGATCGTCCGTAGATTCACCGTCGGGTCGAAGTTGGTGTCGATGGAAACAGGCAGCCTCCGCCCCAGGCTCAGCAGGGCGCTGGCGGTCACTTCGATCCCTGCCGGCAGCCGCTCCTCGAGCGCGGCCGCGGCCTGGTGCACCTCGGGATTACGGAAGTTGCCCGCCAACTCCACCGCGCTTGGTTTGACCACGCTGCCGGGTTCGCCGGTCAGCACCGCCGGGAAGGGAGGCGCGCCGCCGCCATTGAGATTGTCCGTGGGGCGCAGAAAGAAGTTCAAATCCCCGTTGGGCGAGCCGGTCTGGGTCAGAATGCTCTCCAAAGTGGAGTTCGCTGTGCGGCTGAAGTACATGCCATAGCCCAGGCGCAAGACCGGCCAATGGCCCTTCGCCGCGCCCCAAGCCAGGCTTACCCGTGGACCCCATTGATTCCCCAGCCCAGACGGCTTCCCGGCCAACGGCAACTCGGGATTGCTCAAGTTGGCCAGCGGCGGCGGCATCTGCTCCCGTTCCCAGCGCAGGCCTGCGGAAAGCACCAGCGACTTGCGCGCCTGCCACTGGGCGGTGGCGTAGCCTGCCCAGTCGTTGCTGCTCAGCCACCAGTCGGTGGGGCCCAGCGTCTGGGAGTAATACGAGTAGCAAGGCAGATTGCCCATCCCATGCAGACCGCCCGATGGATCCCGCCAGATCTTGCCCGTCTGATCGCAGTAGGGCTGAACGAGCGGATTCAACGCCGGGGAGATGCCGAAGGTGGCGAAGACCAGCGCGTCGGAGGCGAAGTTCTCCGCGCTGGCGTAGGAATAGGTCCCGGTGCGGTTGCGCAGCAGACTGGTCGTGTCCCTGGAGTGCTGGAACTCGAGGCCCATCTTCAACAACAGGCCGCCATGTACCCAGTCCCACTGCTCCCGCGCCTGATAAAGATGCTCGTCCGGGTAGCTGCCCGGCCCGAAGCGTGCGGGGTTGCCGATGGTGAAACCGTAACGATTGTCCACCACGATCTGCGGCAGTTGGCCCCAGGCGTTCACGCTCAGCAAGCTCTGCTCGAAGGGCGAAGGCGTCTCCGCCGGCGCGGCCAGAATATCCCGGCCCGCCGAGGCCTGGGTCACGGCCAACAGGTTGGGAGTGAGGAATGCCTCCCAGCGGCTCATCAGCCACTCTTCGCTGGCCTGGCTGGAGCCGAAGCTGCGGCTCCCATAGGTCTCCGAGGTGCGCGTCAACCCACCGCCGGGGGAGTTCCAGTGCGCCCCGATCCCTTCCATTGTGAGACGATGGCGCTCGACTGCCTGCCAGTCGATGCGCGCGAAACCGACTTCCTGTGCGGCGCTGCGGGGAGCCTCACCCAGCAGTCCGTCCAGCGACTCTAACAGCGCAGAGTACGCCGCCAGCCCCTCGCTCACCGGATTCACGCTGCTCATTCCCAGTCGTGCGCTCAGCACCTGCATCTGGTCGTTGCTGGGCTGAACGAAGAAGAGGTCTGGATGTTTGACGGTCGCCACCCCCGGGTCGTTGCGCTGGTAGCCGTCCAAGGCGGCGAACCAGAAGAGCTTGTCGCGGCGTAGGTGCCGCCCTACTCCCAATCCCCAGGTGGTCTCGCGGTTGGGCGGCGTGTAAGATTCGGGGGTAAATGCCGGGATGGTCGTGGCGGTCGCCGCAGCCGTCTCCTTCACCCACTGCGTAAAGGGATTCTGCGCTCCCCAGGCGCTTTGCCGGTCGAAGACGAATCCCTGCCCGTGCCAGCCATCGGTTCCTCGTTCTGTCTCCACATTCACGCGACCGGAAGCTCCCCGTTCGCTCTCTGCCTGCACGTTGCCGGCTACGATCTGCACCGCGTGGACGGCGACTTCGGAGATGGCAAATCCCCGCCCTCCGGCCCACTCCTGGCTTGTTCCTTCCTTTTCAATGCCGTCCTTCCCGCTTGTCCTGCCTCCAAAGGCCATCTCCCTGCTTGCCCCATCCAGCGCCGGCAAGGCCTGTTCCTGGCCCGCGCCGTGCAGCGTTACCGGGCCTTCGCCGCCCGGCCCGCTCGCCGCCGCCGGCGTGTCGAGCAGGAAATCCTGCCAGCGGCGCCCGCTGCTGGGCAGAGCCTGCAACTCCTCCCCGCGGACGGTGGTCGAAACGGTCTGCGCACCTGGATCGCCGCCCAACGGCGCTTTCGCTCTCGGAACACCGGGGACGGTCCCGGTCACGGAAAGCGCCGCAGTCATTTGCGGCACATCGCGGGCCGGCAAAGACAGGGTCTCCAAGGGAATCGCGGCCAGTTGAATTCCGGGAAGATCTGTCTCCAGGGATAAAACCGGCCCGCCGGACAAGGGCAGACTCCTGCCGGGTAGTGGAAAACCTTGCATCGGCTCCGCTTCCAGATGGACCTCCGCCATCGCCGAGACGGTCTGCGGCGGTGGTGGCGGCGGGAGCGGCGGACGCCCGCTTAAGTGCAGAGTTTGTAGGGCTTCAAGAGGCAGAGTCGCCTCCACCAGGGGCGTCTGCGTCTGCGGGGGAGAGTTGCCCAGAGACAGGAAGCGCGGCCACGTCTCCTGCGCCGGCGCGCCGGCAGTTTCCCGCAGCGATGGCCCGCTGAGCGGCGCAAACGCCATGGCGGTCTGCAGATGTTCCTCGCGCCCGGCGGTTACCGCGATCCCCTCCAGCCGTCCCCGTCCCAGCGGCGCGCTCTCCGCCTCCAGGGTGTAGAGGCCAGCGGCGAGGCCGGTAAAGCGGAAGGCCCCCTTCTTCCCGGTGGTGGTGCGCGCTTCGGCTCCGCTGCTCTCATTGCGGGCGACGACGGCGGCTCCCTCTACGGGGCGGGAGTGTAAATCGGTCAACCGGCCGTCTAGTATTCCAACCTCCGTCTGGGCAGAGACCACCCCCCAAGCGCAGAGCAGCAGCGCCGCCAGCGCCAGCCGAGGGGTCCAATTCCCTGTGCTCCCTGCCATTGCTTTGCCCACCAGGCCAGACCGGGGAAATGTGCCTGAGCCTTGGATGCCCTGCCCGCTCTGTGGGCGGGTCCAGCTGGGGGCGATGCGCTCGGCTCGTGGAAAAACGTCCTATTTCGACACGCGCGGAGAGGATTTCGCGAAGTCGCCAGCGATTGTAGTCCCGAATTGGATAAACTGAAAAGACGGAGTTCCCGATTTTCCCCCGCCTGTGCGCAGGGAATTGTTTTTCCTCGATCCGCGATCCCAACTCCCCGATCCGCGATCCCTGCTCCCGATTCCTGGTAAACCTATGTTCATTGATGAAGCAAAGATTCGCGTCAAGGCCGGCGATGGCGGCAACGGCTGTATGGCTTTTCGCCGGGAGAAGTTCGTTCCCCGCGGCGGTCCTTCCGGCGGCGACGGCGGCCACGGCGGTGATGTCGTCATGATTTCGTCGCAGCGCCACAATACCCTGATTCACTTCCGCTACAACCCGGAGCACAAAGCGCAACGCGGCGAGCACGGCATGGGCTCCAACTGCACCGGGCAGGCCGGCAACTCCATCGTCCTGCAGGTTCCCGTGGGCACGGCGGTCTACGATCAGGAGACCGGGGAACTGGTGCACGACTTCTCCGCCCCCGACGAAGAGGTGATCATCGCCAAGGGCGGACGCGGCGGGCGCGGCAATCAGCATTTCGCCACCCCCACTCACCAGGCTCCGCGCGAGCACGAGCTGGGCCGTCCCGGCGAGGAACACCTCTACCGGCTGGAACTGAAGCTGCTGGCCGACGTCGGCCTGGTGGGCTATCCCAATGCCGGCAAGTCCACGCTGATCTCCCGCATCTCCGCTGCCCGGCCCAAGATCGCCGACTACCCCTTCACCACCATCGAGCCCAATCTGGGCGTGGTTTCGGTGGGTGAGGAGCCGGAGCTGGAATCCTTCGTGGTGGCCGATATGCCGGGCTTGATCGCGGGCGCGCACCTGGGTTCCGGGTTGGGGGTGCAGTTCCTGCGCCACATCGAGCGCACCCGCTTGCTGGTCCATCTCGTCGATGTCTCCGACGCCTCGGCCCGCCTGGATGCGGTCGAGGATTTCAAGGTCATCAACGCCGAGCTGGCCGGCTTCGGCAACGGTCTCGCCGAGAAGCCCATGATCGTGGTGGCCACCAAGATCGACGCTGCCAATCCGGAGAAGTTGAAGAAGCTCTCCACCCATGCCAAACGCCGCAAGCTTGAGTTCCACGCCATCTCCGCGGTGACCGGCGAGGGCATCGAGGAATTGAAGTGGGCGCTGGCCAGTCGGCTGCGGCCCAGCGAAGAGAAGAAATAGTCGTCTGTCGCTGGCCGGGACGAGGTCGAGTCCTTCCCGACAGAAGATAGCCAGCGCGAGTCGGCGATTGATCAAGGCATCACTGGCGCGATCCCTTTGCGATACACTGGAGCCCAGCGCATGGAAGCCTCTCGCGCATCAACCAACGATCTCGCGCAAGCTTGTGCCCGCTCGGCCGATGCCGCCGAGTGGGCCGAATTGCTGCGTCGTTGCACGCCTCTGGTCTCGCTGGTAACGATACGCGTCGCGCGCATGTGGTCGAATGAAGCTTCGCCGGCGCTGGTCGACGATACCGTGCAAGAGGTCTTCCTCAAACTTTGCGCGCAGGAGCGGCGCGTTCTGCGCGCCTTCCAGCCTCGCGGCGAAGACTCTTTTCTGGGTTTGGTGCGCTTGGTCGCGGCTTCTGTGGCCAACGACCACTTCCGCCGTTTGTACTCCGTCAAAAGGGGTGGCAAAGTTGTAACCGATTCGCTGCGCGAGGGAACCCTGCCAGCACTGCCGGAAGAGAATTGGGAACCGCACCGGATGCAGCAGTCTGTAATGCTGGCGCAACTCGACGCAAAGATGCGCAAGGCGCCGGAATGGGTCTGCGAGCGCGACCGCATCATCTTCTGGCTGTATTATCGGCAGGGGTTTACCGCAGAGGAGATTGCCGCAATCCCAACCACCGGGTTAACCGCCAAAGGCGTCGAAAGCGCCCTGCGACGGGTGACCCAATGGGTGCGCGCGGAGATTGAACGACGGCGGCCAGGGGATCGGCCCGGTCTTCCCCTGAAGTAAGAACGCGACTAGCGAAGGAAACATTCGCCGCAATACGGTAGATAGAGTGCAAAGATGAATGACGATTTCAATTCGGATCACCCCCTGGAGCGCTTCATGAGCGGCTCGGAAGAAGAGTTGCTGCGCGCCTGGGAGGAGTTGATCGCGGCTCCCACCTCCCGCCCGGAGGAACTCCGCGCGGACGGCGCAGAAGCGCCCGGCGTGCCCTGCCATTGCCCGGAGGCTGGGGAGTGGATTTCCATCGTCTGCGGCCAGAGCGCAGAGGAAGAGCGGGATGGAATGTTGGCTCACGCTGCCGCTTGCCCTGTCTGCGCCGCCCGTCTGCGCCAGGGAATGCAGCTCTTCTCCATCGAGACAACAACTCAGGAAGAGGCTGCTATGAGCTCCTTGCAGGCCGCTTCTCCGTCTTGGCAGCGTCAGATGGCGGTGGAATTGGCCCACACGCCGCGGCGCACCGCACGCCGCTGGCTGGTGGGATTTGCCCTCTGGGGCGGCGCCGTGGTGACCGCGACGCTGATCGTTGCCGTGGCTCTGAGCTTCTGGTGGCAGCAGCGTAACAGTCCGGAGCGGATGCTGGCCGGGGTTTACTCCCGCTGTCGCTGTTATGACCTGCGCATGTCCGGGGCCAGCTTTTCCGAGGTCAATCCCGCCGCCCACCTGCGCGGCGGCCCCTCAGACCAAGACACGGCGGTTTTGATGGCGGCGCGCACCCGTATCGAAGACCGGCTCAAGCGCTCCCCCAACAATGCGCATTGGCTGCAACTGGAAGCCCGTGCCGACTTGTTGCAGGAAAAACTGGATCCCGCCATCGCCATCCTCGACGGCCTGCTGGCTACTGGGCCGCCTTCATCCAGCCTGTTGTCCGACGATGCCGCGGCTTACTTCCAGCGCGGACTCATCACCGGCAGCGAGAGCGACCGCGCCAACGCCTTGGACAAATTGCGCCGCGCCGACGAGATCACTCCTGGCGACACCGTGGTGCTCTTCAATGAGGCCATTGTTCAGGAAGACCGAGGCCAGCGTATGAACGCGGTAGAGACCTGGAACCGCTTCCTGCGCTTCGAACGCGACCCCAGCTGGCAGGCGGAAGGCCGCCGCCGCCTGCAGGCCATCGAGCGCAAACTCCAACCTGCCGGCAAATGAACGGCGGGGGCGAGGCGCAGTATTCTTGGGGCTTTTGACCGCGGCGCACCCTCTCCCCGAGTCCGCAACGTCGGCCTCTCCGGATTTGCATTGACCTTCGCCCGCAAAGCCGATACACTACTCTAGTTTGGCGATTTCTGCCAGTGGCTGCTGGTTGACGCTCGCTCTCTGCCGGAGGGCTTGAGTGGAAAGCGGCCCGGAAGGTTCCGCCCGAGCTATCTTTTGTTGAAGCGCGCCGGCGCCGCCGGGTGGGCGCTGGAGGATTTATGTACGCGGTTATTCGCACCGGTGGTAAACAGTATCGCGTCGCCCCAGGCGACGTCGTCAAGATTGAAAGCCTGAACTCTCCCGACCATACCGTCGAGTTCAGCGACGTGCTGGCTGTTTCCGGTGAACCGGGAACGGTGGCCAAGCCCTCTACCGCCAAGGTTACCGCCGAGATCCTCGGCGAAGGCCGCGGCGCCAAGATTTTGGTCTTTCACCTGAAACGCAAGAAACAGTACAAGAAGCTGCAGGGACACCGGCAGAACTTCACCGAAGTGCGCATCAAGGCCATCGAGGCCGACGGCGTAACCTATTCCGCCGCCGTTTAGGCTGCATAGCATCGAGGACAGGGAAAAGGGGATTCTCCAATGGCACATAAGAAAGGTGGAGGCAGCTCCACAAACGGACGCGACTCCAATGCACAGCGGCTGGGCGTGAAGGCCTTCGGCGGCGAACTTATTACCGGCGGATCGATCATCGTCCGTCAGCGCGGCACCCGCATCAAGCCGGGCGTCAACGTGGGCATCGGCTCCGACGACACGCTCTTCGCCAAGGTCACCGGCCGGGTGAAGTTCCGCGATCGCGGCAACCTGGGCCGTTTTGCCTCCATCGAACCGGTCGCCGCCGCCTAGTTGCGGCGCAGTTTCTTCTCAGCAGACCGCGGCATTGCCGCGGTCTGTTGTGCTTTAGGGCGGCAACTTTCGGCAGACTCTCCGCGGACAAAGAAAAAGGACCGGCCCTCTGGGCGACGGCCCCTTCCGCGCGGCGTAGATCTCTATGAATCCTATTCGTTGTTTTGCATGGTGCGCGCCAGCACCTTCTCCACCACCCGCTCCACATCGGTGAGGAAGAAGCCCGTGGCAGGCTGCTGCACGGCGACCCTGGTCCCGGTGTGGCCCAGCACCGAGGCGATCTCGTTCCAGCGATAGATAGTCGAGTTGGCCGGCACAACAAAGGGCTTCTTGTTGGGCTCGGGCAGTGCGCAGTAGACCACCCAGATCCCGAGCGAAGCCAGCGTCAGCGCCTCGGAGACGAATTGCATCGGGCCAATCAAAGAGACATTCCGGGCAAGTGCGGAGCCGAGGATAAAATCGCCGGAGGAGAGCAGGCCAAAACCCAGCGCAATGCCGAAAGGCATGCTCCGGGCGGAGATGCGCAGCGCATTCAAACTCAGGCAGAGAAAGGCCAGCAGGCACAGCTCAAGGATACTGACGGAGCGCATCAGGCCGAAACCGATCTCGGGGATCACCCGAAAACGGGAATGGCCAAAAGAGACGTTGGAGAGGGTAATTAGAAGCGAGACAATTGCCGCCCAACGAAAGGCAACTGTTCCCAATTTGAGCAAACCAGTGAACAGAACCAGCGCGGATCGAAAGACTTCGTAAGAGACAAAGAACAGTATCACCGCGCTGGCCAGATAGACGGCCCAGTAGCAAAAAAAATAGACGGCGAAGGCATAATCGTGAAACCAGTGTTGCGCCTGACCTACAAACAGGAGCATCAAAACGGGAATCGATGCGACCCGCAGCCACAAATATGCACGCATCGCCGGAAAGCGGTGTTGGTATCCCTTGCGCCAGAAAAAAACGCACAACATCACCCAAAGCGAGAATTCGGCAGCGCCCATCAGAGTCATCGCAAGGTTTATCGGCATATGCTACCGTCACCATCCTGGGGAGTAGACAGGATAGCGCCTACGATCCAGAGACTCAAGTAAAAACCGATTCCTCCGCTAACCCTTTGGTGGGATAGTGGGATCGACCGGCGGTTATTGGGGCCGCAAAATCAGTCGGTGCCATTGGGATCGCAGATGTGGGGCCCGCAGCCGGGAGCCGGCATGCTGGCGGAAGCCGCCTGGTGGCTGGAGAGGGAGGGGGCAGAAGCAGGAGCGGAAGCGACGGCGGCAACGCCGACGGCGACGAGACTGAGGACAAAGATACGAATAACAATGGTCATTTCGATTAACCTCGGAGAGATTTTTTGAAAGGAGATAAGTGTCTCCCTTTGGGACAGAGATTAATCGCGTAGTTCTACTGAAGTCCAGCATTTTAAAGATGTTTTCTCTTTATTGCCATTACTGTTACTACCGTCATTCAGGCTGGTTTATGTTGCGATTTGGTTCATAGCCGTTGCTTCATGCTCATCTTGTTGACTTTATGCTTCCCTTGCTCGCCCTCGGGAGAAAGAGGTTCGGCGCGCGCGCCGCGCGGTGGGAAAAGATCGGGGTTCTGTCTCTGCGGCAGAAAGAGGCCCCCTCCCCTGATCCAAACCATCCCCTGCGCCTCGACGGCGAATGAGGTCGCCATAGGCAGGAAGGCAATTCCCCGGTTAGGACGAAGAACGGTTCTTGCTGCATTTTGAGCCGCGGCTCCATCGAAACTCAGGACGACAAACTGCCGGCAGACCAGTCCACTTGCACGGGAGCGACTCCTCGCCGATCTGTCGAGAGTCCGAATTCAGCCGAAGACGATTTCCTATGCCATTGCCTCCCGGCTCATGGGCTCGAAGTGCAATTGGTTCGAGCCGCGGTCCACACCGATGCGCACATGCGCGCCGTGCTGCACCTCGCCGTTGAGGATCTTGATGGCCAGCGGATCCTGAATCATGCGCTGCAGGGCGCGCTTCAGCGGACGCGCGCCGTAGGCGGCGTCGGAGCCTGCGGCCAGAATCAACTGCCGCGCTGGATCGGTCAGCTCCAGCGAAATCT
>Ga0326728_10025376_pt1 | contig 10614 bp, 6 predicted proteins | sample MB3enrmetagenome_FD_207602 | JGI IMG/M metagenome (GOLD analysis project Ga0326728, IMG submission 207602) | Lab enriched peat soil microbial communities from McLean, Ithaca, NY, United States - MB31MN | ecosystem: Environmental > Terrestrial > Soil > Wetlands > Peat | place: USA: New York...
AGAGTCTCAATCCTGGAACCGCCAACTCAATCGCCATCGGGTCAAGATCAACTGGCAGTTCACGCGCAAGAGGGCACGCGCAAAGTTTGGCTATGAAAGGAATCTATTTAGGCGGTCAAAGACCTAGGTGTCTTGCAGAGGCTTGAGAGCCATGGCCGCAACCGCTATGGCGTCTCCGTGCCCGGCAAAGACCGCGTCGCCGCCTCATGAGGTGACTCCTAGCATGATAAGAGCCCGTTGCTTAGTCGTTGAAAATACTTGTCGTGGAGTGTTACTGATCATTCGCGAAGGAAAGCGAATTTCTTACCCACGACAAAGCAATGATGATGACTCAGTTGAGCCGCTACCCTTCCATGCTCTCAAGAGGTCCTGGTCCGCCGTTCATGCTGCATCCCTCGACCGTGCTCCTCATGGGGCCATCCACACGGCGCTCGCGGCGCCCACCATGCCTGCTTGCCACCCTAGGTACGCTTTGCAAAGATCAACACCGGTGTGATAAGGTCCTCCCGTCTGCGAGCGAAATCGCGCCTCAGCCGGTCCCAACAACATGTCGTCCGCCTCTGCTACGCCTCCTGCTACCACAACTCGATCTGGGCAGAAAATCGGCGCCAGTGACCCGATGGCCGCCCCAAGCCATAGGCCGGTCTCGCACAGAATCTTCCTCGCGACCGCGTCGCCCTGACGTCCAGCCTCGATGATTTCCTTAACACTTGGCCGGTAGGGCGGTCCGGGGAGCAATGATCGCGGTTCGCTCGCCAGAATGCTGCACGCTCGTTCCACGATCGCGGGGCCGGAAACCAGAGCCTCTGCACAGCCGTGACAGCCAGCGCTGCATTCCGGTCCGTCCGGCAGGACCAGAACGTGGCCGGGATCTCCGATGGACTGGTGTGCTAGCCGAACCACTACGCCATCAACCACCATGGCACCGCCCAGCCCGGTCCCTACGCAGAGGCACAACATACGGCGCGCGCCTCGTCCTGCGCCGTAATGGTACTCTCCAAGCGCAGCGGCGTTGGAATCGACTTCGAGGAGCACCGGCAGCTGGAACCGCTCCAGTAAGGCCTGCTTCAAGGGGATGCACTCGAGCCAAGGGATGTTGGGATTGAAAGTCATGGTGCTACGGCTATCATCAAGGAACCCTGCGACAGCAACTCCCACGCCGACGGTTTCAACGTTCACGGCAGTGCGCAGGCGCTCGGCGGTATCAAACACCCGCTCGAAAAATGAGTCTGGGTCGCTCTCGGTGGGTATTGAGTCGACCGACTTCACGATGCCGTCCGGCGTGACAATGCCAACCTTTGTCGCGGTTCCTCCGATGTCGATTCCTAGGGCACACCCTGCTGCCATTTGAGCCTCCCGGGACTTGTCTCATGGCCACCTGGTCAATTCCCGTTTCATGACGCGTTATCTCCGGTGCAAAAGGGGCAAGTCAATCGAGACAAACACCTCTGCCATCACTCGTCTTTGTTTAGGGTTCGAAGTCGCTCCAGAGCGGTTCGGCGAGAAACGGCTTCGATACCCACTGGAACGAGTCGAAATCGTCCGCGACCTGCTGATAGAGCGGTACTCCCTGAATGATGCCAAAATCGCTGTAGGTCCGTGGCCGGCGGCTACGCAAATCGCCAAGTCGATACGCCGGGTTCGGCTCCCAGCTGATGTCCCCATTATTGTTAAGCACGGGGTACCACGCCAGGCCCCGTCGCTTCCGAACCTCATCGTATTCGAAGCCGTACTCGCGATCGCAAAGGGCACCGAAAGTCAACTGCTCGGTAGGCTCGGCACTGATTGTCGCATGGGGCCACGCAGGCGGAACGATGACCAGGTCCCCAGGCCCTGCGAGTATCGCGAAGCAGCGGCCAGGGTCATCGGCCGCGAATTCCTGCATGTAGACGTACGCAGCGCCAGACCAGATTTCAAACACCTCTGGTGGCCGCCACCCGCTGTGAGGCGAGATGCGATGCACGTGGCCTTGGCTACGAACCGGCTCATGTCCGAGCCGACCTGCGGCATAGGTCACCAATCCAAATAGGAGCATACGCCGCTTCAATTCCGCATGATGCTCGGCTTTCCCAACGTCCATGGCGATTGCGTACACTGGGTCTGGACCACTACACCTGGCATCATGCAGGCTCGCACGAATCGCATCGAGGCGTCGCAATTCGGGCTCAGGCCCGAACGTTCCGGGTGCATAGGAAAACCCGAGCGGGTTCCCCACGGGTCCTATATCAAGCCCTGGATTGAAAATCATGCCCTCGTCCTCACCGAAGCCCTTACTGTTGCACAGGGGGCTTTTCGCGCGGGGTCGGCGGGCCGGATGGTGTAAGCGCCAACCGTAGCCGGAACAATGAACGTTTCTGCATAATGCACTTCAAACGGTTCGAACGCGCCGGACGGACTTTCAACAACAGCCTGCTCGCCCTCGACCAGGTTCAGGACTTGCACGCCGCCGCCGGTATCGTGCGTGACTACCTGGGTGAACCAGTGCCGCCGTGTCTCGACGAATTCGCGTTCATGTAAGCCGGTCCTCTCCTCTCGCCAGCCCGGTCCTTCGGAAAGGCACTCAACGCGGTTGATGAGATTCTGCCGCACCCAGTCTGTGTCGCGGTCCCACTGGATGTTCTCAATCCCATGCTCAAGGTGGATTGGACGTGGCTGGCCATCAAGTCCGAGACGGCCCCAGTCCCAGAGCTTGAACGTGAAGATATATGGCGTTGCGCTGATCTCGAGGACCATGCTGTTTCTGCCTGAGCAATGGATCGTTCCCGCGGGAATCAAGTAGTGGTCGTGTTTCCGCGCCGGCCACTTGTTCACGTATTGCTCAGCCTCAAACCACCCGCCTTTGTCCTGACTGCTTGCGAGCTCACGGATCATCTCCGCGCGGTCCACACCGCTCTGGACTCCGAGATAGACATAGGCATCTTCGGCGGTATCGAGCAGATAATAGCTTTCGTCTTGCGTGTACGTCATGCCAAACTTGTCGATGATATACTCCGTCAGTGGGTGCACTTGGAGTGAGAGGTTGCCGCCTTCCATCGTGTCGAGCCAGTCGAAACGGATGGGGAATTCGGTGCCGAAGCGGCCATGGACGGCATCACCAAGCAGCTCGCGAGGGTGGCAGAACACGAGATCAAGACTCGGCACCTCGATCCGAATGCCAGCGAAGTTGAAGAGCAGGCTATTCTCCTCGGGAACGCAATCGAAGCACCAAGCGTAATTCGGCGGCCCATCGTCGAGTTGGCACACACGGCGCATCCACTGCCCGCCCCATGGGCCTGGGTCGAAGAAGGGCACCACGCGAAAGGGATGACCAACGGCGAGACGGAGGGCAGCGCGGAATATGTCACCGCGAACCAGCTTGGGGGCGGCTGTGTCGTTGGTATCGAACAGATAGTCGCACCGCCCGAGCAGCTTTTTTTTGACGCGGTCGGCAATCCGCCAGTCCAGGAAGAAGCCGCGCTTGTATTTCAAAGATGGGCTCTCGCTCAGATTGTCGGCCGCGAGATTGCCGATCCGGCCCGCACGCTGGCGCCTCTGGATTTCCCAACGGGCAAGGTCTGCGTAAACGAGTACGTGGGGCGCGCGGTCGATAAGTGCCGTTCCGGTGCCGATGATCAGCACTGGCTCGCCACCGCCGCACGCCAACTGCTGCTTCAGGCAGTCCAGGCGCACCGGATCGACGAAATCGTCGATGACGACGCCGTTCATGCGCCCGAACACCGGATCGGTGGTCAATTCATGCGCCACCACGGCATCGATTTCGCGCGGTGGCTTCCAGGTCTGAGCCGTCCGTAATACGCGGCACGGGGCCAAGCCCTCTGCAAAGGCACGCACGATCTCGTCTTCATAAACGCCCGGGTAGCACTCGATCGCAATCCGGCGGGCACCCTGGGAGGTCTCACCCCGCAACACCTCGACGATGTCTCGCCAGCCTTGCCACGCACATTTCTGCGCGACAGGAATTGCGATGCTGGGCAACTTATCGTAATTCGAAAGCCGACTCACCATGTCGTACTCAGTTGTCAAGGCCAAATGGGGAGTCGATGAGCTAAATTCATTGCCCCCACATTCTTTTGTCGTTTGTTTTAGTCTTCTTCTATGCCCTCTGTGGCCCGGCCCCTCGTGCTGGTCCGTTGTTCGTCCTCTGCTTTAGAGTTTGCTGGATTCCTTGTGCTGGCAAGGAGGTACCAGGCATCTCAGACTCCTGCGAGTGCTCTATCTCCTTCGACTTACCGTTGACCGAGATACTCCGTTCCGGCATCGATGTTTGGGAAGTTCCCGTGGAGGGGTCGACCGCCGGTCGCCGGAGAGTGATGATTCGGGCTACGTAACGATCGGCGCGGAACAATGAAAGCCCGCATTCCACGGGGGTACCGCTGACATCGTAAACCAGCTGTCACGAGTGGATATCTGACTCCTACCCCGAGTAGATGCGCCTCCTCCAGTTCTGCCGGTACCGCGCTAATCCGCTCCTCACCACGCTCCAAGCGGCGCCCGTAGACTCCTTCGATGATGTAGTAAAGCGACTGGCCCTCTAGATCTTGGGTCTCAAGGTTGGGAAAGAGTTTACCCGGAAGGTGAGTGGTTTCCAGGGCAATTGGTTCCCCCTCGACAAAGCGTAGGCGTTTGACAGCGTATACTTGATCGGCTGGGTGAAGCTGGAGCGCGCTAGCCACCTCTCGATTAGGGTTCAGGAGATTGATCGACAGCAATCGTGTCGTAGAACTTAGACCCCTCCTTCGCACCTCTTCGGAAAAACTCCAAAGGCCTTGAACATTCCATGGATCCCCCCCCGTCCCGATAACGGGCCGCTTCCCTCTTGAGGTCACAAGAAGGCCCTCAGCGCGCAGCCTTTCGTACGCCCGCTTAACGGGCAGCTTGCTTATGCCCAGTTTCTCGGCCAACTCACGTTCCGACCAGAAAACTTCTCCAGCACGTAGCTTGTTTGTTTTGATCGCATTTCGCAATTGGGCGTCGATCTGTTCATAGTAGGGTACAAAGCTCTGGCGGTCCAACGCAATGGGGAGATCATCAAGTTCTGAGCCGATCTCCTGTTCCGAAGCCATGGGTGTCTCCTTTCCATAACTTGCTATCTTATCAGTTTATGTTGTCAAGGTCCATAGCTAACTTGATGGAGGCGAAACCCTGACACCACATCGTTTGCGGAGAAGCACAGTCAATCTACAGATTCTAATGCTAAAATTCTCATAAGAGTCGCCGTGTATTCAGTTAAGTTAGATTAGCAAAAAAAACTATTGACAAACATAACAGCTACATATATCATGCGTCTCTGACATAAGATAGTATCCTAGGATTTATAGATGGACTCACCAAACGATAGCGCCACGGTCTTAAATGGCATGATCGCGAGCTACAAAGCGGAATGCGAGGAGCAGCCACAGCGTTTGGCTTTATTGTGTCGCGCGTACGAGCAAGATGAGCAGATACGCAGTGAAATCAGGAGACTGAAGCGAACGATCTCGGGTCAACTGCCTCTACTTTGGGTCGGCATGGGGGCCTCCTACTGCTCGATGTTGTCAGGTTCGGTTCGGATGCAATCTTCCGGCCGGTTGTCCTTCGCCTCAGAGGCAGGCGAATGGCTGCACAACTCAGACGGGACACGGCACCAGATTGCGGGACCGATTCTGGTAACGACTTCAGGTGAGAGCGCGGAACTGGTGGAGCTTTGCCGTCAACCCTCAAATAAACCGAGCATTCTCCTCTGCAACGAAGCTGAAAGCTCGTGCTGGTCGGCGGCGCAGATCCGATTTCCGATTCTGGCAGGGCTCGAGCACGGCAACGCGAGCAAGAGTTATACAAATGCCACAGCGGCCTGCATTATTCTGGCCTCGGAACTGGTGGGTCTTCAGTGGAAGAGAGAAGCAGCGATCGCCATTGAGGGTTTCACGAATAGTCTTGGACGCGTCTTTGAGCGGCGCAAGGAGTTCGACCAATTTCGGCAGGGTGCGACGACCATCGAAGTTGTGGGACGCGGCCCGGCACTGGGCGGCGCGTTAATGGGGGCATTGTGCATTCGCGAGATGACCGGCTTCCGAGCGGGCGCACACTCCGGAGCTAGCTTTCGTCACGGGCCACTGCTGGACGTTGATGACTCACACCTATCGATCATCCAGGCGCTGGGACCGACGGCAGAGCTTGGGGTCCGACTAGCAAAAGACTGTGTTGCGCGCGGAGGCAGAGTGATCCTTGTTGAGACTAACGAGCGCCGTGCTTCCGAGCGTTTATTGCCCGTCAAGATTGATACGGTGCCAGAACCGTGGGAGGGGATCACCTCCGTATTGGTTTCGCAAGCGATAACGGCGGCAATGATTGAGCGCCTCGGGACCAAGTACGTCCGTATATGCACTGTGGTGGAATAGGATATTGGCACAGTGAAGGTGTAACGCCATCGAGACTCTCTATAGAAAACCGAACCCAAGACGCCGTAAGAACTGGATGGATGTCGGCGAACAGGCATGTGGAAGATAACGTCAATAGTTCCATTGTGAACGAGATTCGGCAGGGACAAGCGATGGCTTGCACAGCAAACAAGCGAAAGACGACGTCAGAATCCGCAACAACCTAGAAGGAGGCAATGCTATGAGAAAGCAATTAGGAGCATGCGTACTAGTCCTACTTATAGCGCTCGGCGCTGGCTCTTCACGGCTCATGGCGCAGGCCGTGGGAGCAATCGTGGGGTTTGTCACCGATCCCAGCGGAGCCGTCGTGCCAGGAGTGAAAGTGACGGCCACCCGTGTAGAAACCGGAGTCTCCCAAAGCACCGTGACCAGCGGCGCTGGAGCTTACACCATTCCAAACCTACTGGTGGGCACTTATAGCGTCACCGCCGACGCGGCGGGCTTCAAAACTGGATCGGCCACGGGAATTACCCTGGACGTTGCCCAGCAGCGCGCAGTGGACTTCAAGCTCGCTTTGGCGGGAGTCACCTCCAAGGTAGAGGTGAATGCCGCCCCGCCCCTGCTCAACACGACGAATGGAACGATCGGCGGCTTGGTCTTGGCAGAGCAGGTGCAAAATCTTCCGCTCAACGGCAGAGACATATCAGGCCTTGTCATGATGCAGCCAGGCGTGGCCCAAGACAGTGGGAGGATGGGTTGGTTCGCTCCGCAGTGGATCGGCAACGGGAACCGCGGAGAAACCACGGTGGCGACGCTGGACAGCAGTGATGCCAGCGATGCGGAGATGGGCACCATTCAGTTCTGGAATTTCAATCTCGACGCCATCGCGGAGTTTAAGGTGCAGCAAAACAATTACGCGGCCCAGTACGGGCAAGGCGGGGGCACGATTACGCAGATTGTGAGCAAATCGGGCACGAACCAATTCCACGGGAGCGTCTTTGAATTTGTGCGAAACAGCATCTTCGATGCGCGCAATTTCTTCGCCACCTCGGTGCCACCCTTCCAGCGGAATGAGTTCGGCGGGGCGTTCGGCGGCCCTATCAAGAAAAACAAGACGTTCTTTTTCCTCGAGTATGCGGGTTTCCGACAGAGGCTGGGGGAACCGACAATTATGCCGGTTCCTACCGCAGACGAGAGGCAAGGCCAGATTACGATCACGGACCCTGTTACAGGGAACCCGGACCAACTTCAAGTGCCGCTGAATTCCGTCGCCCAGGAGGTTCTCGGCAAATATCCACTGCCGAATCAGCCCGGTGGTGTGTATGGACCTAACACATTTAATTTCCTGTACAAGTCGCCTACGGATGATGACCAAGGTTCGGCGCGGCTCGATCAGCGGTTTTCTGAGAAGGACTCTCTGTTTGCGCGTTTCTCTTACAGCAACAATAACGCGCAGGAGCAGGATCCCGTGGCGGCAGTTGAAGACCCTTCTTTCTCTACCGGGAGTGTCAACAACCCGCGTAACTATTCCATCAGCGAAACACACCTGTTTTCACCCACCTTGCTCAATAACTTTATGTTCACTCTCAATCGGCAAATCGAAGGAGTCCCGCCCGCGTCGCAAGCCTACCCGCAGACCGTCTTTTTGGACGGCAGTCTCACGAGCTGGGGACCGGACACCTTTTTTACCAAATATGTCGAGACTTACTTTGATCCCCAAGATAGCCTGACGTGGACGAAGGGGCGCCACACGTTCAACATCGGCGGCAATTATCGTCGCGGGTGGGACAACACCAGTGCTGTCACCTCGCTCGGCCCCCAAGGTCAATATGCATTCAACGCCGGCACACCACTGACGGAGACTGTCCCTTCGATGAACGGGGGAACCCCCTTGCTGGTAGGAACACCGAGCCCGAACGGGCTGATCAGCATGATGGCGGGCGACCCATTCACCTACGGTCGCGCCACTACGGTCCCGGGTTATGGGCCGACGGGCGGGGGCGGCGCGTGGGCAGGGGTGCGGAGATGGCACCTCGCTACTTGGATTCAGGACGACTTTAAAGCTACTTCGAAGCTTACCGTGAATCTTGGGTTACGCTACGAGTACAACTCCGTGCCCTCTGAAGTCTTTAATCGCTTTGGAGGGATCGCAGATTACGGTGACCTTTACGGCCAATTTGTGCTGAACCCGACGCCGCTTTACCAGCCCGATTATTTGAATTTTGGGCCGCGTCTTGGAATCGCGTATCGGGGCCCCAGCGAAACGGTTTTGCGGGGGGGCTTTGCCATATTCAGCAACATGATTCCGACAGTCTATCCAGACCAAACAACCGCATGCTTCCCTCTTGCCTCTCTGAACTATCTGACGTACCCAACGTACTCGCTGACACCCTTACAGGTTTCCTTGCCGGTATTGATGAGTACCTCTGGCCAACCCATGCCGCCGAGTGGAAAAACTACGCTCGTTCCCCCCAATACACCGGTAAACCTTGCTCCTATCACCGCAATTCTCGGCCCAGTTAGCGGATATTGGGCTTCCGATCGGTTCAGAAATGGTTACACAATAAGCGGCAATGCCACGGTGGAGCGAGAGCTCCCCGGCGCCGTTGACTTGCAGGTATCGTACGTCGCCAATAACGGCGTACACCTCTACAACGAAGCTGAGCCGAATGGGTATACAGGAGCCGAGCCTCAGTATACTCCGTACACCCAAATATCCCCGGGTTTGGGTGAGTTTGAGATGTTTTACAACGGTGCCTATTCGAGTTATAACGGTCTGCAAGTGCAGGCGCGCAAGGTCTCTGCTGAGCATGGCATCCAGTTTCAGGCTAATTACACTTGGGCCAAAGACATGACCGACGCCGACGCGGTATGGAGTGCTCCGGGAGCGAGCGGGGGGGTAACCCACAACAACCCGCAATGCTTGAAGTGCGAGCGAGCGCCCGCAAGTTACAGCATCGCCCAGCGATTCGTGGCGAACTTTGGGTATAACGTTCCCTTCGCGGGCGTGCAGGCTTTCTCGCGGCTCCCAAAGGGGCTGACTCAAGGGTGGAAATTGATGGGCATTTTCACCGCCCAAACTGGTGCCCCATTTACGGTGGTCGGACCGTACGGGACCCTACAATACGGATATGACAGCATGTGGGGCGTGGGCGCCAGGCCCTTCTTCGTGCAGCGAGCGACGAAGAACCCATCCGGCGGACCGCAATTCTTTTCGAATGCCGTCATCGCTAATAATGGCATGAACGGCCAGTTCTTCGCCATTCCGACGACGACGAGTCCCACAATTGGGACGGTGCAAACGACGCCCGGGAATTTGGGTCGAAATACTTTCACCGGCCCCGGATGGTCGAACTTTGACTTTTCAATCCTCAAGGACACTCATATTACCGAGTCGAAGACGCTGCAGTTGCGTGCGGAGTTCTTCAATGTCTTGAACCAGGCCACTTTTGGTGCCCCATACGCAACGCTTGGTGGCTCCGGCTTCGGCCTGATCTCCAGCACTGCGACCGCGGAACGCCAGATTCAGTTCGGATTGAGGTTTATTTTCTGACGTGAAATGGCTTGGTCCTGTTATTGCCGGTTACCGTTCGGCACGTAGGGGGCTGACGAGTACTCAGCGAGGATTGCGGCTCGTCAGCCCGTGTGCTTTCGGGGCAATCTGGTCCCCCGGGCGCGAGAGTGTGAGGAATTACTCTGGTGTTTTCTGCGCAAGGTCAACCTTTTGGGGATTCTTTTCGAAAGGGATTGCAGCTTAGGAGTCACCCCGACCGGCGACGGCGTGGGTGGCTGCAAGGCCAACCTCAGATTATCGAAGAGGCATCTATGGAGGTCCACTTGGGAACATTCAGTCGTCGCAACTTCCTTCTTAAATCTGGCAGGATTGTTGGTGCCACCACTTTGCTCTCCGAGACTCATTATAAGCTGATGGCCGGAAGTCAGAGTCGGCGCATAAATAGCCGGCAGCAATCGTCCTCAAGCGGCGGCCCGCTTTACAACGCGGACGTCCGAACCGCCATCGGCCTGGGCGATGAACTGGCCAGCATCGTTGACCGGTTCGGTCAGGTGAAATCTCGCCGTGCCGAAGTCCACCTGGAGTTGGGGACGCATGGTCGGCCTGTATCAAGCTGTCAATCGTCGCAGTCGCTGGAAGGCGGCTATCTGCCGATTGTTCAAACTAATCTGCGTTCCCCCGACGGGGATCTTGGCTGGGTGGCTTTTGCTTCAGCTCATCAGAACTTGAAATGTGATTATGTAG
>Ga0326728_10025377_pt1 | contig 10613 bp, 10 predicted proteins | sample MB3enrmetagenome_FD_207602 | JGI IMG/M metagenome (GOLD analysis project Ga0326728, IMG submission 207602) | Lab enriched peat soil microbial communities from McLean, Ithaca, NY, United States - MB31MN | ecosystem: Environmental > Terrestrial > Soil > Wetlands > Peat | place: USA: New York...
CTGCGAAGATTCGACGTCGATCACGCCGATGACTTTGTTCTTGCAGATCAGCGGAACCGCCAGTTCGGAACGCACTCCAGGGGCCCCGGCAATGTAATGGGGAACCGCGGTCACGTCGCCGACCAGAATCGCTTCCCGCCGCAACGCCGCCTGTCCGGTAATGCCTTCGCCCAACTTGATCCGGCAGGTATCGACCACACTTTGCGCATGACCAATGTTGAAACGGATGCGCAGTTCCTGCGTGCGCTCGTTCAATAACAGAATGGCGAAAATCTCATAGTCGATGACGTTGTGAACGATTTCCGCAACCCGCTGAAGCAGCTTCTCGAGGTCGAGGGTGGTATTCACCGCATCGGCGACCTCGAGCAAAAAAGCCTCTATGTTGACTGGGTCCGAAAGGACCTCCGGTTGTACGGGCATAGGAAAATGATAGCAGGCGGAGAACTGCTATTGGCTGTCAGTCGGTGGACGGTTTGCAGTTTACAGTTTACAGTTTGCAGTTTACAGCCAGACAAAACCCGATTTATGCGAGTGGCGTACACGACGCAAAGGGAGAGCCAGTTGAGACGACCGGAGGTGTAGTAGTGACGCGAACCGATCCTCGAACCGAAAGTCCAGCCTGCGTAGCAGGCGGCATATGGTAGCCCCAGCCGTAAGCCTGGGGTGGTTTTCGATTAACGAAGCAAGCCCTCGAAGAGGGCGTAAGAATCGGGTCCGTTCCCTTCTAACGCCCTCTTCGAGGGCTGTCAAACTTCTTCGGATTGGGTCCCCAGGCTTGCGCTTGGGGCTATCATATGCCGCCCACCATGGCGGGTTGGGCTTCCTGCTCGACCAGCACTCCGCGTCACCATCACAACCTCGGTCATTCCAGGTTTTCAATTTTATGGAGGACATTGAGCGGAACTCGCTCAACTTTTGCAGTCTCACTTGACAACGCCGAGCCGTTTGATTTAAATTAGCACTCGTTGGTATGGAGTGCTAATAGCGTGTTCGGTCAAGTGAGCGGGCCTGAGAAATGGGTGTCAGGCACTTCCCGGCCGAAGCGGGAAACAAGCTGGCAGTTTGGAGTTTTCCGCCGCGCTTGAGCATGCAAAACGAGTTTCGATTTAGACCCTAAGACGTACACCTGCAACGACTTAAATGTTTACAAACGACTGTGATTGAAAGGAGTCGAATACATGTCAACCAAGCTTACCCCCCTGCATGACCGCATTCTGGTACGTCGCCTGGAGGGAGAAGAAAAGACACGCGGCGGCCTGATCATTCCCGATTCGGCGAAGGACAAGCCGCAGGAAGGCGTAGTCGTATCCGCCGGAAAAGGCAAGAGCAACGAAGAGGGCAAGGTTCTCCCCATGGACGTGAAGGCGGGTGACCGCATTCTGTTCGGCAAGTACTCGGGGACAGAAGTCAAGATTGACGGCGAAGAGTTCCTGATCATGCGCGAGGAAGAAGTCCTCGGCATCATCGAAACCGCCAAGAAAGCGGCCGGCAAGTAAGGACGAGCCGGGTATACCGAAAGCATCGCCCGCGTCCGCCGTGGCGGAGCGGCCAACAGATTCTGATAGGAGATGGGAACGATGGCAAAGCAGATTATTCATGGCGAAGAGTCGCGCCAAGCGATTCTGCGTGGCGTCAATGTATTGGCTGACGCCGTGAAGGTCACGCTGGGTCCCAAGGGGCGCAACGTGGTAATCGAGAAGAAATTCGGTTCGCCGAGCATCACCAAAGACGGCGTCACCGTAGCCAAAGAGATCGATCTGAAGGACCCGCTGGAAAATATGGGCGCCCAGATGGTGCGCGAAGTGGCCAGCAAGACCAGTGATGTGGCCGGCGACGGCACCACCACCGCCACCGTACTGGCGCAGTCGATTTATCGCGAAGGCATCAAGATGGTAGCCGCCGGCGCCAATCCGATGGCCCTGAAGCGCGGCATCGAGAAGGCCGTGCAGGCCGTTACCGGCACCGTGGACAAGGACGGGAACCGCACCAAGGGCGCCCTCGATAAGTACTCCAAGCCGGTGGCCGGCGACATGACGGCGATCGCGCAGGTGGGCACCATTTCCGCCAACAACGACGAGACCATCGGCCGCATCATTGCCGAAGCCATGAAGAAAGTCGGCAAGGACGGCGTCATCACGGTGGAAGAGTCGAAGACCATGGAAACGCAGTTGGAAGTGGTCGAAGGCATGCAGTTCGACCGCGGCTATCTGTCCCCGTATTTCGTAACCGATCCCGAGCGCATGGAAGCGGTGATCGAGAACGCCTACATCTTGATCCACGAAAAGAAGATCTCGTCGATGAAGGACCTGCTTCCCCTGCTGGAGCAGATTGCCAAGAGCAGCAAGCCGCTGTTGATCATCGCCGAGGACGTGGAAGGCGAAGCGCTGGCCACCCTGGTGGTGAACAAGCTGCGCGGCACACTGCAGACCGTGGCCGTCAAGGCTCCGGGCTTCGGCGATCGCCGCAAGGCCATGTTGCAGGACATCGCCATTCTGACCGGCGGCAAGGCCATCACCGAAGACCTGGGCATCAAGCTGGAGAACGTACAGATCAGCGATCTGGGCCAGGCCAAGAAGCTCACCATCGACAAGGACAACACCACCATCGTCGAAGGCAAGGGCAAGCATGCCGAAATCGAAGGCCGGGTGAAGGAAATCCGCGGCCAGATCGACAAGACCACCAGCGACTACGACCGCGAGAAACTCCAGGAGCGCCTGGCGAAGCTCGTGGGCGGCGTAGCGGTGATCAAAGTCGGCGCCGCGACCGAGACCGAAATGAAGGAAAAGAAGGCTCGCGTCGAGGATGCCATGCACGCCACGCGCGCGGCCGTCGAAGAAGGGATCGTACCCGGCGGCGGCGTAGCCCTGGTGCGCTGCGCGGCGGCCGTGGACGCCCTCAAGCTGGAAGGCGATGAAGCCACCGGCGCCCGCATCGTGCGGCGCGCTCTGGAAGAGCCGATGCGCCAGATCGTCGTGAACGCCGGCGAAGAAGGCGCCATCGTCGTAGGCAAGATCCTGGAAAGCAAGGATCAGAACTTCGGCTACAACGCACAGACCGGCAAGTACGAAGACCTGGTCGCCGCGGGCGTCATCGACCCCACTAAGGTCACCCGCACCGCGCTCCAGAACGCCGGTTCCATCTCTTCCCTGATGCTGACCACCGAAGCTCTGGTGGCGGAAATCCCGGAAGAAAAGAAGGAATCTCCCATGCCCGGCGGTCACGGCGGCATGGGCGGAATGTACTAAGGCAGTCGTTGGCCTTCGGCCCTCGGCCGTCGGCCAGCATGTCAAAGCCCCGCGCAAATTCGCGCGGGGCTTTTTTCTTTTCGCGAGCGCCCATCTGTTGACTATTCAAACCAAGGACCTCTCCCGCATCTGGCCGTCGGCCCTCGGCTCTCGGCCCTCGGCTTCCGGCTACGGCCCTTGCTCGGCAATGTAGTTCCAATCTCTGGGCTCCCAATACGGATTCTTATTGGAGCTGTCGGTCGGCTTCGTGTTCTGCTGCTTCTTCATCCTGGCCGTAGCGGGCGGTGATACCGGAGCGGCGACCGCCAGAGCGGCCGGAGCGCCGGTGGAAGCTGCCTTGCCCGCCGTAAATCCGCGGGTAGTATCGCTCGCCTTCAATTCGACCCGGGAAGCCGGGCGGGGCGCCGCGGTTTGGGCCGCCTGGGCCAAAGCCAACTGGCCCGCTCCAAGCCACCCTAGTGCCAGTACTAACAGGGGAATCCTTCGCATTTTGTGCCTCCTTGTGGGTTCTGGTTTCTCCAGCCTCACATGGGTGCTAACCGGGAACGGGGCAATTTATTCCCGTATATCGCAGGCAGCCTGCGTTCCCAGGGAAACTTTCTGGCAGTAAAATAGCGTGACGGTGAGAGGGGGCCTGCCATGAATACAACGGTTCGCATGCCGGCAGTGGCTGGGCAATTCTATCCGGGCCAGCGACAGGTGCTGGAGCACGATCTGGACGGCTACACCCATTTCCAGGGAGACAAAATCGCCGCCCGCGGCTGCATTGTCCCGCACGCCGGTTACATGTACTCGGGCCATGTGGCCGGTGCGGTGTACTCGCGTCTGGAACTTCCGCGGCGCTTCGTTATTCTTTGTCCGAATCACACTGGCATGGGGGACCCCCTGGCGGTGATGAGCAGCGGGGAATGGATGACGCCACTGGGAAAGGCGCCGGTGGATGGAGCCTTGGCGAACTCGCTGAAAAGCCACTATCCCAAGCTGCAAGAAGACGCCGGAGCACATTTGCGCGAACATGCGCTGGAAGTGCAACTGCCGTTTTTGCAAAGGCTGCGGCCGGATTTTTCCTTTGTTCCCATTACCGTGGGAACGGAGCGCTACGATGCACTGGAAGCATTGGGCCAAGCCATTGCCGCCGCACTGAGGGATTTCACGGATGACGTCCTGGTCATCGCCTCCAGCGACATGAACCACTATGAATCCGACGCCATCACGCGGCAGAAGGACGCCAACGCCCTGGAGCGAATTCTGGCCCTCGATCCGGCCGGTCTGTTCAACGTCATTACCCGGCAGCACGTCTCCATGTGCGGTTTCGGTCCGGCGATTGCCATGCTGACCGCGGCCAAACTGCGGGGCGCCACTCACGCCGAATTGATCCGTTACGCCACCTCCGGCGATATCAGCGGCGACCGGAAGAAGGTGGTGGGTTATGCCGGAGTGGCAGTGATCTAGGAAGGTTTGAAACCTCAGTTCATTCGTTCCGGATAGAGTTCGCGGATGGAGTGACTAAGCCCGTACAGCAATTCCTGTTTCGGGATAAAGGCGTCGGCGCCGTGAGCGCGACTCTTGATGCGCAGTTCGGGATCGTCGTCGGCAGACATCAACAGGATCTTAAGATCGGGGAAATGCGTGGAAAGAATGCCCGAAGTCTTGAGTCCGTCCAGGTAAGGCATATTGACGTCCATGACGACCAGGTCTGGCTTGAGGCTGGCCACGGCGCCAATGGCTTCCACGCCATTACAGGCCCGGCCCACGATTTCCACCATGGGCTCCAGTTCAATCAGGGCGCATATGGCGCGCAACGCATTCTCCGAGTCGTCCACCACGAGGACCCGAATGCATTCCTGTTCTTCCGGTTGTTCGTCCGCGGTTGCCGCTTTCAATACCGAATCCTGATAGGCCGCCATCCTGGTGAACTCCTTTCCAAAGCTCCACGCAAGAATATAGACGCATCAGAGGGCGATTCGCTGTTAAGTGTCGGTCAAATAAATGTAAAGAACGTTAACCCGGGTTGAAGCCCGCTGGCAACCAAAGGCTGACAGTTTGCAGTTTACAGTTTGCAGCCAGAGGGGCTGCGAGGCTTCGGTTTGGCTGTAAGTTGTGAGCTGTAAGCCCGTTTGTTCAGGATGACAAGCGCTGCTTCCCAGGAACCGGCCTATTCGCCGGGATCGAAGCGATAGCCCACCCAGGGTTCGGTGAGAATGTAACGGGGCTGGCCGCCTTCGGGCTCGATCTTCTTGCGGAGGTGTCCGACAAAGACCCGCAGGTACTCCGGCTGTTCCATGCTGTTGTCGCCCCACACGGCCGCCAGCAGAGCGCGATGGGTAATGACTTTACCGGGATGGCGGGCGAGATAGGTCAACAATTCGAATTCCTTGGGCGTCAAGCGCACTTCCCGGTCACACAAGGTCACACTATGACTTTCCAGATCGATCCGGAAATCGCCGATGGCAATCACCGGCGAGGTTTCGGCCGGCGCGGCCGCCGCCGCCCGCCGCAGGGCCGCCCGCACCCGGGCCAGCAATTCATTCACGCTGAACGGCTTGGTAACAAAATCGTCCGCGCCCGCATCCAGGGCCGAAACCTTGGTCTGCTCCTGGCCCCGCACGGACAACACGATGATCGGAACCTGCGACTTGGCGCGGATATGGCGGCACAACTCCAGGCCATCCATATTCGGCATGCCCAAGTCCGTAATCACCAGATCGGGATTCCACTCCCTCATCACCTGCAGAGCTTCGTCCCCGTCGGCGGCGGAACGAATGGCGTGTCCATGCGAAGAAAGCGTGGTGCGCAGGACGCGGGTAATCTGGGCCTCGTCATCCACCACCAGAATTCGCGACTTCTCGTTGTTTGCCATGCCTTCCCTACCTGGCCTCCTGCGTCACGATGTGAACGTCAACCGTAGGCGAGTCGCGCAGGAATTTATGAATGGCCGAAAGATAAAGATACCGGCGCCAGCCTTTGGTGGCCGAATGCCCGAACACGACCTGGGTAATATGCTTTTCGCGAACGAATTTCGCCACCGTTTCCGACACGCTCTTCCCTTCCAGACGAACGATCTTGGCGCCCAGATCCTCGGCAAAACGGATATTCTGCGCCAGGGTCCTCTTGTTTTCCGGGCTCTCGTCCACGCCGGAATCGACGTAGACGACGGTAAACTCGGCATCCAGCCGTTGCGCCATGCGGGCGCCGCGGGCCACCAGGTACTGCGCCGCCGGATTGGAACTGATGCAGACGGCAATGCGTTCGTGCACCTCCGCCGCCCGCTCGAAATTGTCGCGCTCCAGGTAGGATTCCAGGCTGCGATCCACCACGTTGGCCACCTGCCGCAAGGCCAATTCGCGCAAGGCTATCAGGTTGCTCACCTGGAAGAAGTTCGAGAGGGCGCGTTCGGCGCGTTCCACCGGATAGATATCGCCGCGCTGCATCCGTTTTTGCAAGGCCTGGGGCGTCAGATCGGCCATCAGGATCTCGTCCACCCGCTGCAAGACCCAATCCGGAACGGTCTCCCGCACCTGGACTCCGGTGAGGTTGCGCACGGTGGGGCCCAGACTCTCGACGTGTTGCACATTCATCGTGGAAAGCACGTCGATCTTGGCATCCAATAAGTCCATGACGTCTTCGTAGCGCTTGACATGCCGGCTGCCCTCCACATTGGTGTGGGCCAGCTCGTCCACCAGCACCACTTGCGGCCGGCGCGCCAGTATGGCGTCAATGTCCATCTCTTCGAATACCGTACCCTTGTATTCGAGCTTGCGTTTGGGAACGATCTCGAGCCGCGAGGCCAGTTCGCCAATGGGCTTGCGGCCGTGGGTCTCGATGATGCCGATGACCACATCTTCGCCCCGGCTGCTGCGCCGGATGCCCTCGCTCAGCATGTTATAGGTCTTCCCCACACCGGGAGCATAGCCCATGAACAGCTTGAACAGGCCTTTGTCCTTTGTCGGTGCGGTTTCTTCCAGCCACTGCTCGGGAGTCTTAGCCATCGGTAATCTTCTCTTGCAAGGCCCATAATTGGGCGAATCGGCTACAATCTTGCATGTGAAGAGTGTAACGCAACTCACCTCGCAATTTATGGCCGCTGCCGCAATCATTGTGGTCATTGCTCTTTTCTATTTCAAGGTGATTCACGCGAATGCAATGACTGCGGGATTCACGTTTCTACTGGCCGTCCTCTTCGTCGCCACCTCCTGGGGCCTGGCGGCGGCGGTCTTCACGGCGCTGATCGCCACCTTCTGCCTTAATTTCTTTTTTCTTCCGCCCGTTCTTCATCTCACCGTCGCCGACCCGCAGAACTGGATCGCCATGTTCGCTTTCCTGTTGACGGCGCTGGTGGGCAGCCAGCTTTCGCAGCGGGCCCGGCGGGAAGCCTTGAACGCCGACCATCGCCGGCAGGAGTCCGAGCGCCTGTTCGTGTTTACGCAGCGTCTGCTGGCCACCGACAACATTGTTGAGCTGTTGAATGCGATCCCCCGCTACATCGTGGACACGTTCGGAGTTACCGCCGCCGGAATCTACATGACCAAGAAACGCGAGGTCTATTACTCCGACCTGGCGAGCCACGGATTACTGGATGTCCAGGAACTGCAGGCGGTGGCCGGGCGCGGAGAATCGGTGATCGATCCCGATCGCGGACTGGCTTTCGTTCCCCTGCGCATGGGCGTACGCTCGGTGGGCAGCGTGGGCGTGGCCGGCGGTTCGCTTTCCCGCGAAATGCTCGACGCCATCGGCAGCCTGGTGGCCGTTGCTATCGAGCGCGCCGGCGCCGTGGAAAAGCTCAGCAAGACGGAAGCGGTGCGCGAGAACGAACGGTTGCGTTCCGTGCTGATGGATGCCGTTACCCACGAATTCCGCACGCCGCTCACCTCCATCAAGGCGGCCGCCGAAAGCCTGCTCTCCGGTTTTCAGTTGAACGAAGCGGAACGGAAAGATCTTCTGACCATCATCAACGAGGAAAGCGACCGGCTCAACCGCCTGATCAGCGAAGCGACGGAGATGGCCCAGCTTGACGCCAGCAGCGTGCAACTGCATCGGTCCACGCACACCGTCCAGGAAGCCGTGGATGCCGCCCTCGCCGCCTCCCGGCAGTCCCTGGCCAATTACACGGTCGAAGTCCAGATTCAACCCAATCTGCCGCCGGCCTTTATGGACGTCGAGCGCATCACCGAAGTGCTCACGCAGCTGCTGGATAATGCCGCGAAATATTCATCTCCGGGAGGCCGGATTCGCATCACCTGCGAACTCGCCGACCGCACGATTACGACCAGCGTCGCCGATCAGGGCGCGGGCATCGACACCTTCGAACAGGCTCTCGTGTTCGACAAGTTCTACCGGGGCCGCAATAAGCGGACGTCCGTGCAGGGCACCGGCATGGGACTGGCCATCGCCAAAGCCATTGTCGAGGCGCACGGAGGGACCATCGGAGTCACCAGCCAACTCGGACATGGTTCGGTGTTTTATTTCACGCTGCCGGTCGCATGAGGAAGGTTTCACCACGGAGACACGGAGACACAGAGAAGACCAAGAACGAGTTTCCAGTCACCGGAACCAACCCGGACGCCGGGCCACTTGAAACTCGAAAGCTGAAACTTGAAACTGCTTTTTCTCGGTGTCTCCGTGTCTCCGTGGTGAATCAGGTCTCCACCCCAGCCAGGCGAACGGTGTTCCCGGCGGTGATGGTCAGTTCGGTTCCGCCACATTCGGCACACGCCAAGGCTCTGCTTCCGGGGTTGAACTGGACGCCGCAGGCGGCGCAGGTGGCGGCAAGTTTTTCGGGAATGAACTCCAGCGCCGCGCCCTCGGCGCTGGTGCCGCGCGCGGCCTCGGCGAAATGCGCTTCGATGTGCCGCGCATCGTGGCCGGAGGCCTCTCCCACAACGATCTTCAGGCGCTTAATGCGGGCCCCGGCGGGTACGCGGGCGCCCGCTTCACGGACCATGGCCTGCACTTCCGGAAATTCATGCACCTCTTATGCCCTCTACTCCACGACGAATTTTCCACCACGGAGGCACGAAGACACCGAGGAACCCACAATTGAGGAATCGGGTAATTGAGTAATTAAGAAATTGAGCAGAGCGAATGCGAAGGTAATAGGGGACCCGGAATAACAGTAGTCGTCCCGGTTTTCAATTACTCAATTACCCGATTCCTCAATTACCAATTCTTCTCCGTGTCTCTGTGTCTCCGTGGTGAATTCGGATTGCCGCTCTGTAACCTTCTATATCTTTTCCATCTTCTCGTACACAACCAGTTCGCCTTCGCCGCGCAGGTCCTCCGGGTGATAGCGGGGCACCGGCATTTCCAGTTGCTTAAACTGAACCGGGGCCACCTTCTTATCCACGAGTCCGAGGGCGACGGCGACGCCATAAATGATCGCTTCCGGCCGCGGCGGGCAGCCCGGAATGAAGTAGTTCACGGGAACCGCCTTCTCCACCGGCCCGAGGACGGAATAGGAATCGAACCAGATGCCGCCGCCGCAGGCGCATGAGCCGATGGCAAATACCAGTTTGGGCGCGGGCATGGCGTCATAGGCGCGCCGGAGCGCCTTCGCCGTGGCGCGCATGGCCGGTCCCTGGCAGAGCATGACATCGGCATGCCGCGGAGAGCCCACCAGCTTGATGCCGAAGCGTTCCACGTCGTAGTACGGCGTCAGTACGTTCAGCACTTCAATGTCGCAGCCATTACAGCCGCCGCTGTTCGCGTGGTATACCCATAACGACCGGCCGAACATCTTTTGGCACAGGTTCTTTAGCACGCCGTGGTCCTCCAGGAACCGCACCGAATCCGGTGGTTGAGTCAACGCCCAATTTCAAATTTTAAATTTGTAATTTGAAATTTAACCCCAACCCCTACGCACCGTTCGCCTTTCAATTTCAAATTTGAAATTTCAAACTACAAATCCGCTTACTTACTCAATCTCAATCTTGATATCGTCCACCACCGCTTCCCCTTCCAGGTAGGCGCGCGAGCGAAAGACCCAGCGCTCATTTTGCACGTCGTCGAAGCGATAGCCTTTCATCTTCAATTCATCCAGCACCGAGGGCGCCTTGAAGCAACGCCCGCAGCGCTGGCAGGTGCTCATAAACAGTTCCAGGCGCTGTTGCAGATCGCCGATCTGATTGGTGGCGGTTTCGAACTCCGGACTCATGGTGATGGCCTTCTCCGGACATACCTCGGCACAGCGTCCGCAATAGGTGCAGCGGCGGCCCAGATATTGGAGAATACGGACTTCCTGACAGATATCGACCACCAGAATTTCGCGCGCCGGACAATTATTGGCGCAACCCGCGCAGCCGATGCATTTGGCGGCTTCGAAGACCGGACGGCCGCGAAACTTCTCCGGCGCCGGTTGAGCCTGAGCCGGAT
>Ga0326728_10025378_pt1 | contig 10613 bp, 3 predicted proteins | sample MB3enrmetagenome_FD_207602 | JGI IMG/M metagenome (GOLD analysis project Ga0326728, IMG submission 207602) | Lab enriched peat soil microbial communities from McLean, Ithaca, NY, United States - MB31MN | ecosystem: Environmental > Terrestrial > Soil > Wetlands > Peat | place: USA: New York...
CCCGCCGCCCTCGAAAACCCCGTCGCAATGCAGCACCATTTTCCCAGCGCTCCTTTCCCTGCCTGCTGTTACTTAAAGCGTCACTTCGAATATTTCTATTCCACACTCGGCTTTTACATGCAGGGGTTGGGGCAGCGTTCTTTTCGGAACGGTTCACGAGAAATCGGAGGTCATGAAATTCAGGCCATCGCCTGCCTGCAGTCTGGCGGCAACCTGAGCCGGCAGAACCTGGGCCGGCTCCTGCCGGTCGAGGTTTTTGAAGGCCACCGCCAGCATCAGCTTGATACGGTTCAATTGGTTGACCTCACTGGCGCCGGGGTCATAGTCCACCGCCATGATGTTGGCCTGAGGATAGCGGCGCCGGAGTTCGCGGATCATCCCCTTGCCGGTGGCGTGGTTGGGCAGGCAGGCAAAAGGCTGCACACAGATAATATTGGGGGTGCCCCCCTCGATCATCTCCATCATCTCAGCGGTCAGGTACCAGCCCTCCCCGCACTGGTTGCCGGGCGAGAGCACCCTTTTTGCCAGTTCCACCTTGTGATAGATCGATTCTGGGGCCTCGAAACGCTCACTGGCTGCCAGCGCCCGGCACATCTCCCGGCGGCCGCTCTCCAGCCAGTTGATCGTCAGCCTGCCATACAGCAGTTGCCGGAGATCCATCCCCAATACCTCGTAGTTGAAGATGGAGGCATAGGCGGCCCGTGAGAAGAAATCCAGAAAATCCGGGAGCACCGCTTCAGCTCCCTCGCTCTCCAACAGTCTGACGACGTTATTATTGGCCGCCGGATGGTACTTGACCAGGACTTCTCCGACCACCCCCACCCGAGGCTTGACCGTCCGGGTGATCTCCAACCGGTCAAAATCCCTGACTATGCCCCGGATGTTCGCCTTGAACTCGCCCCGGGCACCGCCCACCAAGCTGGTCCTGCACCGGTCCACCCACCGGCGGTAGAGTATATCTGTAGAACCCGGCATGATCTCGTAAGGCCGCACCCGGTGCAGCACCCGCATCAGGAGGTCACCGTAGACCATCCCCATGCGCCCCCGCCGGAACAGCCTCTGCGACATGGTAAAGCCGGGGCAGGATTCGGTCCCGGCGATATTGACCGAGATCACCGGCGTGTTTTTAAAACCCGCCTCCTGCAGGGCCTTGCGCAGCAGGCCGATATAGTTGGTAGCCCTGCAGCCTCCCCCGGTCTGGGTAATCGCCACCGAGGTGCGCTCGAGGTCGTACCTCCCGGACTGCAGGGCCTGCAGCAGTTGGCCGATGACGATGATGGCAGGGTAGCAGGCATCGTTGTTGACGTACTTGAGGCCCTCCTCGATGGCCAGCCGGTTCACTTCCGGGAGCAGCTCGAGGTTGTAGCCGTCCGTGGCGAAGACATCGTGCAGGAACTCGAAGTGCACCGGGGTCAACTGAGGAGCAAGAATGGTATGCTCCTTTTTCATCTCCCTGGTGAACAGGACGCGCCCCGGGCCAGTCTTCCTGACCGGCTGGCCCCCTGCCTGTTCCCGTTTGGCCAGGGCTGCCTGCAGGGAGCGGATGCGAATCCGGGCCGCCCCCAGGTTGCTGACCTCGTCAATCTTCAAGAGAGTGTAGATCTTGCCGTGGCAGGTGAGGATCTCCTGCACCTGGTCGGTGGTGATGGCATCCAGCCCGCAGCCGAAGGAGTTGAGCTGGACCAGGTCGAGGCTCCTGTCCGCCGCCGCCAGGCTGGCTGCCGCATACAGCCGGGAGTGGTACATCCACTGGTCGACCACCCGCAGTGGCTGCTCCAGCTTTCCGAGGTGGGCGACGGAGTCCTCGGTCAACACCGCCAGGCCGCAGTTGGCGATCACCTCGGGAATGCCGTGGTGCACCTCCGGATCCAGGTGATAGGGCCTGCCGGCCAGGATGATCCCCCGGCGCCCGGTTCTGGCCAGAAAAGCCAGGGCCTCCTCGCCCCGGCGCCGGACGTCCTGCTTGAAGCGCAGATCCTCCTGCCAGGCCGCCCGCACCGCCGCCACAATCTCCCTCCGGCGGATGCCGAAGGGCCTGAACTCCTCGAACAGGCGCCTGGCCAGCCGCCGCTGGTCGTCGTAGGGCAGGAAGGGGCACAAAAGGACAACGTCGTTTTCACCCAGCCAATCCTTCATATTGTTCCTGATCACATCGGGGTAGGACATGACCATCGGGCAGTTGAAGCAGTTATTGGCCTGATCCTGCTCCTTCCGTTCGTAGATGATGCCGGGATAGAAGATCATCCCGACGCCCTGCTGGATCAGGGAAGCGATATGCCCGTGGACGAGTTTGGCCGGATAGCAGGCCGACTCTGAAGGGATGGTCTCGCTGCCAAGGTCGTAGACCGTCCGGGATGACGGCGGTGAGAGCACCACCCGGAATCCCAGGCAGGTGAAGAAGGTAAACCAGAAGGGATAGTTCTCGTAGATGTTGAGCACCCTGGGGATGCCGATGATGCCCCTGGGCGCCGCTTCCAGCGCCAGCGGCTCATAGTTGAACAACCGCCGGTACTTGTAGTCGTAGAGGTTGGGCAGATCGTCCGGCGCCTGCTCCCGGATCGGGCGTCCCTCCATCCTCTCGCAGCGGTTGCCGGAAGTGAAGCGGCGTTTGTCCGGAAAGCTGCTCACCGTGAGCAGGCACTTGTTCTCACAGCCCTGGCAGCGGCGGGTGGAGGCGTGGTAAGAGAAGTGATCCAACTGTTCCCGGGGCGCCAGCGTGCTGGTCTGTCCCGCCCGGTACTTATCCCTGGCGATGATGGCCGCGCCAAAAGCGCCCATCAGTCCGGCGATATCCGGCCTGATCGCCTCCCGCCCGGTGACGATCTCGAAGCTCCGCAGGATGGCATCGCTGTAGAAAGCGCCTCCCTGAACCACGATCCGCTCCCCCATCTCCTTGGGGTTCCTGATCCGGATCACCTTGAACAGGGCGTTCTTGATCAATGAGTAGCAGAGGCCGGCGGAGATATCCCCGACGCTCGCCCCCTCCTTCAGGGCCTGCTTGACCCGGGAGTTCATAAACACGGTACAGCGGGATCCCAGGTCCACCGGAGCATCCGCCACCAGGGCCTGTCCCGCAAAATTTTGCACGGTCAGGCCCAGAGAGTGGGCAAAACCCTCGATGAAAGAGCCGCAGCCCGAGGAGCAGGCCTCGTTCAGCATGATGCTGTCGATCGCTCCGTTCCTGATGCGCAGACACTTCATATCCTGCCCGCCGATATCCAGGATGAAGTCGACATCCGGGTAGAAGAACTCGGCTGCCGTGTAGTGGGCGATCGTCTCGATCTCCCCCAGATCGACTGACAGGGCGGCGGCGATCAACCGTTCACCGTACCCGGTGACCGCCGAGTTGGCGATCCTGGCTCCCTCCGGCAGCTTGCTGTAAATGTCGCTCAAGATCTTGACCGAGCACTCCACCGGGCTGCCCTTGTTCCCATCGTAGTATGAATAGAGAATGCTGCCCTGGCAGTCGATCAGGACAGCTTTGGTGGTGGTTGATCCGGCATCGAGGCCGAGGAAGCAGTCGCCGGTGAAGGAGGACAGATCCCTCCTGGCCGCCCGGTTCTGGTCGTGCCGCTGCCGGAACTGCCGCAGTTCCTCCTCGTCTTTGAACAGGGGCTGCAGCCGCAGAAGCTCGTAGGCCCCCGCCCCGTTCAGGAATGGCAGCCGGTCGATCAGGGACTGCAGGCCGACTGTCGGCTGAGTCCTGGAGGCCAGGGCCGCCCCGATGGCCACGTAATACTGGGCGTTCTCCGGAAAGATGGCCTCCCCGGCGCCAAGCTTCAGGGTCTCTGCGAATCGCTGCCGCAACCCTGATAAAAAGTGGAACGGTCCGCCAAGAAAGGCTACCCGCCCCCTGATTGACCGTCCACAGGCCAGACCGCTGATGGTCTGGTTCACCACCGATTGGAAGACCGAAGCGGCGATATCCTCCCTGGCCGCCCCCTCGTTCAGGAGCGGCTGAATGTCGCTCTTGGCGAACACGCCGCACCGGGCGGCAATCGGGTAGATGACCCGGTGGTTGGCGGCCAGGTCGTTCAGCCCTTCCGCATCCGTGCCCAACAGGGTCGCCATCTGGTCGATGAAGGCGCCCGTCCCGCCGGCGCAGGAACCGTTCATCCGCTGCTCGAGGCCGCCGCTGAAAAAGGTGATCTTGGCGTCTTCACCGCCCAGCTCGATCACCACGTCAGTCCGGGGAAGGAGTCTCTCGATCGCCCGGTTGCAGGCAATGACCTCCTGTTCGAAGCCGAGCCCCAGCCACTGGGCCACCGCCATACCGGCGGAGCCGGTGACTATGACGGTGACCGGACAATCGCCGGCATAGGCGAAGGCCTCTCCCACCAGCCCGGCGATGGTGCCCCTGATCTCGGCATAGTGCCTGGTGTAGCGGCTGTAGACGATCTCGCCCCGCTCGTCCAACAGCACGATCTTGACAGTGGTTGAACCCACGTCCAGGCCGATGTGCAGCAAGCCATCCACCACAGCCCGACCCCTCTCCCGATCAGCCCCGTTCAATGTTCACATTTTTGGCAATGTCCTTGACACTATGGTATGACAAGCCAGGCTTTCTGTCTAGATGCAGCTTGCCCGGCAACTGCAGAACGGGGCTGATCTTCTATTGCGGGAGGGGCGGGGCCGCGGCAATTCAGCTTGGATCCTCGTCGCTCCAGCGGCCTCGGGGATCCCCAGAAAAATTCCGATGACGAAATTGGCCATGCCTGGCGCCGACATCGGTCCTCCTGTTCCGGTCCGGCTTGTAGTTCCCGGCCCAGACATGGCAGATCGGTTTGCCCAGTTTTTGCGCCAGGTTGACAATCTCCCCGGTCCCTCCCCGTCCCTGGGCTTTCTTGCCGTCCCAGACGGCCACCATCACGTCGCTGTGCTCCACGATATAGCGCCCCGACCGCAGGTAAGCCTCGCCCCGGGTCGGCGCCGGGGGCATGGTGATGGTCTCGATAGCACGCTCCGCCAGCCAGTAGCGAAACTCCTGCCTCAGCTCGGCTCCGTCATAGTCCAGGCGGTGCTCATCGCTGGAGCCAAAGTCCTGGAGATAGTCCTCCAGAGGCACCGGCAGCACCACGATCAGCCGGGCAGCCTCGTTCTTGAGCAGAAGGCGGGCCACCAGACGGTCGGCCCCGATCGCCAGGGGGGAGAAGACCGTCAGGTAGTGTCCCGGGAATTGGGACTCGATAAAGGCCGCCGCTCTGGCGACTCCCGCCTCCAACCCGGCCATCCGCCCGGGATCGAGCCAGACGTGGCCGGTGATGCCCACCCTGAGCAGTTCCCGGTGGCCTAACCTGGTGAGGGCGTTGAATTCCCCGGCATCGACATGCATCTCTAAAATCTGGTCCGGAGGCAGACTGGACCGATCAAAACTCCGTTGCCGGTCATGGTTGCTCATCCTGACCAGGGTCTCCAGAGAGCGGGCCTGATGACGATAGCGGTTCACCTTCAGGAAGGCGTCCAGCACCCCCTGATCCGCCAGCAACCGGTCTCCCCTCTGATCAGGCGGAGCAAACGCCTGCAGAAGGCGATTCAGGATCAGCGCCCGCCGGACCGGGAACATCCGGTCCTCGACGGTGTTGGGATTTCCGTTCACACCCTTGACGTCGATATAGGCCTGCAGCCTGCTGATAAAATCGGGCTTCTTGGCCTCCGCATCCTCGCCGCCGGAGCCGGCGCAGAACTCCCTGAAAGAATGTCTGGTCGCCCCGGAGAAGACATAGATACCGCCACCCAGCGGGCGCCTTCGACCATGATCGTTAAACTCGCCATCCTGCATTGGCGCCAGGAAATACCGCAGCCAGCCCAGGTGGACGCCCTCGCAGGGCGTATCGAACTCGTCCCAGAAGACCAGAGGCATCTTTCCCCGCAGGCGCCAGTCCCTGATCTGGTGAAAGGCCTCGGCCAGTTCCCGGGGCGAGGCGAGCTGGGAGAGGTTGCAGGTCAGTTGAGCATCTTCGGTGATCCCCAGGCCTCTGGCAATCTCCCTGGCAACGAAGGACTTGCCGGCGCCCGGAGGCCCGAACACCGCAATGCAGAGCGGCGTCTGCGGGCGCTGCTGCTTTAAATAGTCCGCCATGGCGTTGTAGACACTGCGAACGCCCTCGATCTCCTGCCGGTCGGCGCTGCGCCAGTTGCCGACCATTTCCACCGGAGCGTCCGGCAGTGCCGCCTCAGGGCCCTGCTCCACGATCCTCCGGGCGCACTGGAAAACCGCGTCCATGGTTCTGGAACCCCTGGCAACGCTTGTTTCCGCGGTCTCCTCACCAGGTCTCCTCCGGGAGCCGGGGCGCCTGCTCTCTCTGGTCGCCTCTTCGAGGATCGACCACTGCGAGGACGGCCCTGTGCTCCGTCCACTTTCGGCCAGGCCTCGGACATCATCAAAAATCCCCAGGTCCCATACTTTGGCGATCATCCCGGAACCTGCTCGCTCAGGCGCCCTGCGGGGGCGCTGGCGATAGGCCTGCGCCAGCCGCCGGTAGGGAAACTGGGGACGGTAGTGGTTCTCCTCGACAACCGCCTCGTAACCATTCAGGCAGAGCAGCCTTGCCAGGCCGATGCCCACCCGGGTCGCCCCGGCCCAGTCGACGGCCTGCTGCCGTTTGACCCAGGCTGTGGCCAGAGCTCCGAGGACACAGGTACCGGCGCCCATCACCGGCCCCGGGAGATGCCGGGCAAAGTCCCCCTCCTGGCCAGAGCGGTCAAAGACCAGAGTGCCGTGTTCCCGCCCGACGATCACCGCCCCGCTCGCTCCCACAGTGACAATCACCTGGTAAAAAAGCAGGTTGTCCTGACCATCGGCAAAGGGGCTCCCCGGACCGCGGACAGCCGCGACGATCTCCTCGAACAGCCTCTCCCAGGAAAGAGAAACCCCGATCCTCCCGGGGCAAGACCGCAGGTCGGAGACTGAGGTCAGGACGGTGGTCCTGGCTGCCAGCCCCGGGGCGATCAACCTCTCCAGGAGTGGGTTCTCCCGGTTGCCGCCATACCGGGCGAGTTTGAGGATGATCTGTTGCGGCCGGCTGCCGTCAGTCTGCTCTCTCAAGGCCTCTGGCCAGCCCTCCGGGGTGCTGCGGAATCCCAGGCCACTGTCGGCGATTACCAGCAGGTCCGGCCTGCCGGCCAGCCTGTTCCCTTGATAGTCCCACTGTCCCTGTTCACACCAGCCCCATTCACACAACCGGAAGGCCTGCTGGCCAGGACCATTTTCGCTCCCCACCTCCCGCCCCTCGCTTGCCCGCCACTCCGTCCAGGTAGTGGCAACCTGGCGGTCCCGGGGCTGTGCCAGCAGCCTGGCATCCAACTGCCGGCCCTCAACCTCCGCCAGTTCCGGCGGGATCATCTCTCTCAAAAGCCGGAGAATCAGTGCCGATCCACCAGCCTGGGAACTCAGGCGCACCGTCGCTGCCGGCCCATCAGACGGTGAGTGCCGGATCCAGCCGGCATCAAGATGATTTTCATCGTGAACGATCAACCAGTCTACCGTGGGGTCACCGCTTACCTGTACCAGGAGCCTCGGCATTTATTCTCCTCCTGCCTGCTCGAATGTTCAGTTCACAAGAATCATTTTTACTTCGCCGATCAAGTGATCCGAAGCGACCCGCCGCCTCAAGTTCTCCGCCTTCCGTTCGGGCCGGGCGCTAGCCCGGATGCGGAGGAGGCGGGGGACTTGCGGCGATGTTAAGGCCTAACTTATTATGTCAAGAATTCTTAACTTTTACCGGCAGGCAAGCAGAGACACGCAATTTGGAAATATGCCGGCGCTCACCGGCTCTTTTGCCCGTGTAATGAAGGAATAATCTAATAAATGGTATAATATGAAGTGTTAAGTTGGAGATCGCCCTTTCACCACCAGGAGGTACTGATCAATGAGAAAAGTGCTCAAGATCCTGCCGGTCATACTGCTGCTCCTGACCCTGGCTGCCGGTTGCGCCAAACACGCCCAGCCGCCGCCGAACAATGTCCCCGCCCCGGTACAGCCTGCCAAAGCCGACCCGGCGAATACCGTGGGCGCCACCAATGCCTGCGCGTCTTTCCTCAGCAACCAACTGGGATGGGTGGCCGTCAACCTGGAGAGGCAACAGACCCCGGCCAGTGTCATCCTGCACACCGTAAACGGCGGGCAGAGCTGGGTGCAGTTGAACTCCCCCGGCCTGTCGGCCGTCCGGCAACTGGCCTTCCCTGACGCCCAGCACGGGTGGGCTCTGGTGACAGCAGCCAGCGGAGACGACAGCAAGACGAATTACTCCATCATGGCCACGGCCGACGGCGGACAGACCTGGAAACAGCAGTGGACCGGGGATGTTCAACAGGATGGCCGGCCATACCAGATCCAGTTCCTGGATACCGACAACGGCTTCGCCCTGATCGGCGATACCTTTCTAGCCACAATGGACAGCGGCGCCAATTGGGTAAAGCGCCCCATCGCCCAGGGCATGAGCGGCTTCGGCTTCAGCGCCTCCACAAGCGGGCCGCCGCTGTCTGGCTGGGCGATCGGGGCCAACTCCATCTGGCACACCGCCGACGGAGGAATGACCTGGCACAGGCAATGGAGGATGCCGGACCAGGTAAAGGGCGAGTTCCCCGACGATGGAGGCGCCGTCGCCTTTATCTCCCCCAACGCCGGCTGGGCGCTGTTCCAGGGTGAGGGGTCGATGTTCAAGACATCCAAGCTGGTTTTGCATACGGATGACGGCGGCAGCAACTGGGCGATTGTCAGCGCCTACCTCCCGCCGGACATTCAGGGCAAGCTCCCGCAGGCGCCCCACTATACGACAGCCTGTTTTGTGCCGGTGAGCGCCACCACTGCCTTGCTGGCGGCAGCGCCTCCGACCGACTACCCGGTGCTGTACCGCACCAATGACAGTGGAAGCGGCTGGGAGGCGCTCAGCGATGGGATGAACGGCGTTTCCGGCCTGCCCGAAGGCTCCTGGGGAACCCTCAGCTTCATCAACGACAGTGAGGGCTGGGCGGCGGTCATCGTCCAGGTCCCGACTCAGGCTGGGAGCAGCAACACTGTCAACAACGTGTCCCTGCTGCACACTCTGGACGGCGGCAAAACCTGGAGCACCCAGTTCCCATAAGAAACGGGCAATAAAAAAGCCGCCGGTTTGCATTTACTTCTGCAACCGGCGGCTTTTTATCTGATTCTTTTATTTGCCAGCGGCTGGTGGCTGGTCAATCTGAGGTTGCTGACCGGGCAGTTGGAGGTTGCCCTTCAGCAATTTGGCCAGCACAGCGTTCACCAGGGCGCCCTGGCTGTTTTCTCCACCGCTGATCATGATCTCCGGGGTGATCTTGATCTGCTTCTCCGAGATCAATTTCATCAACTCGATACTGACCAGCCCTTCCGCCGTTACCGCTTGTTTGGTCAGTTCGTAGGCCTGCGCCGTATTCTTGCCGATTGCCAGAATCTTATCCGCCTCGCCCTGGCCCTCCAGCCTGATTTTCTCAGCCTCGCCCTGGGCAATAGCGATGGTCTTTTGCCTGATCTGTTCGGCAACCTGAACATCGATCTGCGCCGCCACCAGGGTTGCCTGCTTGTCGGCCTCGGCCCTGGTCTTTTCCATGGCGATACGCTTCTGTTCCGAGTTCCTCTGTTCATCGAACATTGACTGCCGCTGCAGGGCGAGCACCTTGTTGGTCTGGGTTTCCATCAGTTCCGGCGGCAAAACAATATTACTGATCAGCACCGATAGCACCTCAACATGATACTTGCTCAGTTCGTTGACGGCACGATCCTGTGCCTGTCCCTGCTGCTCGTGGCGATCCTGTAAGAATTGCATCGCCGAGGCCGTGGATGCCTGATTGCGGAATGATGAGTCGATCAGCGGGTGAATGACATTGGTGATCAGGTTTTCGATGCTGCCGATCCGGCTGACGAGATAGGGCGATTGATCGGGCAGCACCCTGATCACCACTTTCACACCGACCTTGAGCACGAAGCCGTCCTTGCTGTTCACGTTGAGCGAATCGAACTTGGTGTCCGTGGCATCATCCCAATCAATGGTGGTGTTAGTGGTATTGATGATGATTGGCCTGTAGGCCAACTGGTTCAGGTAATAGTTGCCCGGCCCGAGCACGGTGCGCTGGATGCCGCGATAGCCATCCAACACCACGTATTTTTCAGCGTTGAAGTCGTCGTCCTCGGGGTGTGGCTCCTGGCTGGAGACCACGATCTCCGGCTGTTTGCCCACGTTGGAGATGATCACCGCCACCTGGCCCTGGTTCACCGTCAGCGCATCCGACGTCTGCACCGAGAACATCAGGGGGTTGATGTAATACTTGCCTGGCGTCAGCACATCTAATTGCGGGCCGCGCTGTCCACCCTGGGTGAGAAACGCTGCAGAATTCTGGAATCTATCGTGACCCTGAATTGCCCTGGCAATCAACTCGTTTTCCGGCAGTTCCTCTCCATCATTGGCGGTGACAATGCCGACTTTGCCGGCCGGAACATCGATAGCCGGAGCGATTTTCACATCGAACATCCGGAGATTGATTCTGTACCGGCCCGGTCTCAGGATATCCAGTTGCGGTCCCTTCTGACCACCCTGTTCGAGGAAGGCCTCTCCGTCCTGGAAGTTATTGTGGCCGGGAACCGATTTGGCGTAGAG
>Ga0326728_10025379_pt1 | contig 10613 bp, 10 predicted proteins | sample MB3enrmetagenome_FD_207602 | JGI IMG/M metagenome (GOLD analysis project Ga0326728, IMG submission 207602) | Lab enriched peat soil microbial communities from McLean, Ithaca, NY, United States - MB31MN | ecosystem: Environmental > Terrestrial > Soil > Wetlands > Peat | place: USA: New York...
GGAAGACAACACCGTGCGGCTTTGGGAAGTCAACACCGGTCGCTGCCTGCGGGTGCTGGAAGGTCACTCCGACAGCGTCTGCAGCGTGGCGTGGAGTCCGGATGGCCAACTGGCCCTGTCCGGGGCGCTGAATGGTGTGATGCGTGTCTGGGATACAGAGATTACAAAAGGGGCTGAACCAAGCGCGCACTACGTCAACGCCAAGGTAGTGTTGGTGGGTGACACTGGCGTGGGCAAATCCGGCCTGAGTCTGGTGCTGAACAACCAGCCGTTTGGGGCCACGGACTCAACGCCGGGAAGACGTGTCTGGACGTTCGATTCGCGTGAAGTGGGCGTCGGAAACAACATCACGCAGACTCGTGAGACGTTGTTATGGGATTTGGCTGGCCAGCCGGGTTATCGGGTCATCCACCAATTGCATCTGAACGAGGTGGCCGTTGCGCTCGTTGTGTTCGATGCACGCAGCGAAACCGATCCACTGGCCGGTGTCCGCCACTGGGAACGAGCGTTGCGCTTGGCTCAACAGCGTCAGGGGACTTCGGGTGTACCCATGAAGAAGTTCCTAGTTTCGGCCCGCAATGATCGCGGCGGCGTGTCCATCGGCGAGGAGAGGGTGCAGGCGATCCTCAAGGAATTTGGTTTTGATGGTTACTTCAAGACCAGCGCCAAAGAAGGTTGGGAGATCAAAGAATTGCATGTGGCCATCGAGCGTTCAATCGCTTGGGAAAAGCTGCCGGAGGTTTCGTCCTCAAAGTTGTTCGCTGACATCAAGTCGTTCCTCGTCGAAGTAAAAAAAACAGGGCGGCTGTTAGCTTTGCCAGAACAGTTATACGACGACTTTTTAAGCCAGCATCCTGACGCAGCAAAGAAGATGCCGAACCTACGCGCACAGTTTGACACATGCATCGGACGATTGGAAACCCGTGACCTTATCCGCCGTCTAACCTTTGGTGGCTACGTTCTGCTTCAGCCGGAATTGCTGGACGCCTACGCCTCCGCGATGGTCAACACAGCCAAAGAGGAACCGGACGGCCTCGGTTCGCTTTCGGAAGAAGTGGCATTGGCTGGCAAATTTTTCGTGCCAAAGGAACAAAAGATCACGGACCCTGGTCAGGAGCAGTTGCTGTTGCATGCGACGGTGGAGGAACTGGTTCGGCATGATTTGGCATTGCGCGAGAACGCTGACGACGGGCGCTACCTGGTCTTTCCGTCGCAGTTTAACCGCGACTACGAAGATGCTCCCGAACCGAAAGGCAAGGCCGTCGCGATCACTTTTGATGGGCCTGTCCAGAGTCTGTACTCGACATTGGCCGTTCGGCTTGGTCACAGCGGCTTGTTCACCACAGGCAGAGCGGAGATGTGGCGGAATGCAGCAGTTTTCACCGCAAAGGCGGGTGGCAAGTGCGGCCTTTTCCTGCACGAGTTTGCCGAGGCACGAGGCCGCTTGATACTCTTCTTCGATGAACGAGCCAGTACGGAGACACGGTTTCACTTTGAGGAATTCGTCCTAACTCACGCCAATCGCCGTGCATTGGATGGCACGGTGGAAATCGTGCGGTTCTTCGTGTGCCTCGAGTGTGGCGATCCGGTGCCTGACAGCTATGTGAAGCGACTTAGGGAAAAAGGGACAATGACGTTCAATTGCCCCTGTGGAGGGACAGTGTCACTGGCCGAGCCGAAGGAGCGCATTCACTTCCCATCGAAAGTTGAGGCGATGGAGAAATCCGCCGACCGGCAACGGGATTTCGATGCGTTCGTCATGTCAGCCAAAGGTGAGATCAGCACGAGTACTTTCCAAGATTGGGCTGGTGGTGAGCGGGTCACGCTGGCGATTGTGTTCACTGATGTCGTCGGATCGACGGCAATGGAAGAGGAAATCAAGGGTGAGGCGATGAACGAAGTCCGTCGTGCGCACTTCAGTCAAAGCCGAAAATTGATTGACAAGTTCAAAGGCCGCGAAATCAAGACCATCGGCGACTCCTTCATGACGGCGTTCAAGAATGTGAACGACGCGTTGGATTATGCGCTGGCATTGCAGGGGAACACCGGTCATCCGCAGGTGCAAATCCGTGCTGGCATTCATATCGGGCCACTGCAAGTAGATGAAGGCGATGTGTTTGGCGGCACAGTCAACTTTGCCGCCCGCGTAGTAGGAGCCATCAAAGACGCTGAGATATGGTTGAGCGAAAGGGCAAAAGAGGAGATTGACCAATTCGGAGCGGAGCGGCACAAGCGATTGAAATGGGAACGGCATGACGGCATGGCCATGAAGGGATTCTCCCGTGTTGTTACGCTGTGGTCGCTGAAGAAGCTCGCCGGATAGCTCCGTGAAAAGATCATGTCAAAACAATGCCTGCGAGACGGGGACTTGGCGCTGGGGCATGGCTTCGTCGGGGTGGGGCTGGATCAATACAATTTGATTCAACCCATGCAGGGTTGTTGAAAATGGTGGTTTGATTTCTCAGGGTAGCTCGTTCCCTCGCCTTCACTGCTTTTCGGCGCGGCAAGTCGCAACCCTGGGCTGAATGATTAAATCCCTTTGGGATTTATCTTTGTTGCCTTGAACTGTTTTACAGCGTCTTTCAGCCGTTTGTTGGGTTTGGGGGGATTGTCCAGCAGGGAAAAAACCTTCCGCGCGTCTTTCTGCGACAGCCGGATGAAGGCTTGGTCAATTTGAATGGTTGTTTCCTTCACGGGGTTAAGAATGCCATGTCCCATCGAGAAATGCCAATTAGAATGGCGCTCACTTAATGGAACCGAACCGGACCACTACGTATTCCTGGGTTTCGTCCAAATGGAAGCCGGACTTTTGAATTTCTTTGGCAAGGCCCGGCATGTGGGCCGCGCCCCAGGGCACGATGATGTTCTCCGATTGCGAAAGCCGGGTGTGGATTTCTTCCGAGAGGTGCCGATTGCGATTCAAGAGGAGATCATCAATGAGCTGCTGCTGAAGATCGGGAGTCTGCGGGTATTGCAGCAGCTTCAGCACAGAATCAGCCTTCAGACCTTTTGCGTGAAGGAGCATGATGAGGTTGAGCAGGTCAATCGTGTTGGTTGCAAACTGATCGACATCCACATCAGCCTGCACCATTTCGCCCCGGGTTGGGTTAAAGTCCTCATGTTGCTCAGCCAGATGGAGAAATTTGGCCATTCGTTTGTAAGTGACCTGGTTCGTAATAAGATTTTTTTCGTCAGTCACTCCTTCCATTAGAATGATCGAGTTGGTTGGAAATGATTGCGAAACTTTCTGGTAGAAGTTCGAGTCGGCGATGTGCGACATTGGAATCAACTGGATGGTCTTGCCGTCGTGGCGGATGTATTTTCTGGCCTGAACCGTCAGGCCAGCCGGGCGCAACGCCACGAAACCTTCGCTGAAATGATCCACTGCCAGGGCAGCGCAAACGACGAAGTAAACAAATACCGCAGGCAGCAACACGAAAACGTTCGCCAGCAGGAATGCGGACAGGTTCCACCAGCTAAAACTGCGGACCCCAAGCTGGTCTTCTGCCACCAGCAGCCAGCGGAGCTTGAACCCGCCCTCCGCCCAATAGAGAATGCCCAGGCCGAGGATGACCTGGCAGAACGAGATTCCCCACCCGACCTGCTGAATCCGACCGAAACAATAAATCATAAATGGAACCGGAACCAGTGGAGCAAGAAGGATGAAAAGTGCCAGTGGGAGAAACAGGCGTTTGGGAATCATGGGTGTCAGTCCCATCAGGAAATAGATCACGATGACGAGGAGCATGGCGAAAAGGCCCACAGGCACACGAATCGCCGTGAGAAGGTGAAGATTAAAAAAGAGAATCAAAGAGTCATCGACGAGGGAAACGACGGCATCGGCTAGAAACAGGCCGAGGCACAGGCTCAACAGGATGGCGAGCAGGTTTCGAACAGACACGGATTTGCGATTTGCCTGTGGTGGCAGCGGGGGAGGAGCGGCGGCGATCAAAGGAGGCGGAGCACCGATTACCGGCGGCTCAGAAGCTGGCAGGGGCGGGGGCACACTTCCAGCCTGGGGATTGTTCTCGAATGGCGGTATCTTTGGGTCTGTTTGCACTATGGTTAATTGTGGGCTGAAATTGGCCACAATCCAGTGAATTTCCCAGTGAAAGTGGACGTGACAAAAGGAAAGTTTTACTTGATCAAGAATCCAGCGCCAACGCCTCTTGAATCGTCTTGACCGGCAGGAATAGTTCAAGTTCGTTGGAGGGCAGCGGGACAAAGCCGAATTGCTCGTAGTAGCGTCCGGCTTCCTGATCTTTGGCATCCACAAAAAGGCCAATCCCGCCCGCCGTGTTGAAAATCTCGATGAACTTCCCCATTGCCGCAACGAGCAATGTTTTTCCAATTCCCTGCCGCTGATATTCCCTGGCGACGGCCAACCGGCCAAGCCTGATGCCGGAGACATCACGCGGCAGTTTCTTCGCTTCTTCGGCGGACAGGGATTCCGACTTCAATTGGCAGAGATTGAGGGAGAAAAAGCCCAGGATGGGTTTTGGCTCGGAAGCGGCTTCCTCCACCAGAACGAATGTGCGCGAGATTCCCCGCGCCGCGTGTTGCCGCGCGGTTTGCTTGAGAAACAGATTCAGCGGCTCACTCCCGCAGTCGAATCCGTCCCGGTCGTGAGACTTCGCCAGCAGTTCGATTTTACGCACGCACCGTGCCTTTGAACTGTTTTACAGCGTCTTTCAGCCGTTTATTGGGTTTGGGGGGATTGTCCAGCAGGGAAAGCACCTTCCGCGCGTCTTTCTGCGACAGCCGGATGAGTGATTCCCGCTCGATCACACGTTGCGCTTCCTCATAGGCCGTTTGCACGACGAACTGGTTGACAGTTGCCCCCAAAAGCTCCGCCGCCTGTTCCAGCGTCACGCGCACGTTGTCCGAAACGCGGGCCGTAATCCTCTTGCGAGGTTCTTCTACTGCATGTTCCATAACTGTATGGTGCCACTTTGTCACCGGATTGTCAATGGCGTTTCGGGACCGCAATTTCCAGTGATGTCCAGAAGCAGGAAATGTTGACTTCTCCATAGCCCTTTTTACGATTCTGGCTTGAAAGCGAACTTAATCACCACCATGCGCTCGGGAAAAATATTATTCTTGTTCTTGTTGGCCGGCACGGTTTGCAGCGGCGCGGAGAAGCGCGTCGTCACCGCCGATTGGAATCAAATCAAAGGCCCAACCACACAACTGTTTCACGAATGCATCGGCGCCGGGCGCGCGAATGAAGGACTGCGCGCCGACTGGCAGCGTCAGTTGCAGCTTTGCCAGGAGGAAATCGGCTTCCGGCAAATCCGTTTTCACGGCCTGCTCTCGGACGATATGGGGGTTTATGGCGAAGGGCGCGATGGCCAGCCGCGCCATAATTGGCAATACATTGACCAGCTTTACGATGCGCTGCTCGCGCTGAAAATTCGTCCGTTTGTCGAATTGAGTTTCATGCCATCCGCGCTCGCCAGCGGTTCCAAGAAAATCTTCTGGTGGCAGGCCAACGTCACCCCGCCCAAGTCCTACGAAAAATGGGACGGCCTCATCCACGACCTTGTGGCGCATTGGACGGAACGCTACGGCGCGGAGGAGGTGGCGAAATGGAATTTTGAAATCTGGAACGAACCGAACTATCCCGGCTTCTGGGGGCCGCGGAATCCGCGGCGCGCCCATGAAGAATACTTCGAGCTTTATGCCCACACCGCCAACGCCGTCAAAAGCGTGAATGCAAATTACCTCGTCGGCGGCCCGGCCGGCGCAGGCCCGGATTGGGTCAAATCGTTTCTCGAATTCTGCGCGGCCAGCAATGCGCCGCTGGACTTTGTCAGCTATCACGGTTACGGACTCGGCGGCGGTCCCAGCGGATTGGATGCCGATGGCCAGGCGCTTTTGTATTTGAGCGGCGATTTGCTTGCGCCCGCCCACAACGCCTTGAGCCAGCGCGCGGTCGTTGACGCCGGCGCAAAACCAAACCTGCCGGTTCACATCACCGAATGGAGCACCTCCTACTCGCCGCGCGACCCGGTGCATGACGCTTATTTTTCCGCGCCCTATATTCTGGAACAATTCAAAAACACCGAACACGGCGTCGCCTCTTTTTCCTACTGGGTTTTCACCGACATCTTTGAAGAAAACGGCCCGCCGATGACGCCGTTTCATGGCGGTTTCGGCTTGCTGAATTTTTTCGGCATCAAAAAGCCCGCCTACTTTGCCTTCCAATTTTTGAACCAGCTTGGAAAAACTGAATTGAAAAACGCCGACGCGCATTCGTGGGTTTGCCGCGATGAAAAGGGCGGCGCGCAAATCCTCCTGTGGGACTTGACGCATCCGACCGGCGGAAAAATTGCCGACCAGGTTTATTTCCGCCAGCCGCATCCGGCGGCGGAGAAGGGAGCGGTTGAAATCAAACTGACCGGCGTGCCGCCAGGAGAATATCAATTGCTACTCTGGCGGACCGGCTACCACCACAACGACGCCTGCACCGCGTATCTCGAAATGGGCGCGCCGCCGCAACTGACCCGCGCGCAGGAAAAAATTCTGCGCGACGCCAGCCGGGGCGAACCGGAATCAAGCCGCCGGTTTGAATTTAAATCCACAGGCGAACTCATCGATACTTTGAAGTTGCGGGAAAACGATGTCATTCTTTTGAAGATTGTCCCGATTCACCATTAAAAGAACGGGTTGTGCGCTTTTTCCTCCGCCACGGTGGTCAGCGGGCCGTGGCCCGGGCAGAGCAGGGTTTCGTCCGGCAGGGAGAAGATTTGCTCGCGGACTTTTTGCCGGGCCAGGTCCCATGATTGGTTGCCCCTGCCGATCGAGCCGGCAAAAATCGCGTCGCCCACGATGGCCACATGAGGCGCGTCTTCGGGCCAGTTGCCAATGATGTAAGTCACCCCTTCCTCGGCATGGCCCGGGGTGTCGCGATTGGTGATGCGCAGGCTGCCCAGGTGCAGGAAGTCGTTGGCCCGATTGCGATGCTGCGGCGGCGCGTGGCGCGAATTGGAATGCAGATGCAGCTTCGGAAATTTTTCCCGGATCGCTTCCATCCCCGCGACGTGGTCCTCGTGCAGGTGCGTCAGAAAGAGATGGCGCAATGATAATCCGTTTTCCCCGATCAATTTAAAAATCGGGGCGGCGTCCCATCCTGTGTCAAACAAAGCCGCCTCGCGGGAGCCTTCATCCCAGGCCAGGTAACAATGCACCTCCATGCCATTGGCCTCGGTTGTGATTCGGCGGAGTTCGCGCCACAAGGAAAGATCCGGCGTCGCCGGCAGCCAGCCTTTGGCGATGCCTTCCAACTTTGCTCCGTTCAAGCCCAGCGCCGCGCCCAGCGCCGGAAAATGAATCTCCCCCGCGCACCGGCCTGTTTCTTCGAGCGCGCTGTAGGATGGTTCCGTCAAGCCCGCCGCCTGCGCGGCCTCGGCGGCTGAGATGCCCTTGGCCGCCCGCCCTTTGCGGAGGATGTCGCCTAAATGATCTTCCAATTGCATGGAGACGATACTAACGACTAATGTGCCTGTGACCCAAGGATTAAAGGGACGAGTCGGACAGGTCGGACGGATCGGGCGAGGTTCGTCATTTTCCAAATGCTTCTGCCGTCTGTTCGGCCAATTGCTGCAAATACCGGCCGGCTTTCGACTGCGCGCCCTCCAGATCGGTAATGTCCGTCAGCGCCCGCGTTTGCGCGAACAATCGGCGCGCGCGCGCCGGTTCCAGGACAATCCCCGCCAAGGCCAGACACGGCACACCCAATGTGAGGCAGCGCCGTGCAATTTGACCCACGCCTTTGCCCATGTAAGTCTGACTGTCCATCCGGCCTTCCCCGGTGATGACCAGATCGGCCCGGGCAATTCGATCATCCAGCCTAGCGCAACGGGCGAAAACTTCAAAGCCCGATTCCATCCTGGCTCCCGCAAACGCCATCAGCCCGAAACCCAATCCGCCCGCCGCGCCCGCGCCCGCGGTCTTCGCGCCATGGATTCCATGCTGCTCCGTTAACACCGATGCCAGCCGGACGAGGCATTTTTCCGCCAGTCCAAAATCTTGCGGTCGCAGCCCTTTTTGCGGGCCGTAAATTCTCGAACAACCCTTTGGCCCCAGCAGGGGATTGGCGACATCCACCGCGACCGTAACGTTCCATGACAAGGCGCGGTCCGGCGGGCGCGCGTCCGCCAACTCATGCAACCGCCACCATTCCTCCAGATCCTCCCCATTCTTGTTGAAGAACCGCCAGCCCAACGCCCGCGCCATGCCAAAACCGGCATCATGCGTCGCGCTGCCGCCAAGGCCAATCATGGCGCTCGTTGCGCCCGACTTCGCCGCCGCCCGCATCACTCCTCCCAGCCCGAAACTGTCCAACTGGAACGGATGAAATTTCTTCTTCGGCAGCATGGCCATACCGATGATTCCGGCCGAGTCAATAAGGGCCGTTTTGCCGGTGTCATCCCGCCACCAAAGCCCGCGCAACGGCCGGTGCGCCGCATCGACGGTGCGGGTGTGTTTCCGTCGCGCCCCCATCAACTCACCCAGCACCGCGCCAAAACCGTCGCCGCCGTCGCTCATGGGCAGCGTTTCCACGCGGTCACCGGGCCGCGCCCTGCTCCAGCCCACCGCGATGGCCGCGGCGGCGGCATGGGCGGTCAGGCTGCCCTTGAATTTATCGGGAACGATCAATATGCGCGGCGGCATTGCGCCAGTTCTAAATGGGATTTGGCCAGGCGCAACTAAATTTGCGCCGGTTTGCTCTTTTTTTCCGCGCCCGTTGCGGTTATCAAAGAGCGCGATGCACCTCCGTCGCTTTCTCTTACTGCTGGTTTTGGCGCTGGGCGCGTATTTGGGCTACAATTATTGGCGCGAGCACCGCTTCGATGCGGAGATCGCGGCGGCGGCCAGTCGTTACCAGATGGAGCCGGCGCTGGTCAAGGCCGTCATCTGGCGGGAGAGCCGGTTCCATCCAAACGACCGTGGCAGAGCCGGGGAGTTGGGGCTGATGCAAGTCCGCGAAGCCGCCGCCTTGGAATGGGCCTCGGCTGAACATATCGCGGCGTTCGAACACGCGGCCTGCTTGAATCCGGCCACCAACACTCTCGCCGGGACTTGGTATTTGAAGAAAACAATGCTGCGCTACAAAGAGGCCGACAATCCGTTGCCCTACGCTTTGGCCGAATACAATGCCGGCCGGGCCAATGTGCTCAAATGGCGCGCCGGCAGCGCGATGACCAACAGCGCGGCGTTCATGGACCAGATTGGATTCCCCGGCACAAAAGCTTATGTGCAGTCCGTCCTCAAGCGGTACGAGCATTATCGTTGAAATGCCCCGCTTTTAGCAGTCCAGCCAATAATTACTTGCTTCCGAGGACCCTTTTACGATTTGCAATTGACACGCCATGATCCCAATCCTGCTCCGACTCCATTGCATCCGCAAGCCCTAAAATGGTGGGTGACCCCTTTGACAATGCGGCATTGCTAGGAACTGACCCCTTTATGACCCCTTTATGATGGCCGTTGAAAGTGTCCTTGGAATGTTGGAGTTCCAATTTGACGAGCCGCAGAGCCATAATGGCTTCACGAAACGATTGGTGCAGGGCGCTGACCTGAGTCCTGGAAACCGGTTGGTGGTGCCCGGTTGCCAATTTGTCGTGGTCACCATGGGCGTGCGGCCTGAGTGTTGGTATTGGTTTGGGCATATATGTCCCTGACGGACAGAGACAGACATTCCGTTAATATGACTGTGATCCAGAGAAGCTTTTTGTTCATTTCAGCGGTTTCTCAATTGGCCTTCGATAATCGTACACTTTCGCCCATACTGTTGTTCCCCCCGGAAGATATACGCCCGAGGGAAAATCCGTCGCTGGCATGAGCCTGAAACCCCCTTCTCCCCGGAACGGAATGTGTGATGAATACGCAGGGACAATGTACTTCCCCCACTCAACGCCATTGATGATCGTTTGAACGACCACGGTGTTGCCCATGTCGTAATATACCTTGACAGGGTGCAGAGCCTCAACATCCAGAAACGGAGGGAAATGGCTGTCTTTGGATGCCATATCGGCTTCTTGGGGAACCTTGGGTGATAAAGATAAACTTTGAGACTGTCGCTCAGGTTGGCATCCGCACAGCGCGCAGAGGCAAGCCGCTGTTGCTATCATTGTCCAAGCCATCTCAAGTGTGGTTCTCATAGCTAATTCATAATGTTCAGTCTTTGTCACCACCATGTGTAATAAACAAAGTACGATGCATTTTGGTTCATCAAGTTAACATGGGGTCAGTTCCTAGCATATCAACATTTTGTTTCGCATCATGCCAAGAAACTACCGCGTCCCATCCGCTTTGTCAACCACCAATGTGGCATTGCTAGGAACTGACCCCTGCTGGAACTGACCCCTGCTCGCATTGGCCGATTACAATGCCGGCCGGGCCAATGTGCTCAAATGGCGCGCCGGCAGCGCGATGACCAACAGCGCAGCGTTCATGGACCAGATTGGATTTCCCGGCACAAAAGCTTATGTGCAGTCCGTCCTCAAGCGGTACGAGCATTACAGGTAAGTTAATCCGGGGTGATGGCGCGCATGGATTGTTCGAGTCTGGCTCGTATTTGTTCGCGGTCGGCTGCGGTGGCGTCGCGC
>Ga0326728_10025381_pt1 | contig 10612 bp, 7 predicted proteins | sample MB3enrmetagenome_FD_207602 | JGI IMG/M metagenome (GOLD analysis project Ga0326728, IMG submission 207602) | Lab enriched peat soil microbial communities from McLean, Ithaca, NY, United States - MB31MN | ecosystem: Environmental > Terrestrial > Soil > Wetlands > Peat | place: USA: New York...
CAGGGTAAGGACTGGTTCTTGTCGGCATTACAACCCCAGGGTGGCGCTCCGCTTACCCTGGGCTGTTATAGGCAGCCCCTTCGGGGCAAAAACCCATCCCCGGGTACTCATTTCCGTGAAGAACCTATTTTTTCATGAGGTCCAGGAACTTATCGTGTTCGCCCTGGATCATGCTATAGCAGTGCTCTTTTCCAGGGAACCTTCCGGCTCGCACGTCATCGCAATAATCCACCATAGCCTTCGTGACCACCTCGGCAACATTGCCATACCGTTTTACGAACTTGGGTGTAAAGGCCTGAAATTGCCCGGTCATATCGCTCACGATCACGAGCTGGCCGTCGCAGTGCGGGCCGGCGCCAATGGAAAGCACGGGGATGGTGAGCTTTTGGACAATATACGCGGTAATCTCTGGAGGCACGGCCTCAACCAGCAGCATACGCGCCCCCGCCTCTTCAACGGCCAGGGCGTCTTCGACAAGCATCTTGGCGCTCTGAGCCGTCCGGCCCTGGGCCTTGTGCCCACCCAACTGTCCGGAACTCTGCGGAGTAAGCCCGATGTGCCCGATCACCAGAATACCGGCATCGGTAATGGCCCTGATCCGGCTTGCCACTCGGACTCCGCCTTCCAGCTTGACTGCGTCCATGTAAGCTTCTTTGAGAAACCGACCGGCGTTCAACACCGCATCCGGGTCCGAAGCCTGGTAGCTGAGAAAGGGCAAGTCTCCAACAGCAAAAGTATTCGGGGCGCCGCGACGTACCGCTTCGCAGTGCAGGATGCACTGGTCCATCGTTACCGGCACGGTGCTGGGATATCCGTAGACACACATGCCCAGTGAGTCGCCGACTAAAATCATATCGAGCCCCGCGGCTTCGGCGAACTGGGCGGTCGGGTAGTCATAGGAAGTAATCCAGCAGATCTTCTCCCCGGCCACTTTCATACGGTAAAAGTCCTGAATCATAAGCTTCTTTTTCGCCATCAAAACACCTTTCCGTTTCCAGGCACTTCGCAGACGCAGGCCGCCTGTGACTCGGATCTTCGGCGCTGTCGTCTTACAATGGCCTTTGACCCAACGGCCGGCAACCGCCGAGGCGGTAATCCTGCCGGTTTCCAGCCGCCGGCCAAGCCCGGGATGCAACTACTCTTAGTCCACGTCTTCCCAGGTCCCCGGGGTTTTCTGTCCCACCCACAGGTAGGGCTTTTCGAAGCCTATACCGAAAAAGAGCGTAATCATAAAGGACCATGCCACGCCCATATATGCGTAGGTAAGGGCCGAATTCATGTCGCTGAACACGGGACCTATCAACGCTTTGATCATCAGGGTCAAGATAACGGTGATCACAGCGGTAAACGCACTGGCAAGAATCCCGCCCCAGGGCTGCGGTGCAAGCACCTGCGCACGTCGCGGAGCGATGGCAGGCAAAACCTCACCGGATTGACCCAATCGGCTTTGCCGAACCGCCGTTTCTCATCGCTTTTCAACCATTCAACTCTTAAAGACTCCGGGGGCTCCGGCAACGTTCATTCTTAATCGGTAGAGCGAAGTTGACGCAGCGATGAAGAGTGTTTTCCAATCATCCTCACCCCAGCCGATGTTGCCGACATTTTCGGGAACGCTGATGGTCCCGATATGTTTGCCCTGCGGGTCTATCACCCAGATACCGCCGGGGCCGGTAACATAGATGTTTCCGAGTTCATCGATTTTCATGCCGTCCGGAATGCCTTCTTCCAGGACACCGCGGCCGATGTTCTCGCAGAATATCTTGCCGTTCGCCAGCGTCCCGTCATTTTGGACGTCGAACACCCGGATCTGAGCCCGCGTGCTGTCGTTTATAAACAGCTTCGAACCATCCGGTGAGAAACAAAGGCCATTTGGAATATCGAAGTCTTTGACCAGGAGTTCCACCTCGCCACCCCCGGGAGGTACCCGAAATACACCTTGAAAGTCGAGCTGGCGCTCGCGAGGCACGCCGAAAACAGGGACACGCCCGTAAGGCGGATCAGTAAAGTAGATGGAGCCGTCCTTCCCGACCAGAACATCATTCGGGGAGTTCAGCTCTTTGCCCTTGTAATGAGAGGCAATGGTTTCGCGCTTGCCGTCCGGGGTTTCCCGAACAAGCGTGCTGGTGGCGTGTTCACATACGATGAGGTTGCCCTCGGCATCGTAGGTCAAGCCGTTACATTTGTTGCTTGGCCGCATAACTTCCTTCACACCCTCGGATTCGCTCCAACGCCTCCTTACGTTGCCGGGCATATCACTGAACAAAAGGAACTTGCCCTTTTGGTTCCAAACCGGTCCTTCGGTAAACCAGAAACCGGTGCCGAGCTTTTCCAGGGAGTTTACCAGTTGATAAATCTTGGGGGACAAGGGGTGCACGCCACCCAGAAAATTGCCAACGCCCGCAACCATTGCCGCTGCAATTTCCGAGCAGGTCGACACCGCTGCGATGTTCTTGAGGGCATAGTTAAGGGCGGCATGCTGCCACTCGTCATCGATGGTCGAGGTCCCGTCGCTGGCAACCACGACCTGGTAGCCCGCATCTGCTCCATGCCGCGCCGAGTGTTCAACCGACATATTGGTCCACGCGCCGGTGATGATGATGGTCTCTGTCCCAAGTCCGCGCAGAAGGTTGTCGAGATTGGAAAAAAATCCATTCATGCGCGTCTTTTCAACGAGGAAGTCGCCTTTGCGGGGCTCGAGTCCTTCCACCGGCGCAGCTCCCCAGGAGCCTCGCACCACGGCATTGGCGCCGCGCACGCCCCAAAAAATGGGCGCGTTTTGTTTGACGCCCGGGGCCCCCGGTTCAACGATGTAATGGACGTGAATAACCGGAATACCGCTTTTACGGGCCGTCTCGGCCAGCATTTTTACATTGGCGACAATGTTTTGTTTCCTGGCATGAGCAGGAGCACCGGAATCCGCCCAGGCGCCGCCGTCGGAGATCACGTCATTTTGCAAATCCTGGATAACCAACGCTGTCCTTTGCGCAACCAAATTTTTCATACAAAACCTCCGATTTTTTGATTGGAAATGGGGGACAAAGATTTTGACGACTTTTGTTGCACTTGCCGTGAGCTTGTCACACGGACAACCATTGCTGAGAAATCTTCAGATTTCGATTCCACCATGCAACTGAAGATCCTTTAACTTGACTCACAGCGTTCAGGTTTTAGGCAAATTGATGCATCCGACAAGATTTCCAAAATCCTGCTACACTGAGAAGATGAAGGGTTTGTTGAAGAGTTGAATGGAACCTTGCCGACAAGCGAGGCGAGCAGCTCCGCGGTTCTGCTCAGGAGAGTCATTTCGGGTGCTTACATCAGGAGCAGCTTAACTCCCCTGCCGCCGACTCTGAAACGAAATGGTTCTATAATGTAGACCTGTTTTCTATTTTTATCTTTTTCGGAGCATTTGTCAAGTTAATTTTAGGTTACAAAACCTTTCGACCCTTCAAAGCAGCATTTGTCCGCGTTCGTCCGCATGCTGCACTAATCAGCCAAAACGTTACCCAGACTAGCATAATTGCTTTCTGAGATCTGGTCCTGGCATGCGCTGCGCGATTTAGCGGCACAAGATGTTCTATAGTATAGAACATCTTTCTAAACAATTGAGCCGTCGCGCGTTTCGAGCCGTAAGGCTCCTGCAAAAGTGAAAGCCACACGCTGTTTTTGAGGAAAGAGGTGGAGGATCTACGGACGGTAGCCGAGCAGGCGTGAGATTTCCAAGGCCGACTGCTTGATCGTTCGGCTGAATTCGTCCAGCTTCTGGCGGGTCATGCGCGGGCTCGTGCCGGAAATGCTGATAGCGCCAATCGCCTGCCCGCGTACGTCGAATATAGGCGCAGCAACGCAACGGAGGCCGATTTCGCGCTCCTGATCGTCAACGGCATAACCGTGTTCGCGAACCCTCTGCAGATGTTCCTTCATCTGATCTTCATCGGTAATGGTTTGTTGCGTAAAGCGTTGCAGTCCTTCACCGAAGACTTTTGCCCGGTCCTCCTCACACATATAGGCCAGCAGCACTTTGCCTACGGCCGTGGAATGCAGGCTTGCCTCCTGCCCGATGCGGGAGGAAATGGTCATGGCGTGGGGAGCTTCCACTTTGTCGATATAGACCGCACGGCGCCCCTCAGGCACCACCAGATGAACTGTTTCCTTAATCTTCTCGACGATCTGCAGCAGGAAAGGGTGGGTCACATTGCGAAGATCTTTGCCGTCGATATATGCCTGCCCCAGCTCGAATGCCTTGAGGCCGAGGCTGTATTGCCCGCTTTCCGCGTCTTGCTGGATGTATCCCAATTGCTGCAATGTATGGAGCAGGCCGAAGCAGGTGCTTTTATGCAGGCCAGCCCGCTTCGCGATGGTGGTCAAGCCCAGAGTGCGCTCATTGCTTGAAAATTGCTCAAGTATGGAGAATGCGCGTCCGACGGACTGAATGAAAATATATTTGCCTTCCATGGGGCAATCCAATGCAATGGGGCGCTGTTAGACTTTGCTCCACGGCGACGAAGGTGCATGATGCCCCTGCCTTCTGCTTGCAATAGAGCCGACTATCCGCTAAATCCTAACACAATTTTGAAGAGCTATCCCCTGCCCTCTGCGAACACCAAAATTGACAGCCCTCTGATATTGCAGCTCTTAAGACGACAGGATCCACGGTATTTAGACCCCGGTTGTTCAACCGTAGACATTAAGATACCCTTTTCTGCGAGATCGATCAACAATATGTTCCCAAGACGCCATTATGATTGAGCATACTTGCGGACCCAGCGCTTGCGGTGCGAACAAAAAAACGCAGATCGATCCCCGGTTTTCAGCTTCGACTCAAAGCCGGCCTGCTGTGCCCATCGAAAAACTTCGTCGAAAAACATTCATCAAATCCGACTCTGGAAGACGGAGGTTTGCTTCCTATGCTCGAATTGAAAATAATGGCGCAGTTTTGCTCAGAATCACCCGAAAGTCACAAAGACTTTTTGGGTCAACGAAAAAAAGGCATTGTAATTCAGCGCGGATTGCACATACGAATTGCCCCTGCACGCGGAAATCCCTTGGCACGAGAGAGGAAATCGAAGTCACTAAACAGTCAAGATAGACCGATTACAGAATCAGAGAGTCGATCCGTGGTTCGATAGTTTGCTTGGAGGGCGACGCGGGGGTCGAACCCGCGACCTTTGGTTCCGAAGACTTCCCTTAGTAGCTCCGGCATTTAAAAGAATGTTCATTCCAAAAGCACTGAGTTGATAAAGGCCGGTTTGCAGCGTTAATCAATTGCTGATTCTGCATTATATCTACTGCATGGCCCGTCGTCCGGACTTTATTTTGCCACCTTGAAACAAACCCGCCCTCAGTACCGATCAGTCATCTTCGACGTATCGGCGATAGTACCGTGTGAGACGACGGGGAGTTCAGTAACTCATTGTCAACTCATCCGCGCTTTCTTTAATTTCTTATTTCACGATCGTATTGAGGCCACCCGAAGTTGCCGACGAGTTGTTATTCTGATTGAGCCCACCCGGAGCCAGCCCCGGGTTGTTATTCGGATTGAGCCCACCCGGAGCCAGCGCCTGGCTGTTATTCTGATTGAGCCCACCCGGAGCGATCGCCTGGCTGTTATTCTGATTGAGGCCACCGGGAGCCAGCCCCGGGTTGTTATTCGGATTGAGCCCACCCGGCGCCAGCGCCTGGATGTTATTCTGATTGAGCCCACCTGAAGCCAGCGCCGGATTGTTATTCGGAGATGTAACTCCTCCCTGAGCTGAGTTGTTGTTCTGATATGTGGCTCCGCGCGTGGCCGACGAGCTGTTGATCTGATTAGAAGTTCCTCGCGTGGCCGAGCTGTTGATCTGATTAGAAGTTCCTCGCGTGGCCGAGTTGCTGTTCTGATTAGAGGTTCCGCGCGTGGCCGTATTGCCGATCTGGTTAGAGGTCCCTTGCGTGGCTGAGTTGCTGTTCTGATAAGAGGCCCCTTGCGTGGCCGTATTGTTCGACGTCACCGGGACGTAGAGCGGGGTGGACATCTGTGGCTGCTTCTGATTCGGCTGACCGGAGAGGTCTGAGGCGCCCGGGTTGTTCGCTTGCAGTATATTGTCTTGCTGCGGTATCTGACCGAAGGAGGACCCGGGCGGATGATACTGCGGCTTGGATGACAGAGGCTGCGATGACTGAGTCTGCGATGACTGAGTCTGCGATGACTGAGTCACGTTATGCCGCGATTGCCGATTGAATGACGACCCCGGCGGATGATACTGTGGCTGCGATGTCTGGGGCATGAGGGTGTCACTCGACTGCGCATTGGCTGAAACAGCCAATCCCAAGACGATCAAAACGACGACCACGTATCTCATAACATCCTCCTTGTACGGCAACGCAGTGCAAAAGTGGATGGCGGAAACATGGTGAGATTACAGCGAATCAATTCCTGTGTGAAGTGAAAACTATGTAATGTCTTTTTTGGGGCATCTGCTCTTTTCTCAAGTTTATAGGTTCAGCGTGGATCGTCGATCCTCCCGGGGCATCCTGCCGCCTCTTGTGCAAGCGAGAAATCCAAAGCCGTGTGAAGTAGTGCGAGATCTGTCCTACCAAATACTTTGAGACCATGGGAGAATTGATTACCCGGAATCAATCCTCCCATTGCGAAACAGCTCTACCTGTCGAGCTTGGCTTCGAGCTTTGAGAGGTGCGTCGATGCTTCCCCATTTCGTTCCAACGTGGCGGATAGCTCTCTTATCTGCTCTTTGAGGACCGAAAGCTCTTTATTTTGATCTTCCAGGGCGCTGATCCTTTGCGCTTGCTCTTTGTTTTGATCCTGGATGGTCAATAACCCTTTTTGCTGCTCCTTCAAGACCGATAACTCTTGATTTTGGACTTTGACTTGCTCCTTCAAGGCTGATAGCTCTTTTTGCTGTTTTTGCACCTCGTTAAGGAGCATGGCGTTGATGAGGTCGTAGGAGACGGTCTGCGGTTGGCCGGTCTTTGGGTCGTACTGCACCAGATCGGGATAGACCTCGGCCACCTCTTCGGCAATCAAACCATATTGCTTTGTGCGCGGTCCCTGGGCGTACTCGGGCTTGTAATGGAAGCTGACGGGCCTGAGTTTCATAAGGCCATTGCTCGCATCTCCAATATCATCGATGTCTTCTTTGTACCGCCGCGAGGAAGTATGGATACCAAGCTGCCCGCTGGAGCTCACGTAAACGGGCGAGCCGCCACTGACAATTTGGCTGTAGATCCCGGCAATATAGGTTTGATAGTAACTCCCGGTCCCTTCATGTGCCCACGGATCGTTGCCGATCCGGATCGTGCTGGATTCGGTTGCTAAAGATGGAGATACGTTTGCGCCGATATAGATGTTGTTGTTGCCCGTAGTATACTCACCAAGAAAAAAACCGGCCATGTATCCTAAGGCGGTATTCGAGTTGCCGCTGCTGAGGTCTTGGAGGGCGCCTGTTCCGATGGAGGTGTTAGAGTATCCGGTGGAGTGCGAGTAAAGCGCATCCGCTCCGTAGGCGGTGTTATCGTCGCCTGCGGTGTGGAAGGCGAGTGCCTGGTAACCGCTGGCGGTGTTAAAGTTGCCATTGGTGTTGTTTAAGAGCGCATACATTCCACTGGCGGTGTTCATGCTGCCGGTGTTGGAGGGGAGCGACAGGTAACCGATGGCAGTGTTATTGATACCGGTGGTGTTGGAGTAGAGCGCCTGGTAACCGCTGGCGGTGTTCGAGCCACCGGTGGTGTTGTGGTAGAGCGACTGAAAACCATTGGCGGTGTTCGAGAATCCGGTTGTGTTGCAGGAGAGCGCACCTGATCCGATGGCCGTGTTCATGGTGCCGCCGCCTTGTGCGGAGGTTGTATTGTCACTGACGTTGGAGTAGAGCGCTTGATAACCGACGGCGGTGTTATTGTTGCCGCCGGTGTTTTGGGCGAGCGCCTGAGATCCGATGGCGGTATTCTGGAAGCCGATGTTGTTCCACTGGTCAGTGCCATTGGAGTAGAGCGCCTCATATCCGGTCGCGGTGTTATCGGTGCCGGTGGTGTTGTGTTGGAGCGAAGAATCTCCATTGGCGGTGTTATAGGAGCCGTGGGTGTTGGAGTAGAGCGCCCGAAATCCGCTGGCGGTGTTATAGCTGCCGTCGATGTTGGAGTAGAGCGCCTCAAGTCCACTGGCGGTGTTATTGCCGCCGGTGGTATTGGTATAAAGTGCCTGAAACCCACTGGCGGTGTTGTACTTGCCGGTGTTGTTGTGGTAGAGCGCCTGAAAACCGATTGCGGTGTTGTCAGTACCGGTGGTGTCGGACTGGAGCGCCCCAACTCCGTATTCGGTGTCCCCACTGCTGGCCGCAAATGCCACATTCCCCCACCCGATTAAAACAACAGCAAAGAATAGACACAGAACTGCTTTTAGAATTATCGCTCTCATTTTCCCCTCCTTGATTGTTGATGCCGCCAGCGACATGTAGCAGGTGTGCGGGGTTTTTATCAAATCTGATTGAGCTATCACGCCGTATACTCCTCTTGGGTTTCAAAAAGGTTACGACCAACCTGACTTCGGAAGCGGCCCCCATTGTCTCGATAAAGGCAACAGGTAATGACCCGGAGGCTCGTCACGATCTTATCCCCGATAATGCATCAACTTTCGACATCATGCATCCAAAATGCATGTCGAGATAGGATTATTGCTTGACTTACCGTGCGCCATCGAGACCAAACAGAAAGTGTAAGAGTAATGCGACACTATGTAAGCTTTGGGGAATCTTCTTGGAGGAAAGGCCGTTTGTTGGGGATACTGTTGGGGACGACTTACCTGAAGTGAGCCAAAACAATAAAGATCTTATATAAGTTACGGAGTCTTGGAGGGCGACGCGGGGGTCGAACCCGCGACCTTTGGTTCCGGAGACCAACGCTCTATCCACTGAGCTAGTCGCCCTCTATTCAGGCATGAGGAAACGCGGACGGCAATTCCGCACTTCCGGTCCGGACCGGACACAGGTGCCTGCGTACCACAGGCGCGTGCTTTTGTCAAAGTGTAGGCTCCAAATTCCGCAAGCGTAAAACCAGGGGTGATTTTAACCGTCCTGAATATAAAAGGGGACATTTTCTGTTTACTGCCCGACTCATTCTGATTAAAAGCTAAGATGAGGTCAAGCGCCGGAGGAGGCGCACGGCGGCAGAAACCGCCCGCCTTTTCCGTAAGCTTTGGTAAAAGGCGCCAAGATGAACTTGTATTAAGTGGATGCTCAAACACTGCGCGTCTTTTGTGCGAGCATCCGGAGAATTCAGGGCGCGAAGCCATAATGAGAGATCAAGCGGATCAAAACATTCCCAGACTTACCTTCGGGAACTTATCGGCGGTCCCGGGGCTCCTGCATGGAGTTTTCACCAGGCGCGGCGGGGTGAGCCAACCACCTTATGACAGCCTGAATGCGTCCTGGAGCAACGGCGATTCACCCCAAGCCGTGCAAGAAAATCTAGCCCGCATAAAAAAGGCGGTCGGACTCGAAAGGCTTGTTTCCAGCCGCCAGTTCCACGGAGATTCTGTACATTTCATCTGTGAGGAATCCATTCGAGACCTGCGGGAGCTCCCGCCTCTTTTGATCGCTTCAGCGGCAGACGCGCTTGCGACAAATTTGCCGCACCTTGGGCTTGTAATAAAAATCGCCGACTGCCAGTCCATTATGCTGGCCGACCCGGAAAGCCGAGTCGTTGCAAATATCCACAGCGGGTGGCGCGGCAGCGTCCAAAATATTGCCGGAAAAACGATTAAACGCCTCCAAGAGCGATTTGGATTAAATCCGGCACGAACTCTTGCCGCCGTCTCCCCTTCTCTTGGCCCCTGCTGCGCGGAGTTCGTCAACTACCGGGGGGAGATCCCGGAAGAATTCTGGCGTTTTCAAGTCCGCCCCGAGTACTTCGATTTCTGGGCAATTACGAGAGAACAGCTTGTATCGGCCGGGATTTGCGACTCGAATATCGAATTTGCTGCGAAGTGCACCGTGTGTGAAAAGGCTGAATTTTTCTCATACCGGGGCGCGCGCGGACCAACGGGACGAATGGCAGCGATAATCGGGTGGGAATAGGAAGCATGGAGCGGGGAGCGGAACCAAGAATGAAGATTACTCACGCGAAGGCGCGAAGAACGCGAAGGGAAAAAAGGCAAAGGGCTCGTCAAAGATTATGAAGGGATGCGGACAGAGCAAACAGCCTGCGATGCCGCTGACTCTGGATACAACATGGTTCGGCTTTGTTGGATCTGTTTAGCTGCTCGCTGACGGCGGCTTCGGTGTGGGACGACAAAAGCCCCGTAATTGCTTTTCTTCGCGTCCTTCGCGCCTTCGCGTGTAAAAGGTCGTGAGAACTCTCGGCCAGCAGATTCAGGAGATATTGGAGCCAGGTTTGGACAAGATCATCGACAATGCCCGTATTGTTCACCAGGAACGGATCGGCGCGCAGATCTACAGGCTCAGGCTGCATTCGCCCGAGATCGCGGGTGCGGCTCGCTGCGGGCAATTCGTTATGGTTCGCGTGCGCGAGGGGACCGATCCGCTGCTTCGCCGGCCTTTTTCGTTTAGCCGCATATACCCGGAAGACGGGGATTTCGAAATCCTGTACAGGGTTGTGGGAC
>Ga0326728_10025382_pt1 | contig 10612 bp, 9 predicted proteins | sample MB3enrmetagenome_FD_207602 | JGI IMG/M metagenome (GOLD analysis project Ga0326728, IMG submission 207602) | Lab enriched peat soil microbial communities from McLean, Ithaca, NY, United States - MB31MN | ecosystem: Environmental > Terrestrial > Soil > Wetlands > Peat | place: USA: New York...
CCGAAGACAATTCCTCCGAAAAACCCTCTTTGTGCATCTGAAAAACTCCGCAGCCAGCGCGCTTCGCCTCCAACGATGAGCAGGAATCCGTTCCTGTAAAGTTGGAAGAAGGTGTTCCGCGCTTCTTGCGCCGCATTTCTTGTGCCTCGGTCCTTTTCCTTTTGACGACTCCAACCAATTCGGAAGTGCAAGCCAAGCCAGTCAAGCTTCACGAGCTGCTACGCTCGGTCTTCGGCTTTTCGAGCTTCAGGGCGAATCAGGAGGCTGTTTGCCGCGCGGCTATCGACGGGCGCGATCTGATTCTGATCATGCCGACCGGTTTTGGCAAGTCTCTCTGCTACCAATTACCAGCAATTGCGCTGGGAGGCACTGCGCTGGTCATCTCGCCGCTGATCGCACTGATGGAAGACCAGGCGGCCAAGCTCACGGCGCTGGGACTGCGCGTTGGCAGGATTCACTCCGGCCTCGACCGTGCTGTGGCGCGGCAGGCGTGCGTGGATTACCTCGCGGGGACACTGCAATTCCTCTTCATTGCGCCGGAGCGGCTGCGAGTTCCAGGTTTTGGCGAGATGCTGGCTAAGCGCAAGCCGGCGCTGATCGCCGTTGACGAGGCGCATTGCATCTCGCAGTGGGGCCACGACTTCCGTCCGGATTACCGGATGCTCGGCCAGTACTTGCCCGCGCTCAGACCGGCTCCGGTGCTGGCGCTCACGGCCACTGCCACGCCAACAGTGCAGGCTGACATCGTAGAGCAACTGGGGATGGTCAAGCCCGCGAAGTTTATCCACGGCTTCCGGCGCGACAACCTGGCCATCGAGGTGGTCGAGCTTTCCATGCCGGAGCGGCCAGGAGCAATCTGCGGCATTCTGGCCAGCGCGGAGCGGCGACCGGCGATTGTCTATGCCACTTCGCGCAAGATGTCGGAGCAGTTGGCCGAGGAGCTTGCGCACAGCATCCCAGCGGCTGCCTACCATGCTGGCCTCGACCCGGCGACGCGGGAGCGCGTGCAGACCGCCTTTCAGGCCGGCGAACTGGAGGTGGTGGTAGCCACTATCGCCTTCGGCATGGGCATCGACAAGGCCGATATTCGCACGGTGATTCACGCCGGTTTGCCGGCGACGCTGGAAGGCTACTACCAGGAAATTGGCCGCGCGGGGCGCGACGGGGCTCTAAGCCGCACCTATCTGATGCATAGCTATGCCGACCAGCGAACACATGACTTCTTTCTGAACCGCGACTATCCGCCGGTGGACCATTTGCAGCAGGTTTTTCGGGAGTTGGGCGAGGAGCCGCAGATGGTGGAGGAACTGCGTGCGGCGTCGAAGCTAGGCGAAGAGGAATTCGACAAGGCTCTCGAAAAGCTTGAGATTCATGGTGGCGCGCGGGTGGACTTTGGCGGATCCGTGACGGCAGGCGGCACGGGTTGGAAGAAGACTTACGCGATTCAAGCGCAGTATCGAGCCGAGCAGTTTGAGAAGGTGCTGCGCTTTACGGCTTCGTCCGAGTGCAGGATGGCGGCCTTGGTGCGGCACTTTGGCGACGTGGAAGATGCGAGCCGTCCCTGCGGAATCTGCGATGTCTGCGACCCGGCGGGAGCGGTGCTGCGGCTCTTCCGGCGACCGACGGCGGCCGAGCGGGCAATGGTGCAGGCGATTGCCGGTGAGTTGCGCGGGGTGAACTACAAGGCGGCGGGAACGCTGCAACGGAATCTCGACCCGGTGGGCAGAATCAGCCGCAACGACTTTGACAGACTGCTGGATGCGATGGTGCGGGCTGGGCTGATCGAGATTGAAGAAGCGGAGTTTGAAAAGAACGGGGAAGTCATACGGTATCGCAAGGTGCGGCTGACAGAAGTGGGTATCGAATTGCGTGCAACTACGCCGATCGAGCTGCTTATCAGCGACGGTGTGGTGGAGGAGTTTGGCGGGCAGAGATCAGCTCCAGCGCGCTCCAAGAAAACGAAGGCAGCTTCAAAGGCAGGTTCATTAAAATCAACAAGCACGAAGACCGTGGAAGCTGAGCCAATCAAACTGACTACGGCAGGTGAAGCTCTGGCCGCGCGGCTGAAGGAATGGCGCGCGGCTGAGGCTAAACGGCTGGGAGTTCCTGCCTATGTGGTGTTGCACGACCGGACCCTCACGGCTATCGCGCAGGCGCGTCCGGCAAACCTGAGGCAGCTGCTGGACGTCAGCGGTATGGGCCCAACCAATGTGGAGCGATTCGGCGAGGCGATTCTCGGATTGTGTGGCAAGGCGGAGTAAATCCATTTTTCCGTGCAAGAGTTACTCACTCGCTACTGGGCAAACGCACGCTTTGAAGGCTTTCGCGGTGTGATTCGACAGCGTGCAAACATACTGCGGCCAAGCCAGACTGAGCAGAGGCGAAGCGTAGCCAACAGAAAAATCAACGATGTAATTTTGACTGGCATGAGTCTTCGCGCTAAGGTCCGCGGCGAATCCGGCGATGATTTCGCTTATAGAAGATGATGTAAATTCCTTCTCGTGATAGCTGCGCGCAAAATCGTATTCTTCTGTCCAGGCGGCATCGACACCGGTCAGGTTCGACGCGACAAAGACCTTGTAGTCCACCAGCGCCGCGGAAGAAGCATCGATCTGGGCGAAAGTAAAAGATGGATGATTTCCATTAATGGGCGAGATGGATGATACGACCTTGACCGCAACACCCTTGCTGGATGCGGTTGTCTGAGCATCGTCTTTAAGGATGCGCATTTCATCCATGTGATTGTGAGCGAAGATAGCTAACTTGACGACATCGCTGAATTCGACTAATTCATCTGCCATCTTTTCCGAAGATAGATACATAATGGGTGCCTGGCCACCGCATACGTCGATAAACTTGGACACTGTCGCATATGGATCAATTCCCGGCGGGATGTGACCCATGATCCAAACCTTCTGCTTTTTGGCGCGGGCCTCAGTGAGTTGCTGACGAAGCCATGCAAGCTGTGCGTCTGCTGCAGTTGGGTCGGCTTTGCCGGCGCAGGTCGCGTAGTTTTTGGACATGAAGATATTGTTCAAAACCAGCAGGCGCGCATTCTCGATGGGCAGGGAGACGCTGTAATAGCCGCCCGCCGCGAAGTTTTCTTCAGCGCCTTTACGCTCGGATGCGGGAAACTTTTTGGTAACTTCCCTGCCGGTAACCGCCAGAAATTCGCTATGTGCGTCGAGCCGATAGTCGCCGCAATCGGAATCATTGTTTCCCAAAGCAACATAAATTGGCACGTTGGGAAAGGCGCCGTATAACTCGCCCATCACATAGTCCAGCGTTTTTTCTGCGAAAGCCCTGTAGTCAGCAGGCGTGGATTTAGGAAAGAGCGTGTTGTATTTGCATTGAAAGGCATGGGAGATGAGATCGCCGCTCACAGTGACGAACTTTGCATCAGCAGCGTGGCTGCGCATGGCCTTCAAACTGGAATCAAAGAGCGCAAAGGAGGTGTCTGTGCCGCGAGCATGACAGCTCTGCTGCAATGCGGCAAAACGCTGCCGCTGGTCGGGCGATGACGCGGCGGTGAGAATGGCTCTCCACTCGCTCACCGGCGCAGCAGCCAGTTGCGGAGCTTTGGCCGTGTCCCAGAAGGGCTCGAAGTGAATGTCGCTGACGAGAAGCACAGGGATTGTGGTTTGGACCGGCTGCGACTTGTGTGGCGCATGCTTTGTTGCAACAGGTTGGCCGCCTTGCGCAAGGGCCACGCCGGTGAACAGGAAGAGCCACAGCAGCGCGATATGCTTGCTAGCTGCGAGGCCGAGGATGCGGGCTGCTTGATTGCGTTTCATCGGTACTCCCTGATTCACACTCATTCTTTCATGAGCCGTATTGGCGGATGAATCACTGTATTCCAAGATCGAAGATCCGGAGTTTACCCTACGGACAAAGAGCTGTCTCAAAGCGTGAAATATGGGATTTTCCAATGATTTCCGGTGGCCAAATCTCACGATGTGGGATTTGGTGGGCTGGAGCATCTTTTACATATGTTGATTTCAAAGAGTTTAGAAATAATCTGCAAGATTTTGGGTCGATTGAAAATAAATGAGGGGGGGTAGGGGGTACATAGTAGTGATTTGGCGGTTTTTCGCCCTGTAATTGAGGGGCGCGCGGGGATGCAATAGGCTCGACAAGAACGATTCCGCGGCGGATTTTGGGGTCATGGTGAATTCTCCCTATGGATAGAGTGCGCCACCAGAGCGTAATTTTCTGCAAAATGTGCGGCTCGATTTTTTCTAGCGGCGTTGACGGAATATAGGGAGTTCGTTAGACAGTTCGCACGGTTGAATTTCGTGATATCCCACCTTGCGCCAGGAAAAACGCGCAAGGATGGGGCACGGAGCATTTGTTGTGCATCCGACACGGGGTTCCAGCGTTTGTCTGCAATGTGCCTAGACTAGCTGACGCGCTCGATGACGACGGATTCAAGGACGACGGGGGTCTTGGGCTTGTCCTGGCCGCCGCGTGGAACCTTGGAGATTTTGTCCGCGACCTCTTGACCCTCGACGACTTCGCCAAAGATGGTGTGATGGCCGGTGAGATGCGGGGTGGGGGCAACGGTAATGAAGAACTGGCAGCCGTTGGTTCCGGGGCCGGAGTTGGCCATGGCCAGCTTGCCGGGCTTGTCGAATTTGTGGGGCGAACCTTTGGTTTCGTCCTGGAAACGGTATCCGGGTCCGCCCATGCCGGTGCCGGTGGGATCGCCGCCCTGAATCATGAAGTCGGGAATGACGCGGTGGAAGATGGTGCCATCGAAGAGCTTGCCGGCGGACTTTTTGTGGGTGCCGGGGTGGGTCCACTCCTTGGCGCCCTCGGCCAGCTCGATGAAGTTCTTGACGGTGATGGGCGCATCCGACTCAAAGAGGCGGACAGTGATCTTGCCTTCGGTGGTGGAGAAGACGGCGTAGGTTCCTTTTGCGTGTGGCATGATGACTCCTGATTCGTGCGGGGAAAATCGTGATTGGGTTCGAGGATTCCCAGGTCCCCAAATGCGAGGGACCTGGGGCACCCGCAAATTGATTACTTAAACGTAACGCTGATCTTGGTTTTCACGGCAATCGCCACACCGCTCAGCAAAAACGGCTTGTAGCGCCATGTCTTGACCGCATCCAATGCAGCCTGCTGCAACATTTCCGGGCCACTTATGACGTGAAGTGACTCGACTTCACCTTTCTCATCAATCAACGCATCAAGCACGACAGTGCCAGACTGCCGCACATCTCCAGGCTTAACCGGTGCAGGGTGATATGTGACCAGTTTCTCCTCCACATCTGGGGCAAGTGCAATCTTCTTTCGAGGCGCGGCGTTGGGATCAGGCGGCAGCGGCTGGCCTTCGCGGACGATGGTCACTTTGTTTAGCACGACGGGCTTGAGCGGCTTGTTCTGGTCGTCCTGCTGTACGCGGGCAATGGCCTTGACTACCTCAAGGCTGGAAGCATCGCACTGGCCAAAGATGGTGTGAATGTGGTTGAGGTGCTCGGTGGGAACTTCGGTGATGAAGAACTGGCTGCCGTTGGTGTTGGGCCCGGAGTTGGCCATGGCCAGGCGGCCGGGCTGGTCGAAGCCCAAATTGGGATCGAACTCGTCTTCAAATTTGTAGCCGGGATCTCCCGTACCGGTGCCTGTGGGGTCGCCACCCTGAATCATGAACTCGGGGATGACGCGATGGAAGGTGGTGCCGTCGTAGAGCGGCTTATTGTGCTGCTTTTTGCCGGTCGCGGGGTCGATCCAATCCTTCGTTCCCTCGGCCAGGGCAATGAAGTTGGCCACGGTTTTGGGCGCCTGCCGCTGAAAAAACTGGCATGTGATGCGGCCCATGGAGGTGTCCATGACCACGGTGGGGCCGTTGGGATGGGTCAGTGCGGCGGCGGTGGCCTGGGGTGCGTCAGGCAGGTCGTTTGAAGAGGTTTGGGCAAGCGCCGAGGCGGCAAAGGCCGCTGTCAGAGCAGGAAGAAGAAGTGTCTGCTTGAGTTTCATACCGACTCTGAGGGTAAATCATGCGGCGGGTGTTGGGCCACCTAAGGTTCAACAACCCTTCTTGCAGCGGGCCATGATGGCGGAGTGGAGGCGCTCGCGCAGGCCGGGGGGCAAGTCATAAATTTCATGAGAGCGGTAGATTTCGATAGTTTTCTTTGTGGTGTTGAGGATAACCTCGCAGTGTCCGCAGTGTCCCAGGTGGGTTTGCAATTCGGCGCGCATTTCGGGGGTAACCGTGTCGTCAATCAGGTCGTCGAGAAGGGCAAGAAACTCTTTACAGGTCACTTTGCTGTCCTCGCTTCTCCATATCTCGTTTCTTTAGTTCCCTTATGCCTGTGGAAGTAGCGGCTCAGGCGCTCACGCAGTTGCAGCCGGGCGCGCAACAGGCGCGACTTGACGGCGGGAATACTCAGTCCCAGAGCCTCCGCTGTTTCCTCGGTCGAAAGCCCTTCCACATCCCTCAGCACAAACACAATGCGAAACCCCTGCGGCAGTCCCTGAATGGTCTTGCGCAAAATCTCGGCCAACTCGGCCTGGTTGTAATTCTGCTCCGGATCGGGCGCCCAATCGGCCAGGTCGCGGGGAACGCTGCCCTCTTCGGTCTCGATGTCCTCGTCAATTGAAACCATCTTGCCAGTACGCCGCTTGCGCAGCCTCATCAGGCTTTCGTTGACCGCGATCCTCACCAGCCAGGTGTAAAACTTGGAATTGCCCTGAAACTGCTCGAGCTTTTCGTACGCCTTCAGGAAGGCGTCCTGCATGACGTCCTCGGCATCCTCGCGATTCTGCGTGATGTGCTGGGCGATGCGAAAGAGCTGGCGCTCGTACTTACGGACCAGTAAATCGTAGGCCGAGACATCTCCTTCGCGCACCCTTGCGACCAAGGCTACGTCTGGATGCGGCTCGAGTTGTCCTGCAATCGATTGGATGGTCGGCATGGGCATTGGTTGCAAAAACCGCAAGACCGGCTGCGAATAACTCTTCGGGGTCTGTAGATGAGTGTACCGGATGGCGCGGTATGGGACCAAACGGGAAGCTCACGGCTTGGCCAGGGTCCAATTTAGCAGGGCGGTCCCATTTTGCTACGTTTGCGATAACGTTCATGGTTCCCAACGGCCACATGCCGGGAAAAACAAATTAAAGTAAAGAGATGAGGGCTGCATCTTCCCCAACTACTGTTTCGCAACTAGTTTCCCGCTGCCTGGCTGGTCTGCTTTCCATTTTGATAATCGTGCTTCCGGTTGCGGGGCAATCCTCCGGCAGCTCGACAACCAAGCCGGTTGGACAAGCCTCCTCGACGGCGAAGAAGAAACCTGCCCAAATGGGCAAAACGGCCTCAAAATCCGCAGGTCAGACACGAAAAGCAACCAAAAAGACTGCAAGTCCTGCTGTCAGGGCGGCCAGGCGCGCGCATGCGGCACGAATCAAGCTGGCCTTTGTGGCCTCGACCGAGTTGCGTCCCATGGCCCAGCAACTGGCCACGATGCGTACACCAGCGGCATACGCGGGGGTGACGAAATATGCGCATCAGCATACGGGCGAGGCCGCGGCGGCAGCTTACCTGGCGCTGGGTCACGCTTATCTGCTGGACAAACACTATGCGGAGGCAGTTGCTGACTTTCGCCTTGCCCGGCAGGCGGGCACAGAGCTGGCCGATTACGCCGATTTTTTGGGAGCGCGCGCCAACCACGAAGCGGGCAATGAATCGGCAGCCGAGGCGTTGCTGCACGGCTTTGTCCAGCGCTATCCGGAGAGCATCTTTGTAGCCCAGACGCCAGAGTTGGAAGCCGAGACGCTGCTGGCGATGAATGACGCGACCGGCGCACAGAAGGTGCTGGCGGCAGCCGCGGGTACAGCCGCCGCAAGCCGCCTCGGCTACCAACAGGTACAAGGCGATGTAGCCTTCGCGCTGGGAAAGACACAGCAGGCCGAGAGCCTCTTCAAACGGCTGCTGCTGGCCCATCCATTAAGCCCGGAAGGGGAGATTGCGCGGATAAAACTCACTGCCATGGGCGCGGAGAGCAGCCTGACCACGGCCGAACTGCGCAGCCTGGGCGATGCCTACTACAACGCCGGTCATTATGCTGACGCGAGCGCGCAATACTATGCGCTGTCCCGGCAGTCGAGCCTCGACGCCGAAAGCCGCTCGGGCTTTGCCGTGGCCGCCGCGGCCTGCGACCTGAAATTGAAAAGGCTGACCAAGGCCCAGGCGGAAGCGCTGCCCGACACGCGGGACGAGAATGGCGCGCGGAGGCTTTACCTTTTGATGCAGCTGGCCAGGAACCGCAATGATCTGAACGAAATAAAGCGTATCGTGGCAGAGATGGAGTCGAATTTTCCGCAAAGTCCCTGGCTTGCGGAGGTGCTTTACTCCTGCGGCAACCTATATATGCTGCGGCGCGATTACGCGACCGCGGCAGAGTACTATAGCACCCTGGCCACGCGCTTTCCCTCGAGCAAACACGCCGCAACGGCACACTGGCGGGCAGGCTGGCTGAGTTACCGGCAGGGGCTATACATTGATGCAGCGCGTCTCTTCGACGAACAAATCCGGATTTATCCCGGCGCTACGGAAACGGTGAGCGCGCTTTACTGGCGCGGGCGTTTGTATGAGACGTTGGAGCAAAAACCAGCCCTGGCCGCAGCCAACTACCGCACCCTGGTCCGAGCTTACCAGCACTACTTTTATGCGCAACTGGCAAAACAACGGCTAGCCGCGCTGGGCAATTATCAGAAGGGAGCCCTGCCTGCGCCGCAACCACAGTTGGATCGCATCCAGGCTCCGCCGGTGCCGGAGCTGGTGGAAAGTTTTCCCAGCGACAGCCCCCACCTAGCCAAAGCGCGCCTGCTGGCCAACGCGGGCTTGAACGACTACATCGCACAGGAGATTGCCGCCGATCCGGACTCTTCCTCGTGGAGCGCGCTGGCCGAGTCGCAAATCTATGCGTCCTACGGCGAGAACTTTCGCGGGCTGCGCCTGATGAAGAAAGCTCTGCCCTCGTCCGGAACGGCTTCCATCCAGTCCATCCCACTGGCCTACTGGCGCATCCTCTTTCCGGAGCCGTATTGGGAAACAATCAAGACCGAGTCCGCAAAAAACAATCTTGATCCGTATCTGGTGGCCGCGCTGATTCGTCAGGAGTCGGAGTTCAATCCCTCGGCCGTCTCCCCCGCTAACGCCTATGGTCTGATGCAGTTGCTGCCTGCCGTGGGCAAGTCGATGGCGCACAAAGAGGGTTTAGAGCACTTCCAGACCTTCCAATTGTTCGATCCGGCCATCAACATCCGCCTCGGAACTCGCTACCTGCGCAGAACCCTGGACAAATTCGGCGGAGTAACGGAGTATGCACTGGCCGCCTATGACGCCGGGGATGACCGTGTACTCGAATGGGAAGCCGCCGGCCCCTACCAGGGCATAGACGAGTTCATCGAATCGATCCCCTTCACCGAGACCCGTGAGTATGTGGAGGGCATCCTGCGCAACCTGGAAACATACAAGGCAATCGACGCGTATGCCAACTCGCAGGCAAAGGCGGCTGGGGGAATGGGACGATAGACGGCTTCTATCTGTCCGGGACCCGGAGCCCCGATTCGAGACTTTCTGCTCTCGATTTCGATTGACTTCAAAGGCCCCCTAAGCTCACACTGATTCTGCTCGGAGAAATCCAACTCTCCAAGATGCCATTCGCAGCCTGCTGTTGTTGCAAAACAGGGCCGGCCTGATCGATCGGACACGGCGCTGTTACCTCAACCAACCGGAGGGCGTTATGTCAGCCGATTTGCAGTTTCTGGAAGAATGGATACCCGAAAAAATGGACCCCGGAACGGTATTTGTGCTGGAAAACCAGTCGCATCTGGGCCACGCGCAAAACCCGTATGTAGCCGTCATGTCCTGCCCGCGCTGCGCTACCATAGGACTGATCACACGCCGCCAGTTGTGCGGTGGCGAGACAATGATCTGCGGCGGCGATTTTTGCTCGGCCGAATACCGGCTGGACGGTGAAACAATCAACTTTCGCAAAGCTCAGTAACGCCCATCAGCGAATTATAGGTACGTTGAAGCTAAGAGATTCTCCTCTTTGAATGGCCCACGCGCTCAGGCTATCGCACTGAGAAAGGTCGAATTGTGCGCTAGCTCACGGAGGCGGTCATGTGGACCATTTACCATTAGAAATGGGTTGCTGGAATAGATGTAATTCTGAGGGAGTAGTATATGTCCCGCGTCGTTGAGATTACCGAACTGGCGCTTCGAGATGCGCATCAGAGTCTGCTCGCCACACGCATGTCTTTGGACGACATGATTCCAGCCTGCGAAGACATCGACAACGCAGGCTACTGGTCGGTGGAGTGTTGGGGAGGCGCAACCTTCGATTCCTGCATCCGTTTTCTGAATGAGGATCCGTGGGAACGGCTGCGCACCTTCCGCAAGCTGATGCCCAAGACGCGGCTGCAGATGCTGCTGCGCGGCCAGAACCTGCTGGGGTACCGGCACTATGAAGACGGGGTGGTGGAGCGCTTCGTGGAGAAGGCCGCCGAGAACGGGATCGACGTATTCCGGATTTTTGATGCGCTCAATGACATACGCAACCTCAAGACCAGCATCGATGCGGTCAAGAAGACCGGCAAGCATGCG
>Ga0326728_10025385_pt1 | contig 10611 bp, 9 predicted proteins | sample MB3enrmetagenome_FD_207602 | JGI IMG/M metagenome (GOLD analysis project Ga0326728, IMG submission 207602) | Lab enriched peat soil microbial communities from McLean, Ithaca, NY, United States - MB31MN | ecosystem: Environmental > Terrestrial > Soil > Wetlands > Peat | place: USA: New York...
ACCGGCACGCGCCAGCGCACTGCGGAATCGGTCCAATCGGCCATTCACGCGCTCCAGGATTTTTCGACGGCTTCCATCACTTCCTCGACGGTGATCGCGAGCATCACAGGCGAAGGATCGCGGCGGCGATCATAACTGGTCTCCTCCGGGCGCGCGTGGCAAATCACGATGGCCTTGCGCGTGAATGGCCTGGTTTGCGCGGGATCGGTGGCGCCGTACAGGCCGACGACCGGCACGCCAAGCGCCGCAGCCAAGTGCAGGGGCCCGGTATCTCCGCCGAGCACGCATCGCGCACTTGCGAGCAGCGCCATCAACTCCGAAAGCGACGTCTCCAGTCGAACGGGCTGCGAAGGCGCGGCAGCGTCTCGAACCTCTCGCCCCAACTGCTGCTCGCCCGGCCCCGCCGCAATCACAGCGCGCCATCCATGCCGCTTTTCCAACTCGCGGCAAACCGCAGCGTAGCGCTCGGCGGGCCACGTTTTCGATCCCCATCCCGCCGCCGGGGCGACAACCCAATACTCCCCGATTCCTTGTGCAGCAAGACGCTCCTTGATCTTGCTGGTTGCGCCTTCCGGCACGCATAACGGAAATTGCGGTTCAGCCGGCCGCGCGACGCCCAAAACCTCCACCAGGGACAGGTTCTTCTCGACTCGATGTGGGCCGCCGCCTCTGACGCGTTCACTATAGAAAGAAGATGCTCCCCATTCCCGGGAAGACCGCCAATCGAATCCCACGCGGCGCCGTGCCCCGGAAAAATAGGTTAGCAGTGCGGACTTGTAAAGCCCCTGGAAATCTACCGCGGCATCATAACGCGTCGCGCGCAACTGCCGGATGCAAGCGACGACGCGGCCCATCGGACTCGGGTCGAACGGGATCACGCAATTCACCGCGGCGGATCCTTCCAGCAGCGGAGACCACTTGCGCTGGACGACCCAATCCATTTGCGCCGATGGGAACGCTTCGCGGAGAGCGGCCACGCCGGGCAACGAATGCAGGATGTCTCCCAGAGAGGAGAGCCGCACGATAAGTATTTTGTCCAGGGCGTCACTCACGATGTTCCAGGCGAAAGCGCTCGATGAGTTTCGAGGCAAGGTTCGCGGGAATTTCCACATACTGATCGGGCCGGAGGGCGTCGCGAAGAGCTCCCGCCGCGCCGATCACGACAAAATCCACTGAAGCGAGCGCCGCGACCAATCGCGCGCGGGCTTCCGCCGCAAGAAGTCCGGAACCGGCGGAATCCGGAGCGACGGCCGCAACAACGAGCGCGCCGCCCTTCCCCGCGGATCCCAACGATTCAGTCGCCTCGAGACTGATGAGATCGAAGCGGCCCGCAGCGAGAACGATCCGCCGGCCGGCGGCGCGGGCCTCGACGGCACGTTCGAGCAGCGCTTCGGTCTGCACGATTTTTTCACGCGTATTCATGGGGACGCGACTCGCGGGCCGCGCTGTACAATCCATTCCACTGCGCCGGTCAAATCCTCCGTGATTGCATCCGGCTGTCGCTGCCACTCGGCGCCGTGGTATTCGAGATCCCCGCGACCATAGCCCGTCTTCACGAGAATGCCGGAGGCCTTCACCGCGTGGGCCATCGCCACATCGGCATAGCGGTCGCCTACGACGAAGGAAGCAGCCAGATCGAGACCATGCTCCCGCGCCGCTCGCTCCAGCAACCCGGGCAGCGGCTTGCGGCACGTGCACCCGTCCTCCTTGCGGTGCGGGCAATAATAAAAGGCGTCGATTCGTGCGCCCCGAGCGCCCAGATCGGCGAGCAGGCGGCGATGGACCTCCCCCACCAATGCGTCGGGAAATATTCCACGAGCGACGCCCGATTGATTCGTGATCACGATGACGGGGTAACCCGCTTGATTCAATCGTGTAATTGCGCCTGCGGCAAACGGGAAAATTGTGAGACGGCTGATGTGATTCAGATAGCCCATCTCCTCGCAAATGGTGCCATCCCGATCCAGAAACACTGCGCTGCCCCCGCCGCACGACGCTTGCGTCACGAAGTCACCCCCGCGCGGCGCCGCGGCTGCCCGATCCACTTTTGCGCGGCCGCAAACACGTGATCCACTTCAATGCGCGTCATGCAGCGATGATCCACCGGGCATTCTCGCAGGAAACACGGGCTGCAGGACACCGGCTGCCGGATGATTTCCAAGCGCGCGGCCGCGGGGCGTGTGGCGTCCGGATCCGTCGAGCCGTAAAGTCCCACGATGGGCAGGCCAACCGCGCCGGCAACATGCGTGAGGCCGGAATCATTGCCGATGAAGAGATCGCACGCCGCGAGAAGCGCTGGGATTTCCGCCATTTTGGTTTTTCCCACGAGATCGATCACGGCCCCGTTCGCCGCTTGAACAATCGCACGAGCCAAAGCCGCCTCCGGCGGAGCACCCAAAAGTATCACTTCTGCGCCGCATTCTGCGCGCAACCGTGAGGCAAGTTTGCCGTAGCGGTCCGGGAGCCAGCAACGCGCCGACCCGAACGCGGCGCCAGGCGCGATCGCGCAGCGCAAGACTCCTGCACGCGCTCCGGCCTCCGCGAGTTTCGCCTCGGCGGCTTCGCGCGCCGCGGGTTCGATGCGCAGCGCAATTTCCACGCGCTCCGGCAATTGCGCAAGCCAACCCGCGCGGCGCAGCAACTCTAGATAGTAAAACGATTCGTGCAAGGGAATCTCGCCCTTTGCGGGCACGGCCACGGCGCGCGTCAGCAGGAAACCACGTGCGTCGCGCGCGTAGCCGATGCGCTCGGGAATGCGGGCGCGCCACGCAATCCAGGCGGCGTCGAAAGCGTTCTGGAACAGCACCGCAGCGTCGAATCGCTCGCGGCGCAGCTCCGCTGCCAGGCGTTCGCGGCCGAACACTCCGGCGTGCCGGCCGGCCCGGTCGAAAACAATCAAGCGTCCCGCACAGGCCTGCCCGCGCATGAGATCCACGATTCCGGGAAGCGCGAAGGTAAACAGTTCTGCATCGGGCCAGCGGGCACGGATCGCGTCCAGGGCGGGGATGCACATGACGGCGTCTCCAACCCAATTGGGCGCGCGAACAAGGATCTTCATTGCGCCGCGCCTCCCCGCCGGCGTTCCGCGATGCGGCAGACCGTTTGCCAGAAGCCTTCGGCGTCGCTCAGTTCCAAGTCGATGCGGGCCGCATAAATAGGCAGGCCTTCGAACCGGGTGTCGCGCAAATTGAAGACGTCCTTTTCCGTGCAGACCAGCGCGTCGGCGCCCGCGGCTGCTGCGGCGCGATCGAGACTCGAAACGTCGCTCTGTGTAAACCGATGATGATCGCGGTAGGCCCGCGTGCCGGCGAGCGGCACACCCCAGAGCTGCAAGTCATCGAAGAAAGCGCGAGCATTGCCGATGCCCGCGAACGCGAAGAAGCGCGCACGGGACCACTCTTGTTGCGGCAAGAGCACTTTGCGCTGCGGCGCGCGATAGAGGCCTTCCATCGCCGCGCGGGCGTAAAAAAGCGGCGCATTCGTGTAGTGCCTCACCATGGACTCCAGCGCGGGGCTGCGATCCGTGCGCGTGATCAAGATCACGTCGGCGCGGGCAAGGGCCGAACGCGGCTCGCGCAACGGCCCAGCGGGAATCAGACGCCCGTTGCCGAACGGCGCAGTCGCGTCGAGGAGAACGATGTCGGCGTCGCGGCGCAGGCGCAGATGCTGGAATCCATCATCGAGAACGAACCAATTCACGCCGTGGCGCGCGAGGACGCTGCCGCTCGCATAGCGATCTGCGCCGACTCCCAGCTGCGCGCGGCCCGCGAAACGCTCGCCAAGGAGCGCAGCTTCGTCGCTGCGCGGCCGGCCGGCCGTGTCCGTCTGGCCTTTGCTGCGGTAGCCGCGCGTCAATACGCCGACTCGCCGGCCGGCGGCCGCGGCGCGCAGCGCGAGCCAAAGCACGGTTGGAGTTTTACCCGTCCCTCCGGTCGTGAGATTTCCGACGCTGACGACAATTTCATTCAGTTTGTTTCGTGAGAGCCAATTGCGCCGATAGGCGATTGCGCGGAGTCGAACGTAAGCGCCGTAGAGCAAAGAAAAAGGCCAGAGCAGCCACGAGAGAATGGCGGGCGGATTCACGATCCGCCTCGGGCAGCCGTGGTAAGTTCCTGGCCGGATTCCAGCATTGCGACGACGTGGGCGAGAACCTTGTCGGTCGCACCGCGATAGCGCTCCACCAACTCGCGCGCGGAAGAGCCCATCTGGTTGCGGCGAGGTGCATCGCCGATCAGGGTCGTCCACGCCGCAGCAAGTTGCGCGGAGTCGCTCACTTGCACGCCCGCGCCGCATTCCAAAAATCGAGCCGCGACATCCTTGAAATTTTCCATCGATGGACCAAAGACCGGCGCGCGGCCCACAACGGCAGGCTCGAGAATATTGTGACCGCCGGCCGGAACGAGGGAGCCGCCGACGAAGACCGCGTCAGCCAAAGCGTACAAGGAGGCAAGCTCGCCGACGCTATCGAGCACGAAAACGCTGCGGGGTTCGGCGAGCGCGGAATTCGAGTCTCCGTCAAAAAACAATGCGCTGCGGCGTATGGCGTCCCGGCCGGAGTTCCTCACCTCCGCTGCGGCGGCGTCGAACTGATCCGGTTTGCGTGGCGCCAAGACCAGCAGCGCGCCCGGCCATCGCTTCTCGATTTCGTCGAACGCGGCGAGCACCGGCGATACTTCGCCGGCCAGAACGCTGCCCGCCACGATCAGAGGACCTCTCTCGGAAGAGCGCATCTCTGCGGCTAGCCAGCGCGAGACTTCGGTTTCGTGCGGTGGAGCGAGATCGTATTTCAGATTGCCGCTGACCACGACGCGCTCTTTCGGCGCGCCCAAATCGAGCAATCGCGCGGCGTCGGCCTCGGACTGCATCAGGTAGATCGAGGCGTCCGCGAGAACCGTTCTCTGAAATCTCCCCAGCAGACCAAGCGTCAAGGAGCGCGCGCGAACAAAACCCTTATGGGAGCGAACGGAAAGACGCCCGTTTACGAACGCGACGCAGATGTTTTCCCGCCGCGCCTCGCGCAGAAAATTGGGCCAAATCTCGGTTTCGGCGACGAGGATCAATTCCGGACGCGCGGCTCGCAGCGCGCGCCGCACCGGGCCGCGCCAATCGAGCGGAAAATAAAACACGGCGCTGGCAAACGGCATGCGCTCGCGCGCCAGGCGCTGACCCGTGGCGGTCGTCGTCGAAACCACGAGGCGCCGGTCCGGCAACTGCTCTTTCAGGCGCCGGGCCAGGGGCAAAACGGCCAGAACTTCGCCGACGGAAACAGCGTGAATCCAGATTGAACGGCCTTCCGAGGAACGCAGTTCGGGCGGGTAACCCCAACCGAACCTCTGGCGCAAAGAGCCCAGGGATTGTCCGCGGCGAAGGCCGGTGAAAAGGAAGTACGGCGACGCAAGCAGCATCCCCAATGCCGTCAGCAAGCTATAAAGGAAATACATACGCTGGGCGGCTCGAGACCCGCTTTGTGGCGTGGCCCCGCCGCCTGCGGCTCCTTCGTGGCGCGTTCCGCGCGAGCATATTATAGTGTCTGGAGCCAAGCCGCGATACCGGGCAACGTTTGCCGGGCTGCGGCATCTGAACTCGCAAGATGCGACATTTTCGCACTTCCCTGCTGATTGCGGCCGCGCTGGCTTGCACCTTGCCCGCGTGGGCGCAACTGGATCCCGCGAAGCTCCCCGCTCAGGACGCGCACGAAAAATTGCTGATCGCGGTGAGTCCGTGGCTCGACGCACAGCGCTACAAGGACGCCTTCGGCAAGAAGAACCCGTATGAGTCGGGCATTGTGGCGCTCGATGTCTATTTCAAGAACGACGGCGACGAGCCCATCAAAATCGATCTGAGCACGATTGAGCTGATTATCGAGCCACCGGACGACCCCAAGCAGCAGGTCGAGCCGCTCAAGCCGGAGGATGTGGCCGACCGGGTACTTCTGACGACGAAGAACCCCAGCAATTCGCCGTATCCGCACTTCCCCATCGGCTCACAGGGCGGCCGCGATAAGAAGTGGCAAGACCTGTCTGATGCCTTAAAGGCGGCTGGACTCGCCAGCGACGTCCTGGGACCCCACACGACGACGCATGGCTGCATTTACTTCGACATGAACCATCACTTCGAGCTCTTGAACGATTCCGAACTCTACATTCCGGATCTCACCGCCATGGTGAACAATCGCGCGCTGCTCTTTTTCGAGATCGAACTCGCGCCCGCGATGAAACACTGAGGTAACCGGCGGCCGCCATCGGTTCAGTGGGTTTGCCGCTGCCGCACAATCCGCGGACTCCGCTCATTTGTCTCCATTGAGATACTCGTCGGGGACATCGTCCTCTGGCAACTCATGCGTATGAACCTCGCTCTCATCAGCGTCATCGGCGTCTTCCACGCCCTGCACGGCCTCGGCCTCGAAAGCGTTTCCTTCCTCCAGCAGCTCGTCCACACTCTCCGAATTCGCACCTTCGAGGTTGGACAATCCCTGCAAATCTCCGGTCAGCTCGCCCGGCCGCGCCTCCCGCGGCTCCGGCGGGAATGCCACCGCGTCCACGCTTTGGCTTGCCCCACGAACCTGCACTGTAATTACGCGGGACCTCTCCCTGCCGGTTGGCCCCTTGCGGTGGGTCCTCTTCTTCACGGGCGCCTTTCGCGGAGCAACCATTTTCTTCGCCGACTTCTTGTTGTGCATCACCCTTTTCATGGCGAGCTTCCTCACAGCCGCTTTCTTCGCCGGCGCCGCCTTCTTGCCCACGGGTCTCTTCGACCTCGCCTTTTCCTTCTTGGGTTTCTTGCTGGTGGCCATGCGGGCAGTCTACCACCGCTTGGTCACTTCGAGTGTCGCCCGCGCGATTTGCCGCAATCCTCGTCGTCCGCTAGAATCGGGAAGACCTGCGACTCTCCGCCCATCATGCCCCTTCTCGACGACCTGAATCCGCGCCAACGTGAAGCCGTACTTGCGGTCGAAGGACCCGTGCTTGTTCTGGCCGGCGCGGGAACGGGCAAGACGCGCGTGGCCACCTATCGCATCGCCCACTTGATCGCGACCGGCGTGCCGGGGGATGCGATCCTCGCCGTGACGTTCACGAACAAGGCCGCAGAGCAGATGCGCGAGCGCGTCGGCGCGCTGCTCGCGCGCGAAGGAAAGCCGCTGACCGAGCCGTGGGTCAGCACGTTTCATTCGTTTTGTGCGCGGCTGCTTCGCCGCGAAGCGCCGCGGCTAGGGCTCCCGCGCGACTTCTCCATCTACGACGAGGAGGACCAGACGGCGGCGGTGAAACGCGCGCTCGAGCAAATGGGGTCTTCCGATTCAGGCGACCGGCCGCGCGGCCTGCTCGAGCGAATCAGCTTCTTTAAGAACCATGCGATTTCTCCGGAGGCGGCCGCGGAACAAGCGGGCGACGATCGCCAGCGCCAGCTCGCCCGGATTTACGCCACCTACGAAAATATCCTGCGGCAGGCGCGCGCTCTTGATTTCGACGACCTCCTGCTGCGCGCGGGGCAGGTGCTGCGCGATTTTCCGGACGCGCGAGCCGCATGGACCTCGCGCTTCCGCTACGTCCTGGTGGATGAGTATCAGGACACGAATCCCGTTCAATATGAACTGCTACGGCTGCTCCTGGGGCCGGAAAGGAATCTGTTTGTCGTCGGCGACGAGGACCAATCCATTTATGGCTGGCGGGGCGCCGATGTGGGCAACATCCTTCGCTTCGCGGCGGAGTTCCCCGGCGCGCAGGTGATTCGTCTGGAAGACAACTACCGCTCGACGCAAAACATTCTAGATGCGGCCGCAGGCGTGGTGGAGAAGAATCGGAAGCGGCTCGGCAAGAGTCTGAAGGCCACGCGCGGGACGGGCCCCAGCCTGGAGTTTTTCGAGGCGCGCGACGCCAAGGCCGAAGCGGAGTTCGTGGCCGAGCGCGCCTCGGCGTTTCTCGGCGAAGATTCCGGCGAGCACATCGCCGTCTTTTATCGCACGACCGCGCAATCGCGCGCGTTTGAGGAGGCCATGCGCTGGCGCGGCGTGCGGTACCGCATGCTCGGGGGATTCTCCTTTTACCAGCGCGCGGAAGTGAAAGACGTTCTCGCGTACGCGCGGCTGGCCATGCATCCCGAAGACGACGTTGCGCTCCTCCGCGTGCTCAATACTCCGCCGCGCGGAATCGGCAAGACCACAGTGGACGCGCTGCGGCAACTCGCGCGCGAACGCGGTCTGCCGCTTTGGGAGGCGATCGCCGTCTACGTCGAGGGAGGCGGAGGGCGCCGCGCGCCGGCTCCTCTCGGAGGCTTCCGGCAATTGATCGAGGAATTGCGCGAGGGCGTGGCTTTGCCACCGGCCGATTTCCTGAATCGAGTCCTCGAGCGAAGCGGCTATCTCGACATGCTCTCGCAGCGTGACACCACCGAAGACTCGATGCGCGTCGAAAACGTTCGCGAGCTGCTCACCGCCGTGACCGAAGGCGCGGAGCGCGGCGAGTCGCTGGCCGATTTTCTCGAGCGGGCCGCGCTGATCAGCGACGCCGATTCCTACGACGAGCGCGCTTCGGTGACGCTCTCGACCCTGCACAGCGCGAAGGGCCTGGAATTCGATCACGTCTTCCTAGCTGGCCTCGAGGAAGGCCTCTTCCCCCATAATCGCTCGCTCGACGACCCTGACGACATCGAAGAGGAGCGGCGCCTTTGCTACGTCGGGATGACGCGTGCACGCAACACGCTGACGCTGACGCGCGCGGTGTATCGCCGCATTTACGGGAATGAGCGGCTGCAAGGCTCGCTTCCTTCGCGTTTCCTCGCGGAAATTCCCGGCGAACTCATCACCACCGCCGAAGGTTCCCTTGCCGACGCCGGCGAGACGCGGCGGTATGAGCCCGATCCCGAGTATTCGTATTCAGCGGAAGAGTTCACGCGGCGTGCGCGCGCGCCATACGGCAGCAGCGGGCGCGGCGCGGAATCATCGTCCCCGCGCGCTTCACGCCCAGCATCTTCGCGCGAGGGCGGCCATCCGCTCATCGGCCAGCGCGTGCGCCATCCGAAGTACGGCGTCGGAACCATCATTGACGTCGAGGGAGAGGACGAGGACCGAAAATTCAGCGTCCGCTTCTCCGACTACGGCACGAAGAAACTCGTGGAGCGCTACGCGCAGCTTAAGTGGGAGTAGCTCTGCCGCACCCACAAGGGCTGCCCGGCCGGGTCGGCGCAGAATGGTTGCGCCGCGCCGCTCTTGAAGGTAGAGTTTTGCTTCACCGCTACTGAGCGGGATGGGTGGTGCCGGTGGCCTCCGACCTCTTTCGCGTTAAGAACATTGACCAGCTCATCTCCGACGCCGATCATCCTGACCGCCGGCTGAAAAAGACCCTCGGCTGGATTAGCCTGACCGCGCTCGGCATCGGGGCCATTATCGGCACTGGAATTTTTGTCCTGACGGGAACCGCGGCGGCCGGCGAGTCGGTCGCGGTGCCTTCTTTGCTGAAGGCGCCATTACTCCAAGTGCTGCTGCACGGCAGGCACGCCACCGGCGTGGCCGGGCGCCCCGGAGCGGGACCCGCGATTGCTCTGTCTTTTTTTCTGGTGGCGATTGTCTGCGGATTTGCCGCGCTTTGTTACGCCGAACTTGCTTCCATGATCCCCATCGCCGGCAGCGCCTACACGTACACCTACGCGACGCTCGGCGAGTTGGTGGCCTGGATTATCGGCTGGGATCTGATCCTGGAATACGCCGTGTCGAACATGGCCGTGGCGGTAGGTTTCTCGGCCTATATCAAGAGCCTGCTGAGCACGTTCGGCATTCACCTCCCGGCTTCACTGGCGACTCCCGCCTACACTCCCGATGCCGGTTGGCACCTGCATTTTAATATCGTGGGATTCCTGATCGTCATGCTCTTGACGGTACTCCTCGTGATCGGAATCCGCGAATCGGCCGAAGCCAACAGCGTCATGGTCGGCATCAAGCTGATCGCGATTCTGATTTTCATCACATTCGCCGCGAAATACATTCATCCCGTTAACTGGAAGCCCTTCATGCCCAACGGCTGGCAAGGTGTCCTGACCGGAGGCGCGATTGTCTTCTTCACTTACATCGGCTTTGACTCTGTCTCGACGGCGGCGGAAGAGTGCAAGAATCCGCGGCGTGACCTGCCCTTGGGCATTCTGTCTTCCCTTCTCGTGTGCGCGGTCCTATACGTGACGGTGGCGGTTGTACTCACGGGAATTCAGCCCTACCACATCTTCCGCGGCGATGCCGCCCCGGTGGCCACTGCGCTGCACAACATCGGCCTGCCGCGCATCCAGCAGTGGGTGACGGTCGGCGCGCTCATGGGCATGGTTTCCTCCCTGCTGGTGTTCCAGCTCGGCCAAGCGCGAATTTGGTTTGCCATGTCGCGAGACGGCCTGTTGCCCCGCGCGTTTTCCCGCGTCCATCCGCGATTCCGCACCCCCAGTATGGCGACGATTGTGGCGGGAATTTTCGTCGGGGTTCCGGCCGGTATTTTCGACATCGGAACGCTTGCGGATCTGTCGAACATCGGTACATTGTTCGCGTTCATGCTGGTCTCAATGGCGGTCTTGATCCTGCGCAGGACGCAGCCGGACCGGCCTCGTGGCTTTCGCGTCCCCATGGTGCCGTTGCTG
>Ga0326728_10025389_pt1 | contig 10609 bp, 8 predicted proteins | sample MB3enrmetagenome_FD_207602 | JGI IMG/M metagenome (GOLD analysis project Ga0326728, IMG submission 207602) | Lab enriched peat soil microbial communities from McLean, Ithaca, NY, United States - MB31MN | ecosystem: Environmental > Terrestrial > Soil > Wetlands > Peat | place: USA: New York...
CGCGACGGCGAGTCGATGCGCGTCTTTCCGCTGTCGAACTGGACCGAGCTCGACGTCTGGGAATACATCCGCGCCGAGGCCGTTCCCGTCGTGCCGCTCTATTTCGCCAAGCAGCGCCCGGTGGTCGAGCGCGGCGGGACGCTGATCATGGTCGACGACGACCGGCTGCCGCTGCTTCCTGGGGAAGAGCCGCGAATGCGCCGCGTGCGCTTCCGCACGCTCGGCTGCTATCCCCTGACCGGCGCCATCGAATCGGAGGCCGACACGCTCGACGCGATCATCGCCGAGATGCGCGCCGCGACCACCTCCGAGCGGCAGGGACGGCTGATCGACGTCGACGAATCGGCGTCGATGGAGAAGAAGAAACGCGAGGGGTATTTCTGATGGCCGCCTCCGCGCGCGACGGCGCGCCGCCCACCCTGCGCTTCGTCACCTGCGGTTCCGTCGACGACGGCAAGTCGACGCTGATCGGCCGCCTGCTCTACGAGCAGAAGCTGATCTTCGACGACCAGCTTTCCGCGCTCGAGCGCGACTCGAAGAAATACGGGACCGTCGGCGCCGACATCGATTTCGCGCTGCTGGTCGACGGCCTCGAGGCCGAGCGCGAGCAGGGCATCACCATCGACGTCGCCTATCGTTATTTCGCCACGCCGCGCCGCTCGTTCATCGTCGCCGATGCGCCGGGGCACGAGCAGTACACCCGCAACATGGCGACCGGCGCCTCCAACGCCGACCTCGCCGTGCTGCTGGTCGACGCGCGCAAGGGCCTGACGCGCCAGACCCATCGGCACGCCGTCATCGTTTCGCTGCTGGGCGTCCGCCACGTCGTGCTGGCGGTCAACAAGATCGACCTGGTCGGCTACGACGAGGCGGCCTTCCGCCGCATCGTCGCGGCGTTCGAGGAATTCTCCCAGCCGCTCGGCTTCCGCTCGCGCTTCGCCATCCCGATTTCGGCGCGCTTCGGCGACAACGTCTCGTCGCCGTCGCCGCGCACGCCGTGGCGCGAGGGGCCGACGCTCGTCGACTATCTCGAAACGGTCGAAGTCGAGGAGGACCGCCGGCAGGCGCCGTTCCGCCTGCCGGTGCAGTGGGTCAATCGGCCGCATCTCGATTTTCGCGGCTTCGCCGGAACCATCGCCAGCGGCGCGGTCCGCCGCGGCGACCCGGTGGTCGTCGCCGCCTCGGGGCGCCAGACCTCGGTCGCGCGCCTGTTCGTCGGCGACCGCGAGGCCGAGTCGGCCGAGGCCGGCGACGCGGTGACGCTGACGCTCGCCGACGAGGTCGACGTCGCGCGCGGCGACGTGCTGGCGCCGCCCGACCATCGCCCCGAGGTCGCCGACCAGTTCACCGCCCATCTCGTCTGGATGAGCCGCGAGCCGCTCTTGCCCGGCCGCTCCTATCTGATGAAGATCGGCCCGCGCCTCGCGCCGGCCTCGGTGACCGAGCTCAAGCACCGCGTCGACGTCGACAATTTCGACAAGCTCGCGGCCAAGACGCTGGCGCTCAACGAGGTCGGCTTCGCCAATCTGGCGCTCGCCGCGCCGGTCGCCTACGACCCCTACGCCGTGAATCGCGACACCGGCGGCTTCATCCTCATCGACCGCGCCACCAACGAGACGGCGGCGGCGGGCATGATCGCCCACGGCCTGAGGCGCGCCACCAACATCCACCGCCAGGATCTCGTCGTCACGCGCGAGGCCCACGCCGCCCTCAAGCGCCAGCGCCCGGCGATCCTGTGGTTCACCGGACTGTCGGGCGCCGGCAAGTCGACGATCGCCAACGTGGTCGAGTCGAAGCTGATGGCGCGCGGCGTCCACACCGCGCTGCTCGACGGCGACAACGTCCGCCACGGGCTCAACAAGGATCTCGGCTTCACCGCCGCCGACCGCGTCGAGAACATCCGCCGCATCGCCGAGGTGGCGCGGCTGATGACCGACGCCGGCCTGATCGTGCTGACCGCGTTCATCTCGCCGTTCCGCGCCGAGCGCCGCCTGGCGCGCGAGATCGCCGCCGTGGGCGAGTTCATCGAGGTCTACGTCTCGACGCCGTTGGCGACGGCGATCGCCCGCGATCCCAAAGGGCTCTACAAGCGGGCGCTCGCCGGCGAGATCAAGAACTTCACCGGCGTCGACCAGCCCTACGAGGCGCCCGAGGCGGCCGAGCTGACGCTTGACGCCGCCGCTTCCTCGGCGGAAGCGCTCGCCGACCGGGTGGTCGCCGAGCTCGAGGCGCGCGGGCGGATCGAGAAACTGTGAAGCGGCGGGCGGACGCGCTCTGGCGCGTCGCTTGCGCGGGGCCTTGCCGGCAGCGTCGTCGACCAGCGGGCGGTCGGAAAACGAGGCCCGCCAAGCCTTCGCCCGCCAAGCCTTCAGCGGGGCGATCGCCACGCCGCCGCCCCACGCCCGTCCGCGCCGATTCGGCGTTTTGTCCGCTCCGCCTGGGGCCATTGCGTGAAGCGGGAAAAAGCGCTTCGATGCCGCCACGCCATTCGGGGGCCGCGGCGCCGCCGCCGGCCTCGCTCGAAACGTGCGGTTTTGAGGGGAGTTGAATGAAAGCCATCGCCGTCGCCAGCCTCGGGCTGGCCGCTTTGCTTATGGGGTCGACGGCCGTATCGGCCAAGACTCTCGTCTATTGCTCGGAAGGCAGCCCCGAAAACTTCACCCCGGCGCTCAACACCACCGGCACCAGCTTCGACGCGGCGCGGCCGGTCTACAATCGCCTCGCCGAGTTCAAACGCGGCACGACCGAGGTCACCCCCGGCCTCGCGGAAAGCTGGGACGTGACCGACGGCGGCAAGACCATCACCTTCCATCTGCGCAAGGGCGTGAAGTTCCACTCGTTGCGCGACTTCAAGCCGAGCCGCGACTTCAACGCCGACGACGTCCTGTTCTCGATCGACCGGCAGTGGAAACCCGACAACCCCTACTACAAGGTCTCCGGCGGCAAGTACGACTACTTCAACGACATGGACATGCCGGCGCTGCTCGACTCGGTGACGAAGACCGACGACTACACCGTCGTCATGAAGCTGAAGACGCCGAACGTCGCCATCCTCGCCAACCTGGCGATGGACTTCATGGCCATCGGCTCGGCCGAATACGCTGATTTCCTGCTCAAGAAGGGAACGCCGGAGCAGTTCGACCAGGCGCCGGTCGGCACCGGCCCGTTCTCGTTCGTCGCCTATCAGAAGGATTCAGTGATCCGCTACAAGGCGAACAAGGACTACTACGGCGAGAAGGCGCTGGTCGACGACCTCGTCTTCGCCATCACCCCCGACGCGACGGCCCGCTACGCCAAGCTGAAGGCGGGTGAATGCCACGTCAACGCCTATCCGCGGCCCGCCGACATCGAGGAGATGAAGAAGGACCCGTCGCTCAACGTCATCAGCCAGTCGGGCCTCAACATCGCCTATTGGGCGTTCAACGCGACGAAGCCGCCGCTCGACAAGAAGGAGGCGCGGCAGGCGTTCGCCATGGCGATCGACCGCGACGCGATCCTCAAGGACGTCTATTTCGGCGCCGGCGAAAAGGCGAGCACGCTCATCCCGCGCACCATGTGGGCCTTCGACGACGCCATCCCGCAGGTTCCTTACGATCCGGAGAAGGCCAAGCAATTGCTCGCCGCGGCGGGCGTGCAGACGCCGATCGACGTCGACCTCTGGTACATGCCGGTGCAGCGCCCGTACAATCCCAACAGCAAGCGCATCGGCGAGATGATGCAGGCCGATCTCGCCAAGATCGGCGTCAACGCCAAGCTCGTCACCTATGAGTGGGGCGAGTACCGCAAGCGCCTCGCCAATGGCGAGGAGACGACCGGCCAGTATGGCTGGACCGGCGACAACGGCGACCCGGACAACTTCTTCTTCCTGCGCGGATGCCCCGGCGGCAAGCCGGGCGACAGCAACGCGACCAAGTGGTGCGACGCCGAGTTCGACGACCTCCTGGTCAAGGCGCGCACGATCGCCGATCAGGGCGAACGCGCCAAGCTCTACCACCGCATGCAGGAGATCGAATACGCCGAGGCGCCCGAGCTCCTGATCGCGCACTCGATCGTGTACGAGGCGACGCGCGCCAACGTGACGGGCTACAAGCAGAGCCCGCTCGGCACGCATATGTTCGAAGGCGTCGACCTCAAGTAAGCCGCGGCCGGCCCGGCGCGCCCTCATCGACGCGCCGGGCCGGCGCCCCGCCGGACGGCCCATGCTGATTTATTTCCTTCGCCGCGTCGCGCTGACCGTCCCGACCTTCGTCGCGCTGATGTTTCTCACTTTCGTCGCCATCCGCCTGATTCCGGGCGATCCGGTCGAGGTCAGGACGGGCGAGCACGGCATGACGCCGGAGCGAATCGCCTATTTCCGCCACGAGCTCGGCCTCGACCTGCCGGTGTGGCGCCAGTTCGTCGACTACGCTTGGGGGCTCGCGCACGGCGACTTCGGCGTCTCGCTGGCGACCCAGCAGAAGGTGCTGACCGAGTTCCTCACCCTGTTTCCGGCGACGATCGAGCTGTCGTTCTTCGCCATGATGTTCGCCGTGCTGGTCGGCGTGCCGGCCGGCGCCGTCGCCGCCGTCAAGCGCGGCGGGTTTTTCGATCAGGCGCTGATGATGGCGTCGCTGTTCGGCTATTCGATGCCGATCTTCTGGTGGGGCCTGCTGCTCATCATGTTCGTCTCGGTCAACCTCGGCTGGACGCCGGTGTCCGGTCGCGTTGACCTCATCAACTACTATTTCGACCAGCCGACCGGCTTCATGACCATCGACGCGCTGCTCTCGGGCCAGCCCGGCGCCTTCCTCGACGCGCTGCGCCATCTCATCTTGCCGGCGATCGTGCTCGGCACCGTGCCGCTCGGCGTCGTCGCCCGCATGACGCGCTCGTCGATGCTCGAAGTGCTGAGCGAGGACTATGTGCGCACCGCGCGCGCGAAGGGGCTGTCGCCGTTTCAGGTCATCGGCGTCCACGCGCTGCGCAACGCGCTCTTGCCGGTCGTCACCGTCATCGGCCTGCAGGTCTCGAGCCTGCTCGCCGGCGCGGTGCTCACCGAGACGATCTTCTCCTGGCCCGGCGTCGGCCATTGGCTGATCGAGTCGATCAGCCGGCGCGACTATCCGGCGTTGCAGGGCGGGGTGATGCTGGTCTCCACGGTGGTGATCGGCGTCAACCTCGTCGTCGACCTCGTCTACGGCGCGGTCAATCCGCGCATCCGCCATGGCCGCTGACGTCGCCCTTCCCTCGCCGACCGGGGGCGAAGAGGCCGCGGCCTTCGTCGAGCCCTCGCCGCTCGCCGCGTTCTGGGCGGCGTTCCGCGAGAACAAGGGCGCGGTCTTCGGCCTCGCGGTGGTGCTCGGCGTCGTCGTCGTGGCGCTCGGCGCCGACTTCGTCGCGCCGCACTCGCCGATCGAGCAGTTCCGCGACGCGGTGCGCGCGCCGCCGGTTTGGGCGCCCGGCGGCTCCTGGCGGTTCCCGCTCGGCACCGACGGCGACGGCCACGACACGCTGTCGCGGCTCATCTTCGGCGCGCGCGTTTCGCTGTTCATCGGCCTTTCGGTGATGAGCGTCTCGTTCGTCCTTGGCGTCGCCTTTGGCCTCTTGAGCGCCGCGGCGGGGTCGATCGTCGACGTCGTCGTCACCCGCACGATGGACCTCATCATGGCGGTGCCGAGCCTGGTCCTCGCCATCCTGGTGGTGGCGGTGCTCGGCCCCAGCCTCGCCAACACCATCGTCGCGGTGACGATCGTCTATCTGCCGCGCTACGTGCGCCTGGTGCGCGCCTCGGCGATCGGCGAGCTGAGCAAGGACTACGTCGCCGCGGCGCGCGTCGCCGGCGTCGGGCCGCTCCGGTTGATGCTGTCGACGGTGCTGCCCAATTGCCTCGCGCCGTTGATCGTCCAGGCGGCGCTCGGCGTCTCCGACGCCATCCTCGAAGCCGCCGGCCTCGGCTTCCTCGGCCTCGGCGCGCAGGCGCCGACGCCGGAATGGGGCACCATGCTCGCCGATTCGCGCGAGTTCATCCGCTCCGATCCCTGGATCGTCACCCTGCCCGGCCTGGCGATCCTCATCACCGTCGTCGCCATCAACCTCACCGGCGACGGCCTACGCGACGCTTTCGACCCCAAGATGCGGCGGAGCTAGGCCGTCATGCCTCTGCTCGAAGTCCGCAATCTCTCGGTCTCCTTCGCCACCCGCCGCGGCGGCTTCCTCGCGGTCGACGGCCTCGACCTGACGGTCGACCGCGACGAGACGCTCGCGATCGTCGGCGAATCCGGCTCCGGCAAGTCGGTGGCGATGCTGGCGGTGATGGGGCTCCTGCCGTTCACCGCCCGCGTCGACGCCGACCGCATGCGCTTCGACGGCGCCGACCTCCTGACGATGGCCGCCAAGGACCGGCGCCGCATCGCCGGCAAGGACCTGGCGATGATCTTTCAGGAGCCGATGTCGTCGCTGAACCCCTGCTTCACCGTCGGCTTCCAGATCGGCGAGGCGTTGAAGGCGCATCTCCGCCTCGACCGGCGCGCGCGCGCGCGCCGCGTCGTCGAGCTGTTGGAGGAGGTCGGCATTCCCGACGCCGCCCGCCGGGTCAAGGCGTACCCCCACCAGCTCTCCGGCGGCATGAGCCAGCGGGTGATGATCGCGATGGCGCTCGCCTGCCGCCCCAAGCTGTTGATCGCCGACGAGCCGACCACCGCCCTCGACGTCACCATCCAGGCGCAGATCCTCGATCTTCTCCTGTCGCTGCGCCGCATGAACGGCATGGGCCTGGTGCTGATCACCCACGACATGGGCGTCGTCGTCGAGACCGCCGACCGCGTCGTGGTGCAATACGCCGGCCAGCAGGTGGAGACCAACGCCACGCGCGGCCTGTTCGCCGACCCGCACCATCCCTACACCGCGGCGCTGCTCGCCGCGCTGCCGGAGCGCGCCACGGAGCGCCGCCTGCCGGCAATTCCCGGGGTCGTGCCCGGCCAGTTCGATCGGCCGCAGGGATGCCTGTTCGCGCCGCGCTGCGCTTTCGCTTTCGCCGAATGCCGCGTCGCGGCGCCCGGCCGCGCCGCGCCGGAGCTCGGACGGGCGCTCTGCTACGCGCCGCTCGCCCACGGCGTTCCCGTCGCCGCGACGGCGGGCGAAGGAGCGCGCCGATGAACGCGCCCGCGAGCCCGGTTCTCGAAGCGCGCGCGCTGTCGCGCGACTACCATCTCGCGCGCGGCGCCTTTCGGCCGTCGGCGACGGTGCGCGCCCTGGTCGGCGTGTCGTTCACCCTTTTCCCCGGGCGCACGCTGGCGGTGGTCGGCGAATCCGGATCGGGCAAGTCGACTCTGGCGCGGCTGTTGACGCTGATCGAGAAGCCGAGCCGCGGCGCGCTCATGATCGAAGGCGAGGACGTCGCGCGCGCCGACGCGGCGCGCCGGCGCCGCCTGCGCCAAGAGATTCAAATGGTGTTCCAGAATCCCTATGGATCGCTGAACCCGCGCCAGAAGATCGGCAAGGCGATCGAGGAGCCGCTGCTCGTCAACACCCCCATGGGCGCGGCGGAGCGCAAGGCGGCGGCGCTGGCGATGATGGCCAAGGTCGGCCTCAGGCCCGAAGCCTACTCGCGCTATCCTCACATGTTCTCCGGCGGCCAGCGCCAGCGCGTCGCCATCGCCCGCGCGCTCTCGCTCAGGCCGAAGATTCTCGTGCTCGACGAGCCGGTGTCGGCGCTCGACGTCTCGATCCGCGCCCAGGTTCTCAACCTGCTCGCCGAGCTGCAGGAAGACTTCAACCTCGCCTATGTCTTCATCTCGCACGACCTCTCGGTCGTGCGCCACATCGCCGATACGGTGATGGTGATCTACCTCGGCCACGCGGTCGAGATCGGCCCGCGCGCGACGATCTTCGCTTCGCCGCTGCACCCGTACACGCGCGCGCTCTTGTCGGCGACGCCGATCGCCGACCCGACGGGGAAGCGCGAGCGCATCATTCTCAAGGGCGAGCCGCCCTCGCCGATCGCGCCGCCGCCCGGCTGCCCGTTCAACCCCCGCTGCCCGCTCGCCTTCGACCGCTGCCGCAGCGAGAAGCCGTCGCTCGAAACGAAGCAGGGGCGCGAGGTCGCGTGCTGGGCGGCGACGCCATGAGCGACGCGGCGGCGATCGCGCGCGGGGTGCGCCGGCTGTTGCGCGCCAAGGGCTATTCGACGCTGACCGAGCTGTCGCTGATCGACGGGCGTCGCGCCGACGTGATCGCCGTCAACGGCGAGGGCGCGTTGGCGATCGTCGAGATCAAGTCGTCGGTCGCCGACTTTCGCGCCGACCACAAGTGGCGCGATTACATGGCCTGCTGCGACCGGCTCTATTTCGCCATTCCCGCCGAGGCGCCGGCCGAGATCATGCCTGAGGAGGCGGGGCTGATCGTCGCCGACGCCTACGGCGCGGAAATCGTCCGCGAGGCGCCGCCGCGGACGATCGCCCCCGCCACCCGCCGGGCGGTGCTGCTGCGCTTCGCCCAAGCGGCGGCGGATAGGCTGCACCGCCTCGCCGATCCCGGTGGGTTCGGAGAGGGGTAGGAGGGCAAGCGTTGCGGTCGGCCGCTGATCCGAGGGGGATCTGGAGGGCGGGGTTCGACCCGAAGGCGACTTCCGCCAGCCGCGCCCGTACGACCGGTTTTGGCCGAAAGCGGACTGGCGGGTTTAGAGCGATCGAAATGCCGAAGCCGACGTTCGCTCCTGCATGGCGTCGAGGGATCGCTCGATCTAAAGCGGAAGTCTTGTTTGTCGCAGCGCTTCGTTTATCACGAAGCTCAGCAGACCTGGTCTCGTGCTACACAAAGCCTGGGCCTCATCTTGAGAATTGGGTGTCCGTGCGCAAAGGACCCAATGGCAGCATAGGTCCGGCGATGCCTGCTAAGTAATTGCCGTCATGGACGACCAGGTATTTGCTGAAACCCGCTTCCTCCAATGCGGACTTTCGGAATTTCTAGGTGACCGTGCTGGGCGCGACGGCTCCAGGCGACGTCCCAAACATTGTCCCTGTCCTCGTCGAAGACGAGGGCCGGGTCGGCCTCGGCGATCCCCCAGGCGCGCTCTTCGATCTCATGCTCGAGTTGGTCCGGTCCCCAGCCGGCGTAGCCGAAGGCGAGGAGGACCTTTGCTGGCCCTTTCTTGTCGCCGATGTCCTGCAAGATCGCGATGCTCGACGTCACCGAAAGGCGATCCGTGATGGCGACGGTCTCCGGCCGACGGTAATCGGGACTGTGGACCACGAAGCCGAGCTCCGGCTGGACCGGGCCGCCCGAAAAGACGCGCACGCTGCCCGCCACGTCGCCGTCCTTTTGGCCGAGCGCCTTGAAAAAGCTGGCGAGCGGTTGCTCGCCGATCGGCTTGTTGATGACGACGCCCATGGCGCCGCCGGGACCGTGCTCAACGATCAAGACGACCGCGCGCTCGAAGCGCGGGTCGCCCATCGAGGGCGCGGCCACCAGCAATTGGCCGGCGAGCGAGGAGCGAGCGGGCGCTTCGTCCGGCCCAGGCAACGCCGCCCTGAGGACGGCCGTCTGCAGGACGAACGCTGCGACGATGAACCCGAGACGACGCAACCCCATCGCGGACATGTCTCACCTGCGCGCATGCGGGGCGGATCAAGAATAGCACGCGCGCAACGCTCTCCAAAGGAGCTTTGTTGCGGAGATCGGTTCGTAGCTTGTTTCACGGTCGCTCCTGGCGCATTCCTTCCGTTCCTGCGCCGTCGTAACATCGCCAGCAAAGGGTCGACCGCTGTCGATGTCTGAGACCAGCGCGGCGAGGTCGGCGAAAAGTCGCCAGTCGTGGTTGCGGTCGCCCGCCCATGAACGTCGCGGAAGGGCGGATTCCGGTCATTCGATGCGCCGCCGCCGGGAGGCGCCAGGATACCGTACAACAGCAGTCCGCCGTCAACAGCAGTTCCTATTCGTCTGCCGATCGACGGCCGTCGACCCTGAACGGCGGTTCCTGTTCGCCCGCCAGTCGGCCGCCCTCGACCCTGAGCGGAATTTCCCCTTCGCCCAACGACCGACTGTCCCAGGCCGATTGTGTTGAACGCCAATAAGCCCGTCTCGACAGACAACCCGACGGCGCGTCGCGCCGTCAATGTGTAAACCCATCTTCCGCGCAAGTCCGGGGCGTCGCTTCGGCGATCATCGACATTGGGCCGAAGGCCCTGCGCTCACGCGGCCAGTTTCGCGGCGGCGCCGCTCTTGGCGTTGAATTCGTCGATCAACGCGTCCCAGGCCGGAACGAGATCGAGCAGGCCGGCCCAGAACGAGCGCCGAGCGCGCGCGGAAAACTCGTCGACCGGCACGCCGCGCTGCTCCACCCACGTGAAGTAACCGAGATTAAACACGCGCTTGCGGTCGCGCTGGCTCAGCTCGAGAACATGGTCGGTCGAGGCGCCGTCCAACGCGCGGCCCCAGATTTCGCCCGCCGCGATCGAATCGAAGAGACCGCCGTAGTCGCGCTGAACCGTCTTAACGATTTCGCTGCCGTAGAGCTCGGCTCCGTCGGTCGCCACCGTGAGAATCACGTCGTCGGCGTCGAGGTCGAGGTATTTCGCCGTCTTGATCGCAGCCAGCAGGTTGCAGAGCGACGACAGGCCGAAGTTGGCGAGCC
>Ga0326728_10025390_pt1 | contig 10609 bp, 8 predicted proteins | sample MB3enrmetagenome_FD_207602 | JGI IMG/M metagenome (GOLD analysis project Ga0326728, IMG submission 207602) | Lab enriched peat soil microbial communities from McLean, Ithaca, NY, United States - MB31MN | ecosystem: Environmental > Terrestrial > Soil > Wetlands > Peat | place: USA: New York...
CGGACAGGATCTGCAACACCGAGCCCGACTGGATCACCATCATGATCGACGCCAGCATCGAGGAGACGAGGATCTCGAGCACAGTCGACAGCGTCAGCAGGATCGCGCCGCCGCAGGCGCGCCGCGTCGGCGGATCGGCGAGCGCCGCGACGAGGCCGAGAATCTTCGGCGCCAGCAGCACCGCGATGGTCAGCTCGAACAGGCTCAGCGCGCGTTCGTAGTCGAAGCGCGGCCAGGCGGGGAAGAGCGAGAAATCGGCGGTGAAGTATTCCGGCCGGATGTATTTCGACTGCAGCACCAGCACGATGCCGACCAGCAACTGCGCCATCCAGAACGGCGAGGCGAGATAGCCCATGATGCCGGCGAGGAAGTGCTGGCGCGAGGCGAGGCAGAAGCCGCGGCCCATCGCCGCCCGCGCGTGCTGCAGGTTGCCCTGGCACCAGCGGCGGTCGCGCGCGGCGAGGTCGATCAGCGAGGGCGGGCTTTCCTCGTAGGAGCCGCCGATCGTCGGCAGCATGTAGACCGCCCAGCCGGCGCGGCGCATCAGCGCCGCTTCGACGAAATCGTGGCTGAGGATGTAGCCGCCGAACGGCGGCCGCCCGGCGAGCTCCGGCAGGCCGCAATGGTCGGCGAAGGCGCGCGTGCGGATGATCGCGTTGTGGCCCCAGTAATTGCCATCGCGCCCCACCCACGCGGCGAGGCCGGCGGCGAGCACCGGCCCGGCGAGGCGCGCCGCGAATTGCTGCAGCCGCGCGAACAGGGTGTTGCGGTTGACGATCAGCGGCAGGCTCTGAATGATGCCGGCGTCGGGATCGGCCTCCATCGCGGCGGCGAGGCGCACGATGGTTTCGCCGGTCATCAGGCTGTCGGCGTCGAGCACCACCATGTGCGCGTAAGCCGCGCCCCAGCGCATGACGAAGTCGGCGATGTTGCCCGACTTGCGGGCGATGTTCCGGCGCCGGCGGCGGTAATAGATGCGCTGGCCGGGCAGGCGCTCGCGCATCGCCAACAGCGCGCGCTCCTCGGCGACCCAGAGATTCGGGTCCTGGGTGTCGGAGAGGAAGAAATAGTCGAACGCGTCGCCGAGCCCGGTGGCGGCGACGTCCTCGCATATCGCCTGCATCGCCGCGAACACCCGCGAGGGCGCCTCGTTGTAGATCGGCATGACGATCGCCGTCTTCGCCTGCAGCTTGGTCGGCGGCGGCCCGAGGCGGGGGGCCCGCATCAGCCAGGCGAAGCCGTAGACGGCGGCGGTGAAGGAGAGCGAGATCCAGGAGAAGGTGAGGACGAACAGCACCACCAGCGCCCATTCGAGCGGCGTCACCACGCCGACCTCGACCACGCCGTACATCTCGCGCGCGCCGTAGGCGGTCAGCGCCACCGCGCCGCCGAAGATCGGGAGGCGCGTCAGCCACGGCGTCCTCAAGTGGTCGGGCGCCGCCCAGGCGCGCCGCTCGGAGCGGGAGAACCGCCTCAGCGACTGCGCGGGCATCGCCAGCGGCGCCTCCCGCGGGGTCGCCGGCGCCGCCGCGATCGACGAGGTCAGGCTGTCCATCGATAGAGCCAAGTCTCGCTGACGGGCTGGTCGCCCAACATGAGGACCAGACGCAACTCCCAGTAGGACTCCGAGCCGGGGTCGAGATCGAACGCCACCCGAATCGAGCGCCGGTCGGGGTAAGAATAGAGCTTCGGGGCGACAATTTGTTCCCGGGGCGTGATCGCCGGCGTCACTTGGGCGGCTTTCTGCGGATCGGCGAACTGGTCGGAGACGAACTCGACCAGGAAGCGGCGGCGCTTGCCGACCGTTCCCTCGCGGGAGCTGGCCACCGAGGCGAGCGTCGGACGCGCCGGCGGCGCCCAGCACCAGAACTGGCGATAGGCGAACGAAGCGGTCGCGCCCTCGGCGAGGCCCGCTTTCGGCCGCCATTCCGCGATGACGTTGTCGTTGTTCTCCGAGTCCGACGGAATCTCGATGAGGATCACCTCGCCTTCGCCCCAGTCGCCAATCGGCTCGATCCACAGCGAGGGCCGCGTCTCCCAATGCAATTCGTCGTCCTCGAAGACATCGAGAGAGCGGGCGCGCTGCAGCAGCCCGAAGCCGCGCAGATCGCGGTCGCCGAAGGCGGAAATCTGCAGCGTGTTGCGGCTGGCGATCGGGCGCCACAGCCATTCGCCGGCGCCGGTGAGAATCTGCAATCCGCCGACATTGTAGACGTTAGGCCGAACGTCGTCGCTATGATGGTGATCGAGCGCGCCGAACAGATAGGTTCCGTTCATCGCGCCGAGGCCGAGACGATTGACGGCGACGCGCGCGATCAGCTTCAGTTCGGTGTCGATGATGGTGGCGTCGCCGGGCCGCAGGGTGAAACGGAAGGCGCCGGCGAGGCTCGGCGAGTCGAGCAGCGCGTGAATGGTCAGCGCGCCCGCGGCGGGGCTCGGCTTCTCGATCCACAGGGCGCGAAACTGCGGGAATTCCTCGCCCTGCGCGTCGCCGGTGCGGATCGACAGGCCGCGCGCGATGACGCCGTAGGTCTGACCGCGCGCCAAGCTGCGAAAAAAAGTCGCACCTTGGAAGATCGCCAGATCCTGCCAGCCTCCGCCGTCGACCGCCTTGCGCACGCGCACGCCGGAGAAGTCGAGATCGTGCAGATCGGCGGGGGGCTGCAGCTTGCCGAAGTCATAGACCGTAGGGTCGTAGTCCAGCCGCTGCGCCTGGCCGTTCTCGACCACGAAAAGCTGGACGGGGGCGACGAAAACGAAGCCGCGGTGCAGCGGCTCGAGGGCGAAGCCGACCTTCTCGTCGCTCCACACCGCCGAGCCGGGGAGGCGGCGGATCGCCGAATATTGGTCGAAATTGAGACTCGCGAACACGTCGGGCAGCGCCGCCTTGGGCGGCTTGAAGGGCGTCTTGGCGAGGCGTTGCGCCGTGGCGAACACGTCGTCAGGCGAGAATGCGCTGGGCGGCTCCAACGGTTCGGCGCGCGCTCGCGCGCTCGTCAGCGCCGCCGCCGCCGCGAGCGCGCCTTCAAAGGCCAATTCGAGAAATTCCCGTCTGCGGTAGCTCGCCATGGCGCTTCACCGTCCGCGCCTCCCGCCGCCGCAAGCGCCGGCCGGCCGGAGGGGCGCATCGATTCCCTGTTCCTCGCGAATATCGGCCGCTTAGCGGAATTGGCGCGCGCCCTCCGTCCAGACTCGGCGACGCCCGCCGCCACTTTCTATATCCTATTCCGGCGGCGCCGCGAGCCGCTTTTTCGTCCATCTTGAGATAGATTGACGACAGTTCGCCCGCGCGCCCGCCGGCGCGCTCGCAACAGGCGGAGCGGAAAGAGGTTGCACCGATGAACGAACCGCATCCGACCGGCGCGACGACGCGCCGCAGCTGCCTCGGGATCGCGCTGGCGGCGGGCGAGGGCGTGCGCATGCGCTCGGCGCGGCCGAAGGCGCTGCACGAAGTCGCCGGACGGCCGATGGTCGCCTATGCGCTCGAGGCGCTCAGCGAGGCCGGCGTCGACGCGATCGCGCTCGTCGTCGGGCCGGATCGCGACGACCTCGCCGCCGAAGCGCGCAAATGGGCGCCGCAGGCGGAGGCGTTCGTCCAAAGCGAGCGCAGGGGCACCGCCCACGCGACGCTGGCGGCGCGCGCGGCGATCGCGCGCGGCTACGACGACGTCTTGATCGCCTACGCCGATTGTCCCTTGATCTCCGGCGGCAGCCTGGCGGCGTTGCGCGCCGGCCTCGCCGCAGGCGACGCGCTGGTCGTGCTTGGCTTCGAGGCCGCCGATCCCAACGGCTACGGCCGGCTGATCGAGCGCGAGGGGCGGTTGATCGCCGTCCGCGAGGACAAGGACGCCGACGCGGCCGAGCGCGCGATCCGCCGCTGCAACGCCGGACCGATGGCGCTCTCGGGGCGCGAGACGCTGGCGATGCTCGAGGCGGTCGGCGACGACAACGCGCAGCGTGAATTCTATCTCACCGACCTGATCGAGATCGCGGGCCGCCGCGGCCTCGCCGCGAGCGCGCGGATGGCGAGCGAGGAGGAGGCGATGGGCGTCAACGACCGCGTCCAGCTCGCGCGCGTCGAAGCGGCGATGCAGCAGCGCCTGCGCGTCCGCGCGATGCTCGCCGGCGCGACGCTGATCGCGCCGGAGACGGTGTTCCTCGCCTTCGACGCCAAGATCGGCCGCGACGTCGTCGTCGAGCCGCACGTAGTGATCGGCAAGGGGGTGGCGATCGACGACGGCGCGGTCATCCACGCCTTCTCCCATCTCGAAGGCGCGCGCGTCGCCTCCGGCGCCTCGATCGGCCCGTTCGCGCGGCTGCGCCCGGGCGCCGATGTCGCGGCCAAGGCGAAGGTGGGCAACTTCGTCGAGATCAAGGCCGCCGTGGTCGAGGCGGGCGCCAAGGTCAACCACTTGACCTACATCGGCGACGCGCGGGTCGGCGCCGGCGCCAACATCGGCGCGGGAACCATCACCTGCAATTACGACGGCTTCGGCAAATACAAAACCGACATCGGCGCCGGCGCCTTCATCGGCTCGAACTCGGCGCTAGTGGCGCCGGTCAAGATCGGCGACGGCGCCTATATCGGCTCGGGCTCGGTCATCACCCGCGACGTCGAGGCCGACGCGCTCGCCGTCGCGCGCGGCCGCCAGGTGACGAAGCCGGGCTGGGCGAAGGCGTTGCGCGAGCGGAAGAAGAAGGGGTAGGAAGGCCTCGCCCGCCGTTCACCTCGCGTTAACCCGGCCGCCGCAGAACGACGGCGGCCCTTAGCGCTCATAGGCGCGCCGCCGCGACCTCAGGATGATCACCCTCCACCACCACCCCTTCTGCCCGCATTCCCGCTTTGTCAGGCTCGCGCTCGCCGAATACGGCGTCGAGCCGACGCTGGTCGAGGAGCGGCCCTGGGAGCGGCGGCGCGAGTTCCTGCTGCTCGCGGCGGAGGGCGCGACGCCGGTGATGGTCGAGGACAGCGCGCCGAGCGTGCCCGGCGCCGAGGTCATCGCCGAGTACCTCGACGAGACGCGCGGCCTCGCGCTCGGCGACCGGCGGCTGTTGCCCGGGGACCCGCTCGGCCGGGTCGAGACGCGACGGCTGATGCGCTGGTTCAACGTCAAGTTCTTCCTCGAAGCGAGCCAGTGGCTGGTGACGGAGAAGATCTACAAGCGCTTCATGTCGGCTCGCGACGGCGGCGGCGCGCCGGACATGAACGCGGTGCGCGCCGCCCGCGTCAATGTGCGCTATCATTTGCGTTACATCGGCCACCTGATGCGCGCTCGCAATTGGCTCGCCGGCGACCGGTTGAGCTACGCCGACCTCGCGGCGGCGGCGCATCTCTCCTGCGTCGACTATCTCGGCGACGCGTCCTGGGACGAAAGCGAGGCGGCCAAGGCATGGTACGCGCGGATCAAGTCGAGGCCCTCGTTCCGGCCGCTGCTCGCCGAGCGGCTGCCGGGCATGGGCGCGAGCTCGAGCTACGCCGATCTCGACTTCTGACGGCCTTGCGCGCCAAGGCGGCGGAGCTCGGCTTCGACGATTGCGGCGTCGCGGCGGCGGCGGCGCCGCGCGGCGCGCGCGAGAACCTGGCCGAATGGCTCGCCGCCGGCGCGCACGGCGACATGAGCTGGATGGCCGAGAGCTTCGCGCGCCGCGCCGACCCCAAGACGCTGTGGCCCGAGGCGAGGAGCGTCGTCATGCTGGCGGTCAACTACGCGCCGGCGGGCGACCCGCTCGAAGCGCTTCGTCGCCCCGGCTGCGGGGCGATCGCGGCCTACGCGCGCCGCCGCGACTACCACGACGTGATCAAGGGCCGCCTGAAGACGCTCGCGGCCTGGCTGGTCGCCGCGGCGCGGCCCGACAAGGTCGAGGTCAAAGTGTTCGTCGACACCGCGCCGGTGATGGAGAAGCCGCTCGCCGCCGCGGCGGGCCTCGGCTGGCAGGGCAAGCACACCAATCTGGTCAGCCGCGCCTATGGCTCTTGGCTGTTCCTTGGCGCGATCTTCACCGATCTCGAGCTTGAGGCCGACGCGCCGGAACGCGACCATTGCGGCCTCTGCCGCGCCTGCCTCGACGTCTGCCCGACCGGCGCCTTTCCCGCTCCCTATCGGCTCGACGCGCGCCGCTGCGTCTCTTATCTCACCATCGAGCATAAGGGGACGATACCGCGCGAGTTGCGCGCCGGGATCGGGTCGCGCGTCTACGGCTGCGACGACTGCTTGGCGGTCTGTCCGTGGAACAAGTTCGCCCGCGTCGGGCGGGAGGCGAAGCTCGCCGAGCGCGACGACCTCGCCGCGCCGCCGCTCGCCGAGCTCGCGGCGCTCGACGAGGCGGGCTTTCGGCGGCGCTTCGCCGGCGGGCCGATCAAGCGCGTCGGGCGCGCTCGCTTCCTGCGCAACGTGCTAATCGCGATCGGCAACTCGGGCGACGCGGCGTTGATCGAGGCCGCGCGCGCGCGACTCGACGACGCTTCGCCGCTGGCGCGGGCGATGGCGGCGTGGGCGCTCGCGCGCCTCTTGCCGGCGGACGAATTCGCGGCGCTGGCGCGCTCGCGCGCGGCCGACGAGCCTAACGCGGAGGTCGCGCGCGAATGGCGCGCAAACCTTTCTCCCGCCCCGCCGCGGCGACGCTTCGCGGGGCGGGCGACGACGGAATGAGAACGCCGGGTACTTACGAAAGCCGCGCCGCGGCGACGGTTCAGTGCGTGGCGGCGCGCTCGGCCTCTTGCTTCAACTTCTCGATGGCGTCTTTGATTTGGAGTTTCTTGCGCTTCATTTCATGGAGCTTCAAATCGTCGGCTGACGGATGCGTCTCCTCCAGAGCGATGGCGGCCTCCATCGCCTGGTGACGGCGCACAAGTTCCGTCAAATGCGATTCGAGGGACATTGGCGAACTCCTTTGCCTTGTCGACGAAGAAATTGTGACACAACCCATAACCGTTGCAAGGGGGAAATGCGGCCGTCCCCGATCAACGCGTCAGGGGCGTGAAGAGACCGTTGACGGCGGCGCGCCGCGCCGATCGCGGCGAACGGGACATGCGATTGAGCGGCCTTGCGAAGTTGTCGCCGCGCTCGCATACTTGCGCTCGGAACGGCCGCGAGGGGCGGGGCTGATTCGGACGTCGCCGGCATGGCGCCAGAACAATTAAACGACGAGCAGCGCGAGATTCTGTCGATTCAACGGGAGCGGCTGCGCCAGGAGCATCGCGACCTCGACGCGGCCATCGCGGCGCTGAGCGAGGCGGGGCAGGCCGACCAGCTGCAGTTGCAGCGGCTGAAGAAACGCAAGTTGCAATTGCGCGACCGCTTGACGCAGCTCGAAGACGCGCTGACGCCTGACATCATCGCCTGAGCCGCGGACCGCTGGGAGCGGCCGCGGCGCGTAGCGCAGGAGGAGCCGACGCCTTACGACGCCAACGCCGACCTGCCGCCTTCCGTCCGCGATCATCTGCCCGAGCGCGCGCAGGATATCTTTCGCGCCGCGTTCAACCACGCCTATGCGGAGCACGCCGGCGACCGGCGCCAGGAGGAGGCCGCCTTCCGCATCGCTTGGGCGGCGGTCAAGCGCGAGTACGAGAAGGCGGGGGATTTCTGGGAGCGGCGCCTGTAGTCGCGCCCCTCAAGGCCGATCGCGCTCAGCGACGCAACGCGCGGGCCGTCAACGCCGCGGCGGCGGCGCAGACGATCAGCATGGCCATCGCCGCCCGCAGGCCGGCGCTTTGCGCGACAGCGCCGATCGCTGCTGGACCGCCGAGCAGGCCGGCGTAGCTCGCGAGCGCCGCCATCGCCACGCCCGCCGCCGGCGAAGCGCCGAGGCCGGCGGCCGCGCTGAACAGGGCCGGGACCACGTTCGACAGGCCGACGCCGACCAGCGCGAATCCGATCGAAGCGGTCGCCAAGGAAGGCGTGAGCACGGCGAGCGCGAGGCCGCCGGCGGCGAGCCAGGCGCCCCAGCCGACGACGCGCGCGCGGCCCCAGACGCGCACCGCGCCGTCGCCCGTCAGGCGCCCGGCGACCATGGCGGCGGAGAACGCCGCGTAGCCGAGCGACGTCGCCTCTTGGCGTGTTCTCGCCACGTCGGCGAGATAGACGCCGGTCCAGTCGGCCATCGCGCCTTCGCACATCGCCGACAGTAGCGCCGCGGCGCAGAGCGGCAGCGCCGCGGCGATCGGGATCGCCAGGTCCATTTTCGCCGCCGGCGCGGGCGAGTCGCCCTCGCCCAGCAGCGGCCAGGCGAAAAGCGAAAGGGCGGCGGCGAGCGCCGCGCCGCCCCCCAGGATCGCAGAGGCTCCCTCCGCGGCGAGAGCGCCGCCGAGGACGGCGCCGGCGAGGCCGCCGGCGCTGAAGGCGGCGTGGAACGACGACATGATCGCCGCGCCCCAGCGGCGCTCGACGCCGCTCGCGTGCGCGTTCATCGCCACGTCCATCAGCCCGTTGGCGGCGCCGACGACGAAGGCCGCGCCGGTCAGCGCCGGGAGGCTGGCGGCGAGGAGGGGAAGCGCAAGCGCGCCGGCGAAGGCGAGCGCGGAGAAGCGCGTCGCCCGCGCCGCGTCGCGGAGCAGCGCCAGCCGCGAGGCCGCGAGCATGGCGACGATAGCCCCGGCGGCGAAGGCGAACAGCGCGCCGCCGAGGCCGCCGTCGGAAAGCGCGAGGCGCGCCTTGAGGAACGGAATCGACGCCGCCCAAGCGCCAATGCCGATTCCGTTGGCCAGGAAGACGGCGGTCACCGCGCCGCGCTCTCCCCAGGGCGCCGCGCGCGCGCTCGCCGCCTCGCCGCTCACGCCGCCGTCTCCGGCGCAGGGGAGGCGCGAAGCACGCGCACGCCCGACGCCCGCAACGGCGCCAGAGCGTCCTCCGGCGCGTCCGCTTCGACGATGAGATGGTTGAGCATCGCGACTGGCCCGACCTCGAACGGCGCCGTCGCGCCGAGCTTGTCGGCCGTCACCGCCGCGGCGACGGCGCGGGCGCGTTCGGCGATGAGGCGCTTGAACTCGGCCTCTTCGGAGTCGAACGCCGAGACGCCGGCGACCGCGTCGACCGCGCAAGCGCCGAGAAAAGCGAGATCCGCCCGGATCTCGCGCGCGTCGCGCAGCGCCTTGGCGCCGAGCGCGGCGCCGCTGCGCGGGTTGACGCTGCCGCCGATGAGCAACAGTTCGATCCCCGGCCTGCCGGCGAGAAGGGCGGCGATGTTCGCGGCGTTGGTCGCCACGGTGAGGCTAAGGCCGCTCGGCAACGCGCGCGCGATCGCCGTGTTGGTCGACCCCGCGTCGATGAACAGGACTTGGCCGGGCTCGACCAGGGCGACGGCGGCGCGGGCCAAGGCAGCCTTGCGCTCGGGCGCTTCGGCGAGACGGTCGGCCAGGCTTCCCGAAGCCGGCGACAGGGGCAGGGCGCCGCCGTAGACGCGCCGGCAAAGCCCCGCCGTCGCCAGCTCTCGCAGGTCGCGGCGAATGGTGTCCTCGGATGTCTCGAACTCGCGCGCGAGTTCGGAGGCGAGCACGCGCCGCCCGCGCTGCAAACGCTCGCGGATCGCCTCTCGCCGTTCGTCCGGCAGGGTCGAAAGAGTCTGCGTCGACATGCGCGCCTCTTCATGCATTAGTCGGCGCAATCATGCATAAACGTGCAACCGAAGGCAAGCTCTTTTTCGCGACCCGGCGATCGAGGGCCGGCCGGCGAAGCTGGCGCGGCCGCCGGCCGATGCGTGTATGCTGTTCCTGTCGCCTGACGAGGCGGAAAGGAGCGCCGCGATGAAAGCCGCCATCGTGTTCGGGCCGTGCCAGACGCCCGTCTACGGAGATTTCGCCGAGCCCGAGCCCGGCGCGGGCGAGCTGCGCGTCGCGGTCGCCGCCGCCGCGCTGAGCCCGCTCGCCAAGGCGCGCGCCTCCGGCGCGCACTACAGCGCCTCGGGCCGGTATCCTGCGGTGGTCGGCGTCGACGGCGTGGGGCGGCTCGACGACGGACGGCGGGTCTATTTCACGCTGCCGCCCGCGCCGTGGGGCGCGATGGCGGAGTTGACCCTCGCGCCGGCGGCGCATTGCGCGCCCGTTCCCGACGGGCTCGACGACGTGACGGCGGCGGCGATCGCCAACCCCGGCATGTCGTCATGGGCGGCGTTCAAGGAGCGCGCCAAGCTCGAGGCGGGCGAGACCGTGCTGATCAACGGCGCGACCGGCGCCGCCGGGCGCCTCGCGGTGCAGATCGCCAAGCGCTTCGGGGCCAAGAGGGTGATCGCCACCGGCCGCAACCCCGACGTCTTGCGCGCGCTCGCCGCCCTTGGGGCCGACGCGGCGATCGCGCTCGTCGACGACGAGGCGGCGCTGGAGGCGAGCTTCAAAGAGGAGTTCGCCGCCGGGGTGGACGTCGTCATCGACTATCTGTGGGGCAAGAGCGCCGAGCGCCTGCTCGCCGCCGCCGCCAAGGCGACGCCCGACGGCCGGCGCGTCCGCTACGTCGAGATCGGCTCGGCCAGCGGCGCGACCATCGCGCTGCCGGGCGCGACGTTGCGCGCCAAGGCGCTCGAGCTGATGGGCAGCGGCCTCGGCAGCGTCCCGGTCGACCGGCTGGTCGCCGCCATCGGCGAGCTCCTGCAGGCGGCCGCGTCGAGCCCGTTCGACATC
>Ga0326728_10025391_pt1 | contig 10609 bp, 5 predicted proteins | sample MB3enrmetagenome_FD_207602 | JGI IMG/M metagenome (GOLD analysis project Ga0326728, IMG submission 207602) | Lab enriched peat soil microbial communities from McLean, Ithaca, NY, United States - MB31MN | ecosystem: Environmental > Terrestrial > Soil > Wetlands > Peat | place: USA: New York...
CACCTTGCTGCGGCAATAATTGCATTCAGGAAATGTGGTGTTATTTACGTATAAGTCCTAAGTTAGCAGAGTCATTCCTTCATCCATTCCGGCCGCTTGAACGTAGCATCCGGGAGTTCATCTGGAAGAATGAAACCCCTCTCAGCCATAAACTGTATGAAGGCTTGAACGTCGTCTGAGCTTCCAAAAGATACGTGAATAACTCCATGGTGGTTTGTCTTTACTATGTGTCGGCCTGTATCGGGAACGATGTAAAGGTCCTCGTTCACGGACCAACCGAAAATGGAAGTGGAAAAAACAAGTGTGATCAATGCAGTTCGTCGTATCAGATTATAGTTATGTGCCCCTTTGGTCAATGTGGAACTTCACTTAGAATGTTCTATCCAGACGGTCTTATTTATCAAGACTGATGGTGCAACCGAGCTACACCGGGCAGTGACGGGGTCAAAGCGGCGATCCGGAACAGTGGATATCCCGGACGGATGATCGGCCGGGCCTTGTCAAACAAACGAGACGACAGCGGGTTCTTTTTGACGCCTGTTTTTTTGTCACTCCCCGGTATGCCTAGTGATATGCGGCTGTGGGCCGCCCGCTTCATTCCCGGGTGTAGCCTCCCAACCAGCCATTCTTTCACGGTTTACTCCGCCATATCGTGCAATGGTCATCGATCGTCATCTCTGGAAATCTCGATGGTGATAAAGGCAATGATAAACCAGAACAACAGGGCAACTAGCGGCACATTAGCAGGAAGGATAAATGGAAATAGATCGCACATGGGAAGCCTCTTCTCATCTTTAGTATGCCTGGAACCACCTGTGGCATGGCTCAGTGAAAGCTCAATTACCTCGCAAGTAACAATATTTATGCAAGAATTGTACGAAGATCGAGCGTCTTCAACGTTTCCTGTCATCAACTGCGGCATTATCGAACTGCGCGCTAATCGCGGGATTGAGACCTGTGAGTGCGAGAGACTTCCATCACTCACATTTTACTTTTCTCAAGCCCATTGTGTCACACTTACCTTCTGTTACCGAAAATTAAGACCGGTTGGCCGCTGAAATGCAGAGTGAAAGGCGAGGAGGAACAATCTCCCTGAGAGGAAAGAAAACAGATTGTAATTTTTCAAGTTTCTGATACCTTCCGCAAGCATTCTGCCAAGGAGGTGTGCCATGAAAAACAAACCCGAATTCCCACAAGTACAAAGCTTTTGACCCGCCGCTCAACCTGGAAAAGCTAGAAGAACGTTATTCCTTTCGAGCGGACCAGTAAACGTCGGAAGGGCTATCCGTCCGAATCGAATGTCAGAAAAGGGATGAGGGTCGTCCATGTCGAGAAGGAACTCATTGAAAAGCTCGGCAGAAAAGATCTATGTCCTTGCGGTTCCGGCCGGAAGTTCCAAAAATGTTGCCTTAAGACCGGCCGATACGATGGGTCGCTGCGGGACCATTACTTTTAGGCAACCAGACTGATTCCTTTTGATTGAGGGTGAGTGGGTGGAGAGCGTCTTGTGCTCTCCACTAAATTGGACCAAAGAAATCCGGGATGGAACATGAATTGATTTTTCTTGTTTTTTTGTGGCGACATGGAGGCGTATCTTCTGCGTCCCCCCGGCGCATCTCATAGAGCCAAGTGATTGAATCAACATGAGATTACTGGATATGGCGGAAGGGCACTGATTCAAAACGGTAGTTAGTTAAGTCATAAGTAAACTATACCGCCGGCATCAACCTAAATAGTTCAAGAAGTCCTCACATCCTCCGCTTTCCTTCTCGCTGAATAAAAGTGCGGCTGGAACGGCTGGCAACGGAGCAAATTGGAGAACATCTGATCTATACGACCATAACCGGGCAACCAGCCTTCTCTATAAGCTCGTTGACAGGAGCCCCAAAAAATGTCCTCACCCATTCAGGTCTTTGAGATAGAGTAGTTACTATCAGGGACGGTTTCTCCCGCTCGACCAGATCGAGGCAAACGGCGGCAAATCGACCTATCTGGACGATTGCCTTCATTTCAATACCCTCCAACCGGGCCTTTTCGGCAACGATTTGAAGGTGTCCGCGTCCCTCTTTTTCATGCAGCTTCAGCAGATCGGCCTCGCACATTTCTTTTAATAAGTCAGGAGAAAGTCCGTGCTCAACTCCGATGAAATATCGGGCCAAATTGACGTCTACGACAAAAACCACGAGCAGCTTCTTAATGTTTTTTGCTTTTTCAATTGCAGTATCGACGGCTTTCTCAGACTTTCTAAACGTGGAGAGAGCCAGCATCACGGGGCCTTCCATCGTTTCAGCCATCTTTACCTCCTTCGCCGGGCCTGAAACCCGATCATTGTTAAACATTCAAAACAGCTAAGCCCACCTGGAAGGCGCAATCAGATATAAGAGGAATAGAATTCTGGCTAATCGACGAAAACAGAAGACCAATTTCCTGGCGATTGTCTGAGTGCTGCTTCGATTCCTGCATTGCTTTTTCGACAGTATCGAGAGAAATGTTGACTCCTGATGGCCCTGCTGGATTAGTGGTATCCAGCGCCTTTGGGCAGTTCATACCCGTAGCGCATCGGGTCGCTGAGGACCGCCTTGATCGCTAAAATCCTGAAAACGTAGCGCTCAGTCTCCTGCGGCAGCTTCATGTGGTAGTAATCCCTCACGCCCTGGACGCGGGATTCGTCCATGATGCGTTTGTCGCCGCAGTTGTAAGCCGCTATGGCGAGAGACCAGCTCTTGTAGTTGCGGTAAAGATCCCCCAAATACAGAAAAGCGCTGTCGGCGGAGCCCTCGAAGTCATAGAGCTTGTCTACCGATTTCCTCTGCCCCAGGGCATTTTGCATGGGGTCGCTTTCCGCAATGGCGACATACTTCAGGTCTTCGGGCAGGTTGAGGCGCCGCAGGCTTTCCTCAATCCACGGGAAATAGCTCTCCTTGCGTTTTAACCACCGGTAAACCTGCGCATAGTTGTACACGACGATAGTGAACTCTTTATCGAATCGCTCCAGGACTTCCCGGTATTCCAGGGGGACGGGCTCCCCGCACAAATCGATCCTGTCGGGCGGAGGATAGTAGGGGACCATGACAGGGCCCTGATACACCGGACGCTGAACCTGTCCGGGCGCCCCCGTCTTCTCTGCCTGAGCCGCCGCCTGGGCGGGCGAACCGGTGGGGGCGGTGCTTTGGGTGGTTGCACAGCCAAATACGCCGGCCGCGACGAAAAGGGCTGTCACAAGGGAGACCAGTCTCCCGAGCCTGGAGCAATCGTGCATAGGGCGCCTCCAAATCCGATAATATCTTTCGAGCCATATCCCTGAGAGTTCAAGCATGTTTACCGTACAAAAGGGCGTCCGTCCATCCAAACCGGAATAACGCATCATTGTGTGCTATGCATCCGAACCGCATTTTCAGGTTGGATTCTGCCCGAAAACCTCGCGAACATCCCCAGAGCTTCCAAAACCATACGATTATCTAATCGAAGATGCAAGTGATAGGTCATTGAGACCGGTTTTGACAGATTCAGGACACACGCCATACCCGCAGTTGACGGCCTTGTTACCCGCCTGCCGGCCAGACGCAGACTAACAGGACGCAATAGCAGCGAGCAAGGGGAAAAACCGGCGCAACATGACATGCCACTTACCGGCATTGTAGACAGCTCCAGCCCCAACTTTTGGAAGCCGCCTGATGATGCCAGTCTATGCATATGATCCGTTACCAGTGGGGTCTTCAAAGCACTGTTAAAATCTGAACCCGGCTTGCCACTGTGCGTGACAAATCTTAGAAACGCCTCCCAGTTCAGGCTCTGCAAGAGTCCACACAGCTTCCCAATCTCAAAAGAGTCCAGTTGCGGCGCTTCGGCTAACAAATGAAGTGGAAGGGGCTGACTCCTCACACTCACAATTCATTTCTGATCGTCCCTCTTCACTTGTCGGCGGACTCCTTCCATTCGGCGATCTTGTCTTTGGCATAATCGTACCCTATGGCTACAATCCTGTCTATGTCGTCGAAATCAAACATGCCGACATTGCTGAGTGGCGGACTGAGGAAGAGATCCGACTCTGCCTGGGCCAGTTTCATCTTTGGGATACTGCTTACGGTGGTCGCCCGGCTAAGTATTTGGAACAGACTCGGGAAATGCACGTAATGGCCGGAACGGAAGATACGGTCGCGAAGCAATTCCAATGGAGAGGGGACTTCGTGCCGCTGCACGGTGAAGTCGTCGCTGCCTCCTGTGGCGTTGACGGCTATGGTGAAACAATCCCAACCTTTCTTCATGACATCGACCGGCAGGTTATTCAATACGCCTCCATCCACCAGCAACTCATTTTCTTCGATTAATGGGGTTGCGATTCCGGGAAGTGAGGAACTCGCCCGAACGGCTCTCCATAACAGACCGCTATGGTGGACAACCGGTCTGGCTGTGGTGAGGCTGGTGGAGACGCAAAAGAAGTTTGTCCACAGATCCTCGATCATGGTCTCACCGTAAACCCTCTTGACGATATTATCGAATTTGCGACAACGGATGAAGGAGATGAGAGGCAGTGTCAAATCTCGGAAGGGTCTTGAATCGATAAACAACCTCCGGCAAATCAGGATCATATCTTGACAACTGAGACCCATGGCATATAGAGACGCAATCGTGGCGCCCATGCTGGTCCCGCCTATAAGATCAATAGGCACTCCCGCTTCTTCGATAGCCTGAAGCACGCCAATGTGGGCAAATCCACACGCTCCCCCGCCGCTAAGCACCACGCCAATGGCTCTGCCGGCAAGAATGCGAGCCAGGCGCCGGTATTGATCATCCGCCTCGGCGGCCAGGTGATAGTGTTTTTGGACCTGAAGCAGATCCTTCCATCGCCGGGTTTCGCGAGGAGGCACGCTTCTATCGCTCTGAAGCAGGACAAGACTTCTTCTCGTGGCGTCCATATCGCCCACGGGACTGACCATGGCGACGATGCTCCTGTCTTCCAAGGGATATTCGGATGCCTGTGCGAGGATGATGATATGATCGGCCCGTTGAACGCACCGTTTGGTCCATGGTGTGGAAACCGCATCGGCTTCATACAGAATATAGCGGCATTTGGTTTCCTGTTCATCAAGCCATGCGGAGAGGCTCACACGGTAAGGATTTTCTTCCGAGACCTGTGATATGCCTTCGATTTGAATGAGTCCGTCAAGCCGGCGACTGTTTAAGTGCAGGGTAGGCGCCAACTCCCCCAGAGCCCGGCAAAGCCGCTCCGCAAAATCAGCCAGCGGCGCATTCCCGTGCGCCGCTACAACAGCAATATGCATGTCCTTCCTCTGCGCCCACGATGGGTGCATATCCTGCTGCATACGCCTCACGAGCATTCGCGTGATCGCCGGCAAGATCTCAGGATCCTCTTTGAAGAGCTTTTCGGATACCTCCTTCGAGATTTCTACAAGATCACTGTCACGAATACTGCGTACTGTCGCCGAGCGGCGCTGCCCAACAAGGAGCGCCATTTCACCGATGACTTCGCCCCTCACTGCTTCCCGGACGACGTGAACCACCCCATCCTCATCTTCGAACAGCGCCTGAACCCGCCCGCTCACAATGATGTAAAGGCTGTCTCCCCGCTCGCCTTGCCGGAACAGGACTTCCCCTTTGCTTAGGTGAAGCCAATGGAGGCGGCTCTCAAGCTTTTTCAGCATCGCTGGACTCATCGTCGCGAACAAGTCCTGCAGCACGATGGCCAGATGGTTGCGGCGCAGCCGCTGCCGAACGATTTCATGCAATTCTTGAATGGCAGTGGGCGTCAAGTTCTCAAAGGCCGTTTTAGACAGTCTCAGGAGTTCAGTTCGGCAGACCGCATGGACCTTGGCAGTGCGCTTACCTCCCTGCAGGCTCTGGATCTTGCCGACAAGTTCGCCCGGGTCAATCACGCCGAGGTGTAACTCCGATCCATCCTCTTGCGCGACGGTCTCGTTCAACTGCCCTTTAATGACAATGTATAACGTATCTCCAGGGTCGCCTTGACGGAACAGGATTTCCCCCGGTTCCAGTGTGAAGCGTTCAAGGTCGCGGGAAAGATTATGCAGGAGCATCTCACCGAGTTTGTCTGCCGCTATGTCGTCCATTGCCAGCGATACCTCCAGTCGAGTGCCTTACTCCCCGTACATCACGAAGGCTGACCAGAAAAAAGGATGCCGGTACCTGCTATCTTTTAGCATCTTTAGTTTGGCCGCTCGCAAGGCTTCTTCCTTGGACATCCTCTTGGCCAACATATTAGTGTAGAACTTTTCCATGAGCTTCTTCGTCCCGATGTCGCTCACGTTCCAGAGGCTCACAACTACCGCGGGGCTCCCGGCATACATCACCGCCCTCGTCAACCCCGTCACGCCCTCACCCCGTTCCATGCGGCCCAGCCCTGTCTGGCAGGCGGAAAGCACCACGAGGTGAGCATGGTACCTGCTGTTCATGATTTCGTTCAGGGTCAGGAACCCATCCTCGCTCCCGCCTGGGATCTGGCTCAACGCAATGGCTTGAAATTTCGCATCTAAGATCCCGTGGGCCGAGAAATGAATATATCCATAGCCCTCCATCTCTTTGGACTTTGCAACCTCTTCCCGGGCATCCAGCCTCAGCAGCGTTTTAGCCTCGCTCCCGTTTGCCCGGAAAAGCTCGCCAATGGTCCTGACCTCTTTCCCGCTGCCACGCAACCTGTTGAGCTTTCCTCCTGCCCGCGTGTAACCACTGCGTACAAATCGGGCCGTTAGGGTATCCCCTCCGCCGCCCTTGGTATCATCTGTATCATCTCCCTGCTCGGGCTTTCCCGCCATGAAGCTGTCATAGTCATACACCGGGTCACCGAAGCCGATCAGCCGATCGCTAGCCCCTTCCTGTTTATACTGGGTCCGGAGCATACCCAGTACCGAGGCGGACTGGACGTATTGGATGCGGTACTTCTCAATCAGATAAAATGTGCCTTCTTCGGTCTTCATCACCAGCGCTTCGAAGGGCAACTTGGCCAGTGCGCCGTCAGGGATGACGATCAGGGTCCTGTCCCGGACGTAAGGCACGAGGGGTTTGATGAGGGCCTCGTAGAGCTCGGCCGCAGTCTTTTTATTGGGTCTGTCGAGATTAGTAATGTCAGCGTCCTTAAGAAAGACCTCTATCTTTTGCTGAAGGCCCTCTCCGGTTATCGTCAGTTTGACGGCCTCATATCCATCCTGGGTGACAACAAAGCAGTAGACCCCATCCGTGGATACGAGGTATTCGAGGACCGCCTCATCCTTTCTGAGCACCTTGTGCCGGAGATCTTCCACGGTGATCGGCTCGGGATACTGGATCGAAGCATAGACAGGGTTTTTGAGCCGTATCTGTTTCTTCACCTCTTCCAGATCTTTTTCCTGCTTTTCGATCTCCGCCTGGAATGCACTGAGCTTTGTCGCATCAGGATTTTGCTTCCGGGCTTCCTCCGATCTCTGTTTGCCAAGCATGGAAAGCCTCTCTTCAATGCTGTCGCGCAGTCTTTTCAGCTCAGGGTCAACGCCCTTTTCGATTTCCACGAGTCCCTCGGCAAGCTGGTCGAGGAAGACCCGCGCCTTCATGCTTTCGGCGTATTTGAATGCACGCTCATGATAGTTGTTGTCAAGCATGTAGACCGTCGCCCGCTCATAGGCCCCATAGACCATTTCCATAAGGCTCTTTTTCATCTCGGAAAGCCCTGTCTGCTTGCGGACCTTCTCCTGCAGAGCCAGTCCCTCTTCATAGGCGTTGACGGTTTCATTTTTCAAACCTTGCTGGGCCAGAGCCAGGGCCTTGTTAAAAAACAAAAAGGCTTGAGACTGTATATTATCCGCCTTTGTGTAAAAACTGAGGGCCTCTTCATACATCTCAAGAGCCTTCCCGTTGTCTCCAGTAATGACGTAAATGTCTCCCTCCCTTCTATATACGTTGCCCTGGCCCAGAGGAGCGTTGGCCTTCACGAAGAACGGCAGGGCCTTCTCATACATCTCAAGGGCCTTACGGTTGTCTCCGGTTGTGAAATAGACGTTTCCCTCACCCATATACACATTGCCCTGCCCCAGAGGATCGTTGGCCTTCACGTAAAACGGAAGGGCTTTCTCATACATCTCAATGGCCTTCCCATTGTCTCCGGTCGTACGATAGACATCTCCCTCACTTTGATACACATTGCCCTGGCCCAGAGGAGCGTTGGCCTTCACGAAGAACGGCAGGGCCTTCTCATACATCTCAAGGGCCTTTCGGTTGTCTCCTGTTCTGAAATATATATTTCCCTGACTTTGATATACGTTGCCCTGGCCCTGGGGCACGTTGGCCTTCACGAAGAACGGCAGGGCCTTCTCATACATCTCAAGGGCCTTCAGGTTGTCTCCTGTACTGCCGTAAACGTCTCCCTCACCAATATACACATTGCCCTGGCCCAGAGGATCGCTGGCCTTCACGAAGAACGGCAGGGCTTTCTCATACATCTCAGTGGCCTTCCCGTTGTCTCCGGTTCTATGATAGACATCTCCCTCACAATTATACACATTGCCCTGGCCCAGAGGATCGTTGGCCTTCACGAAGAACGGCAGGGCTCTCTCATACATCTCCAGGGCTTTCCCATTGTCTCCGGTTCTATAATAGACATCTCCCTCAGTTTGATACACATTGCCCTGGCCCAGAGGATCGTTGGCCTTCACGAAGAACGGCAGGGCTTTCTCATACATCTCAAGGGCCTTCATGTTGTCTCCTGTACTGCCGTAAACGTCTCCCTCACCCTTATACACATTGCCCTCGCTCAGGGGCGCCTTGGCCTTCACGAAGAACGGCAGGGCCTTCTCATACATCTCAAGTGCCTTTCCATTGTCACCGGTTCTAAGATAGACGTCTCCCTCACCAATATACACATTGCCCTGGCCCAGAGGATCGTTGGCTTTCACGAAGAACGGCAGGGCTTTCTCATACATCTCAATGGCCTTCCCATTGTCTCCGGTTCTATGATAGACATCTCCCTCACTTCGATACACATTGCCCTGGCCCTGGGGATCGTTGGCCTTCACGAAGAACGGCAGGGCCTTCTCATACATCTCAAGAGCCTTCATGTTGTCTCCTGTACCGCCGTGAACGTCTCCCTCACCCTTATACACATTACCCTGGCCGATGGGATCGTTGGCCTTGACAAAGAACAGCAGGGCCTTTTCGTACATCTCAAGGGCCTTTGGGTAGTCTCCTGTTCTGAAATATACATCTCCCTCACTTTGATACACGTTTCCCTGGCCGAGAGGATCATCATCGCTTTCGTCTGCTGCGTGAAGATTCCCTGCGAGCCACCACAATGCGAGAATTGCAATAGCAACGGCAATGAAGATCAGACTTTTCCCAGGCGTGTCGCACCTCCTGTGGAATGAGGCGAGGGTATTCATGTCTTTCTTTACTTAACTAAGGCTCCAAAGACCGCGACGCCAGGGGTGTACGCGCCGGGGGCAAGCTAAAGTTCAAGAAGAACATCTGGGAGAGGGATTATGCCGCAATTCCAAGAGACTCGTTCAGTTTCTGCATGTCCGCTAGCGTTTTTGCGTCGCCCGCGAAACATCGGTCTTTTTCTTTGAAGTGACATCGACTTCTTCATATTGGGCGATCCTTTAGCTCAATAATCATGAGATCTTTTCACTGTGAGTAATAAACCTTTAAAGCAGCTACCTGCTCAGGCTCAGCGAAAGTTCACACTCGCTTGCCAAAACCTTGCGATCCAGGCATATCTAGATATGGTCCGGGCATCTTGATTGCGGAAAGGATGCCCACCCCAATCGGCACGTCGAACCCCCTTTTCGACTCTTCAAAGGAGTGGGGACATATGGACATGTCAGAAGTTTCTTTTAAGGGAAATATTGCGATTGCGATGATGCGCGGAGGGGGAGTGTTCACGCCGTCTCGGATTAGATGTTGGATCGGAAACCGGAGGGAGACTGATACCATGTCGTGCGCAGAAATTAGAGAGTGAATTAAGAACTCTGCTTGTAGCGAAAGAGGCGCCGGAAAGACGCCCGGAGCCTAAGAGCACTGACAAAGTCGCGGAGGCTCGAACCTGGCATGCGCGATGATGGCTAATTAACGGAAGTGATTAATGATTGTGTGCTGATGACTGTGCGCCAAGCCCTGAGTAATCATACTTGCTCCATCAACGAAAATAGTTGTAGACGTCCTGACCTACACACGAAACGCTTTGAAAAGAGGACCCTGTGAGGCGAATGCAGCTCTAATCAGGGGTTCAGGTGCTTGACGAAAAAACTGACGACTGCCTTGCGCGTTTCATCCGCATCCTTGGGACTCGGGACAAAGCTGACCATCCCGCCGCGTCCGCCGTGCGATAACCCGTCGTAAAACCGCATTGCCGCTTTTTGGTAATCGAAGGCATGGGTTGCGCCCTCGATGTAGTGTACTGTTACCTGCTTACGCGCTGCAGCAGGCCACATTGCGATAAGCGCGTCACAAGAGCGTTTGCCGTCCTCATAATCGTCGTTGGTGCCCACATGGATGAGCATAGGCGACGCACTCATCCGAGTTTGCGCATTATAGCAGGCACGTTCAGGATTTTTCACGGTGCGGGCGATGGCGGAGCAAACCGGGTAGAGCGGCGCAAAAGCTACCG